>JAABUM010001487.1_pt1 | contig 35009 bp, 35 predicted proteins | sample 5559161 | NCBI WGS metagenome assembly JAABUM01 (sample SAMN10711868, study PRJNA513369) | rock metagenome | isolation source: Antarctica rocks | place: Antarctica: Victoria Land, Siegfried Peak nord
CGCACGCCCCATCGGCTACGCCAGTACGGACGCGGGAAGACAACGAGCGATGCGGCGAGACGGCGACCTTACCACCCTCGCGCCACCCTTTATCAGACAGTTTCTCAGACCAACAGCGGCGGACAGCGGCCCCCTTGGGGTATAGGCGCGCAAGCGGCCACAGGTTACAGTAGCGAGTAGGGGGCAAAGCTCCACCCGGCATAACCAACCCGGCACCGGCCCGGCACCGGCCCGGCACGGTCATTCAGGATAGCGATGAGGTTGATTGCAATGCCCCTCAGGATAGCGCAGCCCCCGACAGTACGCCCCGCCCTCACCACGACCGAGCAACTCGGCGCGGCGACCGCCCAGGAGACGCCTTTCGCGTTCTTCATGGCGATCATGGCGGCGATCGAGGCGCGCGAGCCGATCTCCACCGGGCGGGCGCGCCTGATCGCCCGGCACGCCGTCGCTACCGCACGCGCGCTCCTGCTGCCAACCGAGGTGGTCGATACCATCCGTCTGGGGGCGTTGCTGGCGAATCTGGGGATGATCAACGTCCCCGAGACGATCCTGCACAACAGCGAGAAGCTGCGCGACGAAGAACGCGCCACGATCCGGCAGCACCCCATCCTCGGCGCGGAGTTGCTCGCCACCGTGCCGCAGATGCGCGGGATCCTGCCGCTGATCCTCCACCACCACGAGGATTGGCAGGGCGGCGGCTATCCGCACGGCCTGTGCGGCGACGCGATCCCGCTCGGCGCGCGGATCATCCGCGTCTGCGAGACGTACGACGCGCTGACCAGCGTGCGCGCCTACCGTGGTGCGTTCGCCCCCGGGGAAGCCCTGGCGCTCCTCGCCAACGGCGCGGGCAAGGAATTCGACCCGCGCATCGTCGAGGCGTTCACCGCCCGCCTGCGCCGCAACCTCGCCATCCACGACGAACTGCTGGACCACTGGAATGATCTGCAGCAGCAGGCACGCGTCTGGAAGATCGTCGCCAATATCGCCACCGCCTGAGTGCCCTTGGCGCGCGACCCTGCGCTTGTTACAGTCCCCTCGAACACGCCGACACGAAGGGGGGCTGCGGGATGACCGCGTGGACGATCGAGCAGGACGCACCGACCGAAGAGGCCGCCGCCACGCTCGGTGGGGATCGGCGCTGGAACGGCTATAGCCTCGCCGATCTGGCCCCGGCCCACCGGGCCTGGACCCGCATTGCCCTGGCGCGGCAGGGCGAGACGGCGACTACCTGCCTCTTCTATCGGCATCCGGCGTTCAATTCGCTGATCCCGGCTGGCGACCCGCTGGGGCTCGCGGCGATCCTGGCCGACGCCGCGCGCGCCGCCCTCCTGCCGGAGGCGACCTACATCCTGGCGCGCGAACCGCACATCGCGACGCTCGAACGTCACTACACGCTGCACGAGCGGAGCGCGATGTGCCGCATGGCGCTCGACCGACCAGGATTCTGCCCGCCTGCAAGGTCGGTCGCGGGGCTCCGTCGCCTCACCGGCGACGATCTGGCGGCACTCGCCGCGTTCTACGCCGCGTACCCCGCCAGTACCTTCACGCCGGACCAGCTCGCGCACGGCATCTTCTACGGCATCTGGGAGGCGGGTCGGCTGCTGGCCACCGCCGGCACCCACGTCGTCGCGGAGGAGTACGGTATCGCGGCGGTCGGCAATGTCTTCACCGTGCCAGAGGCGCGCGGGCGCGGCTATGGCGCGGCGACGACCGCCGGTGTCGTCGGGGCGCTGCTCGACGGTCCGTGCGACGAGGTGATCCTCAACGTCGTCGCGGCGAACACCGTCGCGCGCACTATCTACGCGCGCCTCGGCTTCGTCGAGCACTGCGCCTACAGCGAGGCCCGCGCCATCCTGCGCCCACGCGCCTGACCGCGCCGGGGTCGGCAGTCGGCAGTCGGGAGTAAGACGATAGAGCGGTCGTAGTTCCTAGCGCCTATTCCTTCTCCCGTGCCCCTCTGTGCCTCTGTGTCTCCTGTTCCGTCCCCTTCTTCTCTCGTTCGTGCTCTGTGTCTCTGCGGCCAACGTCCTCTCCTTTTGCTCTCGTCGCTCCGCGTCTCCGCGCCTCTGCGGTGATCCCCCGCCAGCCACCTATCCTGTGCCGATCGCGGCGGCTGCTCAAGGGATCGCCGCGCCGTGTTCCGTTCGCAGCCAATCCACGAACGCCTCCGGCACAGCCATCGTCGAGAGGCGACTGTGCCGGACCAGCAGGAAATCGGCGAACTTGCCGCTCTCCTTGACCTGGCGCAGCGTCACCGGCGACGCGATCCGCCCGCGATAGCGCACATTGACGACCCAGCTCTTCGCCTCGCGCGGGTCCGGGCGCGCCTCGGCGGTGATCTCCGCCACGCCCACGATCGCGGACTCGCCACCGCTGTGATAGATCAGCATGATGTCACCGGGCTGCATCGTCTTGATCACATTGACCGCCTGGGCGTTCTTCACCCCGTCCCAGACCGTCGCCCCATCGCGCTCCAGATCGCCGATGGAATAGACCTGCGGCTCGCTCTTCGCGAGGAAATAGGCCATGTGCCCTCCGGGCTAGTGGGCGAAGTAGGCGGAGTAGACGGAGTAGGCGAGTAAAGAAGAACGGGAGTACACCGATCGCGCCGGGTATTCCCCGTTGCCCTCTACTCGCCTACTCGCCTACTCGCGCTACTCGCCCTATTTCACTTCCAGGTCTTCCGCAGGACGCGGATCCAATTCTCGTGCGCCAGCTTGCGGAGCGAGGCGTCGTCGTAGCCGGCCTCGGCGAGCGCCGCGATCAGGCGTTGCCCGCCGGCGGCGTCGCCGATCGCGGCGGGGATCGTCGCGCCGTCGTAATCGGAGCCGAGGCCGACACGGTCGATGCCGATCCGCTCGACCAGATAGTCGATGTGACGCACCATCTGGCTCAGCGGGGTATCGGCGTTGTTCGTGCCGTCCTCGCGCAGGAAGGCGACCGCGTAGTTCAGCCCCACCATCCCGTCCGAGTCCTTGATCGCGTCGAGTTGCTTATCGGTCAGGTTGCGCGGCGTCGCGCAGAGGGCATGGACGTTGGAGTGTGTCGCCACCAGCGGCGCATCGGAGATTTGGGCGACATCCCAGAAGCCGGCCTCGTTGAGGTGCGAGAGATCGATCATGATCCCGAGGCGATTGCAGGCGCGCACCAGCGCCCGTCCGGCATCTGTAAGGCCGGTGCCGATGTCGGGCGTGCTGGGGAAGCGGAACGGCACCCCGTTCGCGAAGGCGTTGGGCCGACTCCAGACCAGCCCGATAGAGCGCAGCCCGGCCTGATAGTAGGTATCCAGTGCATCGAGCCGTGCGTCGATCGGCTCGGCCCCCTCGAAGTGCAGGATCGCCGCGAAGGTGCCCTTCGCGATGCAGTCGGCAAGTTCGTCGGCGGTGCGGACCACCTTGACCTCGCCCGCCGCCTCCCGTTCGAGGCGGAAGAGGAGGCCGGACATCCCCAGCGCGGTCTCCTGCGAGTAGCCAAGTTCGAGCGCGGGGGGCAACTGGCGCATCGCGCCCGGATCGGCGGTCACCGGATTCGGTGCCCCGCCCCCGTTGGGGATGAAGACGGCGAAGAAGCCCCCGGCCAGGCCGCCTTCCTTAGCACGCGGCAGGTCGATGTGCCCGCGCTCACCCCGTTCGAAGAACGAGCGCCCGCCGCCACGGCTCGGGCGATAGAGATCGAGCAGGGTATCGTTGTGCCCGTCGAAAATTGGATAGATCGTCGAGGTGGTCATAGGATGCCTCCCACCGGGATTCGGGACCAATTGGCCGAGCGCAGCCCTTGCGCGCGTGCGTCGGCGCATTCTACCGTAGAGTTGTCCGACATGGGGCGCGCATACCTTGTCTCGAAGGCACGCGGGGACGTATCATGCTGCGTCGTATGGTATAGAAGCTGAACCGATCCAGAAGCGGGAGCCGACGATGCGGCACGATGAGAAATATGAGGATCTATGAAGCAATTACCGGCGCAGCTCGCCAAGTTGCACGCTCTGGCGAATAATCTCCACTGGGTCTGGGATCATCAGGCGGTCGAACTCTTCCGCTCGCTCGATCCGACCCGCTGGGAGAGCACCAATCACAACCCGATCGCGGTCATCGACGGGCTCGGCGAGGAACGCCTCGCGACCCTCGCGGCGGACCCGGCCTTCCTGGCGCAGCTCGACCGTGCCAGCGCCAACCTCGACACCTACCTGAACGACACCGATACCTGGTTCGCCACGACCGGCGTCGCCGCCCCCACGCCGCGCGTCGCCTACTTCTCGATGGAGTTCGGCCTGCACGAGAGCCTGCCGATCTACTCCGGCGGCCTCGGCGTCCTCGCGGGCGATCACCTCAAGTCGGCCAGCGATCTCGGCGTGCCGCTGGTCGCGGTCGGCCTCTTCTATCGGGAAGGGTATTTCCGGCAGTCGCTCGATGATTCGGGCTGGCAGCAGGATGGCGGCGAGGACAATGCGCCGGAGCGCCTGCCGGTCGCGCCGGTGAACGGGCCGGACGGCGCGCGACTGACCGTGTCGGTGCGACTGGAGGACCACGACATCCAGATCGCGGCCTGGCAGGTACGGGTCGGGCGGATCACCCTCTACCTGCTGGACACCGATCTCCCGGCCAATAACGAGGAGGATCGGCGGCTCACCGCGCGCCTCTATGGCGGCGAGATCACCATGCGGATTCGCCAGGAGATCGTGCTCGGGATCGGCGGGACGCGCTTCCTGGAGGCGTTCGGCATCACCCCGGACGTCTACCACATGAACGAGGGGCATGCCGCCTTCCTGACGCTGGAGCGGATCCGTCGCACGATGGAGCTGGACGGCAGCACCTTCGAGGAGGCGCGCGAGAAGCTGCGCCCGACCTTCGTCTTCACCACACACACGCCGGTCCCCGCCGGGCACGATTACTTCTCGCCCGACCTGGTAGAACACCACTTCAGCGAGTACGTCCAGCCGTTTGGCATCACGATGCACGAGTTCTTCAGCCTGGGGCGGCACAACCCGGACGATTACCGCGAATACTTCTGTATGACGGTGCTGGCGCTGAAGCTCTCGATACGGGCGAACGGCGTCAGTCGCCTGCACGGCGAGGTCAGCCGCCAGCAGTGGCGCAGCATCTGGCCGGAACTGGGCGAGGAGGAGGTGCCGATCGGGTACATCACGAACGGGGTCCACGTCCCCTCGTTCGTCTCCCCGGAGATGGCGGCGCTCTACTCCCGCTACCTGGACATCACCCCGAGCACCGCCCCGGCCGATCCGGCCGTCTGGGAGCCGATCCTGCGCGCACCGGACAACGAGCTGTGGGCCGCGCGCAACGCGAGCCGCGCGCGGCTGCTGACCTTCATCAGCGACAAGGCGCGCGAGCAGGACGCGCACCACGGGCGTGCGTACGATAGCGACTCCTTCGATCCACACGCGCTGACGATCGGCTTCGCCCGCCGCTTCGCCACCTACAAGCGCGCCGCCCTGCTGATGCGCGACCCTGATCGCCTGGCACGGATTCTCAACAACGCCCGGCGCCCGGTGCAGATCGTCTTCGCCGGCAAGGCGCACCCGCGCGACGATGGCGGCAAGTTGCTGATCCAGCGGATCGCGCAGCTCGCCGGGCAGGGGCCGTTCCGCCACCGGGTGCTCTTCCTGGAGGGGTACGATATCGGCGTCGCGCGGCAACTGGTCCAGGGGGTCGATGTGTGGCTGAACACGCCGCAGCGCCCCTACGAGGCCAGCGGCACCAGCGGCATGAAGGCCGCCGCCAACGGCGCGCTCAATTGCAGCACGCTCGATGGCTGGTGGGTCGAGGCGTGGGACGAGGCGCAGGAGCGCGGCGGCGAGATCGGCTGGGCGATCGGCGGCACCGAGACGTTCGACAATGCCGAGCACCAGGCGTACGTCGATGCCGAGTCGCTCTACGCGATCCTGGAGCAGGAGCTGGTGCCCGCCTTCTACGAGCGCGGCCTGGACGGTGTGCCGTACGGCTGGACCAGCCGCATGAAGCGCTCGATCGCGCTGAACGCCCCGCTCTTCAATACCGGGCGGATGGTCCAGGAGTATACGGAGCGGTTCTATCTGCCGAGCTTGAAGAAGTCGTAAGGCGGCAGCCCGTAGCCCGTAGCGAGTGTGAAAAGCGCGGTGCCCATAATCGGGCACCGCGCTTTTGTCTCATCTGCTACTACGGACTACGGGCTGCCGCCTACGGACTCCCCGGCTACGCCGTCGCCTTCTGGCGTTCCTCGACAGCCTTGATGATCGCCTCGGACTCGGGGAAGCCGCCTTCGCGGAACATCGAGTGAACCATCTCACCATCGACCGAGACATCGAACGAGCCCTCGTGCCAGGGGATCAGTTCCACAGCGGAAAGATCGTAGAGGAAGCGGCGCATCAGCGCGTTCGCCAATTCCAGGGTCTGCGGCTCGTACCCGCACTCCGCGCAGTAGGTGATCGTCACTTTCACCGGCTTCTTCGCCATCAGCGCCTCCCATGCACATTCACGAGCGCCCCCGAAAATGGGCGCAAAAGGGGGCGGGCCGGGTGCCCGCCCCCCACACGACCGAAGTTTACTCGGCGGTGACCGGCACGTCCTGGATGATCGCGCGCAGCTCACCGACGATGGCGCTGTTGATCTGCGGGCGGGCGTCCTCGCGCACCTGGTTCAGCGCCTGCATCAGGCTGGCGCGCACCTCGGGATCGAGCTGATCGGGGGGGGTGCTGGCGTCGCCGTACTTCGCATCGCTGGCATAGATCGCGCTGCGCTTCTCGGCCAGCATGTCGGTGACACTCTGCGGGCGCTCGATCATGTGGCCCAGCTCGTTGAAGTCCTTGTCGAGGAAAACGAAGACCGGGATCGAGCGATACTTCCCTTCCTTCAGGTACTGGTCCATCAGGTCGAGATTCTGATCGCGCAGGAAGGTCCGCACGTTCAGGTTGCCGTTGCTCTCTGCGGCGAGTTTGCCGAGGACCGGCAGGCCGCTGATCACGTCGCCGCACCAATCCTCGGCGATCACCACCACGTTCAGCGGCTGCGAGAGCCCGGCGAAGGTCTGCACGTCGGCGGGATCGAGCTGCACCGCAGCCTCGTTCTCATCGAAGCGCTCGCGGTTGCGCGTCATCTGCGCCTTATATTCCTCGTAGGTCATGCCCTGGTTGAAGCGCTCGGCAGTCACAGCCATGCTACACCCTCCTGTTATCGGCTCTCATCGCGGCACCCGAAGGATTCGCGTTCAAGGCGACCAACGCGGTCGCCCATCGTTCCTCCCCCACAACGCCCTTATAGCATCTTCCATTCCCGCCTACCTACGGCGAGTGCCGAAATTGCCCCGCCAGCCTACAGCGAGTAGTGCGATCGCCACCGCCTGTCGATAGCTGACGATCACGCTACCGATCCGGCACCGCGACGGCTCGCCAGTACCCCGCAGCGAACCGATCGACCGCGCCGCGCGTTTGAACAGACGCACCGCTGCATACAACCCTGACGAACATTGCCGACAAAGCGCGACCAAGGGGGGCGAGACGCTGACGATCTATCGCGACCGACAACATAGCGGCGGGAGGGCGGTGCTCCGCACCCTCGCCCTCCTGCTCCTCGTCCTGCTAGCGCTCCCGATGCCGGCACCTGCCGGGGCGACCGGGGCGGCCCCGGCGGCGCTCGGCGAGGACAACGCCCCCGGCGCGACCGGGGCGACGACTTTTCGCGGGCAGAACCTGATCGTCGCCCGCCGCGCCGATGGCGGGGTCTGGGTCCGTAAGACCGACGGCCTCTGGTACAGCGGCTGGTCGCCCCTCGGCGGCGCGACCGACGCCGCCCCCGCCGCCGCCAGCACCGCGACATTCGTCGCCGTCTTCATACGCGGCACCGATGGCGGGCTCTGGGTCAGGCGCAGCGACGATGGAAACGCGTACGAGGGGTGGCGGTCGCTCGGCGATCACCTCGCCGCGCCCCCCGCAGCGGTCGCCAGCGGCGGGCAGGTCCACGTCTTCCTGCGCGACGCGAGCGGGCTGATCTGGCAGCGTAGCTCGGCGGATGGGCGGACCTTCTCCGCCCCGCGCGCCCTCGGCGGGCCACTCGCCGCCGCGCCGGTCGCGGTGGCGAGCGCGGTGGGCGTGACCCTCTACGGGCAGGGGATCGATGGCCGTCGTTACACGCTGACGCCGCGCGACGGGGCGCAGGCCGCCGACTGGGGAGACTGGACCGGCGACGGCGCGAACGCGCGGACGGCGAGCGCGGCCCCGACCGGCACCGCGCCGCTGACCCTCGACATCGGCATCAACTTCATCGACCCGAGCAACTGGCAGAGCTATCAGCTCCCGGCCTACACGCGCCTGCGCCCGACCCTCGCCAAGTTCTCGATGTTCTACGACGGCTACCCGACCACGCCGGTCTTCGGCACGGCGCAGCTCGACGATGCGATCGCGGCGGGCGCGCGCACGATCATCCTCCGCACCGCCGAGACGCGAACCGCGCCGGACGAGGTCACGCGCCAACTCGACGCGCCGCTCCCCGGCGACGGGCGTTCGCTCCTCGGCTACATCCGCGACCGGGGGAATGATGGTTCCGGCGTCGCTTTCTGGATCGAGGTCGGCAACGAGCCGGACCTGGCCGGGGTCAGTCCGCTCGTCGCGCGTTACGGCCTGCTGGCGACGATCCGCGATCTCGGCCCGCGTTATCGCGCGAGCCACCCCAACCTGCACTGGATGGCCTCGCTGCCGACCGCGAATGGCCTGCGCGGCAGCGCCATCCCGGAGTATCGCGGGCTCGCCTATCTCGACCTCTTCCTCTCCGATCAGGGGGACGGCCTCGGCAGCATCGCCGCGCGCTACGACGCGCTCGGGGTCCATCTCTACGGTGCCGACACGCTGGAGCAATCATATCCCGCCCTGCGCGAGGCGTCCGATACGCGCGACTGTGCCGGGGCGAACGGCGACGCCCTCTGCCCCGATCTCGTCCTCGACCGCGCCCTGAGCCAGACCGCGCTGCCGATCTTCATCACCGAGGCGGGGATTAATTCGGCGATGCGCTGGGATCTGAAGGCGCGCTATTACCTCGATGCGATGTACCGGCTGCCCGCACGGGTGCGCGGCTTCGCCCTCTTCACCCTCAGCCTCGACCCGGAGTGGTACGCCGGGGCCAGCGCGCGCTGCCTGCGACCGAGCGGGGCGAGTTGCACGCGCTATGCGCTCGATGTGGACGAACGGGGCCTCGTCGATCCGAGCTTCGCCGGGGCGAACACGATCGGCCTCTGCGCGCAACTGGGGCCGGGTGACGCCGCCTGTGTCCCGCCCTGCACCAGCGCAGCGGCGGCGGAGAACGCGGCGTTGCCGCGCAGCGCCGTTCAGCGTGCGGCCTGCACGGTGGACGCCCGCAAGCCGACGCCGCCGCCGCAGAGCCCACCACAAGGGCGGGATGGGATCGCCTTCCTCACAACGATGCGCACGAGGCGTTGGCGCGCTGGTGTGCCAGTAGGACGAGCGACGCGGGGGAATACACCGCGCCGGTAAGCCGTTGGGAGCCGTGTGCGTCAGGCGCAACGGTGCGCCTCCCCCTTGCCACGATCCGGGCGCGAACCGCACGCCGACGATGACTCGGGCGACTGTGCAGCGAGCGCCATTGGTCTGTGCCGGGGATCGCGGTGATGGCTGGTCCACGCGGCGATGACGCCCTTGTATGGGCGCGCAAAGAGCGTGCAAGGAGTACAACCACCATGAGTGCAGTACCCAATATCACCCTAAACGATGGGCGGACGATCCCGCAGCTCGGGCTCGGCGTCTTCCAGATCCCGCCGGACGAGACGGCGCAGGCGGTCGGCGCGGCGCTCGAGGTCGGCTACCGGCACATCGACACGGCGCAGGGCTACCGCAACGAGGCGGGCGTCGGCGCGGGGCTCCGCGCATCCGGGCTCGACCGTGGCGCGGTCTTCATCACCAGCAAGCTCAACAACGATGCCCACGCCCCCGACGATGCTCGCCGCGCCTTCGAGGGTACCCTCGCCGCGCTCGGCACCGATTACGTGGACCTCTTCCTGATCCACTGGCCGCTGCCTACTCGCACCGACAGCGATTTTGTCGAGACCTGGCGGACGATGATTGCGTTCTTCCGCGATGGGCGCGCGCGCTCGATCGGCGTGTCGAACTTCCAAGTGCCGCACCTGGAACGCCTCGCCGCCGAGACCGACGTCGTGCCGACGGTGAACCAAATCGAGGTCCACCCCTACCTCACGAACGAGGCGGTGCGCGCCTACGGGCGGGCGCACGGCATCGCGACCGAGGCATGGTCGCCGATCGCCAAGGGGCAGGTGCTGACCGACCCGACCGTCACCGGGATCGCCGAGCGGGTCGGCCGGACACCCGCCCAGGTCGTGTTGCGCTGGCACATCCAGCACGGCGACATCGTCTTCCCGAAGTCGACCTCCCCCGACCGGATGCGCGAGAACATGGGGCTCTTCGATTTCGCGCTCGACGATGCTGATGTCGCGGCGCTCGCCGCGCTCGACCGTGGCGATGCGGGCCGCACGGGGCCGCACCCGGACACGTTCGAGGGGCGCCCCAGGAAGTAATGGCGACTGCGGGCCGATGCAGCGGGCGATAATCTGACGATTCATACGCCGGGCGGGGCGACGATAGGCATCGTCACCCCGCCCTGCTGTGTCCTGGGTCTTCGTGTCTCCACCACCCGCCGCCACAGCGAGCGATCGTGGGCCATCCAGCGCGGCTCAACGCCCACCCGGCTCGCAACGCGCCACCGCCTCGCCACAGATGGCGTAGACCCGCCGCCCGAACTGCCCGAGGAGAAGATCGTTCGGGGACGGGTTCTCGGGATGATATTCGAGGCGGGCGCGCTCGAAATACTGCACGGTGTAGGCGTTGCCATCTTCCAGGCGCTCGACCAGGGCGGCGGTGAGGGGATAGCCGAACTGTGCCAGCCCGCCCTGCGTGTACCAGTAGTCGAAGAAGCGCCCGCCTACCCAATGCCCCGTCTCCGGGAAGTAGAAGCCATCCTGCACGCCCGGTCCTCGCGGCGGCCCATCGGGTGGAGCGGCGGGGTGGAGCGCGCGTCCGAGCTGTCCGAGTTGCACGTCATCCGGCGCGGCATGCTCCGGGTGCAGCTCGAAGCGGGAGCGCTCGAAGTACTGCACCGTATAGGGCCTGCCATCGGCGAGAAGCTGCGTGAACTCGTCGCTCAGCGGCAGGCCATGTCGCGCCAGCCCGCCGTGCGCCTCCCAGTAGGCCAGGAAAGTCCCGTCGATACAGCGCCCGGTCGCGGCGAAACAGCGCGGCGTGGCGGTGCTCGCCCCGGTGGCGGGCACGCCCCGCCCCGCCGGGATGAACAGCGTGATCACCACGAGCAGGCAGCGCACGCGACGGAAAGCCGATGATCTCATCATGGCGCCTCCATAGCGCGGGCAGCATACACACCAGTGCGGTAGTGCGGTCATCATACACACCGTGGCAAGTCTGTGCGGTGCCACGGATCAGCGCCGCGACGAGCAGCCGGGCGGATGCCGCTGGCATTTGCGCCACCCAGCCTCCCGGAGCATCCGCCCGCCACCCCTTCGGGCATACCCGTAACGGGCCAACCGCGCGCAGCGATCCGTGCGAATTGCACAATCCCGTCCGTCTGGTACGCCTCGCCGCCCAGAAAGAGGGCCACGCCATTCACAACACAGGTCCGGCGCAGTTGGTATACTACAAGGGAACCGCCGCGCCGGACGTCCCGGCGCACCGCAGCGCTGCCACCTCGCGCCCCCCACACTGCGGTGGGGTCCGACGGCGCGGACCAAGCACGGAGGACGGACAGGGGATGACGACCGGCACACCAGCGAGCGATACGCTCAACACCATCGATTCGATCGACCAGATCCAGGACGCCTTGCTCGGGCGGGCGTACATCGCCGACCGCAGCCTTGGCACGGCCCTCTTCCTCGCCCTGCGTCTCGGCAAGCCGCTCTTGCTGGAGGGCGAGGCGGGCGTCGGCAAGACTGAAGTCGCCAAGACGATGGCCGACCTCCTCGGGACGCAACTGATCCGCCTCCAGTGCTACGAGGGGCTGGATGTCAGCAACGCTGTCTACGAGTGGAACTACGCCAAGCAGATGCTCGAGATCCGCATGTTGGAGGCCGACCACACCTCCCGCGAGCACGCGCTGAAGGAGATCTTCGGGCCGGAGTTCCTGATCAAGCGCCCGCTCCTCCAGGCGGTCGAGTACACCAACGAGCACCCCGGCGAACGCCCGGTGCTGCTGATCGACGAGATCGACCGCGCCGACGAGGAGTTCGAGGCATTCCTGCTCGAGTTGCTCTCCGACTTCCAGATCACCGTCCCGGAAATCGGCACGATCAAGGCGTCCCGCCCGCCCGTGGTGATCATCACCTCCAACCGCACTCGCGAGCTGCACGACGCGCTGAAGCGCCGCTGCCTCTACCACTGGATCGACTACCCCTCGATCGAGAAGGAAGAGGCGATCATCGCCGCCCGCCAGCCGCAGGCCCCGGCGGTGCTGGCGCGGCAGATCAGCCGTTTCATGCATGAGTTGCGCCGCGTCGATCTCTACAAGGTGCCGGGTGTCGCCGAGACCCTCGACTGGGCCGCCGCGCTCGTCACGCTCGACCAGACCGACCTGCGCCAGGAGGCGGTCGACGCCACCCTCGGCGCGATCCTCAAGCATCAGGAAGATGTCACCAAGGTCGGCGGCGGGTTGAGCAAGCAGTTAATCGAGGCGGCGACCAATGGCTGATGATCAGGCAGCCGGGCTCACCCCGCACGGGCGCGACCTGGAGCGTGGCACCCAGTTGCTCGATCGCGTGGTCGGCTTCGGGCGCTACCTGCGTCTTGTCGGACTACACGCCACCCTCGGCCAGACGATGGACTTCGCCAAGGCGGTCCCGGCGGTCGGCCTGGTCCGCGAGGACTTCAAGCTGGCCGCCCGGGCCACCTTCGTCACCCGGCGCGAGGATGGGCTGCTCTTCGACAAGGCGTTCGATCTCTACTGGCGCTACAGCACCTTTTCCGACGACGATGGCCCGTACGATGACTCGGGCAATATGCCACCGCCCGACCCGACCGATGCCGAGGACGAACTGTCGATCCCCCCGCCCCCCGGCAAGGACAAGAAAGAGGGGAAAGACAGCGACAACGCGGAGAAGGGCACCGGGCAGCAGGAGGCGGTCGAAGGCGAGAACGCCGAGGACGTCGACCCGGATACGATGCTGACCTTCTCCGCCTCCGAGGCGCTGAAGGGGAAGGACTTCGCCCAGTTCAACGCGGACGAGATGGCGAAAGCGCGCTTCCTGATGGAAAAGATCACCTGGAAGATCGCGCTGCGCCGCTCCCGCCGCACCGTCCGCGCCTCGAAGGGACGCTACCTGGATATGCGGCGGACCTTCCGCGCGAATATGAAGTATGGCGGCGAGATGCTGGAACTCTCGCACCGTCGCCGCAAGATGAAGCCGCGCCGCGTGGTGCTGATCTGCGACATCAGCGGCTCGATGGATCGCTACTCGCGCCTCCTCCTCCAGTTCGTCCACACGGTCGAGCAGGGGTTGAGCCGCGTGGAGGTCTTCGTCTTCGGCGCGCGCCTGACGCGGATCACCCGCCAGTTGCGGGTCCGCAACATCGACTCGGCCCTCGAGCGGGTCTCCAAGGAGGTCCAGGACTGGGCCGGCGGCACGCGCATCGGCGAGTCGCTGCTCACCTTCAACACGCGCTGGGCGCGGCGTGTGCTGGGGCAGGGGGCGATCGTGATGATCATCAGCGACGGCTGGGATCGCGGCGATGTCGATGTGCTGCGCCGCGAGATGGCCCGCTTGCAGCGGATGTCGTTCCGGCTGATCTGGCTCAACCCGCTCCTCGGCTCGCCGACCTACCAGCCACTGACGCGCGGCATCCAGGCCGCACTGCCCTACGTGGACGACTTCTTGCCGGTTCATAACCTCACCAGCCTGGAAGCGCTCGCCAGCTCGCTGTCCGAGGTGACGGCGCACCGCCCGGTTCGCAGCCAGACGGCGCACCGCACCGAGGTACTGAACAAGAAATAGCGACGGGCGGGCGATCAACCAAAGGTGCGGGGCGGGCGAAAGGCTCGCCCCGCACCCCTTAACGGGAATAGATCGGGCCGCGCCACCCTTCGATCTAATAGGCACGACAATTGCCCGACCGTCGTGCTGTACTAGTCCGGTCTTGCGCGTTACCAGGAGGTCCAGCATGAAAGATGTTCTACCGGCGATCGAGACGTGGCGCGAGCGCGGCGATCAGGTCGCGGTCGCCACGGTGGTCAAGGTCTACGGCTCCGCCCCGCGTCCGCTCGGCGCAAAGCTCGCCGTCTCCTCGCACGGCGAGATGGTCGGCTCGGTGAGCGGTGGTTGCGTCGAGGGAGCGGTCTATGACGCGGCGCAAGAGGTGATCAAGAGCGGCGAGAGCAGGCTGTTGCACTTCGGCATCACCGACGAACTGGCCTTCGAGGTCGGCCTCGCCTGTGGCGGCACGATCGAGGTCTTCATCGAGCCGGTCGCATAGCGGACGAAGGAGGACCGCCGAAGTGGCGTGCGGATCAGCGCTGAGACGCTCGCGTTCTCCGTCGTTCGTACTTCGTATTGCTGATTCGTATTGCTCGTAGGGGGATCAGGGGTGGGATATTTCGATACGTTGAAGGGCTATCTGCGTGAGGAGCGGCTGATCGCGACCGCGACGATCATCGCCGCGCCAGGAGGCACGGTCGGGGTCGGGACGAAGGCGATCATCTGGCCGGACGGGCGTGTGGAAGGGGACTTCGTGGACGGCGCGCTCCGTGCGGCGATCGTGCGCGACGCCATGCGCGCCCAGCGCCGCGAGGAGTCGATCCGGCGCACCTACGACGCGGCGCTTGTCGGCGCGACATCCGAGGAGCCGATCGACGTCTTCATCGAGGTTTACGCCCCCTCCCCGCACCTGATCCTCTTCGGCGGCGATCACATCGCCATCCCGCTCTCCCACTACGCCAAGGAACTCGGCTTTCGGGTGACGATCGTCGATGCCCGCTCGCGCTTCGCCAACAGCGAGCGCTTCCCGGAGGCCGACGAGATCATCGTCGCCTGGCCGGACAAGGCGTTCGCGCGGCTGCACGTCGATCAATCGACCTACATCGCGATCCTCAGCCACGACCCGAAGCTCGATGAACCGGCGACGCGCGGCGCGCTCGAGACCGACGCGCGCTACATCGGCGCGATCGGGGCGCGCAAGACGCACGCCGACCGCCGCGCCCGCCTCTCCCGCGAGGGCTTCAGCGAGGCGCAGGTCGACCGGATTCATGGGCCGATCGGCCTCGATCTCGGCGGCAAGACCCCGGCGGAGATCGCCCTCGCGATCATGGCGGAGATCGTCGCGAGCCGCTACGACCGTGTCCTGCTGCCGGTCCGCGACGAGACCCCCGCCATCATCGCGGCGGAGCAGACGCTGGAGGAGGTCGAGGAGACGGTCGAGGTGGCCGGTGACTGAGACGCGCGGCCCGATCGTCGGCGTGATCCTGGCCGGGGGGAGTTCGTCGCGCCTTGGACGCCCGAAACAGCTCCTGCCGCTCGGCGACCGCCCGGTCCTGGCGCATACGCTGGCAGGGGCGCTCGCCGCCGATCTGGACGGCGTGTTCGTCGTCCTCGGTCACGAGGCCGCGACGGTGCAGGAGCGGGTCGACTTCGCGGGCGCACGGGTGGTCGTCAACGACGCCTACCGCGAGGGGCAGAGCACCTCATTGCGTGCGGGGCTTGCCGCCCTACCTGCCGACACCGAGGCCGCGCTCTTCATCCTCGGCGACCAGCCGCTGATCGGCGCGGTGGTCCACAATGCGCTCGTCGCCGCCCGCCGCGCGACCGGCGCCCCAATCGTGATGCCGACCTATGAGGGTGTACGCGGCAATCCGGTCCTGATCGCCCGCGAACTCTTCCCCGAACTGGCCGAAGTGACCGGCGACCAGGGCGCGCGCGGCGTGATCCGCGCCCACCGCGACGCCGTCCACGAAGTCCCGATACCAGGCCCGCCCCCCACGGACGACCTCGACACCGAGGAGGACTACGCCCGCCTGCTGGCGCGTTACGCAGCGCTGACACAATAGCAACCCTTGCAGTTTTATGTACGGCGTGTCGTCAGTTGCGGTAGTGTAGGAGGGTGAGGGTAGGATAATGCGGCGGTCAGCCATGAGCATGCGACATCGGCAGAGATTTTCACGCCCTCTGCTAGCTGGGCTCATGCTGATGGTGCTGCTCGGCGGTGTGCTGGGCGTGGGCTTGTGGCAGCGTGTCGGGGATCCGACCCGGACTCCACACAACACTCTGGCCGGACTACGGGCACTACCGGAGGACCAACTCCTCTACCCAGGCGTGGTGGTGCTGGGGCGGTTCGGCGGCGATCCCTATCGCAGTTGGGGTAGTGGCCTGAACGCCCGCTCGGGAACCTATGTCGGTGCCAATGCGCCGAAGGAGCAGGTATTGGCCTTCTATGACACCGAATTGCAACGACTCGGTTGGAAGAACGGCCCGAACCGCGGTGGGCTCTCGACCGAGATGGCCGTCCGCTATTGGGATCGCGATGATCTCATGTTGAAGGTCGGCATCCTGTACAACGACCAGCCGGATGCCCGCCTCCCGCAGGGGGCCACGGCGTATGCCACGGCATACACCCTTGAGTTATCGTATGTCAGCACAGCCTCGTCTGCCTCCGTACCCTAGGAGCATAAAAACCGTGGCGTGGATCTTCGTGCTCAACCCGCCTCGGCCCCGCCTGAGGGCCTCGCCATCGCCCCTTTTTCCGCGCTCCGGCGCTACGCTGATGGGCGCGCACGATGGCGCATCGAGCACGGCGTACTCGTCGCCTGCCTCGGCGCTCAACGCAGCGAACACGTGTGCCCAGACCCCGCCCACCGCCCAGCGGCTGAAACGCCGATGCCCGTTCTTGCAGTCTCCGAAGCGTTCCGGCAGGTCGCGCCAGGGGACGCCGGTCCGGTAGTGGTACAGCACCGCCTCCACGAACAGCCGATTGTCGCGCCTCGTCCCACCGACATGCCCGACGCGTCCCGGTAACAGCGCCTCGATCCGCGCCCACTGGTCGTCTTGCAGCCCATGCCGCCGCGCCATCCCGCCCTCGCCCGCCCGCTCCTCACGCTGTACTCTCGCCTACTTTACCGCAACTGACGACACGCCGTACTTTCACTGCATGCGACATAGCGATTAGTAGTATTCTTCTCTGCAATATAGTCATGAGCTATATATCGACCTCATGACTATATTGCTCGTTCATTTCTGTCTAGCCACTTTCACAGTCGGAGTTGCCAGTGTTACGTGATCTCACCATCAAAAACTACCGCGCCTTCAAGGACTTCTCCATCGACGGCCTCGCGCGCGTCAATCTGATCGTGGGGAGCAATAACGCGGGAAAGACGAGCTTTTTGGAGGCTGTGTATCTTCTTGTGAACCAGGGTAGCCCTTCTGTGCTTCTTCAATTACTTGACAACCGGGGTGAATTTGCACACTTTCCGGACGCTCCCGCAAGGACCGAATATCAAATGGCGCACCTGTTCCACAATTTTCAGTTAGATGTTGATTCATCGAGACCAAAAGAATTGATTAATATCTCATCGAATTATGATGTGGCTAATTCTGTGCGCTTTAAGGTAGTGGGCCGTCGCTCATCATCTGGGGTTCAACAGCCTGGCTTGCAAATAGACGCAGCTTACAATGCACCAATTGAGAAGGCTGGTTTAGCACTCGATATCAGCGAGAAATACTTCTTTTCTAGCGATACTCGCTTCACAGCAAGCCGTAGGCCCCCAAGTAGATACCACTTCGTCGGTACAGAACTTAGCAACTTTGACTACCTCGCTGGGCTTTGGGATCAGGTTATGCGAGTGCCTGATGACAAGCGATCAGTCATTGAGATGCTGCAAGCTGTCGAACCAAGGGTTGAAGATATCATCCCGCAGAGCGATCAAACAGCAGGACGGTTTCTTGTCAGGCTAGTAAACGACGACCCCTTCCTATCACCCCTGCCACTCAGTAGCGTGGGTGAAGGGTTACGACGTGTGTTCTCCCTTGCTGTACACATGATTGTCTCAGACAAGGGAGTCCTGCTAATCGATGAGATAGACACAGGACTCTATTATGGTGTGCAAGCGAATGTATGGCGCTTACTTATAGCTGCAGCGCAACGTCGCAATGTCCAGATCTTCGCCACGACGCACAGCTGGGACTGCATTGCGGCATTTCAATCGGCATTGTTACAAGGCGAATCGCCACAGCTAGGCCAACTCATCCGGCTCGAAAGAACGACAGAAGGCATTCGCAAAGTTCCCTACACAGCCAATGATCTTGCTATCGCGGTCCGCGAAGGCATTGAGGTCCGCTGATGCCGAAAGCCGGACCACGCTACCTGATCGTAGAAGGCAATAGCGATAAGCAACTCATCCTAGAGCTATGTAAGAAGCATGGCATACCTGAATTATCATTCGACTTCCCCGCGCGTGGCGGCGGGATACAGCAATTATTAGAAAGTATTCCCATTCGCATCAGTGAGCCAGGGATTGAGATCCTCGGCATCATTGTAGACGCCGATACGGACGTTACTGCCCGCTGGCAGGCACTTCTCGATCGACTACAACACGCCGCGATATTGCAGGAAAAGGTCTATAGCTCGTTCCCAACTGGTCCGCCTATAGATGGTTGGATCTCCAATGAGGCACACAGCCCAAGAGTGGGTGTTTGGTTAATGCCCAACAACATCGTGCCTGATATCTTAGAAGATTTCGCACGCAGCATGATCGCTGGGGACGACCTTCTCCTGACCAAAGCGATCGGCACTATTGAGGAGATCGAGCAGTCAGGCTTGAGGCGGCACACCGGTGCCGAACGCCCCAAGGTCGTTGTTCATACCTGGCTCGCGTGGCAAGAAGAATCTGGACGGCCATTGGGCCAAGCGGTCGCACATGGTTACCTGCGCCATGACGCCCCGCTCGCACTCACGTTCGTCGCCTGGCTGCAACGCCTCTTCAATACCGCAACAGTCACTACACCGGAGGTCGCATAGATGGCTGGTTTCTGCGCCGATTGCGGGCACGCGCTCGGGGAGCGAACCGTGGAGGGGAAGCTGCGCCCGGCCTGTCCGGCGTGCGGCACGGTGGTATTCGCGGACCCGAAGCTGGCGGTGGCGGTGTTGCTCGAACGGGCCGGGGAGATCCTGCTGGGGCGGCGGTCGCCGGGCGCGCTCGCGGGCGGCAAGTGGAGTTTCCCCGCAGGCTTCGTCGATCGCGGCGAGCGCGTGGAGGATGCGGCGATCCGCGAGGTCCGCGAGGAGACCGGGCTGGCGATCCGCCTCGATGCGCTGATCGGCCTCTACTCCGCGACCGGGCAGACGACCGTGCTCGCCGCCTATGCCGGGTCGATCAGCGGTGGCACCCTCGGTGCGGCTGATGACCTGACCGAACTGGCCTTTTTCCCGCTCGATCGACTGCCAGAACCGGCCTTCGCACACGATCCACAGATCCTGGCCGATTGGCTTGGGTGGCGCGACCGCCAACGGCAGGACGACGAAAGGACGGACGCATGACGAAACGACGAACGGCGCCACGACGAACGGCGCCACGGCGGATAGCGCTCGGCCTGCTCGGCCTCGGCGCGCTCGGGTGGGGCGTGCTGCGCGCGCGGCTCACCTTCGGGGCGGTCCCTCCCCGCCTGACCCTGCTCTTCGATGGCTCCTGCGATTTCTGCACGCGCACCGTGCGCTTCGTGCGCGCGGTCGATCGGCGCGGCAGGGTCACCCTCGTCCCCTTCCAGAAGCCGGGTGAGCCAGAACGCCACGGCCTCACGGTAGCACAGTGCGAGGGCTCGGTCTGGGCGATCACGCCCGATGGGGCGACCTTCCACGCCGCCGCCGCCGCCAATCTCACCGCGGCGGTCGCGCTCGGTGTGCCGCTCCCCCTCTGGCTCTATGCCAGCCCCGGCGTCGAAGCACTGCAGGAGGCCGTCTATCGGCTGATCGCACGCAACCGCAGCCACATACCCGGCGATACACCCTATTGCGAGCAGCACCCCGAAGAGTGCGGCAAATCCGGCGCGGGCACATAGGCCCGTCACGCCTGGATTCTTCACTCGTAGCGATGATCGAAAGGAAGATCGATGTCCACCGCCAACGCCATCCCGACCCGCGATCAGGTGCCCGTCGAGGAGACCTGGGATCTGTCCAAGCTGTACGCCAATCAGGATAGCTGGGAGTCCGACTTCGCCAGTCTGCGCGTCCTGGGCGATATGCTCGCCGACCGACGTGGCACCCTCGGCGAGTCTGTCGAGACGCTGGCGAGCGTCTTCGATTCGCAGGCCACACTCGATGAGCGCACCGAGCGCCTCTATGTCTATGCCATGCTCAGCCGCGACGAGAATACCGCCGACACCAGCGCGATCGCTCGCTACGAGCGGATCGCCTCGCTGGCGACGGAGATCGGCGAGCAACTGGCCTTCATGACCCCGGAGATCGCGGCGATCCCCGCCGAGACGCTGCGCGCCTGGATGGACGAGCCGCGCCTCGCCCCATATCGGCAGAGCCTCGATAACCTGGACCGCAATCGCCCGCACGTCCGCTCGGCGGAGATCGAGGCGCTACTCGCGGGGAGCGGCGAGATCGCCCGCGTGCCGGGCGGCGCGTTCACCGCGCTCGACAATGCCGATCTCGCCTACGGGATGGGGCACGACGAGAACGGCGCGGAGATCGAACTGACCAAGGGGCGTGTCTCGCGTATCCTCCAGAAGCGCAATCGTGCCGCGCGCCGCGAAGCCTCGGAGCAGATGGCGAACGCGTATGCCACGCACCGCAACACGATCGCGGCGCTCCACAGCGGCTCGGTCCGCAAGGATGTTTTCTATGCGCGGGCGCGCGGCTTCTCATCCGCGCGCGATGCCGCCCTCTTCGGCGACAACATCCCGCCCGCCGTCTACGACGCCCTGATCGACGCGGTCCACAGCGCCCTGCCGGACTTCGACAAGTACCTCGAATTGCGCCGACGGGTTGTGGGCGTGGAACAGCTCGCCCCGTACGACATGCAGGTGGCGCTGGCGGAGATCGACGACAAGGAAGTCACCTACACCGAGGCGGTGGAGACGACCCTGACCGGGCTCGCCCCGCTCGGCGCGCGTTATGTCGGCGATCTGCGCGGTGGGCTCGCCGGGGGACGCTGGGTCGATGTCCACGAGACGGCCAACAAACGTTCCGGCGGCTACAACATCGGGCCGTTCGGCGCGCAGCCCTACATCCTGATGAACTGGTCCGGCACCCGTCAGGATCTCTACACCCTTGCCCACGAGGCCGGCCACGCCATGCACGGCTTCTACTCCAACACCGCGCAGCCCTATCCCACCGCGAGCTACACGATCTTCTGCGCGGAGGTCGCCTCCACCGTCAACGAGACCCTCCTGACCTGGCACCTCCTCGACCACGCACAAAGCGACCGCGAGCGCTTCGCGATCCTCGGCCAGTTCCTCGACGATGTTCGCAGCACCCTCGTCACCCAGACGATGTACGCGGAGTTCGAGCGCTGGACCCACGCGCAGGCCGAGGAGGGCGCGCCGCTGACGCCGGAGGGGCTCTCCGACGAGTGGGGCCGCCTCTACGCCCTCTATCACCCCGGCGTGGAGGTGACCGACGCCGCCCGGATCGGCTGGGCGCGGATCCCGCACTTCTATCGCGGCTTTTATGTCTACCAGTATGCCACCGGCATCTCGGCGGCGATCGCCCTCGCCAGTCAGATTCGCACCGAGGGGCAGCCCGCCGTGGACCGTTACCTGCACTTCCTCGCCAGCGGCGGCGCGGACTACTCGATCGAGCTGCTCAAACGCGCCGGGGTGGATATGACGACCCCCGCGCCGGTGCAACAAGCGCTCGCAGAGTTCGCACGGCGCACGGTCGAGGCGACCGCGCTCTTCGATGCGGGCGCGGTCGAGCCGCACCGCCAGGGATAGGCTTGATCGACCCTAGAGGCGCAGGGCGGCGAGGGACAACAAGCGCGAATATATTCGTGCTCCTACTCCCTCGTCGCCCTATGTATCTGCGGTCGAGCGTACCCATCTGTGCTATCGTGCAGGGCTGCACCAGCATTGCTGTGCTTTCCCTGGCTTCACGCAGGAGCGCCCCGCCGCCTCGAGGCGGCGGGGCGCTCGCGATTCGACCACGGCGAATCAGCCGAGCAGTTGCTCGATCCGCATCACCCCTTCATGCGCGTTCGTGCCCATGAAGTAGCCGCCAACCTGCTCCCGCAGCGCGAGATCGGTGTTGAACGGCCCGCCACCGAAGGCGATGAGCGGGCGCGGGGCCGGGAGTTGCCCGATCGCGTCCACGGCGGTGATCAGCGTGTGCGCTGTGCGCGGGTTCATGGCGGAGAGGCAGATGAGGGCCGGTTGCAGGCGTGCGGCGGTCTGCACCAGATCGGCGATCGGCACGTTCGCTCCGAGGTAGATGATCTGCCAGGCGCGGCGCACCAGGAAGACCGAGACCATCAGGATCCCCAACTCGTGCAACTCGTCGGGCGCGCAGGCGGTGACGATGCGACCGCGCCCGGCCGTGGGCGTATACGCCTGGAGGAGCCCGGTAAGCCGCCGCTGGATGAAATGGGAGGCGAAGTGCTCCTGCGCGACCGTCGCTTCTTTGCGGTGCCAGCGCTCCCCGATCTCCACCAGGACCGGACTGAAGATCTGCAAGCAGACGTCCTCGACGCGATACAATGTGAACGCCTCGCCAACGAGGACATTCGCGGTACTTTCATCGAAGTCGAGCAGGGCGGCGAGTAGCTCCTCCACCAGCGCCGTAGGATCGCGCGGGCCGCTATTCTCCAACGCCACCGCTTCGCTGAAAGCGTTATCATCGAGCGAGCGCAATTGCAGGATCGCCTGGCTGATCGTCATACCCGCGATGGTGCGCTCGCGCAGCCAGCGGATCGCGGTGATGTCCCGCTCCGAATAAAGTCGCCGTCCCGTCTCGGTGCGCCGCGGCTGCGGGACGCCATAGCGCCGCTCCCACGCTCGCACCGTATCGGCCGGCACGCCGGTTTTCTGGACGACGACCTTGATGTTATAGAGCGGTTCCGTATTGAGATGTCCACGTCCAAGTTCGGCCATGCTCGGCCCTTTCTCACTCCCCCAAACTCCGCGTTAGCATAACTCGGATGCACAGGTAGTGTCAATTATTTGCAAGCGTATTCGTCTTTGACGAACATTGTAAATATGTCTTTCTCCTCTGATAGTATACGTCATTGTCGGGCCTATCTGGCACTATCCCGGCATAAAACGGGCGGCCACGGTGGGGAAACGGTTCGCCACGCGCAAATAACGCGCTTCGTCTCCCTCGATCAATAACTTGTGCATGATCACGAGATCGCAGTCCGGCACCCAGCGGGTGGGGACGATACAGAGGCGCATCGTCGCCAGGCCATCTTCGATTACGTCGACCATGCCGTGTGCATACGGGATGCGGTATGAACGGTCGGGGAGGGAGGGGCTGGGGATCTCGAGGTAGCCTCGACGCAGCAACAGGGTGAACGCTTCTTCGCCGAGCTGCTGGTACAGGAGGTCACGCGCGCGCTGCTCGGCGAGGAGTCGTTCTTCACCGGTCGGGCCGAGCGGCACGCCGAAACGTCGCAACAGGCGCGGCGGGGGATAGAGGATCCCGATCAGGGCGAGTAACAGTGCCAGGACAGCGGATAGCAGGGCGATCTCGAAGCCGCTGATCGTCATCGCTCAGCCCCCGGCGATGCGCGGGACCATGATGATTTCGCCGATGGTCGGGTCGAACTGCTCGATCCGGGTCGCCGGGCGTCCAGAGGTAGTCTGAAAAGCGGTCGCCCCGCGCGCCCGCTCGACGGCGAAGATGCGCTCGGCCTCTTCCACCGCCGCCCGCGCTTCGGGATCGCCGCTGGCAGCACGCTCGGCATCCCACGAGATCGCCGAATCACCGAGGTGAGAGAGGACACGGAGCACATTCATCGCAACCCTCCTAGCAACCCGGTTTCGCGTCGCACCTGCGCCATAGACGTGCCGAACGAGCACGAGTCGGCGTGATTATATCCGGTGAAGATCGTACCGCGCACGAAAAATGGGCGCTGCCATGTTTCCATCGGCACACTGTCCCATGACTATACCGTATCGCAACGGGGATATGTCAAGGAGTTGCCATCTTGACAGGGCGGTGGAAGGTGGCACGGATCGGCGGTGCCGATCCGCCGCTGCCGCAATGCGGCCGTTCCCGGCCACACTGGGCCACCCCGACGGGAGAGGCTGCACGCAGGGGATCGGCACTACGCAGTCACATGCACCGCGCGCCGGGCTTTTTCAAGTCTGGCGCGCGCTCGTTGCTGTTGCTCTGTGATGTCCCTTAGCCGACGGGGAAGGGTTCCGGCACCGGCTCCTCGCTGAGTGCCGTCAGCCGCGCGGCGACTGCCGCGATCACGTCGTCTGGGGTCGAGGCACCGGCGGTAACGCCGACGATCTTCACCGAGGCGTCGAACCAGGCGGGGTCGAGGTCGTCCGCCCCCTGGATGTGATGATTCCGCACGCCCAGTTCGCCGCTGATCTCCGCCAAGTGTCGCGTGTTGGCGCTCTTCTTCCCGCCGATCACGATCATCAGATCGGCCTCGCGGGAGAGGGAGCGCACCGCCAACTGGCGATCGCTCGTCGGCTTGCAGATGGTGTTATGAACGAAGACCTCGCCACCGATCGGCAGGGCGATCTCGTTGATCTGATTCACGAATGTGGTGAAAGCGTGGATATCCATCGTCGTCTGAGAGAGGATCGCCACTTTCTTCGGCGGCTTGGCGGTGCGCGGCGCGGCGAAGTCATCCCGCCGCACCTGCCATGGCAAATCCGCGAAGCGGGTCACGGCGATCGCGTTCTCGCCGGCGTTGCCAAGGATACCGCGCACCTCCGGGTGCTTCCGATCACCAAAGACAACGATGTAATAGCCTTGATCGCGCAGGCGCGCCGCCTGTTCGTGAACGAGCGTCACGAGCGGGCAGGTGGTATCGACCACGCGCAACCCGGCGGCCTGCGCGCCACTGGCGACGTGCGGTGCGGCCCCGTGGGCGGTGATCGCCAGGGTGTTCAACCGCCCGAGCTGCTTGCGGTTGACTGCCTCGTCGAGTTCGTCGAGAACATCGACCCCCTTCTCGCGCAGTTTCTCCACTTCCTGGGGGTTGTGGATGACATCGCCGAGCGAGGCGACCTGCGCGCCCCCATCGGCGGCGGCGTGGATGATCTCCAGCGCGCGGCGCACACCGAAGCAGAAGCCCATCTCATCGGCGAAGCGAATCTCGAAGCGGGCCATGACCTTGTAACGCTCCCAGCGTGGCGGTTCGTCGAGAAGTCGACGATCCTAACATAATCCTCCATCAAGTATACGCCACGGACTCGCAGACGACCAATCACGGACGGCCTGTTAGCCCCCCCCCGCGCGGCAGAGCGGGATTACTCCGTCGGCGACTCGAACCAGGTCGGCGCGCCGATATTGGTGATGCTGAAGTGCGCCATCTGCTGACCCGGCTGCGCGCCATGCCAGTGTCGTTCGTTGGGCGCGCAGTGGACGACATCGCCAGGGCCGACCGCGAACTCCTCGGTCGCCGTGCCGACACGCCCCAGCCCTTCGACGATGAGCAGGATCTGCTCGCCCGGATGGATGTGCCAGTTCGTCCTGGCCCCATCCTCGAAACGGACCAGCGAGACGCTCATCCCTTCACGGTTCTGGAAATCGACGATCCGGCGCATCTCGACCGGACCGGTGAAGGTGGTGCCAACCTGGCCGGGCACTTCGTCAGCATGGATAACACGCATTGCTCACCCCTTTTCTTAGGCGCGAATAGCGGATAGGGATAGTCATACCATAAGTCCGGTACGAAGCGAACTTGCGAGTCTTTCGTACCGGTACGTACAGCACGTTGGTCTTCGGTACCAGACCCCCAATAGGTGATACCAGAGGATTATGCAACCATATAGCATAGACAGTACAGGATGCATACCGCGCCGATCGTGCTCATGGATCGAGCGGTGTCGTCCATCGGTCACCAAATTAGTGTCGTCCTCCAAGGAATATCGATGCGCGCTCAGGCGGAGCGACAACAATTAAACATCGGTCGGGCGCTGAGTGGGCTGTTGCTACTCGGCTTGCCCTGGTGGGCACCGGACTTCGCCATCCCGATCTGTCTCGGGGTGGCGATCGGTGCCCTCGCCCTCGTGGTAGCGCGCGCCCACATCGCGGAGGCACTCGGCTGGCCGCGCACGGGGATCGTCGCGACGGGTGGCCTGCTCGGCCTGCTCGGCGGCATCGGCTGGCATCTGGTTCCGGTCCTGTCGTTGGCGATCCTGGTCGTATTGGCAGTCGTCGCGCTTGCCAGCAGCAGACGGAGTATGGCGAGCACCGATCGCCTGACCGGGCTGCTGAACCAGCGGACATTCAGCGCACGCGCCGATGAAGAGCTCTCGCGCGGGTTACGCTTCGGGCGCCCCGCAACCCTGGCGATCATCACGGTCGAGCACGCCGAGGCGATTCGCAAGGACTATGGTCGCGGTGCAGCGGATCGCACCCTCGGGCACGTCGCCGATGCGCTGCGCGGGCAATCGCGGAACTATGACTTGCTCGCCCGCCTCGATGACGCGCGTTTCGCCATCCTGCTGCCGGAGACGACGCGCGACGAGGCGGTGAAAGTCACCGACCGGATCGCTGCGGCGCTTGCGGCCTCGCCGCTGGTCCTCCCCAACGGAGAATGCACGATCACGCTCGACATGACGGTCGTGATGACCGAATACCCGACCGACGGTTCAATGCTCCAGCGAGCGCTCGTGTGCCCGAGACACACCGACAAGGTCGCACGGCGTGACCCATTGGCGCAGCTGGCGCAGCGCCTCATAAGCATACGCCCGCGCCATAATCAGGCGGCGGTGGCCACGCACACGGATATGCTCGTACTGGCGTTTATCGCCGTGATCTGGCTCGCCGCCCTCACGCTATTCGCCACGACCATCACCCCGATCCCGCAGGATTTGTGGGGCTCGTTCTTCCTGATGATCGGAATCGGGATCGTGAGCCGCTCGGTACGGGTAAGTTTGTATGGGCTCGGCTCGATCTCGAACCACTTTGTCGCGATCATAGCCGGGAGCATCATCTTCGGGCCAACCGGAGCGATGATCCTTGCTGCCATTGTGGGGTTGGCCTGCTGGCCTTGGCGCGTGCGAGCACGCGCGTATATTTTCGACAGTGGATCGTATGCCCTGATCGCCGGACTACTAAGTCTGTTAGAGCCGACCCTAGCGCAGCATTTCCCTAGCGAAACCTGGTTTCACCTACCGCTTATCGGTCAGGGACTGATCCTCGGGACGGTCTGCTACATCTTGAACGCGGGATCGTTCGTCGTCGTGCTCGCCCTTACTGAAAGACGGAATCCCTACGATCTCTGGCGGCAGCAATTCGCCTGGTTCATCCCCTATACTCTCACCTTCGGCATCCTGGCGGTCTTCATGGCGCAGGCGGGTGTGGCCTTCGGCCCGGTCGGACTCCTGATCTTCGCCGCCCCTGCCTTCATGATCCTCCTCGCCACCAGACAGTATCTCGATCAGACAAAGGCCAGTGTCACTGCTCTGAATGAGGCACATCAGCGCCTCTCGGCGCTGAATGGGCAGCTTTCCGATTCGGTAGCAGAGCTGCAACAGGCGTACACCGCAACGTTGGAAGCCTTCTCGGGGATGCTCGACGCGCGCGATAGCGAGACGGAAGGCCATTCCAAGCGCGTGGTCCGTTGCGCGGTCGCCATCGGCAGAGCGATGGGGATCAGCGCCGAGGAAATGGCGTCGCTGGAGGTAGGGGCGCTCCTGCATGACATCGGTAAGGTTGGCGTCTCCGACCAGATCTTGCGAAAGAACGGCCCGCTCTCCCCCGACGAATGGCTGGAGATGCGGAAGCACCCGGAAATCGGCTATGGGCTGACATCGCGCATCTCGTTCCTCGATCATGCCTCGCCGATCGTCCGGCACCACCACGAGCGCTGGGATGGCAAGGGCTACCCCGATGGGTTGTGCGGCGAGAATATCCCTCTCGCCGCGCGCATCTTCGCCGTCGCCGACTCCTTCGACGCGATGGTCAGCGATCGCCCCTACCGACGCGGGTTGCCGCTGGAGCATATCGTCGGCGAACTGCGGCGCGGCGCGGGCAAGCAATTCGACCCGCAGGTCGTGGCGGTCTTCCTCCCCTTGCTCGACGACGATACCTGGCTCGCCTCGATTCGCGCGCCACTCCCCAAAAGCGTGACGCCACTATCGCTGATCAAGTTTTCCGCACACCCTTAATCACTGGCCGGGTCACTAATCTGGTGATCGCCCAATAGCAAACACTGAAGGGCCAGCGCTCTGTATGTGCTGGCCCTTCAGTGTTTTGTACTTCGCGATATTCGCTTCAGCACGGCCCACAAGCACGGTCATCAGCGATTGTGCGACTGCCACGCGCCCTACTTCCCAGGGCGATTGCATCAACTTCTTGGATACTCGTGACTGGGCAAACCCTCTTTCCCAGGTCAGCGTCCACGCGGCATGCAACGAATCGATCATCCCTCGCACGCCCACTGCTTTATAGCACCCATCGCGCGTCGGCCATGTCCACGAGTGCGGCGGAACGACGCGGCGTAGCTATTCCTGAACGACCAATTACGAGCGGTTAGTGGGGCATTCGCGCCGGTTTAGGTGCAATCATCCTGCCTTACTTCCAGCGCCCTCCTTCGATGATACAAAGTACCGGTACAATTGGTGCCCTTGCAAGTTCTTTCGTTTTTCTTTTGTAACCCCATTGACTTCTCGAACATAGTACCCTATAGTACTTTCAGGCGGGAAAAATACCAAAGGTACCAAAAAGGTCCGACAGAAGTACCGTCTAGTAAACGGAAGGAGACTACAATGGGCTGGGGTCAGTAATCACTATTTGAACAATGTACTGGATGAGCCGTACACACAATAGATTCCAAAATAGTAGTGGCCCAACGTTTTGTAACATTGGACCACTACTATTTTTTATGCGTTCGTGGTAGAACTATGCTCACACAACCACTGTATTGTGAAGAGGACTATTCAGTTGCGCGATACACTGCGCCAGTACGGTGCCTTGCTGCGAAATCAGAACTATCGTCTGCTGTTCACGGGGCAAACCCTCTCACAGCTCGGCGATTGGATGAATCGCGTCGCGCTGCTGGTCCTGGCATATCGCCTCACCGGCTCCCCGATCGCCGTCGCCCTCCTGCAACTCGCCACACTCCTCCCGCGCGTGCTCATCAGCCCGTTCGGTGGCCTCCTCGCCGACCGCTATCAGAAACGCCTGCTGATGATCGCGCTCGATCTCTTGCGCGCGCTCCTGGCGATCAGCCTGATCTTCGCCGATAGCAGCGGCCAGCTCTGGCTCGCGGGCGTGACGCTCCTGTTGATGCACAGTTTCGCCGCGATCTTCAATCCCACCCGCAACGCGATCCTGCCCGCCCTGGTCCCGCGCGAACAACTCGGGCAGGCCAACGGCCTCACCGACATCGCGGGGCAATCGGCGTTCTTCATCGGCCCGGCGATCGGCGGTTGGATCATCGCCATCGCCGGGATCAACGCCGTCTTCCTGATCAATGGGGCGACGTTCGCGCTTTCGGCGCTGCTGGTCGCGCTGATCCGCGTGGTCGAACCGGCGCGGCGGGGCGTCACGAAGGGGGCGATCTTCCGGGAATTGTGCGAGGGCTGGCAGGCGCTCTACGCGCACTCCCCGCTCCGCTTCCTGCTCGGGGCGCTCTTCCTCGAGGCGTTGGTCGCGCTCGCCCTGACGGTCCTGCTCCTGCCGATCCTCACCGGGCCGTTAGGTGGCACAGACGAACAATTGGGCCTGCTCCTGGCGATGGTCGGGATCGGGACGATGATCGGGGCGCCGCTCGGCGTCTGGCTCTTCGGGCGCTTTCGCTCCCTGCCCCTGACCGCGCTGGCGGCCCTCGGCCTGGTGGCGACCCTCGCGACGATCGGGCTCGCGCGCAGCTTCGTGCTGGTCGCATGTGTGCTCTTTATGAATGGTGTGCTGACCGGGATCACCGACATCGCGGTGATCACCACCGTGCAACAGACGGTCGAGGGGGACAAGATCGGGCGGGCGTTCGGCCTCATGTTCTGGATTCTCGCGCTGGGGCAGATAACCGGGGCGCTCGGTGGCGGTATCCTGATCCGCTACGCCACACCCGAGGTGGCGGTCCTTGTCCTCAGTGCCGCGTGCATCGCGATCATCGCCGGGCTGGTCTACGCCACACGCCGGGATTTTCGCGCCGTGGCGGTGGGCGTCTCGACCGGTGATTGAGCGGCGGCAGCCATAGCGGCGTCCCGATCGATCGCGATGGTAGGTGGTTATATCATCCGCGTTACGATTCAGGAGAACATCTCGATAGCGGCATCCTCGATCAGCTGCGACCGATACCGGTCTCGTCGAGCGCGCGGACCTGTTCGAGCAACGAGGCGAGATCGGGGTCGTCACCGCTGATCGGGACGCCGCTGCGGATACGCGCGGCGACGATATGCGCCATCACCACCGCCGCGCGCGCCGCACCCGTGTCGTACGAGGTCGCGGGGATGGCGGTCGCGAGGCGCATCGGCGCTGGCGAGAAGAGTTCCAGCTCATCCTCATCGAAAATCGAGACGATCGGGGCAACATCGTGCGCGTGGGCCACGCCGCGCGGTAACTCGTCGCGCGCGGCAGGCCGATCGTCCAGCAAATCGTCGAAACTGGGGAGCGGCGGCAGGTTCTGATCCGGCGGCGTGGCGGGGGTGGCGGGGCGCGGCTCGCGCGATTGCGACATCAGCACGGCGAGGCGCTCTTCCACCAGCTTGCTCGGCGTGGGCGGGCCGCTCGGCGGGGCGGGGGCCACGGGGGGCGGGGGGGCCACCGGCTCCGCCGATAGCGCGAGTTGCTTCTTCTTGCGGCGCAGGATCGCGTCCCGCAGGATCCGCTCCAGATCGCCGTCGGTCAGCAGATAGGTTTCCAGACGCGGCGTCACCTCGCGCGAGGTCGGCTTGACCAGGACTTGCAGGACGACCCCTTCATCGACCTCGCTCAGGCTGATGTTGGACCACCCACGCTCATCGATCAGCGCCCCGACCGCGCGGAAGACATCCTCGTAATCGGTCCGACTGAGGCCCGCGAACAGTTTCATCGCTCTCTGACCTTCCCCTGCGCGCCCCGTGGGGCAGCCTCTATGGTGCGGGCGGTGCCTGATGCATCAACCAAGGTGCTCGAGTTCGACCAGCACTTCATCGACGGTGATCGTATCGCTACTCATCTGGATGGTCCGGTGCTCGATCGCGCGCAGGCCGCGCACGACGAAACCACCATCGACCTCGATCAGCGTGAGCCCTTGCGGCTCGAAGCCCCGGCGCAGCAACAAGCGCACCACCGCGCGATAGCGATCCTCCACCGAGGAAGGATCGCCACGCCGTTTCCGCCCCCAGGCCATCTCTACCCCTCTTGTCGCCCTCGCGCGCGCCCGATCGGACGGGCACGAAAGGCGGGACACGGCCCAGCCATTCTCCCTAAGGATAGCGACCGTTGCCGCCCAGCGGAATAGCCGCAAGGTAGGACTTTGCTCCCAAATGCCGCCCGTCATGGGTCGGGCCGGTCGGCCAGGGTGCGGGGGGGTTAGGTGAAGCTGGCGGGGATGAGGTAGTTCGCCAGGATCGTCTGGAGCGGCCCGGCGATCGCGCCGAAGACGTTGATGCCCAGGAAACCCGGCACGAAGAGCAGGACCAGCAGGATCGCGAACCCGTACCGCTCCAGCGGCGCGAGGATCCCGTACCAGAAGTTCGGCAGCAGGCCGGTCAGGATCTTGTGCCCATCGAGCGGCGGGATCGGGACCATGTTGAAGGTCGCCAGGAGGATGTTGAGGGTGATGCCACTGGAGATCAGCTGCTGCACGAAGGGGGGCCAGCTCTCGAACGCGGCGGGCGCGACCCAGAGCGGCAGGGCGAAGAGCGCCGCCTGTACCACATTCGAGAGCGGCCCGGCCGCCGCCACCAGCAGCATCCCTCGCTTGGGGTCGCGGAAGTTGTTCGGGTTGACCGGCACCGGCTTCCCCCAGGCGATCGGGGCGAAGCCGATGATCAGCAGCAGGGTGAAGAGGAAGCCGAGCGGATCGAAGTGCGCGACCGGGTTGAGCGTCACCCGGCCCAGGCGCGCGGCGGTCGGGTCGCCGAGGCGATAGGCGGTGAAGGCGTGCATGAACTCGTGGATGGTGATCGCCAGCACGAAGACGATCAGGCTGGCGAGGATCGTCTCCGGATTCAGATTCCCGAGCATGGTGTTCTCTCTGCGGTCGCCGGGGGCGGCCACGCCGCGCAGCGGTCCGCGCTAGGGGATGAATCGTCGCATAATGCGGCGGTCGACCTGGGTAGCGGTATCGTACGCCCCCTCGTCGCGGCCATGCGGCAGGGCGTTCCACTCATCGCCGACCGGGTCGAGTTCCAGCGTCAGCACCCAGGTGATGCCGCGGTGGAAGAACATCGCCTTGTCCTTGCCCTCGAAGTGCCCGCCGAGATTGACCATGTCCTGCGCGTTCAGGATCCGTCCGAGCATCCGGCGCGGGAATTCATCGGAGATCTGCTCCGTCGGATAGAGCGGCTTGACCTCGGCGATCCGATAGCTGACGATAGCGCTCACGTCCGAATCCTCACCTCATCGCCGTCTGCCGCCGACGCGGACAGCTACACCCTGAAGTATAGCATCGCGGCCCTGACAATCGGACCCCTGATTCCACCACCGAGGAGGCGACCATGCGGAAACCACCGCGCTTGCAACCGGGGATGACCCTGGGGATCATCGCCCCGAGCAGCCCGGTCCTCGACTCGCACGACGTCGCGCGCGGTGTCGCGGGGCTCGAACGCCTCGGTTTCACCACGGTCTTCGGCGAGCATGCGCGCGACAGTCGCGGCTATCTGGCCGGGCGAGACGACGATCGGGCCAACGATCTGCTGGCGATGCTCGAACGGGACGACATCGACGCGATCATCTGCGTTCGGGGCGGCTATGGCGCGGGGCGCACGCTCAACGCCATGCACGAGCCCGCCCGCCTCGCCCGATTACGGGCGCTGGCCGAGCGACCGGCCAAGGCGGTGATCGGCTTCTCCGACATCACCATGATCCATGCGCTGCTGGCGCAGGAACTCGGCTGGGTCAGTTTCTATGGCCCGGTCATCACCTCCTTCAAGGAGGCGAGCGACTATACGGTCGCGGCCTTCCGCCGCGCGCTGATGGCGACGGAGCCGTTCGACATCCTCCCGGCCCCGGACGACGCCTACGTGGCGACGATCGCGCCGGGCGTCGTCGAGGCACCGTTGCGCGGCGGCTGCCTCTCGCTCCTCACCACCCTGATCGGTACGCCGTGGGAGCCCGATCTGCGCGGCGCGATCTGGTTCTTCGAGGATGTCCACGAGGAGCCCTATGTGATCGACCGACAGCTGACGCACCTGCTCGCCGCCGGGAAGCTCCAGGGGTGCGCCGGGATCGTGATCGGCGAACTCGCCGATTGTCGCCCGCGCTCGGCGATCAACACCCTCGGCCTCGGCGACATCTTCGATGATCTCCTGCGCCCGCTCGGCATCCCGATCATCTACAACCTGCCGATCGGCCACGGCAGGCATATCGCGACCCTGCCGCTCGGCGTCCAGGCCCGCCTCGATGCGAGCGCCGGTACCCTGCGCATCCTCGAAGCGGGGGTGCTGTAGCGCCGGGGACGGGGCGCTTGACGCCTCGCCCGGTCGCTCCGTATACTGCGGACATCATCGTGACAAGTGCGTCGTGGCGGGCCAAGTCCTCAACCGGGAGGGGCGCGGGATGGCCTGGTGGTCGAAACTCCGAATACCGCTCGGCGGTGCGCTCCTGGGCGCCGCCATCGTGCTGCTGCTCGCGACCATGCGCGCCCGCCTGACCGACGAGACGGTGCTCGCCATCGCCCCGCTCGCTTCGCCGACGAGCGGCAACGTAACCGTGTTCGTCGGCGGCGCGGTGCGGCAGCCGGGCCTGTACACCCTGCCGCAGGGGGAACGGATCGAGGCGGCGCTCGCGGCGGCGGGTGGCCTGGCGGACGACGCCGACCCGGAGGGACTCAATCGCGCGCTGCGCCTGCGGGACGAGGCACAGATCGTTGTCCCGCGCCGGGGCGAGCCGACCGCGACGCCGCCCCGCGCGAGCCCCGCGCCAGGGGGTGCCGCATCGGGCGGCGCCGCGCCGGTGACCCTCGCATCGCCGCGCCCGCCGGGCACCCCCGCCCCGGTCGGGCCGCTCGATGTCAACAGCGCCAGCGCCGCCGAACTTGAGCGCTTCCCCGGCCTGGGACCGAAGCTGGCCCAGGCGATCGTGGAGTACCGCGCCGCGCACGGCCCCTTCGCCGGACCGGCGCAACTCGCGGAGGTGAAAGGGATCTCCGAGCGCCTGATCGCGACCTGGGGCGACGCGATCAGCTACGGACCCTGAGTCCCGCCCCGACGCCGCGACACGAGGCTTGACGGTCGCGGGGACGCTTGCTATACTACGCACCGTCGTCATCGCGACGGTAGGCCGAAGTGGCGGAACCGGCAGACGCGCTACGTTCAGGGCGTAGTGCCCGTAAGGGCGTGGGAGTTCAAATCTCCCCTTCGGCACCCAACTCCTGCCCGCGTCAGTTCGCTGAACGCGGGTTGTACTTTGACAAGCGATAGCACCGACAAGCGCACGGCAACGTGCGTGGTGGAAGAAGAAGGATGGTCGCTAACCCTTCAGGGGGTTAGAGGAAAGTCCGGGCTACACAGAGCAGGGTGCCTGGCGAAAGCCAGGGAGGTGGGCGCAAGTCCATCGACAGTCCAGAGCGGCACGGTGGTTCGCCACCGTGAGAGCAACAGCGACCAAGGCCGACCGGCTCGTCCGGGCGGAGTGAAAAGGGCAATCCTCCCTGTAGCAATCTCCGATGCAGCCGATCAAGACGGTGGCTCGCCGAGGCTGGAAGTCGAGAGCAGTCACGAAGGCGACGACG
>JAABUM010001488.1_pt1 | contig 35009 bp, 64 predicted proteins | sample 5559161 | NCBI WGS metagenome assembly JAABUM01 (sample SAMN10711868, study PRJNA513369) | rock metagenome | isolation source: Antarctica rocks | place: Antarctica: Victoria Land, Siegfried Peak nord
CCTCCGCACTCAACCCGACTTCTTTGTGGGCCGGTAGCTCGCGTCCAGCACGTGCAAGGAACACCGGCGAGTTGAGACGGCGTCATCTTCTTGGTGCCGAGAATCTGTCCGCTGACGCAGAGATGCGTCATTCAGGTGATCTGCTGACACGGCACATTCATCAGTTGATCAACACTTCGTAAATGATTGCGAGGTTGCGTGCACACCTGATTCAGGTCGAGGTCGGGGCGCGACGCATCCGGCCCATGCCGCAGCAGCTTCTGCAGCGCCGCCTTCTTCTTGCTGTCGTTTCTGATGTTCTTCCGCAGCTTCGTCCGGAACTCGTTGACCGCTTTGCTGTACAGCCCATTCAGTCCTGTGGCGGGTCACCCGCTGACCCCGGAAATTTGGAAATTCCCAATGTCCCAGAAGTCACAAATCTGGTGGCAATCGTACCCAACTCGTTCCCACATGGGCATTTGTGACCATAATACATTGGTCCCAATTGGTACCAAATCAGTTCCAGTGGCAGGATCCCAATGGTACCAGATGCACCTGCGAGTCATGCTCTCAATTTGGTCTCAGTGGGTCAGATCTACCGCGGATTTGAGACCATTTGAGACCAATTGCTACCGAAAAATAGGACCAGATCCAGCCTCCTCGTTGGCATAGTGTACGCACCTGCCTTGACAGCACTGGCAGCCACCTGCTTGAGGCGGAGTCGTGCGCAGTGTATAGTGCGGCGCGGCAAGATTGCTGCGTGTCAGGAAGGTGATGTAACTGGGATGCACATGCATAGAACATGTTTCCATCACAGCTTCCCATCCGGTGTGCTCTTGCAACCGAACATGTGACTGCACGCACGCCGCCGTGGACACGACCGTCTGGCAAAAGTTCCATTCGGAGGTCTGATGGCCATGGCAGCGCATCGGTGGCTCAGCACGCACTCGTGAAGCCATCGGGCACGTTGTGCACATGAAGCTCCAGCAACGCACGGCGGAACGACGAAAGCAACCCTAACGCCGCCGGAGTTTCCACCAGCATGAGGAAGCTGGATGCAGCTTACCATCCCTTTCCTCCTGCATCGTGGAAATATAACTTATACCCCCCTGGCATCATGACGCATGTATCATGCATATTGCTGCATTTGCAGGCGCATCCTGACCTACTCATCGCCAGATGGCTTCATTGATTGCGTCCAGGACCGCTCTGCGCGGCGTCAGATCGATCGCAGCTCGAGTGCACACGTCCAGTCGTGTGCACAACACCTCACTTCGGTCTCGTCGACGCTGCGTGCAGTACCACCAGATCGCAGCCGCTCTCGCGGTAGTGGGCGGCAGATTCTCGGCGCCTGCATTCGCTCACTCGCCGTCGAGGCCGCTGAACAACCTTCAGCAGTGCTCTGCGATGGCCACGTTGGAGGCACCAAATGAGGTGTCCTCGGACAATCCGTTGCTGCAGGTGAGCAGTTGGTGGTGGAAACCAGTCCAATCACGTTGATTGGTGCAACAATCAAATTCGTGCCGAACAGTAGCCACGTGCACTTGCATGCAACTTTCCCAACTGCACTTGCGGCCTCACAGCAGACCATTTCACAGCACCATCTGCTCCCCTGGTTAGTTGATGACTGAGAAGCACAGCTACTGCACTTGTCATCCCAGCAAAAATCAACCCCTGGTCCTTTGACATCATTGAAGGAGATGTGCGCGTTATGGCAATCTGGGTGCTGCTGACGCAGAAACTGGTGCATCATCATCGGGGTGCAGCACTTTGGCACCCTGGGCATCTCCTCTAATCATCCGAAGCTGTCGTTGCTCTGCCGCAGGACACGACGCTGCCGGCATTTGACAAGATCAAGGCGGAGCATGTCGTCCCTGGAATCCGGTCGCTGCTGGCGCAGCTGAATGCGGAAATCGACACGCTGGAGGCGGACGTGCAGCCGACGTGGCAGGGTTTAGTGGAGCCGCTGGAGCGGGTGGTGGACCGCCTCGGGCGCGCCTGGGGCGCCGTGAACCACCTCAAGGCAAGTTGAGACTCTCAAGCTTGTGATGCGAGAGAGAGCGCCAAGTGTCTCCACCGTGTTTTTTTCATCCGAAAAGAAATTCTCGAAAGGGCTTGGTGGACCCCCTGGAACGAGTCACAAACAGGCGGGGGCGATTTCGCCAGGGGCGATTGCCGCGTTGCGCCTCAAGGCAATTGCCTGGTCGCTGTCGGCCACGATGGCAAGCGGGCTGCGCATAGCCTGTTGAAGATACGTGAGGGGAAGAGAAGCATCAAGCAGCTCACCTGACAACCTGCGCAAAGCACAAACACACAATATGTCTGGGTTTGGACACGAACATACAACTTTCAAACGGTGCCCGGCGGTCAAGGGAGCCTGAACTCGTGAAGTCAACACTTGTGTGCCCGTTCTTCAGCTTTCGACATCAACCCTTTTCCTGCTCGACAGGTGGTCGAGGATACTAAAGAGCTGCGCGATGCGGGGAGGAGGTACAGCCCATCATGCGTTAAGACAAGAGTACCTGACAGCAGTCCCCTTCCCTCCTTTCTCAGGCGGTCGAGCATACGAAGGAGCTGTACGACACTGCCGAGAAGGTGCAGCCGGACCTCATGATTTCCAATCAACAAACAGCTTCTCGACACACATAACATGTATAAAATAGCTCACAATGTTCCAGGACACCAGGAGCTGCGCGGCGCGGCAGAGGTGCCAAAGTTTCAAAATTCCGACAATCAATGAACATTACCATACTGTGAACTGTTCGCCCTGCAGGCGGTCAAGGACACCAAGGAGCTGCGCGATGCGGCGGAGGAGGTGCAGCCGGAGCGGCATGCTGCCGCCAGTAGGTGTGAAAGTCAAATTCTCACACAATTGTCAAAATTGTCTTGACGTGCTTGTTGCAGGCGGTCAAGGACACCAAGGAGTTGCGCGATGCGGTGGAGGAGGTGCAGCCGGAGCGCGTGAAGCTGTCGCTGCGGCTGGGCCAGAGCCGCGCCCTCTACGACGGCTTCAAGGTGCAGAAATTCATGCCATTTTTTGAAAAACACATCGGAAGCTATTCGTGCACCCCAAACACATAAGGAGGTGCCGCTGCAGCTGGGCCGGAGCCGCGCCCTATACAACGGCTTCAAGGTGGGCCAAACAAAGGTCCAAACGGGACCGACGCAAGGGAAAGCATCCGCCATGTGCAGCACATATCAGATGGTGTGACTAGCAGGTCGTCAAGATAAAACAGAGCAGTGTCTGACAAGGAACCCAACACGATTACAGACGGGTCAGCACAGAAATGGGGCAGCATGCGCCCAGTGTGCGCAAATTTGCCCGCCTCGGGTCAGGGGAATGGATTGGAACAAGTCACGCCTGCATTGGATGGCAAGTGCAGGTCTTGGAACTGGTCTGATTCCAATCCGGATCTCCGCATCTCAACAACACGCGCTGGAGGACAGCTCTTGGGGCGAGCTGAAAGCGCGCAGCGCCGCACCTCTGCCAATGAACATCATAGCGCGCTTTCCCTTTATGCCTACTGATCCTGAAGTTGACCCACTTGTTCGACGCAGGCGCTGAAGAACAACTCGTGGGGCGAGCTGAACAGCGCGCAGCGGCGCATTGTGGACGAGCAGCTGCGCGACTTTGTGCACGGCGGCGTCGCCCTGGAGGTGCGCACTCATGGAAGCGTGTTTTAAACTGGTACGAGGGTTGCATCTGCTTTTGCTCGGTAGAAGGCAAGCAGCTGCACTGAATATGGACGAGCAGCTGCGCGACTTTGTGCACGGCGGCGGCGCCCTGGAGGTGCGAGTGGAACAGTGGAGACCCTTTGAAACAGCTCTGCTGCTTCGACTTGACGTCTGGCCGGTTGTGCCAGAGAGTGCGGGATGTCATGCTGCATGATCCGATCGACATGTACAGTAGCGTACACCGTGTGGGCTGTGCTGCCTGGGCTGGAGTCGCTGGCCGGACGCCTTCACCAGATGATGTTGCCATTCTGCAAATGCCATAGGAGGATGCCGGAGCGCTGTCCTTCTCATCCTTTGGCGGCCCGTTCGAACGCGCTCGTTGTTTTCACCACAGGGCGAGGAGAAGGAGCGCTTCAATGCCATCGCCGAGGAGCTGAGCCAGCTGTCTACCAAGTTTAGCAACAACCTTTTGGATGGTGCGCCAGCGCTTGACATGCTTTCCGTCCGGACATGCACAGTCCGCTCTCGCTTTCTCACGGTGGAGGAAGCGCTCACCGACTGCGAAATGTCGGTTTTGACAGGCACCAAGGCCTTCAAAAAGATGGTGAGCGACAAGTCGGAGGTGGAGGGGCTGCCAATGTCGGCGCTGGCGCTCGCGGCGCAGCAGGCGGGCGCCGAGCTCAAAAAGGTCAGTCATTGTGCAACCGTTTGCTGTTTCAAAGAGCGTTTCAAACCTTGAAGCCCTTCTTGTATTGGGGGCCTCAGTCGCAGCGCAGCAGGCGGGCGCCGAGTTCAAAAACGTCAGTCACATAGGCAACAGTTCCTGTTCACACAAAACAGTCCCCAACCTCGAAGCGTCTTGCATTGGAGGCAGATGGCAACGCACTGCTCCTGGCTTGGTGCTCTATCGATCTGTGTCAGCTGCCCTGGGCTGAAACGCTCTGGCACGCCGCGTCGCAGAACGCTGGCAAGAACAAGGCGACGCGGATGCGAAGCAGCCTACTAAGCCCCTTGCTCTTTACACTGGACATCTTGGGCTGCTCTCTTGACTAACTGCAACCACTGCAGAACGCGGGCGAGGGCGAGAGGGCAAAGGGGCCGACTGCGGAGGACGAATCATTCGACACTGCCTTGGGCGCTGTGTGTCATTCACCCATTGTGTCAGGTTGCAGAACGCAGGTGAGGGCGAGGAGGCGAAGGAGCCCACTGCGGAGGACGGTCTTTGGCTTGAGTCGACAATGTCCTGGGCTTTTTGTAACATTCATTTAATATATGTTACGATGCAGAACGCGGGCGAAGAGGCAAAGGAGCCCACGGCAGAGGATGGCCCGTGGCTGTTCACGCTGGACATCCCCTCCTACATGCCCATCCAGTCGCATGCCAAGAACAGGTGCTGATACTGCGTGAATGAATCTGTGCAAGTGCCTCTTCGACTCCCATGCCAGGGTTTTTCCCCATCACTTACGGTTCGCATGTCGCCGCAGCAGCTGGTTCGACTCGCGATCTGACTCGCTATCTGGCTCGCTATATGACTCGCTCGACTCGACACTGCAACTTGTCAGAACGAGCAAGTCTGTACTGTCATACGCAGGGCGCTGCGGGAGGAGATGTACCGCGCGTACCTGACGCGCGCATCGGAGGGCGACATCGACAACGCGCCCATCATCGAGAAGGTGCAGATTTAAAACCCGACCAGAAACCGGAAACTGACCTCATGATTCAGAAGCACATCTCTGTGTTTGCCGACTTGCCAGCTCGCCTCCATGCTCACTGACCGACACGCTAAGCGCATTTCTCGTCTTCTTGCAGATCCTGGCGCTGCGGCAGGAGAGTGCGGCGCTACTGGGCTTCCCCAACTTCGCGGAGCTGTCCATGGACAGCAAGGTGGGCCCCTCTATCCCCTGCGATCTAGGCTTGCAGTTCTGTATTTGCAATCGAAGAAAATTCGCGTCCAGGAAGCGGCGCTACTGGGCTCCTCAACCTTTTGCGCAGCTGTCCATGGACGGCAAGGTAGACCCCTCTTGTCCCATGGAGATTTCGAAGTTCATTTTGCCTGCATCGAATCTGCATTCACATTAATGAGGCGACGCTGCTGGGGTTTCGTAACTTTGCTTCTGTTTTCCCTGTGTCATGGACAGCGAGATGGACCCTTCGATGTTTGAATTTCTTTACGATATAAGATCTTCTCGATGACGATGCAGGGGTCATCGTCATCGAGAAGACTCGCCCCCAAACTCTGTGGCACCTGTCTGTGATCCACGCGGCCGGCAGGCTCAGTCCTAATTTCTGCAGACACCATGCTGGAGGTCAGACTCCCTGTGTGCGTATGGATGGCGATGGCTCGACACTGCGGAAGCGCTGATGGAGGAGCTGCACTCCGCATTGTGGGACTCTGTCCAGGCGGAATTAAACACTTGAGGAAGAAAGAAGGTAATGGCTTCACGAGCTCTATGGCACTTGCTCTCATGCAGATGGCGACGCTGGACACCGCAGAAGCGCTGATGGAGGAGCTGCGCTCGGCCTCGTGGGACTCCGCCCAGGCGGACCTGAAGGAGGTGCAGCAGTTTGCGCGGGAGGCGGCGGAGCCGGCGGATTACGAGCTGAAGCAGTGGGACGTCGGCTTCTGGGCCGAGCGCCTGCGGTGAGGGTCTGATAGTCCTTTGCATGCTGGGGCGATTCCTTTGCGTTTCAGGCCAGTCTCACCAAGCCCAGCCCATGTCCCTGATCCTGTTGCTGCCACGGAGATTGCGAGCTGAAAGCGGTGGGACGTCGGCTTCTGGGTCGAGCACCTCGCGTCTACCCTCAGAGCCTCCAAGCTTCGCATGCTGGTGGTAGACGCTTTGCTCTGGAGAACCAACCGTTTTAAACAGCCCGTATAGCCCACAACCGCAGCCGCTGAAGCAGGCAGCGCCTGTAGAGGGCAGTCCGAGGTCTCCTCGGTGAAGATATTCTGCAACTCACATCTGCAGGGAGGCGAAGTACGCCATCACAGACGAGGAGCTGCGGCCGTACTTCAGCCTGCCCAACGTCCTGGAGGGCCTCTTTGGGGTGCGCTGCTTCGCAGACGGCTGCCTTCAAAGCACCATGTGTGAGCATGCGTTTCCCATGCATGCCAGCGACGAGACGATGCTGTGGATGCAGTGATACCAGGCCTTCCGCACACTGCCGCGCTGTGCCGCCATGGGCTCTTTCGCAGCGTGCTTCTGTGTAGTCGGTATGTTCAGTGCCTGGCTGACTCTGTGTGTGCTCTGCACTGCTGCAGCTGGCCAAGCGGCTCTTTGACGTCGACATTGAGGCGGCAGACGGCCAGGTGACCCCAAAATCTGCAAAGTCATCAATTATTTCCGTGCCTCGTAGTCAACTCAATTACGCCAACCTCATCACCTCGCAAGGTGAATGTGCGCTCCCTTTCTTTCAGCACCGAGCTGCTCGTCAGCCCCTTTTGGCCATTTTCGCCACCATGCAGCATCTGCTCTGCACCCTTGGGTGCCGCACTGACGGCCCTGCTGACAGAAATGCATTTGACACTACATCGACAACCAATGGTCCTGTCTGCAGGCACCCATCTGGCACCCGGACGTGCGCTTCTTCGTGGTCAAGGCCAGTGGCAACCCGAAGGCTTACTTCTACCTCGGTGCGGTTGTGGCATGCACCTGATGCGTGCACACTGACGACTGTTATAGGCAGCCCGTGCGCTTGGAGGCAGAGGCTGTCGACGCCTTAACAGTAGACTCGATGAGTGTGCGCAGGCCTGTGAGGCACATGTCGCTAGACTGCCTCGCGCATCCACTCTGTCGGACCCAGTCAGTCTGTCAGAGTATAAGTGTTGGGGCTCTGGCTGCATGTGCAAGGCTTCTGCAAGCCTTTTTGCTCGTCATTCCTGCTGTATACAACTAGGGCTGTCCTGCAGCTGGCTGTGGATGACGACGACGCGGCAGTCGGTAACGCTGTTGCGTTGGCTTTCCACCAGAGCAAGCTGAGAGCAAGCTGTGCTGGTCTAGAGGGAAGTTCCTTTCATGATGATGCACTGTGAATCTGTCTCGCCACAGACCCTACCTACACAGCCGGCCGGAGGATAACTGGACGCGCCGGGTGGACGAGCTTGTCAGCACCCAGTCTGGCCATGCAAGTATGCTCTCGTCCTTCAGTGTTGATGTGTATGATCTTGTTTCTGCAACAGACCCGTACAGCCGGCCGGATGAGAAGCGGGGAGGCGCATGGATGGACGAGGTGGCCGGCCAGAGCAAGCAGTTTGCGCCGCCGGGCCAGAAAGTTCGGCTGCCCGTCGCTCACATGGTGAGCCTAAAACCCTTCCATGTCTCTCAAAACCGAGATTCCTCCCTGCGGCACAGACCCGTACTCGCGGCCTGGCGAAAAGCGGGGTGGCGCTTGGATGGGCCCGCTCATCGGTCAGAGCAGGCTGTTTGCAGCGGCGGGGCAGAAAGTGCGACTGCCCGTTTGCAACATGGTGCGCCCGCATTGCGCCGCCAGGCGCTTGGTCGCTCCCAAGCTGATGTCTGTCCTGCATGGACATCTCTGGAGAATGGCAGTGCTTCCCGGATGCTGCTATCTGCTGCCACCGCTGCCGTGGCCGCCGCTGCTTTCGTCGGCCCCTGAAGTTGGATGAAGTAATACCTGCGAGGCTTCTGGGAGACAAGTCCTGAGGCCAGGAGTAGCATGCTGACGTGTGGGCGGTGCCTGCTCAGGTGTGCAATCAGACGCCGCCGATTGGCGGTGCCCCCAGCCTGATGACCTTCCGGTGCGCTTTGGATGCTTGGGTGTTGAGTGTTTATGACGTGAGGCTTGCTGTTGTCTTACTTCTGCACTTCCGGTGCTGCCATGACCTTCTGGACCTTCTGGACCACTTCTTGGTGTTTAATCAGCAGTTTTTGCAACTCCGTGCAAAACTGCCGCAGCGGCCACTAGTCATCCATCGCGCAATGCTGAGATGTGTGTGTGTGTGCTGCGTCTGAAGGGAGGTAGAGACAATCTTTCACGAATGCGGGCATGCGCTGCAGCACATGCTGACACAGGTGCGCATTTGACAGTGGATGCCAAGGGCGCATCTGGCTGTGGACACTAAGTCCAAGTCGGATGTAGTTTCCTCTGCTCAGCATTCATTTGTACAACAGCGCCTGCCTGCTGCTGTCACAAAGCGGTGTCGCTGCTGCTGCTGTTGTTGCCACGCAAGCATGTGTAGCAGGCTGGTTTGCTTCCCCAGCATGCGCCGTCGATCTCAGCAGCAGACGCACTGCGTGGCCGCGTTGGCGCGCAAGTGGCTGGCAGTGTCACATGCTGATCTCGACATGAATGAGAAGCTGTTTCAACTCGGGCCGGTTTTGCCGGTGTGCAGGTGGACGAGGGGCTGGCCTCCGGCATCCGCGGCATCGAGTGGGACGCTGTGGAGCTGCCTTCCCAGGTGCAAACTGCGACAGATACATGCATGCAGATGCCCAGCAGACTTGTGGTGCACTTTAAGCTGCAGTCTTTTCTTCGGTGTTTGAACGGCCACCAACTTTTCTTTGAGCCCCACTGGAAACTTCAACCCTGTGGAAGACAGGACAGATCACTGAAGCAGATCTCTGCGCGCAGTTCATGGAGAACTGGTGCTACGAGCGGCAGTGCCTATTCAGCTTTGCGAAGCACCACGAGACGGGCGAGCCGCTGCCCGAGGAGCTGTACCAGAAGCTGGTGGCGGCGCGCAACTTCCGCGCCGGCAGCATGATGATGCGCCAGGTAAGCGCAAATTAAAGGCAGATGCATGCTCGGACAATTCATAACCCACATGCAGTGTTGCAACCCTTCCTGTCTGAGCATTGGTGCCCTCCAGATGTGTGTCCTCCAGCTGTATGTCAGCCTGAAGTCTTAGGTTTGCCTCGAAAACCTTAGGCTTTTTCATAACAGCTGCTGGAGCTGAATCCACTGTGAGCATCGACGGCACTTTGATGAACACACAGTTCCCAATGCCGTCATTTTGGCTTTGATAACAGCCTGTTCAATCTGGCAGCTGCACGCACGCTGCAGGCAGCCCCGAGACAAAAGCGTCAACTTTCTTTGCCTGCACACACGGTCAATTCACTTTTAGTCCTGTTTTGTACTGCAGCTGCATTTCAGCCTGCTGGACCTGGAGCTGCACGCACGCTACACCCCGGGGGAGGGCAAGTCCGTCTTCGACGTCGACCAGGCAAGCTGTACTCAGACTTGACGAGCTGCTCCTGTTGGCCAATCAGTCCGACAGTTCGCCGATCGGCCACCTAGAGGGCAGTCTGGTGCACGGGCAGGCGTCAACTGTACGGACTGTTGGCAGCCCGCCAGTCACTCGATGCGGAGTCGGAACGCACTGCCGGCAAGGTATTGCGGGCACAGAATGTGATGTACTGATTAACAAATGTTGATGTACTCTGATGAACAGGCGCTGGCGAAAAAGACGTCGGTGATGACGCCGCTGCCGTTTGACCGCTTCCTGTGCGGCTTTGCGCACATCTTCGCCGGCGGCTACTCCGCAGGTGTGTGTCTTTTCCATTCGACTTCTATGTCTGGCAAGCCGCAAATCAGCTTGTGCTTGCTGAAGGAAGATGGTGTGTGTTATGTCTTGAAGCCTGTCAGCGTCAGTGGACATGGCACTGCAGTTTTTGGCTGTCGTTTCGAAGCATTGAGCACCCCAGAGTGGCAGGCGCACATTGACATCAAGGCTACTGCTGAAAAGGCTACTGCTGATGAAAGTGTCTGTCGAAAACCGCAGGTTACTTCAGCTACAAGGTGAATGCCGGCCCTCACAGCCTCATGTTTGTGTGCATCAGCGGGTTTTGCGGGGGTCTAAATTCCCTGAGAGCTACCTGGCACTGCCGCAGTCCGGCCTCAGTGCTTGTATTCGTGTTTGCTTCATTGGCCCGTTCTGCATGTCGCCATGCCGGAGTCTCGCCACAAGCCAGTGGTCTGCATTCGATCATGATGTAACTCCTTCCATCCTTCCTTCCTGATGAAGTGGGCAGAAGTGCTGTCGGCGGACGCATACGGCGCTTTCGAAGAGGCGGGCCTCGAGGACGATGCTGCAGTGCAGGAGACGGGCCGCCGTTTCCGGGACACGGTGCTCGCCCTCGGCGGCAGCAAGGCGCCCAGCGAGGTCTTCAAGGTGATCATCTTGCACACCCAACGATCTTCGATCTGTGTGCACTTTCCATGAAATGTGGTCCCACAGCGGGGCCATGTCGACAGCGGTATGGCGGACATGAACCTCTGTCATCGAACATGTCGCCTCTGGATAACAGATTGTAGTTTCAAGCAGCAATCTTCACATCCACTGGTAGATGTGCCTGCATATGTTGAAGCATGGGCTCTCAGCGTGTCCATGTCTGATCGCTGGTACCACATGTTGCAGGCGTTCCGGGGGCGTGACCCCAGCACAGAGGCGCTGCTCCGGCACAGCGGGCTGGTGGCGGCTTGAGGCCGGAGCGGGTTTTTCACTAGCACAGCAATCCGAAGTGTTGACTGCCGGGCATATTCGTTCGCCACACTGGTTATGCAGTTTGTTGCCGTGTCATTGGATCCTGTACAACTCAGGCAATGCTATCCCTGATTTGATCAGTTTGCAACCACATCTGGGGTCACTCTGGAGCATTTGCCAGCTGACTCTAACCGGATAAACATATGAATTTGAATTCTGAGATGGCTGAGATGGACATCTCAATCTGTCGTTTGTTCTCACTCCGGAGTGGGATCCTTGGCAAGGATCCTTGGCAAGGATCCTTGGCAAAATCATGCACTGCGTCATCTCAGGTCTTAACACAAGAACAACAACTAGCAGCAGGACATGCTCCCCAAACGTTACGGACAACTTGATATTGTACAGTGCTCGCAGTAATTCCTCATCCTCTGTGCGTGCCGTGCATGATGACGATGTCAAGACACTGCACTAAAACTGGGTGTCGTAACTATGGCTACTGCGGCACTGCGCACATGCCGGCAATCTACAAGATTTGTGCTCCACGGCCCGACGATCAGCAGGTCGCTGGCGCTGCAGGCGACAACGACAACAGATGCACTGCATGACCGGCCGCTATGATGCAAATACAGCGATAGTTTCCCACAGCACACAGGTTGCTTCAAATCATTTTACTTCCAGGATGCCTTCGTGACATGAAACCAGAATGACTAACACCTTTTTTGTGACTTGTCTGATGGACCTGGCAATGAATCTGACCACCAGAATAAATCTGTGCTGCATCTGTGCTGCATTGAAATACAGTAGTCTTCCCTGCCATGTGGATATTCATATATAGTCCCAATCCACTGCCAGGCTGCCGTCACATTGGACAGCAGCGCCGTTGGTCCTTCAGACGGAGGCGCCTGCCGCACCCTGTATTTCAATCAAGCTACTGTGTTGTTTGTGGTATTCCAATGTTGTATCCCGGCTTCAGGCACAGCTGCCAATGACACCCACCAGATCTCCTAAAAATCGAACCAAAGGAACAGATACGTACTGATTGTGCTGACAAGTCGTCCCAGTATGGAAGCGGCCGGGCGCACCTCAAGAAGGGAGTGAGAAAGCCGCCCTTCGCCCAGCCCTGCTTCAGTTTGCCGCATACTGTGAAGCAGTGCGAGTCCTCGCCCGGTGGTACAGCACAGCCAAACATCTTTCTGCGATCAGTAGCAACAGAGCTGCTCACAATGGGTTTTCCAATTTTCTCATTCTGCCTGACGCCCTGCAGCCGTGTGTTGCAGCCCTGCATCGTCATGATTGCTGCGGAAAACTTCAGATGGAGAACGGCCGCTGGAACATCAAGCAATTCCGCCAGTTTAGAAAACGGATACCTGCAAGCATATTCCATCTGGCGCCAGCAGCGCCGCGCGACGCCTTCAGTGCGTCGCAAATCGTGTGTGAAGTGAAAGGCGTGCCGGTTGACCTTCAGCTCATAGGTGTGGCTGAAGTATTTGTCTCCTTTGTCGATCTTGTATTGGAAAGACACCTGCAGGGCATGAATGTGAGGCAACGATGTTATAGTGTCAGCTCCCACAAGCATGCGCCAGACACAGGTCTTCAAGCCGTGCAGAATGCATTGATCCAGACAGGAACGAGGCGATGAAGCGGCGGCGAGTTTCGAAAATGCGAGGTGGCAAAGACGCAAGACAGCAGGTGACTGGATCTCACTTCCACATTGAGGGGGCCCGGCAGAAGGCCTGCCGCTGCGCGCTCAAACACATACCCTGCAAGATGCACATCACAAACTACCTCAAGGTCTGTCGCGCCAGCATGACTCATACCATCTGCAAACTGCAAGTGCACAATCAGACTCCAACGGCAGCCGCCGCGCATGCTGGAGCATCAGTCTTCCTCGTACATGTGTCAGACTTGCAGCAGGGTGTCACCTTCGAGCCGACCATCCTCAGTCCAATTCTCCAGGTTGAAGGTCGTCTGTTGGCCGCCGGCAACAGCCGCCGCCATGTTTGGGGTCATTTGCAGTCCAGCCCCCAGCAGCCAGTTTGCGCCCTGCTTTTCAAGATTACGAGGGGCATTCTTCGCACTTGGAAAATGTGGACCTCACTCGGCTGGACTACCCTAGTAATACGCAAGCGCAATAAGCGCAACACCGCTCCCGCAATGCTAAATACACAAAAAGAAGTTGAAAGGGAAATGAAAAAAAGCCTGCAGGAAGCGCAATGAGCACGAGCGTGACCTCAGTGATGCCCACGACCCCACGTTTTGCGGGCGCATTTGGAATCGCCTCGAGGAACCCAGCATCTCCGCTGCTGTTTGGCAGCCGCGTCAAAGTTACCTGTACAGCTAGACAATGGACGGCATCGGGTACTGCAACAACGTGTCAGACACGTATCCTGCAAACTGGACCGATGTGCAACCCAGGACCAGCAAGCCGACAGTATGCAAGTCGAGAAACATCTTGAGTTTTCACCTTTGTCAGGCGGTCCTTCTTGTCGTCTGGCTCGTACACAAACAGCAGTATGTCGCTGCGCAGCCGCTGCTGTCCAGCAACTTTCTTGCGTGAGATAGAAAAAGTTGCTGCTTAGCCACGGGATGTGAGTTTCTTTCAGCAGCAATACGCATGATTCCGATACATCGCCTTCATGACTTGCGGCCACGAATCAGGGGAATATAGATGTGGAATTACCTGCGTGAAGTGGCGCGTGGCGATGTATGTGCTGAACGGGCCACAGTTTCCTGTGGAGCCGATGGCTGCAGTCTCGTAGACTGAGCCTTGGGCCCCTCCAGGCTTGTGCTTCACCTTTTGCGCTCGCTGAATGACGGTGCAGCGGCGGTCACCCATGCTCGTGCTCTGCTGCGGCAACACCGCCATTGCTGTAAATTCGAAGGTATCTATCTTGACGCAGCTGGGCGGCTATATATGCACAGTTCTGGCAAGCATGTATCGACATGATCGAATTGGCAATGCCAGCAGCAGGTGCCAAACAACTGTTATCGTACCTGTTGCACCATCAGATTTTGCGGATGCTGATCTTGCTGCCGCTGGTAGTCCCTGCTGAGTGTAGCACCTGCAACATGTATGCGCAGTTTGACATCTGCTGGCAGCAGTAGCATAATGCTGCCTGCGAGACACAACAAGGGCAATGGACGGCTGTGTACTTGACAACACGCCAAGGGATGATCTGAGAATGCGCTCAGCGGGTCATGATGCGTTTGCAGCAGGGGTCTGCAGGACACAGTCGACGAGGTAGAGGCTTCACTTGAGTACTATGGTGACCCTTTTCTGCTGGTGATTTCTGGCACACGGTGCTAACCAGCCTGAATGAGGCTGGAACAGTGTGATCTCTCTCTCTCTGGTGCCGCAACGCATCATGTGGCATGATCTTGCCTGGGCGCACCAGGAGAGCTCGAAGCAAGGGATGTAGAAATCAGCGACTGTGCGATGTCCGAAATCTAACAACTGGCTGTGCCTGCACACTACAAGACCCATTTTTCGCATAGCTGGAAGAAATACCCGCTGCGAGAAAACATCGTTGTCGCCTCGCTCGCCCTCTGGATGTGGTGTGCACCAGACGTCATCTTATTTAACAGACAGCAGCAGCCACCACCCGTCGCTTGACTTTTGCTGCCAACCAAAAGTTGAAATACAATTGCCTCCGGGTACACGTGCATCGGATCGCGCCTGGTGTTCACGCTGAAATTGCCGCCGTTGAATGCCGCGGTGCTCAGAACCGTGCGCGTGCAAGAATGCGCTGGCGATATAAGTAAACTGTAGCAACTGAAAAGACAGCTCTGGAGACTTCTCCCGAATGCACTGTCAGATACAGCTCGTGACGGGCTGCCATTTGTCCAGCATCCATACGAAGGTGCATGAGAAATTCGGCAGACGAGCGAGGTCGGACTGAGATGGTGCCAAACTGTGCAAGGCGAGCTGTTCATGAGCTTCGAGTGCCTGCGATTTCTTGTTGCGATCTTGAAAACCTGCTCTGCGCTGGTGAAGGGTGTAGGGCATGGCTTGGTGAGATCACGTTCGCGTTGCGTCCGGGCTGTCTGACCAGTCAGACAAACTCCGGAAGCAGGCGCCAGTGGAGCCCCTCCCCTTGTAAATTCGCAGCCGCGAACGTCCTGCGGTGCTCTTCGCATCGTCAGGTGCACCTTCGAACCTCAATGGGTCTGTGCACCATGTGAGTTTTTGCCGATCTTGTTAGATAAGAAGGCTGCACATCGGCAGAGGACTGTTTTCCGAGTTCACAAATGTCACAAGTTGTGGCCACTTCGCACAACGGTAGTTCGTCTGTCTCGTGTGGGAGATGACATGCCCCGGGCATGGGAGATAAATCCATGCACGTGCATGATTACGGGCATGTACGGTTCACACCATGGGCACATCAAAACAGCGCCAATTGGGCGCGCATGCCACCACTATTGGGGCGCCAATGATGATTCACTTCTTCAGATTGTAGGTCTTTTGAACCCAGGACTTGAACTGGCGGCACGCCTCCGCCAGGCCGCCCGCCTCCGCCGAGTCGGAGATGACCTCGTCGCCGTGCACCAGCTGCACCCGCATGCCCAGCTGCGGCTCCTGGCCCGCCTGCAAGGAATAGGTTTCGGAGAATCGAATGTTTCGACCTGTAAGAAGGCGTAAGAAACGGCACCAGCTGCACGGGCATGCCCAGCTGCGGCTCCTGGCCCACCTGCAGAAAAAGCAGCGCACAATGTACTGACTGAGAGTGTGTGGTTCACTCCAGGGACAGTTGTGCACCAGCTGCACCTACATGACAGGTGCGGCTCCTGGTTCGCCAGAGAGACATGGAACATTGCACACTGCTGTCATGGTCGGCTTAAGGAAGGGCATTTGGGCAGAGCTTCTTGTCTCCTGCGCCACCGCAGCGTGGCGCAGTCAATTCCAGCTGTTTGGCTTCTCAGCAATGTGTTTGGCTATTTGGGGCGCTGTCCTGGAGGCGTCTCACTGGGATGGCGGCGCCCGCGGCCAGGCCTCCTCGTAGTTCTGCTCCTCCTCTGCCACCGCAGCGTCCATAATTGGCTTGATGATAAACTTTTTATAACACTTTGCACCAGTCCAATCGAGTAATGGTGTGTCAGCCCCATTTCTGAGAATGTCTTACCGGGATGGCGGCGCCTGCGGCCAGGCCCTCCTCGTAGCCCTTCTTCTCCTCCGCCACCGCAGCGTCCAGCGGCGTGCGCAGGCGCGCCACCCAGGCATCGCCCGTCAGCGGCTCGCCTGCAGAGTCAAAACACATTGTCCTTTGGCAGGATTTTTTGGGGCTCAGTATATGCTCTGCATGTTTGCCAACAATGGCGCATAGGCGCGCGACCCAGGCGTCGCCCGTCAGTGACTCGCCTGCATGGACCTAGCGGTTTTTGGTTGGGAATTTCATAAGCACCGGTTCTCATTTGCGCAACCGCAAGAGCCAGGCGTCGCTTGTCAGCGGCTCGCCTGCAGCTTTTCAAAAGTACTAAGCTTCAACAAGTGCAAGGACTCCCTGTGCAAGGACTCCGTCTCAGTCAGCAGCTGTGTGTGTTTGCCATCGAGCGATGCTTGATTGCACAATGGCATACCTGTGAGCTTCTGCACCAGGTCCAGGAACGCTTCCCCGTTGCCCGGCCGCCAGTACACCTGCAGCCCCGGCAGCACAAGCTGTGAATGACATCAAGCAAAGAAGGGCACGATTGACTGCTGAATCTGGGTCTGGGACGTTTAGTCGCGACGTGAGTTTCGAGTCGACTGCTAAGAATCGGCAACATAGGCTGCTGAGGGAGGGCAGCACCGCCGCACAGGCTGCTGAGAGGCGGGGACACAAGCCGCTGAACAACGTGATAAGAGAGACACACGCACCTCGGTGAGCTGCTTGCCGACTTCGGGGTTGTCCACAATATGCCCCAGGGTGCGCTTGAAGTACGCCCGCGTCTGATGCACGCTCATCTCCGCGAGGACTGCAGGCGATGCACAAGAATGGTGCTGCTTTTGGACTTGGAGGTGATTTTCAGTATCATGTCTGGTGCATAAATAATATGATCACGGCATTGTGTATGTCAGATTGCTCGTTCGCCTTTCGGTGCAATATGTGTGGCAATGTATCAAAACCGAGCGCTGCGGACAGGTACAAAGTCTCAAGGTACCATAGCCATGGCAGTAGCAGCTGGCTTCGTCTGCCTGCGCGAAATGCATACAGCATGTTCACGGAGGCTCTGAAATTACCGTAGCCATGGTAGTACGCAGAGGCCTCGGAGGCCTGCGCAAAATGCATACAACACGTTCAAATGCCTACAACACTTCCACGAGAGGTGTGGCGCACTTGACTTATCTCGCACGGAACACGTGACTCGTCAGCCTCATCGAGCACATAAGACAACAAAGCAATTGACAGCTGCAAACCGGTGTGCATGCACTATCACGGCAGCCTGGCAGCTTGCTGACTGCCCACTCGAATGCGAAAACATCAATCGGACTTTCCAAAACTCCAGCTCTTTTTCGAACTCACCAGAATGTGCGGCACTGCCAGCAGCGGGCGCCCTGCGGGACCGCCCTGTATTTTCGCCTCGATCTCATCCGCCAGCGCCGCAACTTCCTCCGGCGTCACGCGCTCATCGGGCAGCTCGTACAGTGCCTGCAGCAAACATACACTGAGAGTGGAGTCTTTCACCGACAGAGAATTGTTCTGCTGTAAAATGGCATGTCATCCGCCAGTGCTGCGACCTCCTCGGGGGTCTGCGGCACGCAGTTGCACGAGGCGAGCAATGACAGAAAGGTCGTCAGAATTGGCGGCCTTGTAGAACGAAAGGGCACGCTCTCGAACCAGCTGGAGTGCGCAGGTCGCACACATTCATCGCTTGCCAATTCATTTCGAAATAGGGCCCCGCCAATATGGAGCGCAGGAACAGGACGTAGTGCAGTTGCGTCACGTCGTCATGAGCTTCAGCTGTGTTTCTGTGTGGTTTTGGATTCTGTGTCCTTTCCCCTGTCATCAGTTTTCCCCTGTCATCAGAGATGATTCGCCCCCTGCTCTCACCTTTTCGAAGTAGGGCACCGCCAGCATGGAGCGCAGGAAGAAGACGTCATATGGCTGCGTCGCGCGGATCGACGCCTCCACCAGCTCCCAAGGACACACCTTGCCCTCCCTGGACAAGTAGATATAACCTTGACTGGCAGTATCAAGTTCTGAAACTAAATGAAAAAATTCCAGCGAAATGATCCATATATTGTGCCAGGCGTGTCAAAATCTGCGCACCGGGACACACTGTATCTGGAAACCCACTCGCCATCGCCCATTAGCGAGTCCAAAAACATGCTTTGATTTTCCGCATAGGCCACCTGCATGGGAGCAGTTTCCGGGTTTAGAATTGCAGTTTGCACCTTTGTTTGTTTTTCTCGTTCATATTTCTACGTGTGCATTTCTTATGCCGCACGGTGTCGCCTGTGCGTGTTGCAGACGTGGAATGTGAGCGCACGAATCAGCCGACGTACCCTCGGCCAGGGCACGGCGCAGGTGGCAGAGTAAAACCTGTAAGGATACTGACAGGTGACGATGCTAAACAAGATAAACATGACAGGGTGTGTGCGCACCGACATGGGCGCACGCTCCTGGCTGAAGAAGGGGCTGTGCTGGTCGATGTTGGCCATGTGCGCCGCGTGGCCACCTGCACATGCGGTGTACCACTGCGTCACAGTCGTCGTGCTCATGTTCTCATATTCGCAACAAGCAGAGTCGGCGCACTTGCTGAAAGATGTATCAAAAGCCGTGCACAAAACCCAGCTTGTGAGCTGCGTTGGGTTTGTGAGCTGCATTAGGTGTCACTGCTCCACTGAGAGGAGGCTGTGGCACCACTGCGCAAACGTGTCATCAGCACCATCTTGTCCGCTGTCGTGACATGATCAGGGCTGAAAGAGAGAGTCCTAGCTGCGCAAGCTGCACACCTTCGTGCAGCAGTGTTGGGTCATCGAATTGCACGTGTTGCTGGTACTCGATGCAATTGCACAGTGTGTACAGCGCATTCACCTTCGTGCAGCAGCGTCATGAGCGCGGTCTTGCCGCTGCCGACGGTGTCCGGCGAGGCCAGGGACGTGAAGTTGGCCGCGCTCGGCACCCAGGTCCCGTCCGCCCGCCGCCACGCCGGCTGCGGCCTGCACGCGGCCACATAACCGATTTTGATACAAGGACACCCCGCAATGCAGGGCTCCTGACAGCAGGGACGTGAAGTCGGCCGCAACCGCCCTCCTGCTGGACTGCAGCGTCCTTCACGCACAAAGACCCACGATGGATCCATGCAGCAATTTCAAGGTCTTACCAGTGGCAGAAGCCGTTGCTGTACTTGCCCTCCCGGTCGCACAGGTCCAGCCGCATGGTCGCATCCTGCAGCGGTTGAGAGTCGGGGAGCTCAGTTCGGCAAACACATGACGAGAGGCCTCGGTCAGCGAACACCGGCAGCTGGGCATTGCAGCACGGCAGTGCATCTACGCCGTCTCAGCAAATGCTCTCAGGGTGCAGCGACGTTCAGTTGAAGCACCTGAAGACTTGATGCCCAGCGGTGCATTTGTTGAACATGGTCTAAAAAAATTCATAAATGATTTTTTTTATAAATTGCCCAGATCTGCAATTGTAAAACCTTTTAAATGATGTTACCATCGCAGGTGCTGGCTTGTGACTCACAGAGTTTAATCCACGCGGTGAGGGATTTGAAGCACCTCATACTTGATGCCCAGCGCGGCGAAGGTGCGGGCCCACACGTCCACAGCCTCCTCGAATGGATAGTAGGGGTCCAGCTCCTGAAGACACAAGAAGCTGAAGTGACCATCGCTCATACAGCGGAAGCGGACACAAACCTCCGGTACATCGTGTTGCAGATCACCTGCCCCGCCTGTGCACTGACGGTGGGCCGCTGCCTCTGAATTCGCAGTGCCGTCTGCTCCTCACGCCTTGCCAGCAGCATCTGCCTCTGCTGGCGATGGAGCCTCCGCCCTGCCGTGCGCCTCTCGTGCAAATCGCTTCTGGTAACACAGTTTTGTTTACATGAAGCCAACATGGAAGGGAAATGACACATTCTCGCCGTCGCCGGCCAGTGCGTGTGACAGGTGTCAGGGTGTGAGCGTGTCCTCGCATATTACTCTTAGTAAAATGGGTCATATTCCTTCAAACCTTGACGTGAGAATCCTCGTGTTTGTATTCAGCAGGATCACCTTCTCCACATCGCCGGCGAGCGCGTGCGACAGGTTCCAGGGTTTGAGCGCGTCCTCGCCGCCCTTCTCCGCCGCCACCCGCTTGCGCGCCCCCTCCATGAGCGGGCGAGACTCCACCTCCAGGCCGTCGAGAATCTCGAACAGCTTGCGCTTCGAGAAGCCCTCAGCGCCTTGCACCTGCAATCGTCATCCACGAGTACGCAGATTCGGCCGCCAGCAGGAGCTGTGCAAGACACAGCTTCTGCAATTGTGGCGCCCGCTGTCAGGAGGCCATTGACACCAGCACAGGCGAGTGCTCGGCGAAATTTAGCACCTTGTAGTCGTAATAATCCTCGAAACTCGCGCTCTTGGCCAGCTTGTTACGCAGCTTCACTATCTCGCACAACTTCTCTACATGAAGCAATAGATCGAGTTGGCCACTGCTTCTCAGCAACCACACAAAGCGAATGCTTGCCGCCACTAGCATGCACAGCAGAAGTGTGCGCATGGGATCAGCAGACGTCAAGTGTGCTGGGCATGCTCAGCAGCACTGTTCATGGGACTTGCCGGTGACATGCGGCCCGATGCTGCGCATTCCCTGCAGCGCCAATCGCCAGCCAGGTTCAGGCATGCAGCCGATAGCTCACCCCAGCTGAAGATGTCACAGATCAGGGGGCGAACGCAAGGGGAGATGCACCGGGAAAATGCAGGTGCGCAGAAGGCATGACATGGTGAGGCTCATGGAGCTTGGTTGTGCAAATGTGGTATCTGCCGTACCTCCCACGCGGCCTTGCGCACAGCCTCGTCCGGGTTGGTCTTGATGGTGTTGCTGAGCTGCACCGAGGAGCCCTTCTGAAATTCGCCGTCGGCGTTCTTGTAACCCAGCGGCATGCTGCCGCGGTGCTGCCCCAGGTCAGCTTCCAGCTCGTTCAGCTTCTCCTGTGGATAGAGGAAAACCCCCTGTAGTTCCTATGGTGTGATGCGGCCTCATCGAGAAAACAAGCACCCTGGGCGGTACGCTATTGCATGGCCTAAGTCGCAGCAGGGGTCACAGGGTGCATCATCCTGTCCACCTGATGGGCAGGCCTCCCTCGGCGAATTGCCTCCAGACGCCTACCTTGAGCGGCTGCGCCTGCGGCTCGATGCTACTGACCCTGAAAGTCTTCTCCATGATCTTCAGCACGTGCTCCTGCAGATTATGATGAGGGTGAACGATGGTGGCTGGTGTGCCAGTGCAATTCTTCCTGGCATCAGCACCGTGCTTGGTCCCGACAGGCATGAGCCACTCGCCGCTACTCGCCTGCTCGGGCGAGGCCTTGCCGCCTTTCAGAACGTCCCGCACCGCCTTCAGGTTGTCCGCGTCGGCGAGGAAGTCTGTGCATCAAAATGCGAAGAATGCCGTACTGGGATTCGGAGAATACATGCAAAATTCATCGCGCGATCAATACAATGATTGCAGAGCGCAGCGCCCACTCTCATAGTCCGTCTTGGTCTTTGCCAGCGCCTCGTTCGATGCGCCGTTGAGACCCATCTTGGTGAACCAGAAGTTGTCCTCAAACTTCAGGTGCGCCTGCGTGCCACGACTCACACCATCAGGTGTTGAGAACATCATGCATGCGCGCAGCAGCGCTCCGGATATCAGCACAGCAACAGCACCATGCAGCATGCACCAGGCATGCCGGAAGCTTTCCCACCTTCTCATATTTGGCATTCAGGTCCTCGATCAGGCTGCCGACCTGCGCATCGCCTACCAGCGCGGCCACCATGGTGCTCGCGCTGCAGTGGCGCGCAGCAACAGTCCTCCGGACGAAAAGCTTACACCCGATGCCTCGGCTCAGGGCCGTGCGACCGTGCAGCTGGAGTGGTAGGAGAGCTGCACGCATCAAATGTCGCGCAGGGTGGGCCGCGCTGCGACAATGCGTCTGCCCAGATGCTAAGCGAGGTATGTGTCTAGAACGCGGGGGAAGCGACACAAATCCGAGTTTCGTACAATTTTAGAGCCGCCCAAAGGTGTCGTGATGGAAATTTCGCCTGCTGTGGCCATTGCACCTTGGCTGACTCACCTGTCTGACACGGGGTGCAGCCGCGAGAGGTGAACGAGGGGCTGCCACGATCTGGTCCCATCGATCGCCGCGAGGCGCACGAAGGCGCAGTCTTATATCACGCTTTGCCCAGCAGCATCTGCCAAGCAGTGGAAAATGGGGCTGCCCCCGATGAGCAGGCAGTGTGCGGCTGCTGCTGGCTCAGTTGCACTGGTTTGGGCGATCTCCAGATGCGTCATCCGCACATGCGGGGTGCGTCTGCAGCGTGGCCCGCCATTTCTGAGCCTCAAGAGGCAGCGCAGAGGGTTCCTGACGAAGATGGCAGCCGCCTCGGAAGGTGGGTCAATATATGTCAACCGTGCGGCTGACGGCAGAAGAAGCATTTCCGATGCCACCCTCTACTAGCCACGACTTGTGCATTGAAACGAATATATCCGTCGTGTTCCACCGTCTCCTGTCGCGCTGCAGACATTTGCTTTGTTGCAGGTGCGCCGGCGGGTGGCCTGGTTGTGCTGCCGCCGCAGTACCCTACGGTGAGCAACATATATGCTGCAGGTGTTGACTCACGCACGGGCGACCTTGACGGTTGCCCGCGATGATGACATCTGATTGCTTACAACGTTGCCAATTGCACATGGCTTGTGCCAGAAGCGTGCAACGCCTGGAACATGAACCATGCAACACCCCGGAATGCTGCAGGTGCGGCGGGATGAGAGCATCGTGGAAAAGCTGCACGGCAAAGAGATCGCCGACCCGTACCGCTGGCTGGATGACCCAGACTCGGCGGAGACCAAAGCATGTGAGTCACCTTATGGACCTCCATCAAGTGACCGGCAGGGGCAACCGTCAAGTGCCGTTGCGCGCAATGCAGCAGGGCGGTGCTCGCCGGCAAGTACACGCTGCAAGCATTTGTGGGAGGTCCTGACGAGACGTGTCGTTTCTGATGCAGTCGTGGACGCATAGAACAAGGTTAACAATAATGTACTCGCGCGGTGCAAAAACCATGTTCTTCAACAGGCAATTCACAATAAGTGTTTCTGGCGATCCCGCAGTCGTGGACTCGCAGAACGAGCTCAGCAACAAGGTGCTGGCGCAGTGCGACACGCGCGACAAGTTTGCGGGCCTCATGCGGCAGCTGTATGACTACCCGAAATACGGCACGCCCAGCCGCCACGGCGACAGGTGGGTCTCAGACCGGATCCTCGACTACGCAGCGGCTGTCATGTGCACCATGCAAGGTTAGCTCTCGTGCAGGTCGTGGGAGGGCTCTCTGTAGGAGAGGAAGCCAAGGCAGCGGCTGCTGGTGATGTCAACATCCCTCGATTGATCCGAGCAATGAATGCTCTGATACCCAGGCATTGTCACCCAGGCGTTGCTCTAGACGCATCTGCAGGTACTTCTACTCCTTTAACACGGGGCTGCACGCGCAGAGCGTGCTGTGCTCGATCAATCCAGTCTATAAAATCCTGACTTCTAAGTCTATCTCTCTCATTACTAACAGGTACCACTACTCTTTCAACACGGGGCTGCAGGCGCAGAGCGTACTGTACTCGCAGAAGACCCTGGACGGCGAAGCTGTCGTGCTCATCGACCCCAACAAGCTCTCCGACGATGGCACGGTACGTACAGCAAGCTCGACAGTCTTCTTATCAAATCATCGTACCAACTCATCCTGACTTTTTGTTAGATTTTTCAAGCAGCCTGGGCGAGGCAGTCGTGCTCATCGACCCCAATAAGTTTCCGGGTGATAGCACAGTGAGTGACGCGATATCCTGTGCTTTTCTTTCTCTGTTTCCCAGATTTCTGGATCGAACAGATCGTTTGATGGACGAGAGTCGGTCGTGCTCATCCTCCCTGACAGGCTGTCCTCTGGCGACGCATACGTCTCAATGTTTCTTCGTGGAGGCCCTGTGACATTAATGAAATCTACGCCGCATAACATTGCGTGTACGCGCCTGCATCTGGATGTTGGTGCTCCTGCGCTGCCTCCTCCCCTGCACATCGGCGTACCATTTTTTCAATGCAGATCGCACTGATGGGCAGCTCCTTCAGCGAGGATGGCCGGAAGTATGCCTACTCCCTCGCCTCTGGCGGCTCAGGCATGCTGACGCCCTGCGTCGATTGCGACCAGTGATGTCCTATAAGGCCGGACTGACCTCGGACTTACTAGCGAGCAGTCACTTGCCAGCTCATGTGCCGCGCTTCTGCGAGTTGCACGGCACCCAGTCCTCTCAGTGCTGCAGCGGCGGCGGTATTGCCTTCGCTTCGCTAATGGCTAATGAAGAACATGTGCCTCTTCAAACCCTTTCTGTGGTCTCGCAGACTGGCGCACCGTCAAGTTTCTGGAGGTGGACCAGGAGACAGGCGCCACGACGGACCTGCCAGACACCCTGGAGCACGTGAAGTTCAGCAGCCTGGCGTGGACGCACGACCACAAGTGCGCAACACTTTAGCAGCGTGGTGACAGCCCGATTGCTGATCCCAAACGAGGATCCTGGGGATCGCACCCTGCATGTGACCCAGACCTCACAAATGCTGATAATGTAAGCGCCACCGTGCAGGCACTCCCAGCAAGGCCCCACGATCTGCTGAAGGTCTCACAGCAACTCCGCTTCCTGCCCACTAATGACGCCCAAGCTGGGCATGCAGGGGGCTGTTCTACAATAAGTACGAGCCGCCGGCCAATGCAAGTGGCGAGGCCGGCACGGAGACGGACATCAACCTGCGGCAGCAGCTGGTGTACCACAAACTGGGCACCTCTCAGGTGGGCACGTATGCTTCCCTGATCTTTCGCTATGCAACTTGACCGAAAAAGCTGCCATGCGCTGCCAACGCTCAGTGCACTTCAGAGCCGCTGACCGAAGCACATCAGGCGAGGTGTTGTATGTGTGCGGTGCTGGGTTGCATGATGGAGCCAGGCTCCCGCAGGGGTCCATTCTGCAGAGTGGTGCTGATCTCTCAGGCTCTAATGCACGGCAGGCGGAGGACGTGGTGGTGCTTGCGGCGCCGGAATCGGACCCCGAGTGGATGCTGGGCGCCCAGGTCACCGACGACGGCCGGTGAGAGTGCAGGGCAGTGTGACATGCACCGCGGGCGCACGGCGGTGCCAAGTGTCAAGTTGCTGCATGGTTCGTCTGCATGGCTTGTGTGGGCACGACATGGGCTCGGCACTCGCACCCACCAAGACGTCGTGTCAGCACCAATGGGTTGCCACCCTGCATCTGTGTCATGCGGTGCATGATGCAGAGGGCTCAGCAGGGAACGGGCTGAGCAGTTACCTGCCTTTTTTTTGTGTGGGCAGCGGCTGCGAGCCACATCACGAACGAGGGAAAACAGGGCGATTGCGATGATCTGCAGGTACCTGCTGATTTCCGTGGGCAGCGGCTGCGAGCCGGTCAACCGGCTGTGGTATGTCGATCTGGACACCCTGGAGCGCGGCGCAGACGGCGCGCTGGATCTCAGCGGATACGACTACTTTGCGCACGGCGGCGAGAAGCTCCCCGTCAACAAGGTGCGCTCCGGGAACTTCGGTCATGACTGAGAAACGACGTAATGTCAATGACACCCTCGATTGGTTGGGCAACGACTACTTCGCCTGCGGCGGCAAGAAGCTCCTGGTCAACACGGTGCATGTTGATAAACCTTTCTATTCATGAGGAGCTTTAGCTGCTGGCTACGCTGTGCTCATCAGTCCCATAATGACTTGCATTGGGTCAGTTGTCGCTGTCGCCTGCGCCCCAGCAGCTGGCTGAAGACTGCCCAAGGCGCGTTGGGGTGCTCACGTACTTGATGCTGCCACGTCAGAACACCCGGACGATCTTCCGAAAATTCGCTGTTTTGCTGTATTGCAGCTGGTGGATAACTTCAAGGCGCAGTGGGAGTACGTGGCCAACGAGGGCACCGCCTTCACCTTCATGACCAACCTGGACGCGCCTCGCTACCGGTGAGAACTTATTTCGCTGTGTCTGAAGATGCCATCTACTAGAATGTATTGCATGAGGGCACCGCCTTCACCTTCACTGCCAACCTGGACACGCCGCGCTTCCGGTAGGGACCCTCGCCCTGCGATATTGTTGTCCATTTCTGCGCAAAATTCAAATTGTTTGTGTGTCAGACGAAAGGGCACCTCCTTCATCTTCATGATCCACCTGGACGCGCCGCGCTACCGGTGCGACCTTCCCATTGATCAGAAACATGTGCAAGCGCATTCTTGGCCCGCCTTGATATTCACGGCTGTCTTGGAAGCCCTGTAACTGCTGCCAAACACGGTGCGCATCGCTTGCTTCACATGCACTGTGCTACCTTCATCATGGCAACACAGAGCATCTCGTCGGTGCCGAGTGGCTTTGCGTCGCCCCTGCAGGGTGGTGCAGACTGACCTGACAAACCCAGGCGAGCCGGAGACATTGCAAGATGTCGTTCCAGCACACGTGGGGTGCCCTGCGGTGCCATGAATGATCTACACCGCGGCCCTGCTCCTGCAGGGTGGTGCAGACGGACCTGACGAATCCAGGCGAGCCGGAGACGTGGCAAGACGTCATACCAGAGCACCACAAGGACCTCCTGCAGTGGGCCTCCGCCCTGAAGGTCAGGTCAATTGATCATAGACGTACCAGACTGTTGTGGCACCTTGACATTCAAGCGACTGCGGGCTGGTCGCCGTGCACTGTACAGATATCCTGCTGTGCTTATCAGCCCTGTAGATTTTATATAGGCACGACGGCATGCGCGTCAGCAGTGACAGACTGGACGAACAACTACTGACGATCTGTATGTTTTCAAACAGGGCGACAGCCTCGTGGTCTGCTACCTTCGGGACGTCCGCAGCGCCCTCGAGCTGCGCAGCCTGGTGCGATTTCAGGTTTTGTTTGTGAGCGTTTCGTTGCTTGCCTTCCGAACTGAACAGCTGCTGACTGTTGAGCACGCCGCTTGACGCCCCCCTTGGATTCCAGGTGCCAGTGGGTGCTGGCGCTGCACACCGCATCCTGCATTGAGCCCGGCCCTGATCGCGAAGGCTTGCGCACCTCGTTTTTGCACCAAGAAACCGCAAACTGACATTTTGTAACCGTGTCGACAGGCAACGGGCAACCTGCGGGCGGTGCTGCCGCTGCCCAGCATCGGCAGCGTGGCGGGCTTCTCAGGGCGCCGCCAAGACAGCGAGGCGTTCTTCAAGTTCACTTCGTTCACCGAGCCAGGCGCCATCTACAGGTGCGGGCCACTGCAAGAAAATCGCATTCACTACTACAGGACACCATAGAGCATGCCACATGCTTCCTTTCAGCAGCTGGGACAGCATCAGCGGATGCATGCTGCCTGACGGTTGACATATGAATGCAGGTTCGACACCCAGCGGCCGGAGCAGGAGCCGAGCATCTTCCGCCGCATCGAGCTGCAGTGCGACTTCTCGGCGGACGACTTTGTGACGCGGCAGGAGTTTTTCCACAGCGCCGATGGGACGCGCATTCCCATGTTCGTGGTGCACAAGAAGGGCCTGCGGCTTGATGGCAGCAACCCCACCCTTCTGTACGGCTACGGCGGTGAGTCGCCTCGGCTGTCAAACAGTGTGGATGTCGAAAGTCCTCTATGATGCACAGGAACCTGACGGAAAGTTGACATCTGCAGCCGTCGTGCACCCCGCCTGCATTTCGTCGTGGAAGCCTCGAGAAGGGCCGCAGTTGTCGCCATTTCTTACAAGATTACCATGTCGGATGCGTCACACTGATTCATGTCGCTGGAAACTCCAATTGAGACGTCGCCATTGCTGTGCAGGCTTCAACATCAGCCTGGAGCCGGGTTTCAGCGTCGCGCGCCTGTGCTACATCCTGGCCTACAACGGCGTCTACGCCGTGGCCAACCTCAGGTGCGTGAGCGGCAGCTGTTTGAATAGGATGGCGTGTCTGAAACGCGGTCCCAGAATAGGCTTGGCGTCAAAAAGGCGTTAACATGGTTGCGCCCGGCAGCGACTGTCTGCGCTGCGCGCTAATCACTCGTGCAAGTGGCCAATGGCGGGCACTGTCTGCGCTGCGCCCTTACTTTTCGTGCAAGCGGCAAGTGCAGGCTGGGGGAACGACCTGTTGGCCAACTCATGGTGTTGCCATCGTGGCGCCTGCAGAGGCGGCGGCGAATACGGCGCAGGGTACTCGAACTGTGCTGGCTGCTTCGTGCTCAAGGCGTTGACTGACAGCATCAACGTTCTGTGCAGAGGCGGCGGCGAGTATGGCACGGGGTGGCGGGACGCCGGCTCCAAGCAGCACAAGCAGAACGTCTTTGACGACTTCCAGGCAGCGGCGGAGCACCTGCAGCAGGAGGGCTACTGCTCCCCAGCGACCACCACCATACAGGTGAGTTGTTTGGTTTAAACATGCTTCTGCAAGTCTAAAACCAACTGCCTTCCTTGGTGGAAGGTTCACGTCGAACTGCTGCGGAAACCGCTGGTAGCGCAACATACCTTATCACTTGGTAACGCACCATCCATACTGGTGGATGCAGGGCGGCTCGAATGGCGGCCTGCTGGTGGCGGCATGCGCGAACCAGCGGCCGGATCTGTATGCAGCCATACTCGCGCAAGTAGGCGTCATGGACATGCTGCGGTTCCACAAGTTCACCATCGTGCGTCATCACCCACTGCTCATAATTCTTCATCCATACACACGTTTCGACATGTGTGCCGTACCATGGGCATGCTGCGCTTCCACAAGTTCGTTATCGTGCGTTCTTTGCTTCGAACTCATATATGCTCATTGATTCCAACAAAACCGCGGCTGGCTGCTCGACGTACTGTTGCAGTTGCACAATTGACCATTGTGCCACATTGCGCCACGCACCGGTCCCTGTCCAAGCCTTAATGAAAGATCGCGACTGAGTCTTCAGACTGGCAGCAAAAGGAGCCCACACAGGCAGGCGGGTGCGCACTTATCATCTGTTTTGATGTGTTTTGCAAATGCAGGGCCATGCGAGGAAGACGAACTTCGGCCACCCAGACAAGCCAGAGGATTTCAAGTGAACCCACATTCTTAGGTCGTACGTTTCTGCAAATTGAGTGTTTTGTTTCTTGATTTGCAGGGTCACGCGTGGACTACGGACTTTGGCAACCCCGACAAGCCAGAGGAGTTCGAGATAATCCACGCCTACAGCCCGCTGCACAACGTGCGGCGGCCCGCCGGCGGCAGCCGGCAGTACCCAGCCGTACTCATTACGACAGGCAAGCTTGTGCCAGCCGTATATCTGCGGTGCTTGCTACAGTGTGCGCCGTCACGCCTGCACCCTGCCTGTGGGTATCCACACAATAGTCAGATTGTATTTTGCTATTCTCTCCGAGTCCGTTCCGGATCGCGCTCGTGCAGGCGACCACGACGACCGGGTGGTGCCGCTGCATTCGCACAAGCTGACGGCAACGCTGCAACACACGCTCACCGGCTCGCCGGACAGCCCGCAGACCAACCCGCTGGTGAGCTGATACGCACCGCAACTCATACCTTGACCCACCGACATGGCAGTTCAGGTGACTGCCGGCTAATTCTGACCTTGACCGGCGACGCTACACCACACGCTCTCCGGCTCGCCAGACAGCCCGCAGACCAGCCCGCTGGTACGCCCGCATGCGCTGCAACTCATCATCTGATTCAGATGCATGGCGCTTTCTGGTGCCGCTTGCATGTTCCTGCAGCTGTTGCATTCGCTTTGCGGCATGCACTTGGCGGCAGACCTGGTAGTTCTGATGTAGATGTGATCTCAGGCGATATGTGTGCACCTGAAACCTGCTACTAATACAGGTGACGCGCATCGAGGTGCGAGCGGGGCACGGCGCCGGCAAGCCCACCGAAAAGGTCATCGCCGAGGTGTCGGACATGTACGCCTTTGCGGCGGCGGCGATGAAGGCGCGCTGGGTCGGGCTGCCCGGCCCCACCAACATCGCCAAGTGAAGCGAGCCGCCGCGCATCGCTGGGGCTGTGGCGCTTGTACAAGGGCGCCATGACAGGCCAGCGGCATAGACAGCCAGCCTGCCGGCTGCGTGGGGCCACAGGGCCACACTATCGGATTGCTCTGCATTGTTAGGACATCAGGCACGTCGTCAGGGGCGTGCTACACAGGCGTCTTCAGTGAAAAGTGCTCTGGCCCGCGCGGCAGCTGCGCACCGCCGCCAGACGAACAAAGGTGCTATGCCGCCCTTCTGCGCTGGTGCGCATGCCCGGGTGTTGGTTAGCATTCCATAAGTGTAGTGAAATCTCAGTGAGTACGGCCAACATCTCGCCACTCCATGAATGGTCCACAACGTGACATGCACACGACCGACACCATGCGGATGAACTATATCTTATCTCCCCTGACTTCCCTCGCGTGAGGGTGCGAAGCATACCAGAGCACAGCACGAGGACAGTCCGAAATTGCCGCATTTCCACGTTTTAAGCATACAGCAACTATCAGATATTGTGCGAGACGTTCACAGCGCCCGTCTGGAAGCGCTGCGAAGCATTCCACTCGGCTGCGGGGACCTTCTCAGCGCTTTCCTGAGTTTCTTACGTTGGACCTTTTTTGCCGCGTTGGCATTGCTACTAGCGCTTCATAGAGTCGCACCAACAGGTATAACATAAACTCGAGGCAGCGGGCGCTGCAAGAGGAGCTCCACTGGATCCCAGGGCAGCAATTTGCGTCGTAGGAGGGCAGAAATGAGGGAGTCGTCGAGTATTGACCTGTGCTCGCCCGGCTCGCCGCCTCCGCCTGCAAAGCGCCTTCGTAAGGTGTGCTCACTGGCGTATATGGCCGGCCCAGCGCAGCCCGCATCAGTTGCAGACCGGAACTCACCGTCAAGCTGACAGCCCAGCAATACAAGACGTGCCTCGATGGCGTTAAGGCCTTGCGTCACCTCTGCGCGCTTGCACTGCTTGGACCTTTACCTGTGTTGCGCGTACGCATGTCGCACGCGGCCTTCAGAACCTGCCTGCCCTGTCAAACTCGCTCCTGCAACATGTGTGATGCCCTTGTCACTCACTGCCCTTGTCACTCACGTGGCATTTTCAAGCCTGAAGCGATGCTGCGTCTGCAGCAGGGCGCACCAGCGAGACTGAGGGAAATGGACAATGCGGCAGAGGACATCATCGACCTCAGCCTTGACCCAGACAGCGGTGCGCCTTCTGACACCGTGACACCGCACCTCATTCTCATGCGTTGAAGGCTGGCTGGCCAGCAGCAGCAGCATCTCCGTGGAAACTGCTTTGATTCTGCTGGACACTGCTTGCAAATGAGCCCCTGCATGTATGTGCATCCGTGCCCAGTCATTACCTGCTGAGTCGCCCGTTTCCTGCGCTGCAGCCCGCCGCAGCCAGTGCGGTGCGCAGCAGCCGTCCGAGGAGCCTGCCGCCGCCCAGGCGGCCACGCGGCACAGCCTGTGGGGCGAGCTGCCGCACTCGTTCGCCCTGGGCGGCGATGCAGACGGCAGTGCCGCAGCGGACGGGACTGCCCTCGAGATGCAAGCGCGGCGTGCCCGCCGGCGGCAGCGCACGTACATGCCGCTGTCTATGCAGCCAGCCAGCGCAGCGGCAGCCCCGAAGCCGACCGAGCTTCCCAGCGCTGACGGAGCTGACTCGGACGATGAGCTGAAACTCCTGGGCAGCAGGTGCGTGTTTGCGCCTTTTTCTTTGAATGCCCTGCAGCAATCACGCTCCTGCAGCAAGACACTTCTCATTTCTGGAATCACAAGCCATCCTGAGCACACGTGCACAGGCCCACTAACACATGAACATACATGCATCATGCATGAGACAGGATTTCTCGATTCCACTGTTGGGTCGCTCAGCTTTTTCTGCTGACGTTCACTGTTTTCATGTTGCACAGGGGGCTGTCAGAGGGTCAGGCTGCCGCAGCACCGCCGCCGCGGCCGCCGCATGGCGCGCGCCGGCAGCAGTTTATGCCGCCGCGGGCGATGCAGCCGGGGTCTCCGCCGCGCGCCTCCAACCGAGTCGGTGTGTTTCCTGTCTCAGCCGTTCATTATGCTGCAATGCACCGCTTGTCTAGAGTGCCTTGAAAACATGCGAAGGTGGACCTCCTTTGCTCTGGACCTCAATTGGTTCTGCATGTAGCGTGCAACTTGCCACGTCGCTCATAGAACACTCTGAAAACGCCTCCAGCACAGGTAGGCTGTATCGCAGCTTTGCATCGCACCGGGTAGATGAGCACAATGATGCAGCGAACATTCCTCATATAATAATTTACAACCTGCAGAGGGCGCGGGGTGGCGCTTTGGGTCGAACATTCCTCAAATATAATCCACAACCTGCAGAGGGAGCGGGGCGGCGCTTTGGGTCGCCGTGGGCGTGCAAGGCGGCATAGACACTCTGATGGCACGTGCTTCGTTCTGTAAGGGCCGATAAGCACCTCAGATGTCAGAAAGACCCTTGCTGTAACTCTGCAGAGGGCGCGGGCCGGCGCTTTGGGTCGCCGCGGGCGCGCAAGGCATTGCAGGACGCGGCATTTGCGCGCACCCTGCAGCTGCAGGAGGAGCTTGAAGCCGCGCGCGCTCAGCAGGCCGCCAGGTAGCGTTCGGCCTTAATGCCCCAAAGTAATAAACCTTTCTCCCACCTCTGCATGCATTTTGCGCGTCCGGAGTCGACACCTGCAGGAGGAGCTGGAGGCTGCATGCGCCCAGCAGGCGGCCGAGTAGGCCTTGCGGCGTCTGCCGCTCCTTTGTGCATCGCGGAACATTCACTCATCGCATGCACCAACTCAAGTGGAACCGGCTTCTGAAACCGGAAGGTCTCTCAGGGAAGACGTGTGTCAGCAGTAGATTTATACCTACCAAAAGCTTCCATGCCATGGGGTCCGGGGTTGCTCCTGCCACTTGATAGTCGCAAGAACCCATTGGGCCACTAGAGGCTGATAGTCAGCGGTGCAGTCTCTCTCCCTTTGGCGCGCGCTCTGTGGCATGTGTCACATTCGCACAATCCCCTTTCCTAGCAGCTGTTCTCTTTCCTACAGGTGCCCGGTGCTGCGCCACAATGCAGCAATGCATGGACCAGCTTTCCTGTGCCTAATAATCTCAACCACAACTGGTTTACATTGAGATCAATCCCAATCACAACTTGATCTTCAGTTCCATGTGATGTATTGCATCCGTCCATCACAGGTTCCAGGCGCAGCAGGATGCGGCGATGCAGCAGCGGCTGGACCAGCTGGCGGCGATGGAGGATGCCGCTGCAGGGTGGCCCGCCGACGAGGCGGACGAGGACGATCTTTTCGGCGGCGATGGCGGCGGCGGCGGCGGCGATCTGTGGGACGGGCGCGACCCGGAGATGGAGCTGCCCCGGCGCGGCAGCCGCGCCGGCAGCCGCCGCGGCGCCGCGCCGCACGCCTACAGGTGCCGTCCCAAGTCTTGCCCAGCTCACATTTTATTTTTTCATCTGCAGAAACTGCATGATGAGCTCGAATCCTTGCTGCGTGCTCCACACTTTGTGCCTGTACCTTTCGCTCTGTTGCTTCTTTGGTGCATCTGAGGTGCATCCTTCTTGCAAGGACGGTGTTCGCTGGCACTTGCATTTTAGGCACGGGCCCAGCATGCTTTGTGTGCACCCAGTCATATTCAATGTGAAGGGTGCACTTACTCGTCTGAAATTGAAGTGGGCGTTGCCGGGCTGCAGGGGCGGCGGCGGCCGGCGCCGGGACTGGGGCGGCAGCTCCCTGGCGGATGCTATGCTGGGCATGCTCACCGAGACTGGCTCCTGGGGCGGTGAGCATTTACAGGGTTCCATCTCAGTTAGCCATCAAATACATGAGAACCCATGAACTGGGGCGGCAGCTGCCTGGCGACGCCGCTCTGGGCATGCTCACATGAGACCGGCTCCTGGGGCGGTGAGCCTTCTGTCTGCTGGATTCGGCATGCTGGCATCCCTGCAATATGCAGCCGCTCCCAGCACACTGTGCCACGGGCATATGTGCTCTGCCTGGCACAGTGTGCTCCGGGCAAGCCAGCATCCTGACAGGCATCCGTCCCTGCATGCTGCGTCGGCGGTGATGACGCCAGCCGTGCCTTCCTGTTGTGATTCTGTTGCAGCAAGGTCCTTGCTTGCAGCAGCAGGAGGTGGCAAGGAGCAGGTTGAGCCGGAAAGTTTGGATGATGCGCTCATGTTGTATGTCCGTGGTCCCACAGGCGTTCACATGGGCGGCCATGGCGGTTTGGGCGCCCATCACATGCATGCGGGGCCGCGTGACATCGGCGGTGCCATCGCGGCAATGCGCGCGGCCATGTCGGGACTGGCGGTGAGCATGCGCAAGCACGCTGAGGCTGTGGTGGCCATGTGTCGTCGCTATGTTCTGAGCTGCGTCGCAAAAGTTCCTGCGCATTGAGCCACCTGTTGAACCTGTTTGTGCTGCAACGGCCACTCTCGACGCCGCATTCGCATCCTCGATGCCTTTGTCGCAAAGGCCTGCGCTGTTTGCTCACGTCTGCAGCTCTGACTGCAGTCCACCTCGCGGCTGGCGTCGTCAATGCTCTTACTCGTGAATTTGCGGCTGACGACTGCAACAACTGCCTGTCTAACCCGAGTGATTGCTCAGCAGTTTGCATCTTCTATCTGAAAAGGCCACCTCGCGGCTACCGCCGTCGATGCTATTTTCGGACCGCGACTTTGGGGCTGACGACTACGAGGCGCTGCTGGCGCTGGACGAAGGCATCGACAATCGCAAGGGTGCGATTCCGTTTTATCACCAT
>JAABUM010001490.1_pt1 | contig 34977 bp, 31 predicted proteins | sample 5559161 | NCBI WGS metagenome assembly JAABUM01 (sample SAMN10711868, study PRJNA513369) | rock metagenome | isolation source: Antarctica rocks | place: Antarctica: Victoria Land, Siegfried Peak nord
TGGCGCGAAGGGGAGCAGATACACCATAATGGTGTTAGGCAGATTGAACATCGTAGACCTCTCTGTGGTAGGAGTTGTCTACAGCGTAATCTGCCTCTTACTTTCTGCCCAAATGGCCAAAGTCTAGGTAAGGGGTTGTCTTTCTTAGGCCGACTGGCGCTGCACGAGTGTACAGTTAACATTGGTCATCTCAGCAAAGGAAGGATCATGCAGTTTGGCGAGGAGCAGGCGTGCCGCTGTTGTGCCGATTTGATCGATCGAGTGGTCCATTGTCGTCAATGGAGGGGTGCTCCAGCTTGCTTCCTCAATGTTATCGAAACCGATGACCGCGATATCATCCGGCACGGCAATGCCCCGCGCGAGGAGAACCCGTAGGGCGCCTATTGCCATCGAGTCGTTGCCGACGAACACCGCATCGGGCGGCTTTGCAGCGTCCAAGAGTTCTTCCATAGCGCGCCAACCGCCGGGAAACGTGAAATCCCCAGCTGCTTCGAGTGGTGGACCTAGACCTGCATCCGCCATCATCTGGCGGTAGCCAGCTTGACGTAGGCTTCCTGGAGGTACCGCGAGCGATCCTGTAATATGGGCGATGCGGCAACGTCCCTGTTTGGCAAGATAGGCAGTGGCGGCGTAGGCCGCCGCAAAGTTGTCAACCCGTACCGACGGCCCGTCGAACGTCACATGGCTATCTGTGATGAACACGACCGGGCGTCCGCGGGCATACTGACCAACCTCCGCCGGCGTCAAACTGTAAGCAGGCACGATGGCGCCGGCCATCCGTTCGTGATAGACCGCTTCGAGACTGTGTCGCTCATCCTCTGGCGTACCCCCCGTCAGGACAACCAGATAATACTCATGGCTGGTTACGGCTTGCTGCACCGCACCAGCCAGCGTAGCATTGAAGCCATTGCTCAGGTCGGTGATGACGAGGGCGATGAGGCGGCTCTCATCGCGTCGGAGGCCGCGCGCTCGCGGATCGGGGCGGTAACCACGTTCTCGGGCCACACGTAGGATACGTTGACACACGTCTGACGATAACTCATTGGGCCGGTTAAAGGCGTGAGAGACTGCCGAGATAGAGACGTGGGCCTCGTACGCGATGTCACGGATCGACGGAGGTTTACTAGCCATCTCTTCCCTCACCATACCCTCACGTCCTTTACTGCCATTCCGAACCAATTGTACCAGAGCTACCCCTCCTTGACTACAACGTTATAGTTATGTTACTATTGCGACTACAGAGCTAGTACATGGCGACCAGCCCGGCGAACCTATTGGCCGGCATGTGCTTGGCGGTCCTGCCTATAGTGGTCGTCTTCCTGGCGGGACAGAGATACATCGTCGAAAGTATTACCATGACTGGTTTCAAGGGGTAACCCGGACGCGGTGAGCGCGAGCGATAGTTGGGAAAGGACAGAGCATGGCAAGCGGACCTTTCGGCGGACTCTTGGCTGGATTGACGCGGGTGCAGGAGGCGCGCAGTGCGCGCGCATCAAGTTGGGACCCGAGCGGTCGCAACCAGGACTATTGGGTCATCCCGCCCGGGGAGAGCATCGTGCTCGCTGAGCTGGATGGGCCAGGCTGCGTCACGCACATCTGGATGACCCAGTTCTGTCGCCGCGTGTGTGGGCCAAGTCTGCTCGACCCGGCTTCCGTGAGCCAAACGGTACCGATCTTGGAGATACACAACGCGCTGGGCCTGAACTGGGAGACGCCGGACCCCGATTACTATCGCAAGGTTCTCGTCAAGATCTACTGGGATGACCAGGAGCATCCCAGCGTGTTGGCCCCTCTCGGCGATTTCTTCTGCATTGGTCACTCGGTGCCGGGAAATGTTGCCACGATACCTTTCACCGTCTCCTCCAGGGAGCAAGAACGCCACACTTTCGGCGGGGCTGCAGCCCTCAATTGTTACTTGCAGATGCCCTTCAACAAACGGGCGCGCATCGAGGTGGAGAACCAAAACGACATCCCGTATGGGCAATACTTCTACATCGATTACGAGCTGTACAAGCAGCCCCTCGGGGTCGACGTGGCCTACCTGCACGCGCAATGGCGGCGCGAGAAGCCGTGCGCCGGCTGGGGGCCGGATATTCAGGTGAATAGCCCCGAGGCCAACGTGCCCAATCTGGACGGCAAAAACAATTATGTGATCCTGGACGTGGAAGGTCGAGGACATTACATCGGGTGTAATCTCTCGGTGACCCATTTTCAGGGCAGTTGGTGGGGCGAAGGCGACGACATGATCTTCATCGATGGGGACACATGGCCCCCGAGCTTGCACGGCACCGGTAGCGAAGACTATTTCGGCCACGCATGGGGCATGCAGACGAACGCCTATCCGATGAACGGGTCCGCGCTGCACGAGAGCGTCATGCCCGGCTACCAGGTGAGCTACCGTTTCCATCTGGTCGATCCAGTTCGCTTCTCGCGCCATATCCGGGTGACCATGGAACATGGGCACGCCAACCATCTGTCTGACGACTGGGCCTCGACCGCTTACTGGTATCAGACGCTGCCCAGCAAGCCATTGAGCATCCTCCCGGTCGAGGATCGCTTGCCCCTCCGCCCGGCGGTCGCGCCCGTCACCGCTCACGACACAGCTTCGGCGGCGCCCGCCATTGTACTCACCGATGAGATGCGCGCGATGCGCGCGGCGCAGCAAGAGCGCGACGTGCGCCATCGCCAGGATCGCGACGCCCAACTCGAGCGGCGCATGGAGGATACACGACGGCGCGCGCAACTCAACCGCGACCAAGCGCGCCAGATCCGGGCCCTGCTCCGGTGATCAGTGCCGCTTGGTCGCCGAGCAGATCACCATGCGCCTGCTCTTTCGGGCACCCTGGGCACGTCAACGAGCAATAACCGGACGACGGTGATCATGCGCAAACCAACAAGTGGAGGCATGCAGCGGTGGGGTTGAGTGAACAGAGGCTGCTCGATGAACGATGACAGACCGCAGTACCATTTTCTACCGCCAGCGAATTGGATGAACGATCCGAACGGGGTGATCCAATGGAAAGGGCACTATCATCTGTTCTATCAATACAATCCTGTAGGCCCATTTTGGGGGACCCCCCACTGGGGCCATGCCGTCAGTCCCGACTTGGTGCGCTGGACACATCTGCCCTTGGCGTTAATGCCGACACCAGGTGGCCCGGATGCGGACGGGTGCTGGTCCGGCTGCGCCGTGGACAATGATGGCAGGCCCACGCTCATGTATACCGGCGCGGTCATGGTTGATACGGACGGCCAGCTTGGCTATCGACAGACGCAATGTCTTGCCACCAGCACGGATGACTTGCTGACGTGGCAAAAATACTCGGGTAACCCCGTGATCCCGATGTCACCTCCAGGCTTAGAGGTCCTCGGTTTTCGCGATCCCTGCCTGTGGCAAGAGGACGGCGTGTGGTATTGCATTATCGGGTCGGGTATTAGGGGCGAGGGGCCGACCGTCCTCCTCTATCGATCGGAAAACCTGGTCCAATGGGAGTACCTCAAGCCCCTCTTCTCCCGTGATGCCCATTCCATCGATCCGCTCTGGACCGGCTTGATGTGGGAGTGTCCCCAATTCTTTTGCCTGGGAGATACCTCTGTGCTCATCGTCGGCGTGGCCGACGCCGAGGCTCCGCGCTTCTATACGGCTTATGCCCTCGGGTCCTATGCCGACCACACCTTCATACCGGACGGCATCGCCCGGTTCGACCTCGGAGCGGACTTCTATGCGCCCATCGCGATGCGCGATGAGAGGGGACGGATCATCCTCTGGGGGTGGTCGCCGGAAGCGCGCGGTGCGGGTCCGGGCGGGACGGCGTGGCGTGATAACCCGATCCAGCGCGCGGCTGGATGGGCGGGTGTACTCACGCTACCGCGCATCCTTACTCTACGCCCGGATGGTCTTCTGGGCGTCGCCCCTGCCCCCGAACTGCACGCCCTGCGTGGCACGCACCATCGCCTCACGAACATCGATCTCACGCCGGACTCGTCCCATCTTCTGGAGGTGGTCCGTGGCGACTGTCTGGAAATCATCGCGACCGTTGAGCTGGGAACTGCCACGTCCTGTGGCCTCAAGGTGCGCTGCTCGCCGCAGGATGAAGAGCACACGCTTATCCTCTATGACCACACCGCAGGGCATGTGTGCATTGACCGCGAACGGTCCAGCTTCGATCCTACGGTCGTGCGCGGCATCGATGGGGGGGCACTCGTCTTAGGTCCGGAGGAGCCCTTGGCCTTACACGTCTTCCTCGACCGCTCGATCGTTGAGGTGTATGTCAACGGGCGCGCGTGTCTGACGGAGCGGATCTATCCATCGCGTCCCGACAGCCTGGGTATCGACCTTGTCGCGCACGGCGGGAGGGCGACGGTCCTATCTGTTGACATCTGGGATGTCTCAGGGCCATAAGCTGCGATTGTGCTACGCGCGTGATGCGCAGAATCTTGCCCCTTCATTCATCGAGTAACAGTGAGTAAGGAGGACGTCATATGGGTAGCGGCCCTTTTGGTCATCTGTTCACTGGTTTAACGCGGGCGCGCGATGCGCGCTCGGGGCGCGCATCGAGTTGGGATCACAGCGGGCGTAATATGGATAATTGGGTCCTTCCCCCGGGAGGTAGCGCGGTCCTCGCCGACATCGAAGGACCCGGGTGCCTCACGCACATCTGGATGACGCAGTGCGCCCGCGAGATACTGGGACCCAGCTCGATTCCCCCGGTCGATCTGCCGCTGCTCATGACGGAGATGCATAATGGGATCGGCCTTAACTTCGAGCTCAACGACCCGGATTACTACCGCAAGGTCCTGCTGAAGATCTATTGGGACGACCAAGACCATCCCAGTGTGCTCGTGCCGCTCGGTGATTTCTTCTGTCTCGGCCACTCGATCGCGAGCAACTTCGCGTCCCTGCCGTTCACCGCGTCCGTGCGGGACCAGGATCGCCTCACCTTCGGGGGCGGCGCGGCGCTCAACTGCTACCTGCCGATGCCTTTCCAGAAGAGGGCGCGCGTCGAAATAGAGAATCAGAACGACAAGCTTTACGTCCAGTATTTCTATATCGATTACGAGTTGTATCGGCAGTCGCTCCCGGACGATACCGTGTATCTCCACGCGCAATGGCGACGGGAAAACCCCTGTGATGGCTGGGGGCCGGAGATCCAGGTCAATAGCCCCGAATCCGCCGTCGCCAACCTGAATGGGCGCGGCAACTACACGATCCTGGAAGCGGAGGGGCGCGGCCACTACATCGGGTGCAATCTCTCCGTCACACACTTCCAGGACAGTTGGTGGGGCGAAGGCGACGACATGATCTTCATCGACGGCGAAGGATGGCCGCCGAGCTTGCATGGGACGGGCAGCGAGGACTATTTCGGCCACGCGTGGGGCATGCAGCGCAACGCCTATCCCATGAGTGGGTCTGTCCTGTACGAAGGCGATATGCCGGGCTATCAGGTCAGCTATCGGTTCCATCTGGTAGACCCGGTGCATTTCTCGCGGAGCATCCGCGTGACGATGGAGCACGGCCACGCCAATCAGCTATCCGATGACTGGGCGTCCACGGCCTATTGGTATCAGACGCTCCCGTCCAAGCAGTTTTCCATCCCTCCCGTTGCCGAGCGTTTGCCTATCCACCTCGGGAATAGTCCGCTAGCCCCCCTGCGCCTACACGATACGCCGGCGTCGGTGGAGATGAACGACGAAATGCGTGCTATGAAGGCGCGGTACCACGAGCGATACGCGCAGTATCTACAGGCCCGAGAGGAGGTGGCGAACCGACGAGTTGAGCAGTCGATTGAACACGCCAGAGCCAACCTGGAGCAGGCGAAACGGACACGTAACTCGTTTCGCTAAACCACACCTCGATAGCCGCCCTTGGATTATCGATGTTTATCATGATGAGGATGTGTGACATGACCGACGACACAGTGACCGTAGAGACAGGGACAGGGCTACGCGATGTCACGCGGAAGAGTTTCCTGGCCAAGGCGGGGGCCGTCGCAGCGGGCACCGCGGGGTTGGCAGCCCTGGGGACACGACCGGCGGTGGCAGCCCCTGCTGTCTTGCACCAGCGGAAGATCACCCTGCAATACTGGCGCCTCGGGGCCGATACGCCCGCGCAAATGAAGTACTGGCAGACCCTAGCCGCACAATACAGCACAGTCAACCCCGACGTGACGGTAAAAGTGGTCTTCGTGCCCAATTATCAGGGCTCCAATACTTTAACCGCCGCGTTTGCAGGTGGTACCGGCCCCGATGTCTTCATCAGTAGCCCGGGTGATCTGCTCCGTTACCTGAATCTTGGTCTTGCGCAGCCCCTCAACAAATACCTGTCCTCCGCGTACATCAAGGACTTCACCCCCAGCGCGCTCCAGGCAATGACCGTCGGTGGCAAGATCTACTACCTCCGGTATGAGATGGAGCCGGTCGCCCTCTTCTATGACAAGAAGCTGTTTGCCGAGAAGGGGCTGCATCCGCCCAAGACATGGGCTGAAATGATCGATACGGCGCTCAAGCTGAAGACGCCGCGGCGCGCGGGCATCGTGATGGAAACGACGCCCGATGCGTTCCAGAACTTCGTCTTCTATCCGTACCTCTGGCAGGGCGGTGGCAACGTGATCGACGATGCGTGGACGCATGCCGAAATCAACAGTCCTGCGGGCGTCGCTGCCCTGCAACTGTGGGGCGATCTCATCAACAAGTATAAGGTTGCACCGACCAAGACCATCACGCGGACGAGCGATATCCTCTTGTTAGCCAAGGGTTTCACGGCGATGCAAGAAATAGGTAGTTGGAGCGTGGCCGAAGCCAGGCAACTCTACCCCACTTTCGAGTACGGGGTCGTACCCCTGCCACATCCCGCACACGGGCGCACGCAGAGCATCTATGGCGGGTGGGGATTCATGGCCAGCGCACACAGCAAGTATCCTGCGGATGCTGCACATCTCGCCGTCTGGTTGAGTGGCGGCGTGGAGAAGGCTGCGGCGATGCGCGGGGCCGAATGGGTGAGCGGTGTCAAGACTGATTTGTCGCCGCGTATCTCGGTGACCAAACAACTGCAGTCCGAAGGCTTCTTCAAAAAGTATCCATTGAATCTCTTCCAGGAGGAGGTCTACCCGACGGCGCGAGCGGAACCGCGGTACACGCCGGAAATAGTCACGGCTGTCTCGAAGGCCATTCAAGCCGTGCAGTTTGGCGGGGTGAGCGGCGCATCCGCAGCGGCAACGGCAGCACGGGAGATCAATGCCTTCCTGAAAACGTATAAGGGAGTGCGGTAGCGGCGGGTGGGGAGGGTCGCGGGACAAGAGGTGGCCCGCAGCCCTCTCCACCCGTTAGAGGGGCGATAGTGATGGCCAAAGCAGGCGACAGGTCCGTATCGGCGTTGCCGGTGTCCAAGGGGTGGCTGCGTCAAGGGATCATACCGAAGAATCGTGCCGCGCGTGAAGAGTGGCTGATCGGCTACCTCTTCCTGTTGCCCGATGCGCTCGGTTTATTCATTTTCCTCGGATTGCCGACGTTATTCGCAGTGTATACAAGCTTTTTCGCATGGGATGGTGTCCGGCCGCGCGTCTTCATCGGATTAGCCAACTATCTGACGATGTTCAGCGATTCTGTGTTTCTCGGATCGCTCAAGGCAACGTTTCTCTATACCGTGTTGTTTGTCCCCGGGATCTTTGTCGTGTCCCTGGGTCTAGCCTTGTTGCTGGCGCAAAAGATACGATTCCGTCTGCTCTTCCGGACGGCATTCTTCCTGCCGATCGTCACATCCGGCGTGATTGTCGGCTTAATATGGAATTTCATGTACGACCCGCAGGTAGGCGTCTTGAATTACATCCTTGAAACGCTGCACCTGCCCGATCAAGGCTGGATTGGCACGTCGGGATCGGCCCTCCCCTCGCTCGCGCTGACCAGCATCTGGTGGAACGCCGGATACTACATGATCATTTTCTTAGCCGGATTGCAAGATATCCCGCGCGACTTTTACGAGGCCGCGCACATCGACGGCGCGAACAGTTGGCAAAGCTTTTGGCACATCACGTGGCCGTTGCTCAAGCCGACGCGCTTCTTCGTGGTCGTGATGACCATCCTCGCGTCCTTCCAGGTGTTCGACCTTGTCTATATCATGACGCAGGGTGGTCCTAATTACGCGACCAATACCACAGTGTTCTATATATACCGGCAAGCATTCTACTACTCCAAGATGGGGTACGCCTCCGCCATGGCCACGTTTCTCTTCATCGTCTTGACGGTCGTGACCCTGATTCAATTCCGCCTGCAGCGTGCGGGAACAGTCGACTGAATAGACACGGCTAACAATAGCTGAAAGCGCGGTGTCCAACAACGTCACGGAGGTGAATACAGTGGTAGTCTTTCGTCATCGGGGTTCGTACTATGGGCGGCGCGCCCTGCTCTACGCGGCGTTGATCGTCCTGGCGCTCCTTTTTGTTTTCCCGGTCTTCTGGCTCGTGACAAGTAGTTTCAAGCCGTCTGCCGACACGATCGCCAATCCGCCCTTGATTTGGCCGCAGACCTGGACGCTCGACAACTTCACCCAGGTCTTCACCACCGTGCCATTTGGGCGGTGGATCTTCAACACGACCCTCGTCGCCGCCTCCGTGACCGGTGTAGCTTTGCTGTTCCATTCCATGGCCGCCTATTCTCTGGCGCGACTGCGGTTCCCCGGGCGTGGCCTCCTCTTCGTGGCCGTCATCTCGACCCTGATGATCACGTTCCCCGTGATCCTCGTGCCGCTCTTCCTGCTGGTCAAGCAATTGGGCTGGGTCAATACCTACTGGGCCCTGATCATCCCCAATATCTTCAATGCATCCGGCATCTTCCTGATGCGCCAATTCTATTTGGGCATCCCGCGCGAGCTCGAGGAAGCGGCTATCATCGATGGCGCGTCGCTCGTTCGGGTATACTACTCCATCATCTTGCCGCTGGCACGCCCCATCATCGCGGCATTATCTATTTTCTTCTTCCTGGCTAACTGGAACTTCTTCCTCTGGCCGCTTGTGGTCACGACCGATCCCAACCTTGAAGTCTTGCAAGTCGGACTGGCCACACTATCGGGGCAATACAATACGCAGTGGAACTTGATTCTGGCGGCTTCTCTGGTGGCAGCACTGCCCATCGTTGCTTTGTTCACCTTCTTCCAGCGCTTCATCGTCGAGAGTGTCAAGATGTCCGGTCTCAAATTATGAGTGATGAGGCGTTTCCTAATTCAAAGGAGATCCTCCTAGGAGTGAGCGAGGACGCGTTTAGGAGAGCTGTAGATTACAGATAGAAAGTGGATCTGGCACGCATTTGATACCGATGGGTGCGCCCTTTAACGGGCGAAGGAGTTGTTCATAACGGACCGTGCATGAGCACTGGCACGAGGGGTGAGCGGCCTGCGTCAGGGAGCGGCACTCTCTGGGGTGGGAAGCCCACTGACAATGTATCCGCTGGGTCGAGCCGAACGAGCCAACGGGCTACCCCTGCAACCTATGCTGGCGAAGAGCGCCTCGGCGCAGCAGAAACGTGCAACATGTCGTCCATCAAGACAGGTGAAACGGCTGAGACACCCGAACCAAAATGGTACGGTGGCTGTCCTGGGGGTGCCATCGTCCCCCAGGGATTGCTCCTTCGACCGCCCGGCAGAGAGCACGCAGCTACGGGTTGCTAGAACTTCTTCGTCTGGAACTGGGGAACTATAGTGGAGCTTTCCGTGTCAAGGGCTCCGACAAATAATGCTCTCATTGGAATTTGACATCCGGCGTTCTGCTCGGTTTCTCCAGGCTACCCCTCCATGTTTCCGTCCTCTTTACCCGGAGGCGCTAACATCGTGCTTCACAGCAAGACCGGTGGGGCGAGGGTGTGTCAAGGGCCGCTGCGCTTTCTCCCTTGACACGCCCCCGGTCGGCCTGCTTTAGCGGCTGCGCCAACGGGGAGGACTCAGGATGTGCGGGGCCGGGCGTCCTCCCCGTCGTCTGACCAGCCTAGCAGGCCTGACCCCCCTGTACTGGCTGTTTAGTTCATCCGTGCGGCGAAACATAGAGTAATGTCGCACGGATGAGCTAAGTGGAGTAGGCAGCCGCCGAGGTACTGTTGCCCAGCCCTTTTGCGTCTGCTGTGCTAGCTGTTTAGTTCATCCGTGCGGCGAAGCGTAGAGTAGCGCCGCACGGATGAACTAAACAGCCAGCACAGGCCCGCTTGCCGATCACACAGGCGTCGCGCCGCCCGTACAAGGCAGTCATAGGCGTCCAGAAAACGCGCGTGGACTTGGCGGATGGACCACTAATACTACAACGTCACTTCGCTAAAATCGCTCGTAGCAGCAGCTGATTAGGGCCGTTTAGCCGCGAAAATAGAGCGGTTGCACACCTGTTCCTAGGCCGTTAGCCTGGCTCCCACAGTCTCCAATAGGTAAGTGACGTTGTAGTACTAAGCAGGTACTCAGAAGTCTGGCACGGTTTTGTTAGGCGTGATTCGCCCGAGAAACCGTGTCGGACTTATGGTCATGTGCTTAGTGCAAAGGACGGATACCGCCATCGGCCACCGTCGACCTTGCCTTCGAGCAACGCCACACCCTCATGCCGCCCCAACTCGGTGGCGGGCTCCAACAGTGTGTCGGGCTCAGGGTCACTCACGCCCGGAACCGCGACCGCACCGGCCAGGGGGTGATCTCCGGTGTTCCGCAGTCGCAAGATCGTCACGATGGCGCGTGGTCTGACGTGCCCATTGCGGCCGATGGGCGCAAAGGATAGCACGGTGCCGTCCAATCCATCATGGGTAAATGACGCGTGCGGCAGAAAGTCACCCAGCAGTTGCATGTGAGACGTGGGCAACGCCTCCCAGGTTTCTGCGCCATTCAGACGCACGCCGAACGCCTTGGGATGAGTGATAACTCTCAAGACCTTGTCCACGTACACGCCAGGCAGCCCTTCTTGCCCATACACCGGCTCTGCTCCGTGTGCCACCACGATGGACCGAACGATACCCTGCATATCGACAGATGCGAGGATGCGATTGTTGGAGATATCGAAGCTGAGCGATCGGTTGATGGTGGGTGCGTCATCGGTGCGCGCCTGAGCCTGCTCACTCCAGATTCGTGACGTCGCCGCGTAATACGTCCGCCGGTTGTTGTCCTCGCCATCCACGCGTCCGCCGACTGATGCGCTAGTCCGGCTATCGAGGGCTTGTGTGAGTGTCTCGTACCGCATGGGCAGCTTCCTTCATTTTGTGTTGATGCGACAGCCAGCCCGATGAGCCTTGTGCCCACAACGGATCCCGCCGAACAGATGTGACGCCAGGGAGATGGCACTCCGTCACCCATCTCGCGCGTATCATGCGTCAGAAGCGATTCTCTCTCACACCGAGTCGCGCACGATCAACGGGCACGGAAGCCGATGCGGCTCGGGCTGGGTCGTCAGTGCGGCATTCTGCGCATTTAGTAAGTACTGGATCGCCCACCGGACCATCGCGTCATAAGGAAGGGCGACCGTGGAGAGCGTCGGCCGCAGATAGCGGGAGATGATCTCGTGATTGTCAAAGCCCATGACCGCGATATCGGACGGAATCCGGTAGCCGCGCTCCTTGATCACGTCGTACGCGCCCATCGCCATATGGTCCCCAGCGCAAAAGAGCGCGGTCGGCCGCTCGGCCAAGGCTAGCAACTCGCTCGCACAGCGATAGCCGTCGTCGGCACTGGCCACCTCACTGCTGTGGCGCACTAACGCCGGATCGAACGGCACCCCGGCAGCGGCGAGCGCGCGCTGATAACCGGTCAGACGACCGTGGGCGGCGGAGAACGAGGGATGCACATTGACAAAGCCGATGCGTCGGTGGCCTTTGCCTAGTAGAAAATCGGTGGCCGCCCAACCACCGCCTTCTTCATCAGGCACGACGGAGGGGAGGGAACGGTCGGCACTATAGCAGTCCACGAGGACAGAGGGCACCTCGGCCAGCGCGCGTGGCGGATCAACCTCGTAGGGGTAGATCGCGGCATAAATAATTCCGCCTACTCGACGCTCCAGCATCATTTCCACCGCGGCCGCGGCAACAACTGGATCGCCTCCAGTATTGACGATCAGCAAGAGATTGCCCTGCTCCCATGCCGCCTCCTGTGCCCCGGAGATCATAGCCCCGGCGAACGGGTTCGTGGCCACGGCGTCCGTAATAAAGCCGATGCTATGTGAGGCGTCGGTGCGGAGTATCTGTGCTGCGGCGTTCGGCCGGTATCCGAGGCTCCGGATAGTCGCGCGGATGCGTTCCTTAGTGTCAATAGGGATGTTAGAGGCGTTGGGCGCGTCATTAAGCACGAACGACACCGTCGTCGGTGAAACCCCCGCTTGCTGGGCCACATCCCTCATGGTTGGCGCGCGTCTCGCGCGTTTCTTGTTCATGTACTGGTAGGTTTGAACACGACTTATCTTACCTACCGGCTGCCGGCGTAGCTGGCAGCCGGTCCAAAACAACGACTATATTGATTGCAGTGTACCTGATAGCATCTTCCCGTCGGATCGCACATCGACGCGGCCCCCATCCGGATGACTGTGAACGTGACTCAACGGTCTCAAACCCTTCTGGAGCGAGCCACCTTCTCGAGGAATGCTCGTGTCGCCGCTTGGCCTCACCAAGAGAGGGCTTGATCCGGATTTCACGTAGCGTTCACGCGGATGGCTTGGATGGATCCATTCGGCGCCGCCAGCACGGCCAGCACGACCAGTGACACAGATCCACATGCTTGAATCATAGAGCTGGATGGGCAAAGCCATCATCCTTTGATGCCAGTTAGCGCGATACCTTCGATGAAGTAGCGCTGGAAGGCGAAAAAGATAACGACCATGGGCACGACCACGATACAGGAGGCGGCCATGAGCAACTCCCAACGCGTGCCGTTGCTGGTGAGGAAAAGGTTCAGGCCTACCGCCAGGGTGAGATTGCTCGTACTGCTGAGGTAAATGAGGGGGCCGAGGAAGTCATTCCACACCCCCATGAAGGCAAAAATAGCCACGACGGCGAGGGCAGGCTTGGACAACGGCAGGATGATGCTGGTGAACACGCGCACAATCCCCGCCCCGTCGATGCGCGCGGCCTCTTCCAAGTCGCGCGGGATGCCGCGGAAGAATTGGCGCAACAGGAAGATGAAGAAGCTATTGCCGAACCACGCTGGCACGATGAGGGGCGCGAACGTATCGACAGCGTGGAGGTGCTGCCAGAGGATGAACGATGGAACAAGCGTCGAGAAGGTGGGCAGCATCAAGACGCTCAGCAAGATCACGAACACGATATCTCGGCCGGGCCAATTCAACCGCGCGAAACTGTACGCGGCGAGCGAGCACGAGGCGAGGGTGCCCGCGATCACGCCTATCTCGATGATCAGCGTATTCTTGATGAAGGTCAAGAAGGGCATGTACGAGAAGAGCGCGGGATAGTTGCTCCATTCTGCCGGACTCGGCAGCCATTGCGGTGGGAAGTCAAAAACACGCGCATTGGTCTTCAGGGAGCTATTGAGCATCCAGTAGAGCGGGAGCAGCATGAAGGCGCTCCCCGCGACGAGCACGGCATAGGTGAGCAAGCGAGCGACACTCGCGCGTTGGCGCATCATATGGTCCTCTCGTGATGCTGCATCACAGCTAATGGATAGGTTTGGTCGTCGACGGCAGCGGACCTCGGCGGCGCGGCATGATTGTCCGAATGCATTAGCGCCCCGCATCCTCGTAGTGCACGTAGCGCCGGGCGAGGCCCAGGATCGCCAGTGTCACCACTAACAGGAGAATGAACATCACCCAGCTCATAGCCGCGGCGTAGCCGAAGAGGCCGTTTTGAAAGGCCTCGCGGTAGAGGTAGAGCGCGAAAAGCAGGGTAGCATTGTTTGGCCCACCATTGGTGATGATCAGGCTCTGCGTAAAGCCTCCCGCGAACGTCGCGATGAGCGCCGTGACCAGATTGAACAGGATGACCGGTGAGACGGTGGGGACGGTGATGTGCCACACACGCCTCACGGCGCCTGCGCCGTCTATGGCCGCGGCTTCCAAACGCTCGCGGGGTACTCCTTTGATCGCAGCCAGGAAGGTCAGCATCAGCGCCCCGGAGGCCCACGCGTTGACAAGGATCAGAGAGGGCATGGCCGCCCCTTCACTGAATATCCAGCGGCTCGTCGGGAGGCCGACCGCGCTGAGCAAGGTGTTCAACAAACCGAACTGGGGGTTGAAGAGCCAGAGCCAGGCGATCGCCGTGCCCACGGCCGGCAGCACCGCTGGCAAGTAGAAAATCGTGCGGAACAGGGCAACCATCCGGATGGGCTGGCTCAGCAGGAGGGCGATGATAAAGCTGACGACCATGGTCAGGGGGAGCGTCCCGCCGGTGTAATACAGGGTGGTGCGGAGCGACGTCCAGAAGAGCGGATCGTTGGTGATCCCGGGGAAGGGATGAGACGGCGTGACGCCGCCGACGTAGTTCGCCAAGCCCAGCCAATGCGGGGGCGCAAGCAGCGACCAGTCAGTTAGGCTGATGACAAGGGAGGCGATCATCGGACCGGCCGCCCACAAGACAAAGCCCAGGATGGCGGGCAAGGCGAAGAGGATGCCGGCGATCTGCTCCCGTCGGCGCAAACTCCAACCACGTGAGCGTACGGCCGTGGCCCCGCGATCGATGTGCCCCCCGAAACCTACGCGCTGCATCGGAATCCTCCCCATGGATCTCCGGCAGGGCCACTGTTGGTCCCGCCGGAGATGCGTCCAGTCGGTTGCTATTGGCCCTGTGCGAGCAGGGCATTGGCTTGCGGCGCGATCCCGTTCAAGGCGGCGCGCGCGCTGGTCTGCCCGTTGATCACCTGATCGAGGGCCGGTGTGATCAACGTATTCCAGATCGTACCGAACTGGGTCGTGGTCTTATAAGGGACCTGCTCCGGCGCGTACTTGAGGGTGTCGATGGCCGCTGTGCGGAATGTGGCAGGGTGGAATGCGTTCGCCGCCCAGAGCTTGTAGTTTGCGCCCGTCAGCAGGGCGTACTGATTCGGTATGCCGATGCCTTCCTTAAAGATGCGGCGCTGGATCGCTTTGGCATCCGCGAAGCTCTTGCCGCCCGTCGCGCTGATGCACATGGCCAGTTGTAGCGCCTGCTGGGGGTGCGCCGAGTGGGCATAGGCGACCATACCCGTGCCCGCGATGTCCGTGCGATACTGTTTGAACTTGGGCAGCACCCCCATCCCCAGCGGGAACGCCGCCGTCGAGCGCGTGTCGTGCGAGGTGTGCTGGAAGAACCACAACATGTAGGTGCCGTCGAATTGCATCGCGACCCGCTGACTTGCCAAGGAAATGCTGCCGGCACCCGACGCGGACTCGGTCGGCGTTGGCATGACGTGATACTTGTTCGCCAGGTCGGCCCACGCCTGGATCGCATCGGCCGCTACGGGTTGATTCATCGCGAAATGGCGGTTCGCTGCGTCGAGGACGTTGCCGCCGTTCGAGTACACGAGGGGGAGCAAATGGAACCAATCCGTCCCCCCGAAGGTTACTCCGTAGCGCTCGATGTGATTCGGATCAAAGCCCGCATCGTAGGGATGACGCCTCTTATTGTCGATCGTGAGCTCTTCGGCCACGCGGACGAACTGGGGCCACGTCCAGGCATGGGCTACGTCCGCCGGTGGGGTCGCTACATGCGCCTGCTTGAAGACGACCTTGTTGTAGTACAGGACGAGATCGGTAATGCTCGACGACGTTCCAAGGTACTGCCCCTTGTACCACCACTGCGCCGCAGGCAGGATGTTACTCACCGACACCCCAAGCTGTTTCAAGCGGGGCAGTTGGTTGATGATGTCGCCCGCCTTGGCCCACTTCAGAGCGTCGTACTCCAGCGAATAGAAGACATCAGGGGCGACGCCGGCGGCAAAGTCAGTCTGCAACTTGGCCTCGTACCCATTTTGGGGGATGAACTGCAGCTTGACGTTGACGCCCGGCAGCTGCTTGAGGCAGGGGGCGACGATGTCGCCTAGGATATCCGGCGGATCCCAGCCGGCATACGTCAACGTGATCGACGTAGCGCGATGCCCCGCCGCTTGGACGGTGGCCCCGCCAACCGCGACAAGAGTACATGCGAACGCGAGACAGAGGTGACTGATGAGGCGCGTGGTGATCTGGTGTGGCGTCTTCGTCTTCACGGCATTCCGCCCTTCTTTTCTTTACGGGCCGATCGTCGCCGATCGACCGACTGCACGGGTGAGCCCGTGGTCTGTACGCAATCTCAGGTCGAGTCAGTAGTGTCACTGGGAACGGGTCGACTACCTGTCCATCATGCATGCGCCTCCTTGCGATCAAGCTGCCGTTAGGCCCCTACCCTGGGGCCTCAAGACGCGGCGTTTCCCCCGCTGTCGGCAGCCGCTCCGCGACCGGCAACAGCGGGGGAAACGCCGCGTGGGGCTCGGTCTGATACCAATAAGCGGTGCTCGCGTAGTCGTCCGAGCGCCGGTTGTTGTGGCCGTGTTCGATCGTCACGCGGATCGACCGCTCAAACATGATCGGGTCTTGCACATGGAGCCGGTACAAGCTGATATGCCCCGACCAATTCGGTCCTCCCGGGAGGGTCACGCCGTGATACGGGGTCGCCACAAAGACCGTTGGAGCCCAGGCCGTGTCAAAGTAGTCTTCCGTGCCCGTGCCATGCAGGCGCGGCGGCCACTCCTCCGGATCCTGGTCGATCCAGATCATGTCGTCGCCCTCGCCGTACCAGTTCCATGCATCCGTGTCGCGGAGGTTGGTGATGTTGAGGTTGCAGCCAACGTAGTGGCCACGACCGCGCGCGTCCAGGATCACGTAGTTGCCGGCACCGCCGACATTTATGCCCCCGGCGATATACTCGTCGTTCGTCAGGTCGGCCGCCTCCGTGGGCGTCAAGCCGTCGCAGGGATTTTCGCGGCGCCACTGCGCATGGAAGCGCAGCAGGTCATCATCGAGCCGATCGTGTTCCTCATAGTCGATGTAGTAATAGAAGACCACCTCATGCTCGGCGCACTCGTTGGTCACCTCAATCCGCGCTGCCCGCTCGAACGGCATCGCGAAGAAGCAGTTGAGCCCTTTGCCGTCCTCGGCGCTCATAGCCAAGGCAGCGCTGCTGAAGGGGCGGGTCAGCGCGTGCCCCATCCCGAAGAAGTCCCCCAGAGGCACTTCGACCGAGGGGTCCGGCTCGCCATCCCACCACATGCGCAGCACGGTCTTGCGCAGGTGATTGCGCTCCTCACAGGCGGTCGTGACCCATAGGTGCGTGATGATACCCGTGCCGGAGGTATCAAGAAGAGTCGCAGTTTCACCGCGACGAATGGTTACGAAGTCCTTGTTACCACCGGTGCGGTCCCAGCTCGATGCCCGGCGGCGACGGCCAAGCCGCGCGCGCGCGAGGTCCCGTAAGGATGTGCCAGGTCCTGTATGGCGCTCCGGTGCCCGATGGTCGCCGTTCATGAAGATGATCCTTTCGCACTGACCCACACGACGCTCTGAACGATGACTATGATCCGCAAGGTCGCGTTGAGAAATGGTTTTAGTAATACGTTTTACAAGCATTGTAGGCCGTGCGTGGGCCGTTGTCAAGGGCCTACGCGGCTCAGGGTATACCCCATGATTGTGAGATTCGGTCTGCGCTTGAAAGCGCCTGGCAGGGATCAGTCCCTGCCAGGCCAGATGCGCGTCTAGGGGTGGCCGACCTAGGCGGTGGACGGTGTGCGAGAGAGGGCGTGCTCCTCATTGACCGTCGCGGGATGCTCAGGGCGAGCGGTGTAACCGTGTAGCAGGGCGTCGACCACGCGCTCCGCGAAGGCGTCGGTCAGCGCGCCCCCGAACATGAGCCGGAAATAGACTGGCCCGACGAGCAACTCGGTGGCGACCTCACGGTCGATGTCAGCCCGCAAGTCACCGCGGCGGACGCCGCGCGCGATCACCTGCGCCACCTCGTCACGGCGCGCCTGGACCACGCCGGCCCGGAAGGGGTCGCCCAGGACCGGGTTGATCGCGATCTGCGAGAGCAGCGCACGTATGACCGAGCCGAAGGGCGTGTCGGTCAAAGCCCGCATGGCATTGGTCACGGCTGCCAGCAGTTCCGCGCGCGTGTCGCCGGTTTCCGCAATCGCGATGTGCGGCGCCGCGAGATCCAGGAACAGCGCGAGCGTGAGCGCTTCCTTGGACGGCCAGCGCCGGTAGATGGTGGCCTTGCCCACGCCGGCGCGCGCGGCGACGTGCTCTAGCCGTAGGTCGGCGAAGCCCTTCGCGATGAGGAGGTCGCGCGCCGCGTCCAGGATGGCGCGGTGGGCGCGCCCATGCCGTTATAATACGTGACGTGCTGTATCTGAGCAACGGGGAGGGAACGTCCCCTCCTCTCACGCTACCGCACCATGGCGATGACTGCCGTACGACAAGCTAGAGAGCAGAGCAGGACCGCTCGTACGTCGAGGAGGCAGGACACGCTATGACAGACAACACCGACACCCTACACCAACCGGACCTGGCGCCGCCCATGAAGCGCATCGCGCTCGTCGCCCATGACCAGGAAAAGGCCGAGTTGCTGGACTGGGCGCGCTACAATCGGGCGCTCCTCCAGCGGCATGAGCTGTACGCCACCGGCACCACTGGGATGCTGCTGGAGCAGGACCTGGCGGTCCCCGTCCACAAGCTGCAGAGCGGGCCGTTGGGCGGCGACCAGCAGATCGGTGCTCGGATCGCCGAGGGCGCGCTCGACCTACTGATCTTCTTTTGGGACCCGCTCCACGCCCACCCGCATGACCCCGACGTCCGGGCGCTGCTGCGGATCGCGGTGCTCTGGAACATCCCGATCGCGTGCAATCGGGCCTCGGCGGACTACATGATCTCGTCGCCCCTGCTGGCGGGGCTCTACCAGCGGCAACGTCCCCGGCACGACGCAGACCAGGACCGACCCATCGACGGGCGCGCGACGGCGTAACTGGCCGGTGCTGTCGGTCGTGAGCGGAGTGGGACGCCGTCCGTCGCAGCGGATGTACGAGCAAGAAGGGGTGTACTGGAGAAGACATCCCGTATCAGGATTCAGGAGGACAGACAGACATGGCAACGCCAACGAAGATGATTCCAGCCCTCATCGCCGGCATCGGCGTCCTCGCTGCGGCCGCCCTTATCTATACACTCGCGCGGCATGAGGTGGGTGCGGCGCTGATTCCCGTCCTTATCGTGTTCGCGATCGCCGTGGTGGCTCCGCATGCGACGCACTAATGGTCAGCCCAGGGGCCGTCACTCCATGTCTTCTCCCGCCACCTGTGTCCGTACCCGACGCACAAGCAGGCCCCGCGCGGGAGGAGGCGTGGAGTGACGACGCGCCGGACGCTTTATACCGCCCTTGATCGGGCGCTGACGGCCCAACACGACGCGCAGGGCGACCTCCTTGAGGGGGGCGCCCTCTGGCGCGCCTGCCTGCTTGCCACGATGGCCCAAGCCGTCCTCGATGACTATGTGGCACCTGCGCACCACCTGTAGGAGGACCTCATCCACGCCTACCAGCGGGAGCACCCCGGCGCGGCACCGCCTTTCTCCGTGGCCGCGTTGCGCGCAATCGTCCACGCATGGCGGGAGCAAGAGTAAAGGAACGGACGCTTATAGCGTGCGTAACAAGCGAGATATGCGCTCCCCCACATGCTCTGACGGTTCACCCGCACGTTCTGTCCGCCGTCCTCGGCGCGGGCCACGGCCCACACGTCCGGGGGGCACGGACACATACGACACGAGCTGCAATGCCTGCCCGTCCGGCGCGGCTGCCGGCGCGGCTGCGCTCTCCGTTGTCGTGGTGGTGCTATCGCGTTCACCTGCCGCCACAGCGGTTATGTCGTGTGCGGTCGCTGCCACGGCGGTTGTGTCGTGTTCCGCGACCGTCGCCGTCGTCGTTATGTCATGTTCCACAACGTGCTCCCTTCACGGGTTCATGGGTCGATACGCCAGGCACCCTCGTTATAGACGAGCCGGCGTTCCTCCCGGCGCGTGTCCAGGCGCGCAAGTTGGGCCGGGAGCGCGCCGAGCGCCTGCGTTATGTCGAATAGATCGCGGCCCCTGACGGAGACGAACACGCCGTCCGCCTTGAGCTGGAGCGTGGCCGGCGCCGCATGCTCCCCACCCCCCCCTCACGAGCGCGGCGGTAAGGGCCGGGGCGACGCCGGCCAGGGCCGTCGCGGGGGCGACGAGGCGGGCCAGCGACAGGGACGGGCCGGACGCGGCCAGCAGAAGCACGCCCCAGGGGTGCTGCTCCTCACCGCGCACGGGCAGGAAGGCGTGCCGCTCGACCGTGACTCCAGCGGCATGCAGCGCCTCGGCAAGTGGGTCAGCGGCGTCAGCCGTGACGTGATCTGTGGTCAGGGTGACGGACAGCGGCCAATGTGTCGTCCCCGTGTGTATTGTGTCGCTTACCATGCCACGCCTTCCGGTGCTCTGCACCGGCGGACGCCATCGTTCTGTCCGTTCAGGTGGAGAGAACCGCTACGTCCACTAACAGCGTGGTCCGCACGTGCTCCTGTGCGACACAGCTATTGGAAGACTGGAAGAGGGGCATCGTCTGTACGCCTCGCATCCGTATGCGTTCCTCGTCGGCGCGGCATCGACGGCGCGAGCTCCTCGGCCGCGTTGACCCTGGCCAAACCATCGTCTTGGTTAGCGCGCAAAAGCCCTGGTGTGCTGGATGAGGAGCGTGGCCGGCGAGAGTATTAGCCTGGCATCCCACGGCACTGCGTTCAGCGTGGGCCTGGAGGGGCAGCGGTGATGGCGCCCATCCAGGGAGAGTGAGCCCTCAGCAGTGGACGTGCCGCCGGCGATCAACATACTCCAAGGCTTTTGCGCGCTAACCTCCTTGCGTGGGTCTAGTATGCCGAGTGTCTTTGCGCTAGTCGTCCCAGCGGCCGAGTTCCCTCAATCGTTCTTTCGCCAAGTCGCGGAAGATTTTACTCATGGTCGTCCCTTCCGCCAGTGCGTATGCCCGCATTTCCCGTAGGAGTTCCGCTTCCAGATAGAGAGTGGTATGGGGCATCTTCTTCTCGGCGCTATCATCACGTTGCGATATCCCGCTATCGTGATGTTGTGATATCGTGATATCATGTTGTTCATCGGCGCGTGGCGCTCCAAGCGTCCCGCTCTGCAGCAAACTAAAGGCCGACGGCGGCGGCCCTTTGCGGCTGGCCATCCTCGGTCCCTCCCTTCATAATCGTGGTGGCCAGGGCGGCGATATCCTCGGCCGCTCGGCTCTTGGGGCTGTGCTCGAAGAGCGTCTGGCTGTAGGCCTGGGCACGGGGGACATTAACATCCGTCCGCACGGGTCGCAGCAGAAAGTGTCCGAAGACCACCTCGTACTGCCGCAGAAACTCCAGCTCGTCGACGTGCGCCCGGTTGAGTTTGAATGGCACGACCCCGAGCAGGTCAATGGTGTGGTCCTCAAGCGTGTCGCGGAGCTTCTGTACCATATCCTCCATCCCCTTCGCTGAGAACTTGCTGAGTTCGCACGGAATCAGCATCTCGTGGCTGGCCAGAAGCGCGGCCTCGGTGATCGCGCTATAACTGGGCGCATGATCGAAGAGCACGACATCGTAGCCCTGCAGGTCGTTGATCTGCTTGCGCAGTGTCGTGTAGGCCCGATGGCCCTCGGAGACGATGTAGTTGGCCGCCGTGTTCAGATCGCGGTCCGCCGGCACGATCCACAAGTTATGTCGAGCTTCGCGGACGGCCGCGGACAGCGGGACGCTGCGTTTGAGGACCTGCGTGAGCGTCGGCGGCGTCACATCTGGCAGGAGCATCGAAGCGTTCGCCTGCATATCGCAATCGATTAGGAGGACGCGCTGGCCGCGTTCTGCCAGCGCATGGGCGAGGTTTGTCGTCAGAGTCGTTTTACCAACCCCCCCTTTTTGGTTCAGGATGCTGATTGTACGCATACCATTCCTCGCGCTATCACAACGTCACGATATCATGACGTTACACTATCGGGCTATCCCGACGTTATGCTATCACAACGTGAGGATATTGTGTAGTCGCCGATACACCGCCAGAAAGGAGACAGCCTCGCCCTTTAAACTCGACATAACTATAGAGGTTCGCAAAAAAGGAGGGTGTGCTGGCGTCGGTAGGGCAGGGGAGTCAGCCCACGGAATGCGTCAGGACTCGGAACACAATGGAGTCATAGCCTACATTAACGTATCCCACCGCGATCATTGCACTTCGTCTCTTTCGTTCACTCTCAGTTTTAGAATAAATTCTTCGACCTCCTCGCCGCGTGCATTTGAAAACCCCTTGTAGGATTCCACCCGACGTGCGCGCCCACGGCCACCTGTTCATGCGGCCCACCAACGTCACGGACGTACTCTCTTCATCACCGATGCACTTTCGACCGTCTCTTGATAGCCAGACATCCGATGAAGGGGATGCGCAGTCAGGGCCGGCGGGCGCGGTCATAGGCGTCGGCTTGCCCCCACAACAGCCGGAGCGCGCGGACGAGCCAGGCTTGTTCGGGGGCGCAGGTGCGCGGCGCGTGGTCGCTGTAGAGCGCGAGCGTGAATTGGACGTTGTGGTACGTCTCCCCGGCCAGCAACGTGCAATGGGTCGGCGTGCGATAGCCGCGCGCCCAGGCCGTGGGAGCGACGACCGCGTGGCCCCCAAGCGGGAGCAAAGGCAGGACGGCGCCGCCCTCGCCGCGCACGCTCTGGGCGCGGGCCTGGGCGTTGTGCTGGGCGGCCAGCACGAGCGTGGGCCAGACCGCCGCGTCGAGGAAAGCGCCAGACGGAGCCAGCCCGACGGGAATGACGCCCCAGCGGTACTCCGTGTCGCCCTGCGCAGTGCGGATGACGATGGAGGGGCGTGGCCCGTCGGGGGCGGCGGGGCCAGGCCGGCCGAGCGCGGCGGTGCGCCAGACCGCGGGGGCGGGGTGGATCGTGCGGGTCTGAGCGCCGGACACCCCACCGAGGGTCAGCGCCGCCGTGAGGAGAGGTAGTGTCCACACACCCCAGCTCAGTCCCATCCTCATTCCTCCTCCTCTCTCTCGTCTCTCTCGTCTGGTGGCCGGCGAGGGATGCGCGCCCTGGTGCGCGCCTGCACCCATGCACGGCCCTCTCTTGTGGGGACGATACAGGGCCGCGCGCTGCGGCGCTATAGCCCGTTCGGTACGCGCCACGCCCGCGCGGTCCACGGTCTCTCGCCGTCACGGTGGGCGAGACCTCCCTGTAGCACTGATGTCCTCGTAGACGTGTGACCGGTGAGTGGCCGCGATGGCGTCGTCGCCGGCGCGCGGGCGCGCGGCGCGGCGGATGGGAGGAGGGTGCGGGAGCGGGGGCGGAGGGTGTTGATCCAGATGAGATGGTGGCAGGCGGTGCAGGCATAGACGAGGGTGAGGTGGGCAGGGAAGACACAGGTGAGCCAGCGGAGAGCGCGGGGCGGGCGAGGGCGGTAGGAGGCGTGGAGGACGAGCACGTCGTCGGCGCCGCAGTCGGGGCAGGGGGGGCGAGGGTCGGGGCGAGGGTCGGGGCGACGCATGGGGGGCAGCCTTTGCGCGGAGGCCCGGGCGTCCGGCGGTGGGACGAGCGACGGCGCCGGGACGACGCGGGACATGGATGACATGGGCTGCTGGACGGACTATAGCAGGCGGCGCGGGGCGTCGTCAGGGTGCGACGCGCGTGCGGTGTGGGTGACGGCGGTGCGACGCGGGAAGAGAGTAGCCTGGGGGTGCGTCGGCCGGCGGTGCGGGGCGTGGTGACGATGACCTCGTGGCGGCGTACAGGTGGCGGGGGGCGGGCGGTTAGGGCAGGAGGGCCTGGGGGCAGGGGCGGGCGGGAGGTCACAGCGCCCCGGGCCGATGAGGCGCACGCGGTAGAGCGCGACGGGTGGTGAGACGACGGCGGCCACAAGCGGGGCGCGCAGGGGGATCTGGGCGAGGGGGGCGACGAGGGCGGACAGGCTGGTGGGTGCCCGCGGTGCGACGCCGCCCTGTTGTGCCAGGATCAGGGGAGGCCCGGTCAGGCGGAGAGATTGGGATCCGAGGCGCACGACCCACGAGGAGGTGGGGGCAAGACGGAGCGTGAGCGTGCCGGGCGCGGGGCAGAGGGCGCGGACGCTGAGAGGGGCGGCGGGTGCGGTGGCGCGCCAGCAGGTCACGAGCGCGCCCTGGCTCGATGCCGCGCCCTGCACCAGAACGGTGCGTCCGCCCCAGGCGGCGGGCTGGCGTGCGAGGCCGGCCTGCACCTCGTCGACGGTGGAGGCATGGTCGCGCGACGGGAGGGTGGCGCCGGCGAGCGGGACGAGGCCCACGAGGAGCGCGAGACCACGCAACCAGAGGGGCACACGCGTCATCGGCGCGTCACTGTCGCTGGTGTGATGGACCTCCGCAGGGAGGGTTGTGCCCATGGGAGCAGATAAGGACGGTATCGTTCCAGTGCGAACGGAGGGGGCCGGCGCGACCGTCTGGTGAGCGGCGCGCCGTGGTGGGAGGGAACTGCGGGCGTCGGCGTGCCGTGGCCAGCGCGGTGCGGGCCGGCAGCGACGTGGGCGGTAGGGCGGCGGGGCGGCGGGCGTGCAGGGGAATCGGGGGCGGCGTGGTCTGGCGGAGGTGCGGCCGTGCGCTGCGCGTCGGGGGGTGTGCGCCGGGTGTGGCGCGTATCGTGCCTCTCCCGTGTCACGCATGCCGTGTCGCTCGTGGGCTGATCGTCGTGGAGAATCGTCGTGGAGATCGGCTGCCGCGCCGCCCACCGGGATAGAGAGGAGGAGCCGTGCGCCGGACCCGCGCCCGCGCCGCCCTGGGCGCGGCAGCCGCCGTGCTGCTGCTGCGGCTAGGCGCGTCGCCGCCGCCCGTCGCCGCTCCGACATCGCCTCCGCTGCCCCCGCTGTCGGTCGGGGTGGCCGGACGGGCGGCCCCACGGACGGGGGCCGCGTTTCCCGGCGACGCCTGCGCGAGTCCGCGCCTGCCCGCGCTGGGAGAGCTGCCGGCCCTGCTGGGGCCGCATCCCGCCACCCGCGTCTTGAGCGATGGGGTGCGTCGCGTGGTTGTGGCGCGCGGCCTGGGCGAGGGGGCGGACACGCGGCTCGTCGTCGTCGGCCCCGTCGCGCGCGCCGCGCGCCTTGGTGGGGGCGCAGGCGGGGGCGCCGTCAGCGTGGCGAGCGAGGCGCGGGTGACCTACCACGGCGACGTGGCGCACCTGTGCGGCGCGGGGGCGGCGTACGTGCGCGACCGCGCGGGCAGGTTCGGGCCGGGGACGCAGGGGCTGCACCTGGACATGGAGGTGGACGGGGTGACGCTGCTGGCGCGGGCCGATATCTGGACGGCGTCGGCCGCCTATCGCGTGGTGGGGCGCTTGACCCCGGTCCCGATCCCGGTGGGGGGGGACAGGCCGGTTCTTGTGCAGCGACTCTGAGACAGGCTGGCGCGGCGCAGCGGGGAGCGCGGCGTCTGGTCGTCCTGGTCGCCAACGGGCGGATGCGGTCGCCAGGGGGCGGCGTCAGGCGTGGGCGGCGGGATCGACGTCGGCGGCGCGGGCGCGGTCCGTGGCGCGGGCGCGGTCCGTGGCGCGGGCGCGGGTCATCGTGACGGTCCCGGGGGACAGGCCCAGGGCGTGGGCGATGGGCGTGGGCGATCTTGGCGATGGAGAGACCGTTTGAGGGCGGTGTCCTGCGTCAGGTCCTCGGCCTGCGCGGGGCGCTGACGAGGCCGCGGATGTGACGGTCGATCGGCTCTTGAGAGCGAGCGAAACGCCGGTCGAAGGACGGCCGTGGGGCCGCGCTCCTCGTCCGGCTAGCGACGACGAGTGCAACCAGTGTCAGGGCTACCTACATCATCCGTGCCTATGTACCGGCGGATGACGTAGGTCGCCACGATAGGGGTGCAGTGGGACGGATGTCCACACGTCAGGACCATACGTCAGGACCATACGTCGGGACCATACGTCAGGACCATACGTCGGGACCATACGTCGGGACCACGGGGCGGGGACGAGAGGAGGGCGCGGGCATGGGGGGGACCACGCGCGCCCTGCGGGGCTATCTGTGGGCGACCTACCTGGCCGCCGTCGCTTTGGTCGCGGGGGCGGCGGCCGCGCTCGTGGCGTGGGACCCGCTCGCCCCGGGCCACCGCGCCCTGGGGCCGGGCGTCGCCCTCTTCGCCGCCCTGGCGTTCCTCGCCGAATGGCAGGTCCTGCCCGTCACCGCGCTGCTGTGGTGGAGCCTAGATAGTGCGCTCTACCTCGCCGCGATCCTGACCTTCCCGTGGCCCCTGCCCCTGGTCGTCGCCCTGCCGGCCGTGCTGGTGGCGCGCGGATGGCGATGGCGCGCCCGCCTCCCGCTCCATAAACGGGCCTTCAACGTCGCCCACGGTCTGCTCACGGTAGGGCTCGCCGATGTGCTGTGTGCCGGGGTCGTCGCGCCGACGACCCTGGCCCGCCCCGGCCACCTCGGCGTGGCGCTCCCCGCCCTGGCGCTCCTGGGCGCGCTGTACTACGCGCTCGACGTGGCCCCGCTCCTCGTCGTCCACGCCCTGGGCGCCGGCCGCGCGCCGTGGCGCCTGTGGCGGGAGCAGCATCGCCCGCTCGTGCCGCTCGCGCTCGCTGACCTCGCGCTTGGCGTCCTGGCCGCGCTGACCTGGCGGTATGATCCCGTGGCGCTCGGACTGCTGGCCTTGCCACTGGTCGCCGTCGCCCTGGCGCTGCGCGCCCGCGCCCGCGCGAGCGTGGCGGAGGAGCGCGCGGCGGCCGCGCTGGCGCTGGCCGCCACGGACGGGCTCACCGCCCTGCCGAACCGCCGGGCCTTCCAGGCGCGCCTGGACGAGGAGGTCGCGCGGGCGGGGCGCGTGGGCCAGTCCCTGGCTCTCATCATGGTGGACCTGGACGACTTCGGCGCGATCAACAACACGTACGGCCACCAGGCCGGCGATGCGGTGCTGGTGGACGTGGCGGCGGCGCTGCAGGCGAGCGTGCGCGAGGCCGACGTGGCGGCGCGCTACGGGGGCGACGAGTTCGCCGTGATCCTGCCGGCGGCGACGCTCGACGAGGCCCTCGCCGTGGCGGAACGGGCCCGCGCGGCGGTCGCGGCCATCCGGGCTGGGGCGGGCGCAACGACGGTCCCTGTCGGCGCGAGCCTCGGCGTCGCGGTGCTGCCGCGGCAGGCGCGCACGGGGGACGCGCTCGTCCGCGCAGCCGACCGCGCGGCCTACGCGGCCAAGGACGCCGGCAAGGGCCGCGTTGCGCGGTCGGGAGACGCGTGACGACGAGCGGGCGCACGACGATGTCGTGCCGGCGGTGTTAGTGGTCCGGCTCGTCCACCGACGGTGGATGCGCGGCCAGGTAGGCCTCCCAGGCGGACGTGGTGCGCAGCGCGACGCGCGCGCCCGTCCGCCGGTCCTCCACCATCAGCTCGCACCACGGCGACGAGTGCAGGCGTCGCACGCGCTGCACGGCAAACCCCGGCGTCGCCTCCACCCGCCGCCGTAGCGCCTGCGCGGCCTCCCAATCCAGCGCTCCCGCCGGCGCTCCCTCCATCGTTCCCTCCCTCGCTCTGTGTCGTGCGGCCGGGGACCGGGATCGGGGGCCGGGATCGGGGGCCGAGACGCCCCCGTCGGATGTCTCGGCCCACCGGTCGCCGTCCGCGTCCACCCAGCTATATATACGCCATGTCCGCGTTCCCGGGATAGCTCACGGCGCGGTCAGGCACAATCCCCCGATCGGCCAGGTGGGCCGGGCGCAGGGGGCCGTCGGGGAGCGGCGCGCGCGGGGGAGACAGCCCCCGCCGCCACATCGCGCGGCCGTGTCCCCACTCATGGGGCCGGTTCCCCCCCGTGGGCGGCGCCGGCGCCGCCCACGGCGCGGCGGGCGGGAGGGTGGGGACGACGCGCGTGAGGAAGGCGTCCACGACGGCGGGGTCCCACTGCGTCCCGCGGCCCGCGGCCAGCCGCTGGGCCGCGACGGCGGGGGGCATCCCCGCGCGATAGGGGCGGTCGCTGGTCATGGCGTCGAAGCTGTCGGCCACGGCGATCACGCGCGCGCCGAAGGGGATGGCGTCGCCGCGCAGGCCGTCGGGATACCCGAGGCCGTCGAGGCGTTCGTGGTGGTGGCGCACGATGGCGGCCCCGCGGCGGAAGTCGGGGTAGCGGTCCAGGAAGGCGGCGCCGTGCGCGGCGTGCGCGCGCATGGCGGCGTGCTCGGCGTCGTCGAGCGGGCCGGGCTTGCCCAAGATGGCGTCGGGGGTGGCGATCTTGCCCAGGTCGTGCACGCGCGCGGCGGCGACGATGAGGGCCGCCTCCGGCCCGCGCACGTCGAGGGCCGCGAGGGCCGCCTCCGTGTAGGCGGTGACGCGGCGGCTGTGGCCGCCGGTGTAGGGGTCGCGCAGGTCGACGGTGTCGGCGAGGGTTTCCAGGAGGGAGCGCGTCCGGTCCTGCAGTTCCAGCGTCCGTTGCAGGAGCCGGCGGATCAGCACCGCGGGCGGCAGCAGGAGGGCGAGCGCCCAGGCGTCGTGCCGGGCGACGAGCGCGCCGAGCACGCCGACGAGGTAGAGCACACTCTCCGGCGGGACGGCCTCGCGCACGAGCATCCGCACGAGGCGCGGGAGGGCCTCGCCGGTCACGGCCCCGAGTTCCAGGGCCGCGGTCAGCGTATCGCCGGCGCAGAGCGTCGCGGCGGCCAGGAACAAGGGAAGCGGGGCCACCACCACGGCGACGCCCGGCCCCCACGGCGCGGACGGCGACGGGCGGAGGTGCGCGACGAGGCCGCCCAGGAGGACGACGATGATCCAGCGCCCGACGACGGTGGCGATGTCGCTCGGCCGCGCGCCCTTCATGCGCCGTTGCGCGAGCTCCCCCAGCAGGAGCGCGAGGCCGGCGGCGGCGGCGGCCAGGGGCGGCGGGGTCGACGCCGCGAGCAGGAACAGGGGGATCGGCTGGAGGGAGAGCTTGACGCTGCGGGCCAGGTGGACCGGGGCGAGCTTCGTGGCCACGACCCCGACGCCCAGGGCAACCGCGAGGGCCACGGTGGGCGGGTCGCGCGGGGGGGGGGCGGCGTGCCAGGCCACCGCGAGGCCGACCAAGCCGAGCGTCGCGCACACGACGCCGAGGAGGGGCTGGGAGACCCAGCGGCGCGGGTGGGCGCGCTGGTCCTCCTCCCGTAGCGGGGCCAGGCCCCGGTCATCGGACGTTTCCGCCATCCCCGGCACCACCTTTCCTCCGACGTCTACCCTCAGGCGCGCCCCGCGCTGCCCTCACCTCCAGGGGGCAACGCGGGGCGGATAGGCGCCCGGCTAGGACGACACCTGCACCCCCAGAGGCTGGCGGTCCCATCCCGGGGCCGCGCCGAGCAGCGTCGCGAAAGCGGTGACTACCTGCGTGTGCGCGGTCACCGCGACGTGCGGCGTGGCCGTCGTGACCACCGTGATGCTCGCGTACGCGCCCGGCGCGGCGTCGGCCTGGGCCTGGAACGACTCTTTCAGGCCCATCGCGCCGTCGGTGCCGGCCCAGGCCAGGACGCGCGTCCCCGCAGGGATGTGCAGGGTGTAGCGTACCTCCTGCACGTCGGCGATGTCGGTGGTGATGTCGGCGCTCAAGTCAACCACCGCCCCGTCGGAGAGGAGCGCGGCGGGGTCGGAGCGGCAGATGTCGATGGCCTGGGCGGCGGGGGCGCGGGCCGGGGCGAGCAACAGGGCGACGGCGAGGACGGCGGCCCCCGCGAGGCGGGGCGCGTGGCGGGCGATACGGGCAGGCGGTGTCATTGGGCGGCATCCTTCGCGGTCGATCGCGCGCTGTCAAGCGCTTCTCCACACATACGCGGCCAAATAGACGCACATACGCATGAAATATAGCACATGGAGCGCATTAATGTGATGGCGCGGGCGGGCGACGCGTCCAGCCGTCGCCCGCGGATGTCCGGCGCGGCAGGGGAGTGGTCGTGGGGCGCCGGGGGACGCGGTGGGCATGCCGCCGGGGGACGCGGTGGGCATGCCGCCGGGGGACGCGGTGGGCATGCCGCCGGGGGGGATAGCCCCGCGGGGAGACGCCCCTGGCTTAACCGCACGCCCGGGCCCAGCGGTGACCCCGGTGTCGCGTGCGCGTCGCGTGCACGTCACAACGGTCAGGGGGGAGCGCGTGCGGAGGCAGCGTGTCGCGGCGTGGGCATCCGCCGTCGCTGGCCGGGCGGGTGGCGGGACCGACGGGCCGTCCGTCGATCACCTCTTTGCCCGGTGTCATGGGCCGATCTACGGCCACAGCCGTGGCCTGATGGGCGACCCCGCGCAGGCCGCGGACCTCACGCGAGGACCTCATGCAGGACACCGTCCTCACGGCGGACAAGGCGCTGACCGGGGCGCGCGCTGGGGCCGTGGCGACGTGGCTGTACCGCATCGCCACGCACACGGCGCGTGACGCGCTGCGCCACCATCGCCGCCTGCCCTGGCTGCCGTTCGTGCCCGGCGATGCGGAGCGCAGACCCGCGCCTGCGCGCGCCCTGCCGACGTGCCTGCCCACGCGGGAGGCCGTGCGCCCCGCGTGCGCCGGCTCATCCCGACGCCGCATGCCTGCCTGCTTCCGGGCGGGGGACGGCCTCTCCCGACGCGGACCACGCCGCGCGTCCCTGAGCCCGGTCTCGACTGCACGCCGCGCGAGGGACCCTGTCGTGCCGCCGGCGCCGGGCCGGGGGCGCGGTGGTCAGCGTGGTGGACGGCAGGGTGCGCCGGCTCGCGTGCCGCCCGGCCAGGGGCGCCGGCGGCACGGGCGGCCGGGGTGCGCCACGTTCCGCGCGCGGGACGCTCCGGCGGTCAGGTCCGGGTTACCGCTCGGTGGCCCGGCTCTCCTGCACGAACGCGGCGGCGTGCCGGGCTGGATGCCCGAGCGCGGGGGCCGCGCCGGGGGCCGCGGGGCCGCCGACCGTATCCTTACGGCTGCCGCCGATGGTGGCGTGGGCGGTGGGCGGGGGGAGCGCGCCGGCGAGTAGGCTGGCGGAGAGGACGGCCGCCCCGAGCAGGGCGCGGCGGCGAGTGATCGCGGGTACGGGCAGCATCTGTGTCTCCTTCATCGTCCTTGTCTTGTCTTGCATCGTCCTCGTCCTGACGCCACGACCCGACGGTCCACCGCGGATGGTCGATGCGCACGAGAGGTCCTGACGCAGTATCGGCCGGATGGACCCCCCGCCCTATCCCCCGATCGGCCTGGCTCGCTTGGTCTGCCCCGATCGGCCTGGCTCGCTTGGTCTGCCCCGATCGGCCTGGCTCGCTTGGTCTGCCCCGATCGGCCTAGCCCAATTAGCCTGCCCCGATCGCAGGCTAAGCGGGGCGGGGGTGGACGGTCGGCACATCGTCGGCGACAGGCGCGGGGTGTGGTCTGTCCTATGTCCTGTGCCGGCGCATTGCGCCGTCGCGGTGTAGATGGTATAAATATGGCATTAATGTGGAAAATGGGGGGTGCAGGGCGGCTGCGCCGAGGGGCCCGAGGCGACGGGCATGTGCCCCGCGCGGTCGCGCACCACAGGAAACGGAAAGGACCATGCGGATTATGCACCGCACCGTGTCGTCGATTGGGCACCCCCGGCGCCCCCCCTCCCCGCGGCGCGTCGGCGCGGCTGCGGCCACGTACGCCCCTGTGATTAGCGGCGGCCGCGCCGACGACCCGATCGTGACGCTCTCCGACGGGACTAACCTCACCCTGAACGCCACCATGCACGACGACCTCTCCGCTGTGGCGCGGATCGCCGACACGCTGCATGCGCCGACGGGGCCCCAGGCGTGACGGGGGACGGGGGGGATACGACCCCCCCGCCGCCGCCGTGGCGAGCGCTCCGCGCCGCCCCTGGCCCCAGCCCATCCTCGGGCTGGCCACGAGCGCGCTCGCGGTGCTCGCCGCGGCGGCGGCGGGGCGGGCGTGGTCGCGGATGGGGGGTGGCGCCGCCGCGGCGAGCGCCGGGGGGGCGCTGGCGCTGGCCTTCGTCCTCGCGGGCGCCGTCGTCGTGGCCTACCAGTTCCCCCTGTCCCTGCGCCCCAACGTCAAGCTGTACCTGGCGAGCGTCCCGTTCTACCTACTCGTGGCCCTGGCGCCGGCCCCCCTGGCCGTGACGGCGGGCGGCGGGGCGGCGCTGCTGGGCGAGCTCTCGGTGCGCCGGCACCGCGGGAACGGGGTGGGCGAGGTCGCGAGCGAGGTGGGGCGGCGGGTGCTGATCCTGCTCGGCGGCGCGTTGGTCGTTCAGGGGGGCAGGCCGTGGACGTCGGGCGGACCGTCGGTGGCGACGCTGGGCCTGGCGGCGCTGGTGCTGGGGGCGGGAGACATCCTGACCGCGCCGCTCGTGCTGGCGCCGCTCACGGGTGAGCCGCCGGGGCGTATCGTGGCGGCGGTGGCGCGGGAGGCGTGGCTGGCGGAGGGGGTGCAGTACCTGCTGGGGCTGCTCGGGGCGCTGGCGGCGGCGCGGGCGGCGTGGGCCCCGGCGCTGCTGGTGGCCCCCCTCGTCCTGGTGTACCGGGCGCTGGCGGACGCCCAGGCCGCCCGCACCGCCGCCGAACGAGCGGCGGGAGAGTTGGGGCACCAGGCCATGCACGACGCGCTGACGGGGCTGCCCAACCGCGTGCTGCTCCGCGACCGTCTGGAGCAGGCCCTGCGCGCCCTGGCGCGCGACGGGACGCGGCTGGCCCTACTGCTGCTCGACCTGGACCGCTTCAAGTGGGTCAACGACACGCTGGGGCACCAGACGGGCGACGCGCTGTTGCGCGAGGTGGCGGCCCGTCTGGCGGGGGCGGTGCGTGCCTCGGACACGGTGGCGCGGCTGGGCGGGGACGAGTTCGCCGTGCTGCTACCCGAGGCCGACGCGGACGGGGCGGCGCGGGTCGCGCGCGCTACACCGGGCGCTGGACGCGCCGGTGGTGGTCGACGGGCAGGCGCTGCGCGCCGAGATCAGCGTCGGAGGGGCGCTGGCGCCCGCGCACGGGGCCGACCCCGACGCGCTGCTGCGGCGGGCGGATGCGGCGATGTACGTGGCCAAGCGCCGTCGATCGGGCTACGACCTGTACGATCCGGCGCGGGAACGGGGGGACGACGCCCGGCTGGGGCGGGTGGCCGCCCTGCGCGCGGCGATCGCGCGGGGGGCGCTGGAGCTGCATTACCAGCCCCAGGTGCGCGTGCTGCCAGGGATGCCGGGGGTGGCGGGAGGGGGGGCCGAGGCGCGGGCCGAGGCGCTGGTGCGCTGGCCGGACGGGGATGGCCAGGGGCGCCTGGCGTCGCCGGGTGCGTTCATCCCGTTGGCGGAGGAGACGGGGCTGATCGTGCCGCTGACGCGCTGGGTGCTGGGGGAGGCGACGCGGCAGTGCCGGGCCTGGGAGGGGGCGGGGCTGCGCTGCGCCGTCGCGGTCAACCTCTCGGCGTGGGACCTGCAGGACCCGCGCTGCGTGGACACGATCACGGGGGCGCTGGCGGGGGCGGGGCTGGGGCCAGAGCGGCTGGTGCTGGAGGTCACGGAGAGCGCGCTGCTGGGGGACATCACGCGGGGGCGGGAGGCCCTGGCGCAGCTACGGGGGCTGGGGATACGCGTGGCGTTGGACGACTTCGGGACCGGTTACGCAAGCCTGGCGCGGTTGCGGGAGCTGCCGGTGGACGAGCTCAAGGTCGACCAGGGCTTCGTGCGGCGGGTGACTGCGGACGCGGCGGATGCAGCGGTCGTGGGGGCGATCGTGGCGCTGGGGCACGCGCTGGGGCTGGAGGTGGTGGCCGAGGGGGTGGAGGACCGGGCGACGTGGGAGCGGCTGGCCGCGCTGGGCTGCGACACCGTCCAGGGCTACCACGTCAGCCGCCCGCTGCCGGCGGACGAGCTGGCGCGCTGGCTGCGCGCCCGGCCAAGCACACCCTGCCACTAGTCTGTCGTTAGACGGCTTAAACTGCACCACAGAGTGCGAGAGTGCGTCCTTGACGTTGGTAGGCCGCGTCACCATACCTCTGCACGACGCCAAGGGCGCTGGCTGCCCGTCGATACAGGCCTGTCCGCCCCACTGAATCATGTGCCGGGCCCGGCCGCGTGCGGAACGTAGGCGTAGCCGTTCGGGCACCAACGTCACGTACACACTCTCCAGAGTGAGAGAGTGCGTACGTGACGTTGGTGCCCGAGCGGATCGGTACGAAAAGCTGTGCATGGACAATCGCCCGACCTCGTGCGGAGCACAATACACGCCGCGCATGCTGTCCATCAGGACGCGGCGTGGCGCGCTTCCACCCTGTAGCACGCTACCAACGTCAAGTACGCACTCTCGGAATAAGGGCGCAGGTTTAGTGGAACAGGGCGCACTTCGCGTGGAATCCTACAATAGGGCCAGATGTGTCAGGAGCACAGGTCCGGTGACCACGATCACGGCCGGAGGAGGAGAAGGCCCGGTTCGGCGTGCGGACCCGGGAGCGTGCCGCGCCCTCCTCTCTCGTGACGCCCCGCCCGCCGCGTGACGGCTAGCCACCCCCCCGTCCGTCTGCCGCGCCGACGGGACCGCAGGGATCAGCGGGCGGTAACCCGCAGCACGCGCCCCGGCCCCGGCCGGCGCGGTGGTCGATGCAGCCGCCGTCACGCGCTCGTCGCGGCGGGCGCGTGTGCCCTGGCGGCCGGTGTCGCGGCGGTGTCGCCCCGCGGCCGCGCCGCCCACGGGCGGTCAGACCGACGCCGCTCGGGCTGACCGCGGCCCCGCTCCGCCGCGTGCTCATGCTGGTGCAGGGCCGCGGCGAGCGCCACCAGCGCGCGCAGCTCTGCCGCCAGGCGTGGGCACGCGCCCGCCCCCTCCAGATGGGCTCCGACGACCCCCCGCCGCACCGCCTCGTAGGCCGTGCGGACCGTCGCGTAGTCCAGGGCGAGCGGCGGGTCCGTCGCCCCGCCCGCACGGCCCACGGCCCGTGTGCGCCGCATGCCGTGTCGCATCGTTTCTCCTTCCCTAGCGTCGCGCTGAGGTACGCCTCCCCGCGCGATCGCGTCCGGTCGGTCGGCGCGTGGCGGGAGGGTATACAGGGCCTCGCGCCCGATGCCGTGACGCGTGAGCAGGGCGCGTGTCA
>JAABUM010001491.1_pt1 | contig 34975 bp, 49 predicted proteins | sample 5559161 | NCBI WGS metagenome assembly JAABUM01 (sample SAMN10711868, study PRJNA513369) | rock metagenome | isolation source: Antarctica rocks | place: Antarctica: Victoria Land, Siegfried Peak nord
TCGCCGCCGCCGCTGCCACGGGAGGCACCGGCGCCGCTGCTGCGGCCGCAGCCGCCTCCACCGCCGCCCAGAACATCGGCCAGACCGGCCAGTGAGCTGCTGTCTCAGTGCCTGCTGGACCATACGTTTCATGATTGGGCACCGTTCCTTGCTGAGCATTGGAGCCCAGATATATCCGGGTTTTGATCAATCGGTTTACGTAAGTGCGGCGGCCGCAATGTAATGATCGCATGGGGGTCGTCAGCTTATTTTACCACGTTCATGTTCCAGACTGCTCCTCTGTGTGTGCCAGGTTTGGATCCGGCTGCGCTGCTGCCGCTGCTGCGGCAGCCTCAGGCGGCGCCGCTGCTGCTGCCGCTGCTGCAAGCTGCTTCAGGTACATGTTCTGGCTGTTTGTCACACTTTTTGCAATACTGGTCTGACATTCTCTTGCACTACTTTAGCATACTTGCGAGGTACTGCAGCATGTGCAACCGACCCTGCCTGCTGCTATTGGGAATCGGAGCTACTGTGGTACTGTGTCATAGCACCCACAACTTGACATATCTTCCTTTTCTTGATGCAGCAACGCTGCTGCAGCTGCGGCAGCTGCTGGCAACTGCGGTGCAGCGGCTGCCGCCGCCACAGCTGCCTCCGGCTTTGACGTCGCCGCTGCTGCCGCCGCCGCCGCCGCCGGCAGTCAGTCCCTCTTTCTCCCTTGTCTGGACAATCTGCACGCATAATGTCCATGTTGTCTGGACATTATCAATGATGCGTCCCAAAATAGAATGATCGACAGCAGACCCTGCTATGACGGGCATGTGTTGCAGCCATCAGTCCCTTGGCAAAGAATGGCCAGCACACTCGCTGACAACACAAAGCGTCGGTGGCAGCCTGCTCATGCTGACCGCCGTGTGCTCTTCTCGCAGGTGCTGCTGCCGCCGCCGCGGCCGCTGCAGCCTCCAGCAGCGCTGTGGCAGCTGCGGCTGCTGCTGCGTCGAACGGCTGCCCCGGTGAGGTTGAGCATGAAGAGTGCGACAGACTGTAATGTGCCGGCATCAGCATGCCATACTCAAGTCCACAACAGCCTTCTCTTCCAAAGTCGTTCTTCGGGAAATTGGGGACGGGACCACTGTAGATTGTGGCTACAATCAAACGAGCGCTGCACGAGATCGCGGACCTTTTGGCTTTTGCTTATGTTTTCTTCGAGGCGCTGGTCGGCACCGACGCCCAGCCCCTGTTGGCTCCATACTAACATGCGTCTCGTGGCTGCCAGCAGGGGCCTGATGATGCACGATGTGCTAACGGCAAGACGGACACATGTCGCTGAACATGCCATTTCTGGCACTGATTCTCTAAAGAGATTTTCATACCATGCACCATGTCTGGACTTCGATGTTGCAGGCCTGGTGTCTGGCACAAGCCCCGCGGCTGCATCGGCGGCAGCCGCCGCAGCCACCAGCGGCAGTGGCGCGGGACAGTAAGCCTTCAGCCTCGTTTTGCACAATCAACAGCAGTACAGCATGCTGACACACGTGCGTGGCATCCGAAGCATGTGTCTGTGCTGCTTGAGTTGTATACTCATGCTTGGGGAACTTCGGCACATCTTCTAGAATCCTTCAGCATCTTCGCTTTAAACGCTATGCAGGTTTGGGTCGGGCTGTGCCGCCGCCGCGTCTGCCGCCGCATCTGGTGAAGCCTGCTCGTCCTTGCTTGATGTATGTCTGCTGTCAATTCTGGCTGCTATCAGTGCATGTGAAATGACCTACTGCAACGCAGGACCATGAGTCTATTCTCTGGCCATTCATGAGGATGCTGTGTTTACCACTTCTCAACGTCACTTTCAGGAAACGCTGCCGCAGCAGCTGCTGCAGCTAGCTGCTTCGGAGCTGCCGCCGCTGCCGCTGCTGCCGCAGGCAACTGCGGAGCAGCCGCTGCCGCGGCGGCCGCCGCCAGCGGCTTCGGTGGGGCCGCCGCCGCCGCAGCGGCAGCGTCTGGCAGTGGTACGCCTCTACGCCTGGCCACACCCGGACTAAGCTTCTTCGAACCTGATCACGAGCCCGTAAGCATGTGCATGTGTTAGAAGGGTTGGCAAAAGCGCCTTCTCGCGTCATCTACCTGTTGCGTCCATGATGAGGCGCATATGTGATGCTGCTGAACGTGCTCACATGTTCATATTATGCTTTGCTGTTCAACGACCACAGGTTGACAACAAGACACGCTGTGGACCTTGTGATTGCAGGAGGCGCCGCTGCTGCTGCAGCTGCAGCGGCTTCCGGCAGTGCGGCTGCCGCAGCTGCAGCCGCGTCCGGCAGCGGCTGCCCACGTGCGGCTTCCAGTCATCTCTACTGCACTGAATCACAATTGCTGCCATTACGTCACAGCGATACGTAATCCAGGCAGCGGCACATGCACAGGCGTCCTTGTGCATGCACAGGCTTCCCTGTCCCTGTCCAATTGGGCCCCACGTATCTGATATTCTGATTGATGCTTCAGCCGTGCAGACTGTGAGTCGAGCAGACACATATGTGTTGGCATGATGTTGAACCCTACATGTTTGATGCATTGGTGCTTTTGTCCTGCAGCCGTGCCTCCAGCTCCGCCCCCGACCCCCACCGCACCGACGGCTCCAACAAGCGCTCCAACCCCAACAAGCGGCCCCCCTACCCCTCCCACGCCCCCCACTCCGCCGAACCCCACCGCGCCCACGGCCCCAACGGGCGGCCCTCCCACCACTCCAACGACTCCCACCACCCCAACGCCCACTAGCGGGGGCCCGACCCCGATAATATATCCCTCGCCTGCCCTGCTGACCTTCCCCGTGTCTGCTCGCGGGGAAGGCGTGCCGACCACGACGGCCGGCGTACCGACCCCGGCGTTCAACCCAGCTGTTTCCAGCCAGCAGGGCTTCACGACGGGTGCGCAAACTCACTTTTGAAATGTGGCACAGGCCGTCCTGCCAGGGGCTGTGGCACCACATTGCCGACTGGATAGCAGCTGTGGTGGATCCTAGTAAGAGTGTACAAAAGCTGTATGACAGCTTTGCGCCTCAGCTTTCGAGCGACATATGTTGCAGCTCCAAAGGCTGCGGCTCTTCCAGGACGTTGCGGCATGCAGTCTGCATTAGTGTCTAGGCGGGCAGGACCCAACTGATAGTGAAATGGACTGAAGATGGATCGAAATGAGAGTCCGCAGCAGGATGGCAGCTGGGGAGCGCTTCCAGAGTGAACAGGCGGTACTACCAATACAGACTCTATGAACAAAGATACATTCGGACATAAGCAGCAAAGAATACATGGCAAAGAAAAACGTCACCTGCATGTCGTTTGCAGACCTACCGTTCGGGCGCCGCCTGCTGCGTGCAGCCTGAAACGGACCCACAGGTCTCGCAAGGTGCGCAAATGCATCCTCCCTGCCTGTACTGCCCTCCTGCAGTCGCTCGGTCTGCATTGCATCTGCAGCTGTCGTGAGTTTGGCACAACTTCCGACAACACGACGTCCGGCATGTCCTGCCGGGACCTTCAAACTGTTGCCATACTGTGATCGTGCCAGGTTTCACTGCCGTTGGCAGGCGTGTTCATCAGCTAATCAACTAAATCATACTGTGCACGCAGGATAATGGCCTACGCGCTTCCCGCAACCGTGTGTGTCCAGCGCACGGTGGATGCAGAAGCCCGATGGAGGTGGAATGGTTGATCCAGCAGCGATCGACCAGGCGGTGACGCGGCTGCTCTGCCCGCCTCGCTCATGTGGCGCCGCAAGCCGACCAGCCTGCCTAGATGGAGGGAGAAAATAAAAGGACATATTGGCGGGCCATATGAAGTAGGCCCTGGAAAAAAGGGAGCTGCCGTCAGCAGCCCTACCCCATCCCATGTTTTCTGCGGATGACACATTCTGCCTGCCTCGATCCAGACCAGCAGGTGGTTGGAAGTTCGCTCTGCATGCCTCGATCCTGAACAGAAGGTGGACGGAAGTTCACTCTGTGTGCTGGTAGGCACCACGGCCAAAGCATGATGCCACCGTTTTTCCTTTGAGTTGAGGCCCTTGCGAAAGGTAGTTCGATCGTGTAAGTGATACCAGGTAGTGTAATTTGCGCCGCATCTTGTAGACTTCATATAGCTATCGATGATAGAGGCTGCCTTCTGTGACTTTCTCCCTGCAGCTGCTCCGAGAGGCGGGTATCGCTGTTGCCGAATGTGCCATAATTACAAAGTACGTACTTTCTATACATTGCAAGATGCAGACGCCGTGCCATGACATGACTTCAACAGCGTCCGAGCGGCCCGCTGGATCTGAGCTGCAAGCTTCGAATGAGTTTCATGAGCGTGGCAAGTTTTCCTCCCCCACTTGGCAGGGGTCGAAACGACCCCGAGGCGGAAGCCACGTTTGGTAGCGGTGACGTGTTTCCGAAGCCCTTGCTTGTTCTATCACAACAACCAAGTTGAAACATCCAGTCGATCAAGATCTGATTCCCGTCTTCATAGGATGGTGAAGTCGGCGGCGATTCTGGCGGTGGCCTGCCTGTGCCTCATCTCCGCTGTGCCGGCAGCAGCCTTGGGTGCGACGTTCATCGACCCTTAGTGAGCAGTTCGGCATTCGAATGGTGGCTCAACCATGCATATTTGCTTACTCAAGGAAGCGAGCCTCTGCCCCGCATGTGTGCAACGAGGCAGTAGCTTTCGCGCATTTGACCCAGGGGCAGCGCCACCTGCATAGCAGCTGCTATGCCTGAACAATCCAAAGGCACTGTCAGTGCGCTGAAGCTCTGTAGTACCAACCTGATAAGTCCATGATTGTCGCATTGGGGCGACACAACGCAACGGATGCATTCTGCAAAGTAGCTTGCCGGGCAGCCGGCAATGAGAACGACCCTTGTGCTGATTGTGCAGGCCACCACTTGCGCGGGATGGCATCTGACGGTGCTGCACGCGCCTGGGATACGTCCGCCGGTGTCTCAGACTCCACCCACCTCACTCAGCACCACGGCCGGCGGCTGCAGCAGCCGGGCGGCGCACCAGCGCCCGAGGGCAGCGGCGGGCTGGACATCATCATCTTCCTGGCGCCGACGCCGGAAAACCAGGACCTGTCGCCGCCGGAGGCGGAGCAAATAGCCGAAGACGCGATTGGAGCCATTTTCGGGCTGAGTGGCGTGCAGTTTGCGCCCGCGCCCGAAATCCAGGCCCCGGGGCCTGTGATGCCCATCTGAGGCAGGGGCGACATGACGTCTACCACCGACAAAGTCATGGGAATCAAGTTCGTCTGCCCAAGCGTCGCTGGCGCAAGCCGGAAGGGCCTTGCAGCCCGGTGAAGGGCGGCTGGGCCTTTGCCCCGGCGCTGGCGACACATCCCTCCGTGGAGCTTATCTGCGCAGTTCCTGTGGAGGAAATGTAACAGTAGGTGGACACTACGAATCAACGTGGTGTGGTATAGTCGTATATCTTCGCTTTTCGCTGTTTTGCGCTGCCGCAATCGCTGATGGTCTCGTCAGGCTATTGGAATGAGATTCTTATCACTTCAAGCATTGCAGGTGGCATGTTGCTATACTCGACTGTGTAGCAATTTTAGGTTCAAGGATTGGTATGCATGAATGCTGTGTTTGTATCGTCAAAGACCTGCATGGTTTTAGGAGGTTGTATGCATGACTAATTGGGATAGAATCATTGGCGCAGCTGAATGATACCGACACGTTCATGAGAATGCACGCTATATCTACAACCTCAGCTGAAACCGATCTGCACAAATGTATGTCCACAATGATACCAGTATGTACTGCACGCGCGGCGGACTGCACGCTGTTGTTGTCGGAGCATCATATTACATACTGTCTTGATCAAACTGCACAAATCGATGAAGCAACTTCCCAGGCAAGCTTGCACACAAAAGTTTGCATCGGGCTTGCAGGCAGGAATTATCAGGTAGAGGTCGCTGTCCGACACTGCAATGCGGCGAAATGCCAGCCTTTACAAACTACCATCGACCACAGCATGTCGGCGCTGCCTAAATCCAACATTGCGTTGACTGGAGACGAGCTGTAAGCACTGCTAATAGTTCCTTGCGTGGCTGCCAAGTCATCGGGTGCGGCACAGGAGGTGATGAGGTGCCATAATCGTCAGCGACGACCTGCGTTGTGAAGAGCAACAGAAAACCCTAAAATTAGACAGGCGACGGCTGACCACAGTACATGCATATCCCTCTTTAGACTGGCAATGCGCATCATGGATGACTGCCTTTAGACGACACGGATTTGGTAGGGCAGAAGGGCACGCAAAAACTCCGTGCCTGTCGCAGCGCTTGTGGCAGCGCTGCCGCCACCGCCCGCGGCAGAGGCGCCGCCGGCGGAGGCAGCGGCGGCAGCTGCACCGCTAGATCCGCACGGCCCGCTGGAGGCAGCAGCGGCGGCGGCGGCGGCAGCGCCGTTGGCAGCGGCAGCAGCCGCGGCTGCGCTCGAGTCACCGGCGGCGGCAGCCGCGGCGGCAGCGGACGAGGCGGTGCCAGCTGCGGAAGCGGCAGAGGCGGCGGCAGCCGAGGCACCACCTGTTTTGACGACATCAGGATCTTACGTCAAGCACAAATCAAGTGGAAACAAGTGATGAAGGAAGGTCATCTGTTCCTCTTTCATGGATGCCCGCAGCCTGAGAACTGAGCATGTGTGCGGCGAACTGCAGGCACTGAATGTCACATGTGTTTTGATTGGCAGCGCACCGCAGTCGCCAGCAGCGGCAGCAGCTGCTGCAGCACTCTGGAAGAAGCTAGCGGCGGAGGCCGCCGCCGCGGCGGCAGCTGAGCTGCTGCCTGTGGGACAAACGCGGCATCAGCATGCTGTCAATTTGCAGCGCCCAAGACGAGAAGCACATCAAGCACGCATTGTTGAGCCATCATCATCAGGACTTGACACAGCACCTATCCAGAGGCGACATGCCTGAGGCGGCTGCAGCGGCAGCCGCTGCTGCGGCACCGTTGCCGGCAGCGGTGGCCGATGCGGCAGCTGCCGACTGCTGCAGCTTGCGACCTGTTCACAAGGAAAAGAAACATCGACCGCCTGAAAAAAACTTGAAAAGGGTGTGCACATAGCAAGCACTGCTGCGCGATCGTCCAGATATCATTGGCCATGCTGTTCCGACGCAAATCAAAAACACGTATTGCTGTGTCGCGTGCAAATCAAAGAAAAGTGGCAGCACAGAAAGTCGCGTCAGAAAAGACAGCAGAATACCTGAGGCCGAGGCAGCGGCTGCCCCGCCACCGGTGGCGGCGGTAGCAGTAGACGCAGAAGAGCCTCCGCTGCAGGGTCCGCTGGAAGCAGCGGCAGCAGCGGCAGATGCGGCGCCGTTTGCGGCAGCTGCGGCGGCAGCGGCGCTGGAATCCCCAGCGGCGGCCGCGGCGGCGGAAGACGCGGTGCCGGCGGCCGAGGCGGCAGAGGCGGCCGCTGCCGAGGCGGCACCTGTCGAAAATCGTGGAAATGTTCAAACGACGAGTCCAGCTGCCAACTCAGAGAGTCCCTACGTAGAACATGAATACATCACCAGACCAACCAGTGGCAGCGCCTGCCAGGTATCTACTCCAGCTGGCACTGCGATAATTGATTGCTCAATTACAACGCAAGACCCACCGCAGTCGCCAGCCGCGGCGGCGGCTGCCGCAGCGCTCTGGAAGAAGCCGGCGGCGCTCGCAGCTGAAGCTGCTGCGGCCGCAGCGTTTCCGGAGGCGGCTGCGGCGGCTGCGGCAGCCGCTGCGCCGTTGCCTGCCGCAGTGGCGGAGGCCGCAGCGGCACTCTGCTTCAGCATGCGACCTGCAGCAACAGCAACAGCGGTGTCAGCGAGCAAAAGTGATGCCAAATCTTTCAGACACAGCAGACCCTGTTGGAGGCGGCGGTCACGCAAATAGGATGAGAGGGCGGGCATGAAGAATCACAATTGACTGGCAGTGCCACCATGTCTGCACACTCCCGTTGATAGCGGCGGTCGTTCGTGAGCACGACCGCGTGTATGTGCATGGACGATTCTCGGTCTCCGTTGGCCTTGTTTGATCACGCGGGGCCAAAATTGACCTTGGTCGGTCTGGGACCTCAGCTCTTTGCTCTCGCCACATTGCAGGAAGTTGTTGGCCGGCAGTCAGCTGTGCACACGCATTGCGTGTGTGGGCAAAGCGACCCCTACAACAGTGTTGGTCGGTGCACACCATTCCGTGCAGAGGCACCCACGCTCGGTGCCGTCAGCAAGCACAGCGCGAGCACGAGCAGCGCAGCAGTCACGGTCGCGACGCGTGCCGCCGCCATGTCGCTACTCCGCGGAAGTAAGGCTTCGAGCACGAGCTTGCGGCTTCGGGAGGCAGCTTCGGCGGAATTAGCTGCTGGCGAGCTGAGTGATGGGTGGCGCGACAGTGAATTGTGTTCTGCAATCATGCAGAGCGGTCAGTTTATACCATCCGCGCAGTCTCGTGAGTAATGAGGTCTTCTCAGCTGTGGCGGCGACACGTGTGTGCAACGCTCTGGTACGTCGCCTCATTCCATCCAGCTGTGAAGGGTGGGAGCGCCAGGTGGGAGCAAATGAAATGGATCACGACGCGTGGCCGCAACAATCAATTTTGATGACAGGGGAAATGCCTGCTTTGGCGGATTTTTGGATATCGGCAGATGTTATGATTCGGCTCAGCAGCTGCTGCGGCGGCGGACACAATGCACAGGCGTCCATGTGGACGCATGCGCGAATGGACGATGAACAACCGTGCACAACATGATGCTGCTGGATTGTTTTCACGCGATCGACTGGTGCGTTGAAAGCAGCAGGTCTACTGCAGCCGCTCCTGCTCCTGCAACCTGCACAAATGCAGTGCGCGCCATGCCTGAGCAATTGCCGCCTCTCACAGAGGGATGAGCATGGAAACAAGAGAAGGCGCGCCACGCGGCATAATTCACTGCTGCTGCGCGCTCACGTCGAAGCTTCGGGGGGACAGCAGTAGGATACCTTGAGAAAGCTGCGGCAGGCCCGCTGCCGCCTGCCGCAGCCGTGCCCTGGGCGCACGGCGAGCTCGGCAGAGCAGCGCCTGTCTGTGACGTGTGGCTGCGCCGCGTACTTTGCATCACACCTCCGTCAGATGAAGCCTCAGTGAGGTGATGTTTGCATGGGCGCGATGTTTCGCATGGGCGCGTGAAGCAGAACATGTGGCGCTGCGGGGTGGGATCGGGGCCTAGGGAGGTGCTACCTAAGCAGTTGACAACATCGTCAAAATTGCAGAGAATCGACGATGCTTCGAGGTGACAGCAATACCGCCCCAGAGTCCACATGAACATGCTGCAAGACTTTGCTATCAGGCTGCTTTTCCGCTTCGTCTACCACTACTGCATGTGTTCCTGGAGGAGTGTGTATGGGTCCTACTAAGTGTTTCTTTCAGCTGATGTTCTACAGCGGGCCATCGTTTCTGGCAGTCCATGTCTCTTGATGCAGTGCTGGTCACCGCCTCATCTTGGGAAAGGCCATTCGGCAGTACAGTGTCTTGACGTATGCTCACGCGGATGTGCATCACGCGCCGCTTACCGACCTGCATGGGTGGCGGATCCGGAGTGGTCCGTAATCAGACTGCACAGCCACAGGCATTTGCAGCTGGACGAGTCGACAGGGACCCTCGTCAATGGCGTGTATTGTTACAGCGTCAGGCGCATGCTGCTACATGCAGAACGTCATGCAATTTCGGCAGGAGGTAGGAAGCTGCGGCCCGGGAAAACAAGAAATGGCACAAGTCCATCCAAATGTGGTTCCCGAAAGCAGCACCTGCAGCAGAGCCGGAGGCGCTTCCGCTGCTACCAAAGCCAGACCCGCCGGCAGCCGCGGCGGCGGCAGCTGCCGAGTTGCTGGCTGCCGCGGCGGCTGCTGCGGCGGAGCCGCCGTCACCGGCTGCAGCGGCAGCGGCAGCGGCAGCGGCAGCGGCAGCGGCAGAAGACGCATGGTCTGACGCAGCGGCGGCGGCAGCTGCAGCAGAGTTGGAGGTGTCTGCGTACACCGAAGTATCGTTAGTCGAGCCAGGATGACCGGCGTCCGCATAGCGTGCTGCTGAACCTCTTGGGAATATACCATGGCTACGCTGGGGCGTATGTGCAGCTGCAACCGACAGGGCTCACCAAAGTCGCCTGTCGCAGCAGCAGCAGCGGCAGCCTCGGAGTACAATTGCGCTCCGCTGGCGTAGAAACTCGTGGCGGCGGCCGCTGCAGCTGATGCTGCTGTCTCGTGGCCTGCAGCAGCGGCAGTGGAAGGCCTATGACTGAGTTATGCAGAATGCGTATTTGGTTCTGCGGCCGCACCCTACCCCCGATCACGCTGATGCTCGAAATAGGCAATGCAGGTATAGTTTGCAAGAGCAGTCTGCAGAATGGCATGCCTGAGTTGGATGCGGCGGCCGCTGCCGCGGCCGAGTTGCCGCCGGAAACGACAGCCGAGGCGGCAGCGGGCACGCCAAACAGCTGTGTGAACTGGAGCATCTTGCGACCTGCAGAGAGCTTTCGTGATCAGAGCTCGCTTAGACACAACATGGTGAAGTCAGTCGTTTTCGCCATGACATGGGAGATCCTCTCATGGCCTGCTGCAACCATCTTGGTCGATCGATGCATGCGCACAGAGACTGGAAGCCTCCGCTTTATTGAATCATCAGTTGGGCACATTAGGAACGGCAAAATGGATGCGGCAGGCACAAAGAAGATTTGATCCGAAGATAAATGTGCGTGGCCTGTGAGTACCTGCGGCAGCAGCGCCTGCAGCGCTGCCGCTGCCCCCAAAGCCAGAACCGCCAGCGCTGGGCGCAGCAGCCGCTGCTAGCAGCGGCTGCTGCGGCGGCAGCCGAGTTGCCGGCTGCAGCCACGGCGGCAGCGGCTGAGTTGTCACCAGCTGCAGCAGCTGCGGCAGCGGCAGAGGATGCATTGTCCGACGCAGCAGCGGCGGCATCTGCGGCCGAGTTGGAGATGTCTGCACAGAACAGCGTTCAGCACTAATGCTGATCACCAGCCTGCAATATACGCTGCACTGCTGGCGATTCTGATGCTGGCAGCGAAAGCACTACAGCAGCGAGGGTACAAAGACAAGGGCTCACCGATATCCCCTGCTGCGGCAGCGGCATCCGAGTACAGTGAGGCGCCAGTGGCGTAGAAGTTGGTGGCCGCCACTGCCGCAGCCGCAGCCGCAACCTCGTCCCCTAAAGCGCAGCAGTGCGCATCAGGAGCCCATCCAGGGTTCGTAGCACAACCGGTTCTGATGTCCTGCTGGTTAACCAGCAGGACATCAGTACTTGCATGCATATTGCTGAAAGAGGATGGCAAAGAAGCACGACAGGAAGCAGCCTGAAACAGACATGGACGCTGGTCTCTACAGCGTACCGGAGTTGGACGCGTTAGCCGCAGAAGCGGCAGCCGCTGCGGCAGCAGGCACGCCAAAGCGCTGCGTGAACTGCAGCAGCTTGCGACCTGCAGATAGCATTCGTGATCAGAGCTCTTTCGAAAACCGCGAGAGGCTTGATTATCTTCGCAATAACATGTGAGGGCTTCTCATGGTCTGCTACAGGCATCTTGATGAATCGATGCATGCGCACGGACACTGGCAGTCTCTGCTGTGATGAATCATCGATGTGGCACGTGAACGACGTAGTCAGTTTGGATACAGCAGTTACGAAGAGCGTTTGATGCGGACAGGGATGGCACGGCCTCTGGGTACCTGCAGCAGCAGCGCCTGCGGCACTGCCGCCACCACCGAAGCCAGACCCGCCAGCAGCCGCAGCGGCGGTGCCGAGTTGCTGGCTGCTGCCGCGGCGGCAGCGGCGGAGATGTCCCGGCTGCCGCAGCCGCGGCAGCGGCAGAGGATGCGTTGTCCGACGCAGCAGCGGCGGCAGCCGCGGCTGAGTTGGAGAAATCTGTGCAGAAACACATATCTTCCAAGCAAAACAACATGAGCTTAGCGTACGCCTGGAGCAGCGATGGTGCGCTACCAAGAGTACTGGTGGTGCTGGCAGCTGGGGCTCAGCGATGACATGCCACTGCACTACTGACAGGATTCATACGCAGGCAGCAGGCAGGGCCGCACCAAAGTTGCCGGCTGATGCTGCCGCGGCAGCTGCACTCGAGTACAGTGAGGCTCCCTGGGCGTAGAAGTTGGTAGCTTCGACTGCCGCTGCCGCAGTCGCAGACTCGTGACCTGCGGCAGAGCAGCCCAACAAGGGGTCAATTGCAGGAGCGAGCGGTCATCAATCACGACTCAACGATATCTCGGCTGTGTTCCGCAGCTTTCCGGGAAGGCAAACACGAAAGGTGCTTGCTTTTGGCGCATGGTAACGGACAGCGAAGCTGCTGGATGCAGTAGACAGACACAGCCAACGACCTCTGCGACATACCTGAGCTGGATGCAGCGGCCGCGGCCGCTGTCGAGTTTCTACCAGAAGCGACGGCCGCAGCAGCAGCGGGCACACCAAACATCTGCGTGAACTGCAGCATCTTGCGGCCTGCATCTGTCAAACACGTTCAGAACCAGATTTCATGCTGCTCTCTTGGAAGTTCCGTACACAGGCGAGGAGTTGGAGGCTGCCGGTGCCATGAGGTCACCGTCTGTGAAGCATTCCCGTAGAGCGTCAGAGACGCAGGTGCACAACACCATGCCGAAAGTTTCAGATGGTCTTGCAGCACCCCATCCTCTCCGCTGCGGACTTTGCACATTTCACTCTGACAAGCGAGTACTCGCTGGCAGCCACTAGTGGCTGCCAGCACGGGTCATGGACCGATGACCCTGGCGGGCGAGTGAGTCCAACTGCGTGTCACACGCCTCACAGCAGATAGAGGGACTGGTTTCTGTATCGCTCATTGCAGCGGTATGAAGTCTGACGAGACTCTTCAGACAGGCAATTTGACCCTCGCCCCAACCGGCACCCCAGTCGGCCTGGCCCACATACTCACTACTATTTTCCACGGCAGAAAGCGAAGCGACGAAGCATACCATGCAGACTGCGTGCCGAGACTTCTGTACTCGATGCTGCAACCAGCGCTAGAACGAGCGCGAGCACCGTGACCGTTGACGTGCGTACCACCATGTTTTCCGCCATCGCCGGAGTGCGAGCTATTGCTGGCTGTGCAGCTGGGCTGCGGCGACGACAGAGAAAACGGTAGCAGTGAGTGAAATTGGAGGTTTCAGAGAGTTGAGGAAGAGCTGGGAGTGTGTTGTGGAGCCGTGTCTCTGCGCTGCTGCTTTTACTCGGTCGGAGGTCGGAGCTCGCTCTCGAGATGCGTCACAACCCAACACACTCTGACGCGCGTGGGCTGACGTCATCTGGTCTGCGCCACTTGGTGTTGGAGCCACAAGGCTCCAACCGTCGGAGGCTGTTGAACAGCAAGTAACAGTCATCTGCCGCAACAGTGTAATCCAATAGCCGTAGCCTCGAAGGGCAGCAGCGGCCAAAGCTGGGGGAAGCAACATCTATCACGAATTGCGCAGCCGCTTTTTAAGATGCTCAGTGATTTGAAGCGTCACTGCAGCGTGTGGTTTTCACCTTGAGATCAGGCAGCCTCATCTAGACGTTTCCTGCGGTTTCTTCAGGTCCCTCAAGCCTCCAGTCCTGAACCGGATTCCGATAGATCTGCCACAATCACGGCGCAGCACGTGGCGGCAAACGGAAACGCAGCTGCCGGCAGCCCGGCGCCTGCCACCAGAACTGCTGATACCGCTCCCTCCCATCGGACTGACTAGCGTACAGGCAGGGAAGCCTTCCCTGGCAGTTTCAAGGGTGGATTCTTTTTCCATCCTTGGTTGCCTTGGAGTCGTCTTTCGCAGATAGAGCAGCAAGGCTGCGCCGTGTGCCACGCAGTCTTTCGAATAACACGCACACCTGCTGCTGTCAGAGTTATGGCAGCGCAGCCTCGGCGTCAACCTGTTGGGACAGTATATGCGAAGTTGGACGGAACATGGAATGCAGCGAGGTCAGCTGCTGACATGTTTCGTTTTTTTCGCCGCTCGCTTCTGCATCAGAGCATGCATCATCAATGACATGTTCATGCGGCAGTGCGGCACTGCCAGTTCAGGCTGAAGGCTGGCTGCGATGTATTGTCACCATCAAGGCATGCGCGATCCAGCACCAGAGCGATGGCCAGCAGCGCGCAACCCGGGCGTGTCACCGCCATCTTTTACGCCGTCGATGAGACTTGCGAGCATCTGTAAGGCAGCACGTCGACGTCGTGATCAAGCGCAAAGCAGCTGCTCGACCTGGGTGGCAGCCCTAATCCTGACATAGTGGTGGCACACCTGTCGATTCATTCTCCTTGATTGAGGTGCGCCCATGATCAATCAATGCCGAGCTCTCGGGACAAACACATGGACCGGGGGGCAGGGGATGCAGCTCACATAAAGGTGTCTTGAAACGCCCGTGCTACTATCACATTGCTATAGAGCCTGATACTAAGCTCATCTCACTTCTTTGGCTTCAGCGGCTAGCTAAGTGACCCTTGTGCGCCACCAGTGCGCCGCTGCTGCAATAAGTGAAGCTGATATCGTCATGAACCTGGCAACGGTGATTCAGAACTCGTCGCCTGCGGTAGCGGTTTCAGCCGCCGGTGGGCGCCAGAGTGCAGTTTGTGGCCGCCGCGTCTGCAGCCCGGGAGGACGCAAATGCCGCCAGCGCCGCGGGCGACTCTGCATGCGGATGAAAACGTGTTTGAATTGCGAGGATGAGAAATGTTTCATCACAAAGTTCGGAACCTCTGCTGAGAATGCTGGAATCATACAACAGTGACCTCTCTCGGGGCTCATTGCAATTCACATCAACCTTGACGCGCCTGGAGCTGTGCTGTTGGCATCACGGAAGCCGCGCTGTGCAGTGGCAGCCTCCGCCGTGGCGCCTGTGCAGTTGTGCGCTGCCGACAGCGCTCTAGCCTGCAGTAGAAAAGACAACCATCTCCTGAATGCACCATAAGGATCTGATCGTTTACCAGATGGCTAGCAAGCCAATCTAGACATGTGTGATGTCAGACGAATACCGGGCAGTCAAGTTATGGGTCTGCCAGACAAAACCTATTGTACGCTGTGGACCATGACGATGCGTACACAAGAACACACTGTGCAGCTGGTCATGTAACAACGTGGGGAACTCGTGCACACCTCTGAGCGGCTGATCCTACTGTACCTGGATCGCCGCATCAACGGCAGCAGATGCCGCGGCCCCAGCAGCAAGTGCTTCTTGGGCGACAGGTGAATCTGCGAGTAGCAGTAAAGTGTGTCATTGCGGGATATGTATTGCCCCTCAGCAATAGCAAACGTCGCGTTGAGGATTGCCAGATGCGGGCGCCGTCTATCACGCCAGCTGGCAGTGCCCAGCCGTTGCAACCTGTCCACGCCTGTGTGCTTGCCATTGTAAATCAGAGACACTTTGACTGGAATGCATGGCCAGGCATGCGGCTGGAAACACACATCACATCTGCTCCGCCAGGAAGAACAATTCAAGTCTCGAGGGATTGCAAGCCGCGCTGTCAGAGGATACACTATGTTTGTGCTGCTAACTCAGTCTGTATGACAAGTCCACGACATACTTGGCAGGAGGCTGGTGCTGCCGGGCAGCGCCTCTATAGCGGGCGCAGGGGCGCCAGCACGCAGGCAGCGCGCAGCGGAAGCAGAGGTCTGCGCGACTGCTGCTGCGGCGGCTGCAGGCAGCACAGTAGGCACTCCTCTGTCAGACCAGTGTTGCACATTTGATGGAACCAGTGGATTACAATGCGAGATGCTTGAGCTGAAACGCGGCTGCCTTGTGGTGGACGGCTGGCAGCACCCGCCGAGTCTTGCAGAAATGCGGCATTGTGCGGCATCCATAGTTGCAGCTGGCACATGACTCAAATGATTGCACCTCAATCTGCAGGTTGTACGCAGCCAGGTAAAATGTGAACTTCTGAAGCATCATGGACAGCTGCACATGGACACGGAGGCTGGTTGCATCTGTCGGCTCACCGCCGCCGTTGGTGGGGATGAACACGCCAGTGTTGATGGCACGGGCCGCTGCTTCAGCTGCTGCGGATGAAGCGGAGCAGTTGCCGGTGTCAGCTCCCCTGCAACAGGTTTTGCGCGCTGTCACGGCCCAGGACAATGTGTGATCAAACTGACATCACTCTTGCAAGGACCGCCACAGAGGACGAGCTGCTTGCAGTGCCACTTTGCTGCAACACCATATGCTGTGATGCAGCAGGTCTGGAGAATCACACGCGCTGCTCACCTTTGTGCCTGGACCTCAAAGCAGAGCAGGTCATCTGGCGAGCAGACAAGGGGCGTGGCGGCGGCGGCTTTGCCCGCCGGGGTGAGTGTCGGAGCGGCAGCGGTAGGTTTTCCGGCTGTGGCGGTTGGTGCGGGTGACGTCTGCTGCATCTGCCGCCCTGTCGTTCCTGCGCCAACGAATGCGGATGTCCTTCTAGAAGGCAAGGGAGGATCATGATGTGACGTGAACCATCCTGCCAGCAGCCAGCAACTGGGGAATGGCCTCGCGGCCCAGCGAACAGGCCATAAAGATTCTTCCATTTCGCAAGCAGCGGTACTCAACCAGGAGTTGTTCATTGATACGTTTCGATTCACATTAAGCACCATGTTGGTACATGCTGCGAGGAGTAGGCCAGGGACCACGGTTTCTGTGCCAGACTGCTGCTGTGACGGTCCGAGGACCCTGGTTGCCGAGTCCTACGGCGGCTGGCACTATCACTTATCCTACCTGTGAAGACCGTGTTGCTGGAGGGAACTGCAGGATGAGCGCTGGTCACAAAGCTGCTGCACGCGAGCAGTACAGCTGCAGCTGCAGCAGCCGACATGGCCCGCGTCATTTTGGACGGCGGCAGGCTTCAACAGCCGTAATAAGTCGTGCAGGTAGACCACTTCAATGCTGCGCTTGTGAGAGCGTCAGGAGGTGTCATATGTTGTGGCGGGCGGACGTCAGACAGCGATCCGATAGGATCCTGGGACCAGGGACTATCAGACTGTCAGGCGCCGCAGAACGTACAACTGGCGGCCGACTTTTTGTGCGCAGTCCGACAACCAATGCCAACCGGAGAAAGGGACAGAAAATGCCAGTCAGAGAAAGTTCTGCAACAGAACTGAGATCACATGCGTGACTGCGACCCCTTTGCAAAATTGGCAGGAAATCGACGCTCCTCTCAACATTCAGACTTAAATGCAATGTGCCAGCATTATTTCAGAGGTGGAGGCTAAATTCCACTGTAGGTGATCCTGGCGCAACATGGGACAGGTGAAGCTAAAAATCTGATGCATGCACAGCAGTGCAAGGCTGCCTGATATTCACGATCAATGTCCTCAGTGCATCGCAGTGGTAGGTATGGCGGCGGCAAGTATCTTAGCACTGTTGTCATGAGCAACGACCGAGCGGCAACTGATGCCCTCTAGACATTTGGATCGCACATAGCACTCAGCAAGGTTCTGGAGTGGGGGTGGTGTTTTAGGACTTTGTCAGTTGCAGGGTTCTGATTGATTGCGGCACAGATGGAAAGATCAACAGATCTGCTGCTCAACAAATTGACGCGATCGACGAAGCAGCGCCTACATCCTTTGTTTCGTTGATAACATCTAATCAAATAGGGTTCTGGTTTGTTCTATGCTTCCGACACGTCAATTTTGCTGACAATCTGCAACTCAACCCTGGCTGCGCAATACGCCTTGTCCTGAGTATGTGACCAAGCTGAGAACCCGAGTTCGCTGACTGCAGTGAAACACTTCCCAACTTATTTTCGACCGGCACTTCTCTTTCTTGATTTAGTAGTTCTCACAAACGTCTTCACACCGTGTGTGCATGCAGCCTCTTGGGAAGGCGTCTAGATTAGCGATGGCACTGTCTCGGTAACGCGTCTTGATCGGGCGGCGGTCTGATGCCCTATGGCAGGCGTGTTGGGCGAGGCACCCATCATTCAGCGGCCTGCGTGATCACCCCGCACAGCTTAGTGGCAGTCTGCTGCCAGGTGTCGGGAAGGGGTAGACAGAATCAGGTTGACGCGCGATTTATTTGCAGATCCGAAATGCAACGCTGACAAAATACCACCTGTGGCAGCGGCTGCGGCGGCGGCACCGTTGCCAGAAGCGGCGGCGGCGGCGGCAGCTTCCGCGGCTTGTGCGATGGATCAGCCTGCTGTGTTGCCGTCTGCGTGCATCACATGCGCACCTCCGGCCGATTCACTAACGCTGCAAACATGCCCATGCTTCATGCTCACATCTCCTGTACATGCTCTGCTCCACATGTAAAGGAGGGAGCTGTGTCATCTCCCCGAGCCGCAAAGTGCGCAGCTGCCTGGCAAACTGGGCGATTCAGATGCATTCCGCCTGACGTGAAATCATCCTGTTCGAATGGCTGTTTCTTCACTGGGCTACTGCTGCGCACCTGCTTTGCGATCCACTGCGGCAATATGAAGCCTCGAAGCGCCTTTTCCCCAGCGCGCATGTCGATGGTATGGATGGTGGTGGTGTCCCCAGACAACACGCCGTAGACGCGCACCGTTCCCACGGCCCGCACCGCCTTCATCACCTGCAAGTAGAAGGCGAAACGGACTGCTACGTGCTGTGGACTCGCCGTTGAAAGCGTCCCAGGCACTGGCTGCAGACATGATGAGTAGTGATGAAATTTAGTGTGCATCCTTCTGCCGAGTTTGCCTTTGCTTGACTGCGTCCAATTGCTCCTCATGCGCCCGTGCCGCCGGTGTTGCCCGTCACTGTCCCTGGAGGAAGAAGCCGAACTCGCAGGCAACACACACAAGTGAGAGATCGCACCATGCGGGAAATTATGCTGGTGATGGAGTCAAGAGCGCCCCAGGCGCCGGCGCAACAGGCTCAAGCTTTGTGTTTCAGGGTTTAAGGCTCACCGAGCCAGTGAACTCTCCATTGACAACGTCCAGCGCACCCCAGGCTACTCACAGTCTGGAAAGTGTAGTCAGAAATTTATGCGCACGGTGCCGGTAAATTCACCGTTGATCAAGCGCGTCCTAGACCGTTGAGGGGTCAATGAGAGTAGCGCACAGCACATCCTGTAGAGTAGGGTTTTGGTTGACCTTTTCGTGGAACACACCGCGTGTGCCGGCGAAACCCGGCGAAACCTATTGCGACAAGCGTGGCCCCGGTGCCGAGACAGTGGATTCAAGAATATCGCGGATCAGGGTTTGACGCTCACCGTGCCGGTGAACTCGCCGTTTACGGCGTCAAGTGCGCCCCAGGCGCCGGCGCCGCCAGTGATCTCCTTCACCCGCGCCACCACATCATCCGATGACGAATCGATCACCTCATCTCCCCTGCGGCATCAAAACTGCTTCTTTACATTGACTCTATCAGAACAGGGGGAGACATAAACATCCGCCCCTGCCGCCGGTGTCTACTTCACCCGCGCCGCCACATCCTCCGATGACGACTCGATCACATCATCGCCCCTGCGAGAAGCACATGACCAGTGACATTGATGAGCAGCCACGCACGCTTGAACTGATGAAAAGGCGGACACCAGTCAAATTGGAAGGGCCCAATATCTGTTCCGCGTCGCCGGCCGGTGATCCCCTTACCCGCGCCACCACATCCTCCGATGACGGATCGATCGCCTCGTCGCCCCTACGGCAAGAGTTAGGAGCCCCTGGTAAGCTGCCAGACACCTATACGGGCTGGAGTGGCCTTTCGGATGACCCAGCCCAGAATTTCCACCACTTCGCCGGTCATATCCATCACCCGCGCTGCCACATCCCCGCTGCTGGAGTCGATCACCTCGTTGCCCCTGCGGCACGGGCGTTGATTCTGTGAGCCAGAAAAAGGTCTGGGGGAGCAGTATGCTCAAGAGTGCGCTCTGCTCTTGCCGCCGGTCATCCTCCTTCACCTGCGCTACCACATTGTCACTGCACGACTCAATGACCTCGTTGCCCCTGCGGCATGGGTGTTGAGCATGAGAGCCAGGAGAGCCTTGCTTGTGATAGAGGTCGCGAACTACCCTCTGCCGGCGCCGCCAGTGATCTCCTTGACGCGTGCCACCACATCCTTGCCGCCTGTGCGGCATAAGCATGGATGGGCACATGTGCAGCGGCATGATCGAGAGGACCCTTGGCAATAACAAGAGAAGTAACTGTCATGAGCTTGGGCGATTGCCCTCGACACCCACCCATAGTTCTCTCAACTGCTGGACTTGTTCGGGTCTCCGCACAATGGAGATGGTCCTGACGCCGAGGCGCGCGGCGTACTGCACCAGCATGCGCCCCAGCACCTGCGCAAAATTCTGCAAAAGTCATACACTCTCTGGAAACTTCACCTATCACAGTCGCAGAATGCCCGAGCATGCAGCGTGCTCCACCAGCATACGCCCCAGCACCTGCACGACACGTAAAAAGCTAGCATATCATCTGAGGAGGGAATCAACATTTGCTGTACTCAAATCAGACCTTGCGGAGCACACTGCGCCAGCATGCGACCAGCACCTGCGCAAAATGCTGAATATACATCCAATCAGTCAATTTACCGGGAAATCAATCACCCTTCGTATCAGAGGTTACGGGTGCAACAGCATCGCACATGGCTTCAGGCTTGGAAGGTCAGCATTGGGGTATTGCACAGGAATCAAATCAAAGTGCGTACGCTGCCGGCGGCGGATTGCAGCACCCGCTCACCCCTGGGCACGGCTCTGACACCTCAGCAAAATCAATTAGGGACTGATGCATCGACGTGGACAAGGACCTTACGATGACTGAACGCACGCTGCCGGCGGCGGAGTGCAGCAGCCAATCGCCGCTGGGCACGGCGCGGCAGCATTGCACTACAAAGCACTAAGTTTCGACAATAACATTCGAGAGGTTGTACATACGGGGGACGCACGCTGCCGGCGGCGGAGTGCAGCAGCCACTCGCCCTTGGGCACAACGATGGTGTCCAGCAGCCCGATGATGGTGACGGGGTTTGTCTGCGTATCGACACAAAAACCGTCAGGACATGTTCTGGTTTCACCTCGAAGCAAACGATGCAGAGCACAGTCTGCTGCGTAACTGGAAGGACTTGCGATGATGGTGACAGGGTCCGTCTGTGCGCCGGCACAGCAATACTCAAAGGTAGTGCAGTCCAGAGCAGAAGGCGCCAAGGGCAGCAAAGGCCTTAACGGTGACATGTACTGTCAGCACGGATGACTTTGACGCTGCGGTACAGAAAGGTGCATGGCAAGGGAAATGTTGCGAAGCAAAATGGCGCACCCAGGCCTGGCATGCGGTCTTGTCGTCCAACGAGTCCGGCACTACCACCTGCAGCAGCGGCGACTTTCACTCAATTTCAGAATCACGCTGCTCGAGTTGCATCAGCTCGTGCTGCTGGGTCGGGATCAGTGCCAAACAAAAGGGTGTGCCCGGCGCTGCCCGCGCCAGATTGCGTGTCAATGATCCTTAAACCTAAATGTATTCCAGGCACGCACCAGATCCTCCTCGGGCATAGCGGTGCACTGCTGCCAGGTGCAGGCGCCCCACTTGGGGCTCGCTACCCGCTGGCCAGGCTCCAAGGGTGATCAAGACGAATTCTAGTCTTCAAGCCACACACCAAATGCTCCTCCGGCCCCACGAGGTACTGCTGCCAGGTGCCAGCGTCCCACTCTATTGGGGCTCAACACCCGATGTGCAGGCCGGAAGGGCTTTCCCGGGTTTTAGGGTTCAAACAGGTTGAATTGCGCACCAAGTTCTCCTCTGGCACCGAGATGTACTGCTGCCAGGTGCCGGTGCCCCACTTGGGACTCACCACCCGCTGGCCGGGGCGGAAGGCGCCAGCCGAAGTCTCCACCACGCCCAGCCCTGCAACGCATGCGCTGTGCAGTGTACAGACAGTCATTCGATGGCTATAAGGTTTCTGCCGGACGTGGTATGCGCCTGCCGAAGTCTCGGCCACCCCCAGCCCTGCAGTGCAAGACCTCACAGCATTGGCATGGCGCGGCCTGGCGGGATGCGCATGGACAGGTTCCGGTGCGGCATGAGTGGGAAATCAGTGACAGCGCAGCCAGCTGGCCCGGTGGCCGGCTGTGCGCTGCTGATGCCAGCATCCAGGCGCCGTGTCACCTGCACAGGTGCGGAACCGGCATCAGCATCTGAAGCTGCTGAGGGGGAGCGGCCGCGACCGCCGGCACCGACGCCGCTACCCAGAGCCATCAAATCAGGCAGCTGTGCTCACAGCAGAGGTGTACCGAAAGCCTTTGCCAGGAAAGACTGGATTTGCGAGTTTGCAGCATGCCGCTGTATGTCTATGCGCACCTTCGCCGCCATTGACGAAGGTGTCAGCCCACGGACCGTAGCGCCCAGCGGCTCTGATCAGGTCAGGAGGGTTCAGGGGCCGCGTGGTGATCCTCACGAGCGCCTCGCCGGCGTTGGCTGTCGGTTTTGGCGCGGTCGTGACTTCGATGTTGGCCCACCCGTCCTGCACTTTGTCGTCGAAGCTGGTGACCCGCACTACGGTCTGCACATTGGCACACATCAGTCTTCTAGAGGAAAAAGCAGCTGGGAGCCGATGGGCCTTGGCTGCTGAGGTGGGCAGGCGACCGACGGGATGGCACCAAGCGCGGAGCCACATGCACGATCAGGTGTGCAGTGATCAGCCACTACTTCGGCAAAGGATACTTAATGGATTTGCAGTTCTGGCTGCGTTGCAGGCGCTGTGCACTTGTAAAACGTAGTCTTTAGTAATCGCACGTGCACACTTCAGACGAGGTGCAGAGGAAAGGTACAGAGCTTGCAACTCGATTTCCCAGCTCCAAAACCAACCGGAAATGGCATAGATGTGCTGCAGCCCCCTGGCGGCTATTTCCTGACTTTGTCCCTCCGCCGAATGCTGAGCCGTCCCGTGCACTGCAGCAACAGCAACAACTCTGACGCACATAACAAGCCCTTCGGACACAGCTCCAAGTTACTCATCATCCCTGCACAAGTCTCAAGCTGTACCCCCAAGCTGGAGGGTGTTCACTCTATGCCGCATCTGTGGCGCCCGATGCCTGGCGGGGCGCTCTATTGACTTCTGCACGCGCGCAATGCGCGACACCGACCTAGAGGTGCATGGAGAAGTCCGCAAGCAAAGCAGGCGAGAATCATTCGTCAGGCCTAAATCACACAGCCATCCTGAGCCTCCGCGCCCCATAACACACACGGCGCCACGGAGCGCAGCCGCGCCGCCGGCTGGCCGGCCGCCGCGGTGCACTCCGTTCCGCCTTCGTCTTGATGCTGCAGGGGTCTCCGACGCTGGCCTCAGATGCCGCCGGGGTGCGAATGGCGAGCACTCCGGCGCGTCATGCCGCACTAGCAGCTGAGCCGCCGGCAGCCGAGCCGCCGTGAGTCGGCAGGGGGCCCGTCATCCGGACAGGAAGACCGTGGTGCCGCCATGCGCCTTCTGCGCTGCAACCACTGCATCGCGCACCTGGTCCAGCTTGAACACCGGGCCTGAATCAAAACAGCACAGAAACTGAGTCCTGAAACACGCAGCAATTGCAGAACATCCAGCAGGAGCGTGTATCAGCTGCCTGTGCAACTGCTGTGCCGCCACTACCGCCTCCCGCACCTGGTCCAGCTTGAACACCGGGCTGCGTGAGAACACACAGAAGTATTGCTCGCGAAGGAGTATGGATAGAAGGACAAGACGCAGAAGTTTTAACACATCAGCTGCTGTGCGCCTTCTGCACCGCCATCGCCGCCTCCTAAGCCTGGTCCAGCTTGACCAGCCCTGCCTGTGTCGAGAACGTCAGGGCAGCGTCACTCTTGACAGAATAAAACATCAGGAGACTAGGGTGCGCTTTCCGTTTGGATGCCGTGCGCCTCCCGCTGCCGCTGCTGCCTCCTGCGCCTGCTTCAATCAACGACACAGAAGTTGCAGGATCAAACAATGACAATATGTGGCATGTTTCTGCACGGCAAGAGCCCGAAGTGGAGAACTTGTTGATGTTATAGACACACGCCTTCTGCGCCGCAGACACGCCTCACGATAATTTACTAAAGTGAGAATGCTGCCAGCCAAGCGGCTTGAGGGTGTCCAGCATGCAGGCATCTGGGTCACTGTGTCGACGTTCCCATCGCAGCTTGGCGACCATGGCGAGCTTGAGTCGGTCAGCGTAATAAGAAGACCTGGATGCACTCCAGGTCTTCTTATTGGGTGGATTCTGCCTTCTGGACGTCAATGACAGCATGATGTACATTGTCAACGCACCATCCGTGGGCGAGGTGGCGGCCCGTGCAATCAGGCAGCAGCTTCTGCTCGCATCGTCCGCGTGGGCGTTTAGAGTCGTACTTGTGCTGCTGACATCAAAATCGGCCCCTCAACTTGACAGGATGCAACGTCGGTGGGCACAGTGATGACGCGGTCTGACAACAGCTTGAGCACGTGCGCCAGATGGCCATTTCAGTTTGGAGCCATCATCGTTTTTTTTTGTAAAGCCGGACCGTCGGTGGGCACGGTGATGGTTTTGTCGGACAGCAGTTTGAGGACGTGCTCCAAGCGCGCCCGGAACTTGACCGGGTAAGCACTCGAAAGGTACTTCTGCAGGTTGAAGCTGTCTACTGTCTTGCTGCAAGAGGGCACTGAAGATTGAATCAACAATCGAAAGAAACCGCGAAAAAGGAACGGGATATGAAAGATTTTGCGGAACTTGTCGGGGTAGCCGGCCGCCAGATGTTTCTGCAGCTTGAAGCTGCCCGCCCAGCGTCTTGCTGCAGTGCCCGACAGAGTGTGCGGTAAAACACATGCTAATTTTGTGACAGACATGTCCCACAATGCACCAGCACAACCGGAAAACTTGCATGCCCTGCGGATAGCTAAACCCCAGCGTATCACACAAAGCAGGTGCGCGTATTCACCTGAGAAAATGTAGATGCGCTGCTCTACTCCAGCGTGGCAACCATGGCTGTCAGCATGTGTGGTCTGGGCGGAGCACAGCAGCGCATCTCCAGGTCTTTGCATGATTTCTATATGGAAGTCAGAGACGCTTTCAGCTGCACAGCCACATATCAATGGTGCCTCGGGTGGCATTGTCTGAGCGCAGCAGTGCGTCTGGAGATAGTTGCATGCAATACCAAAAGGATTGTGACGTGGCGATTTACCTGCACAGCCAACCTGCACAGCCACGTGCCGACGGTGCTAGTACTGGCGACCGCATTGCCTTCTATGGGAAGTTTGCTTTCTGCACACCCTGCGCCTCCGAAACTCTTCAACAGCAAGCGCACCGTACAGCCACATGTCGACGGTGCCCATGGTGGTGAGGTCGTTGGCCAGCAGCGCATTTACAATCTCAGGGTTTAACAGGAATTTCCACAGGGGTACATTACCTGTACAGCCACATGTCGACGGTGCCCACAGTGGCGACGTCGTTGGCCAGCATGCTGTACACATACGCCTTGCCCCACTTCTTGAGCGATGCCTCCACCTTGAGGAAGTTGAAGAAAGTTCTGTAGAAGCGGATCCAATAAAAGCATGGTTTTGAAAACGGCCAGCATGTCGTGAGCGCAGGCCTTGCCCCACTTCATGAGCGCCGCCTCAACCTGCACATTCAATTTCATTCGATATAAGGACGTCAGATTGTCTGCAATCTGGTGCTAAAGGAACGCGCCCATTGCCAGCATGCTGGAGGCGCTGCCCGTCGTTTCCCGTCGTTTCCAGCAAGCCCTTCACTTGTGCATGAGAAACGACAGTCTGAGGCGCAGGAAACGAGAGTCCCAGGCGCAGCAGACGAGAATTTGTGCATTCAGGCTTGACACTTGTGGTGCCGTCCTGCGTCAGCATGCTGCTCGAATCTGTCTTGCCCCATTCCTATGGCAATGCCTGCAGCATTTGCTACGAAAGCCAATTAGGAGATTAATACTCATCTTGAAGTCAGCAAAGCACAAGAGCTTTTTTTATCTGAGGGCCATATCATTCAACGCCTCCACCTGGCATTCACAAGTTCGAGAATTTAGGTGATTCAACATTAAACCTTCCCATGGCTGTGCAGGCCAGCGCATCACCTGATGCAGCAATGCACCGTTGCGCGCCACACAGTATATTCGACTGCATTTTGCAGTGCATCAGAGGTCTCGAAGCTTGTGGCCGAGCATGCAGCGCCTGAAGAGCATGGAAAGCGTGGACAACGCGGCACGCTGTTGTGTCGTGCTGTGCGCAACGGCCAAGGTCTTGGGGCAGGCAGTGGGGTTGCGGGCCTGCCATTTTTGGTTTTGGTGCCTCTGGCATGCCTGAAAACTGTCGAGAAGGTCGCCGCTGGAACTCATCTGCCATAAAACGCCTACGGCGCAAAGCCGGCCTTGGCGCCCTCACCGCCGGGCATAAACCTCTTCACGTGTCATAAAACCGTAATTGTCACGGCTGAGAACACCTGTTTCAGCGACAAGTCTTGTGGGTGGTCAGGCCACTATCGGCATCGAAGCCAGCCTTGGCGCCCTCCGCCATGAGGCGTGCAATTTTTAGATTTGCGTCTGGAAGAGACCACGCAAGCAGGGTGGGATTTCCGGCGCACCGCCCAGGTCATGAGGCCGCTCACAGCATCGAACAAGGCCGTGGCGCCGCCCTTGCCATCGGGCGCAATGTCTCGAATCTCAAGTTAAGAAAGTTTAGACGGAGAAACTGAAGGTTTGTGGCGCACCGCAAAGGTCATGAGGCCGCCGACGGCGTCAAAGCCCGCTTTCGCGCCCTCGCCGCCCGGCGTGAGCTTCTTGATCTGCTTGGAGATTTCCGGCACGTCCTGCTTTCCGACGTCGTAATCGGAGGGGAAGCCCGGAAAGAAGATGACCTCGTCAGCCCTGCAGAAGATTGAGTTTCAAGCATTTGAACGGCGATTCAAATACTCACATGGAGTGATTCTGGCACGTCTTCTTCTCCGATGCCGTAGTCCGACGGGAAGCCAGGGAAGAAGAAGATCTGCTTCCTCCCTGTGACACAGGCAGTACCTCGCACATTCTAAAAGCAGGTTCAATGTTCTGAGCGCCGCAAGAGGACGGCCTGCTGCAGCCTGACATATGCCAGACAGCCAGGCGACAAAAGCTTTCTTCTCGTCGATGCACATCTGCAGTATGGCGCACATCGGGCGCCGCCACCGATCAGCCCGTACTCGTAGTCACATATCCAGATGCTCCCTGGAACCAGTTCCGTCCCGTCGCAGCATGACAGTGACGGGGGAGCGGCAGACTGCAAAATGTTGCATGCCACCCTCTGAGTCCACTGCTGCTTTCCCACTCATACCTGTTCCAGCGCGAGATTGCTGGGCGCATGATAACTCACCCGACATTGCTCCCGCACGACGTCGCCGTCGGTGTTTGGAGATTTCCGTGTTCTCACCCTAATCTAAATCATCGCTGATGCACGATGCTCTCACCGCGCACAATGCTGCAGTCCCATACAGTTTGTCAGGGTACAAGTTGCGCACCCCAGGGTGTCCTTGAGCTCCTTCACGATGCTCTCGTCCCGCACAATGTTGGCGGTCTTGATGCACTCGTGCTTGGCGTACTGGATGACCTGTGGCAGGAAAAAACCATTGCAGTAGTGAGATCTCACTTTTCCTGGCTTTGGTGTCACCATGGCGGACTCCAGAGGGCCTTGATGCAATTCTGCTTGGCGCACATACTGGACGACCTGCAGCATCTCTGCAATCGTTGTGTTTGAATTACGATTCCGTCCAATCCTGCGGACTGATAGGGCTCTGCTCGCTCAGCAGACTCGGTGCACTTGTGCCCGTGACGGATGCGCGCAGCCTGACCGGATGTTGAGTGGGTCAACCCGAAAAACTGCTCTTAGCCAGGCAGACTGAAGCAACTTGTTGTTTCGCATGCTCCAGGATGGCGGCTCTCCCTACATGTGGCATCGCTGGCAGACACGCTACAAATCTGGCCGGCTGCGAGCTGCAACCAATATCCCGCAGCAGGCGATTGCTGTCTTGATGGATCTGGAAAAACCAACAGCGCCACCTGCGGCTACAGCAACCAGCCAAGATGACGAGAGACGCATCGAGACGAACATTAATGTCGAGCTTGGGCAAAAGCCCTTGCCAAGCGGCCGGACACCTGAGCCCACTGACAACTTAGACCTGCTGCATTCTTGAAGTGCGTCAAAGCCTTACCATGCGGCCGACGGCAGAGCCCGCGGCGTCCTGCACCAGCCAGTCGCTCTGCGGGGTGTGAGAATGATGGCTGTTATGTTGTTTCGGCAAACACTGACTGAAACGCACATTCTGCAGCATTCCAGCAGTGTGCTTGTCTGCGTGCAGCTTCGAGTGCAACAGCTGCAGAATTGGAGCCGCAGCCAGCTTGTTGGAGCGCGCATCATGCACACATGAGTTGTCCTGCACGAATGGATTCGGTTTTGTGCCGACTGCTGGGCTGCGATCACGCTGAATGTTTGAGATACTGCTGACGGGTCCGCCTCATTCTCACCTGGTTCAGGCCCGCCTGCTCGATCAGGCCCACCGCCATTGTGGGGTTGATCTACAGGCAGCATTAGATAGATTAATGGCATAGGGAAGATAGGAAATGAAGCAGAAGCAGTCTGGGGCCGCTATTGGGATACTCTGGTGCTTCACTGTGAATTGCCCGGCGCGGCAACTACCAAGGAGACAGGCGCGGCACTGGGGAAGTAGTCGGTGAAGGACCATACAGTATGTGCCAGGCATATGTGTTGCTGCTCACACGGAGCAGATGGCAAGGGCGTAGTAGGAATGCCTATGCAGTGGCTCACAGTGCACTGCATCAGTGCATTTGCCGCGGGATTTCTTTGGTTGGTGCCTCACCAGGAACTGGGACGCCGTCTTGTCGTCCAGCGAGTCTGGCACCGCAAACTGCACAGCGCCAAAATGAATCTTGGGGTAGCGAGGCGGCGAGATCTTCGAAAAAGTGCATAGTGCTGCAGCAGAACGTGAGGATTGAGTGCACGTGCAGGCTGGCAGAAAGCGGAGACAATGCCAGACGCCAACAACGAGCCACGCATGACTGCGCATACAGCTTTGCTCAACGGAGGATTTGCAACATGGTAATACGACAAATTCAGATAGGACACGATTAGTCACCAGCTTGTCCTCGTCCTCGGCGACGTACTGCTGCCTGCGGGACTGCGTGCAACTCGCTATTACAGCTTTGAAGCTATTCAAAAAGGGCCCAGCGGCTTCCATGCAGCCTTCAGCACACCAGCTGTAACCAAGTTGGCCGTGGCACTGACAAAGGAGTAGACCATTTGCGGGATCCACGTTATGCTGGTGGCAGAAAGCAGCGACAGGGTTTGTGTACTCTGAAAGAATAAGTTACACCCTCACCAGGTGCCGTCCGACCAGCCGCCGGCGGCGACCCGCTGCCCGACCTTGAACTTGGACGCCTGCGTTCCCAGCGCCTCCACCACACCGACGCCCTGGAGCAAGATATGAGGGAAGAAACGAGCCTGATTCCGAGACAACACGAGGTTTTATGGTACTGCTCGAACCGCTGGCCGAGATTGCACTTTCATGGAAGCCTTTGGGCGGCCGGCCCAGCGCCTCAACCGCGCCCATGCCCTGTGAAGAACACAATAAAGAGAACGCCCTTCTGAGCAGCAATCAGGTGCGATAAGGGAAGTACACGGGTTCAAAGCTGTTGCGACCTCGAGCTTGGACTCCTGCGGTCCCAGCGCCGCCACCACTTTGGATGGGACACAGCAAACATGTAGGATGTAGGTGACGATGAGTTGTTTTAGTCGTTGAGAATGAGTCGATCCAATCCGATGCCATGCCCACTGCCCTGCTTGAACGAAATTCAGATCCGCACATGTGCAAGCCAGAAACCGAAAATGGTCATGTTGGCTCGAGTGCGGCACGTTCGAATTCGCACAATGCGTTCAGTGAAGCTATGTGCGAGCACGCCAACATTCAGCAGGTCTTGCTGCATGTCGACCACGCAAACATGGCTTGATTGGCTGCTGCGTGGCATTCATGTCAACTACGGCCGACACTCAATTTGATGCTCATGACGACCCTCCATGCTGCGAATGCACGCGCGCAGGTGGCGCCGAACGGGCGGCGGCACCTCGTCAGAGTCATCCGGATTCATGCACTAGTCGCCGAGGAATGGCTGTACAAAGGACCGGGACAAGCATCCAATCGCGAGCTGCACACACGCATTGTATCCACCATACAAGACGGCTTGCATTGTCTTACAGCCGTAGTTGAGATTTTTCGACATCATTTCATTCTTTGCAGCGAGCAGACACAGCCTGGAGGGTCGTCAGCCTCAGAGCCCGGCACAAAGGACGGTGCCCCAAAGGCATATGGCGCCTCAATACGACCACCCGTTCTCATAGTGTAGATTCTGCCGCCCAATGCAAATACAGCCTGACGGAGCCGGGTACTAAAGGCGGCAGCCGAATGACGTGGCGCCTTGCGATGGCCGTCAGGTCTGCTTTTTACGCATTGTACACCTGAGGAATATGTGACCTGGAATTTTGATCAGGAAAGCGCATGTCGCAGGCGCGCACAAAGGGCGGCGGCTGGATGACGTGGCGCGCCGCGATGGGCACCAGGTCTGCTTCTTGCATTCTTTATTGCCTTAAATGCCTTATATTCTTTATGTGGCCTGACACCATCAGGAGATTTCACCTCGGAGCCTGGCACAAAGGGCGGCGGCCGGATGACATGGCGCCCCGCGACGGCCATCAGGTCTTGAGGATGCACAGGCCGCAGCGTCAGCCGCACCAGCACCTGCGTGGACAGAGATTGCACGAGTTGCAGCAGTCAGAAAACCAAAACAATCAGGTTGCCAGAAGGGCAGCGACGGCCATCAGGTCCGCCAGGTGAACCGGCCGGATCGTCAGCCGCAGCAGCACCTGCATGCTTGCATACATTGTCACGTTGACGGTCTAAAACGCTTCAGGTGGCCATCAGGATGACGTGGCGGCCTGTGACGGCCATCGTGTCTGCCAGCTGCACCGGCCGCAGCACCAGTCGCACCAGCACCTGTGAGGACAGTCGGCGAATAGATATAGTTGAAATTGGAATCAAGGCCTACCACTGTTGGCCACCGTAGCAATCAGGTCTGCCAAGGCACCGGACGCAGCGTCAGCCGCACCAGCACCTGTACAGACACAATATTCTACAATCTTGATTTGGATATTGAGCCTAGACCGGTGTCAAGTCGTCCCACAATAGCCATCAGGTCCGCCAGGTGCACCAACGGCAGCGTCAGCCGCGGCACCTGGAATAGGGTGGAAATATGGTGGACTTCCTCACCAAACGAAGACTCGTGACAGTTCAGAGGGTAAGACACTCTGCGGCGGGTATTAGGTCCGCCGGGTGCACCAGTCGCAGCGTCAGCCGCACCTGCTTGGACACATTTTGTTGATTGATCAAGGGAAACAATACACTGGACAGTCTCTCCACAATGACCATGAGATGTGCCGGCCACGAAACAGGCAATTGCGCTTGCCTGTTTGCCTTCGGGTTTTGGCGTTGGCTTGGTCGTGATCTCAATGTCACTCCAATCGTCCACGTTCTCGTCCACCTGCGCGGCCCAATATTTGAAATGAAGTTGTGTTGGCGCAGGGCGCAGAGATCGAGACCGGCAACATTGCAACAAGATGCACGCTTGATCATAAAAACACAACTGATCATGATTCCGTTTCTGCACGGCAATATGTATGCAACATCAGACATGAAAGCCCTGGAAAACACACTGCAAGCAGGCCAGCGAACACAGCAAATCCCGTGCTGTCATACCTTCATGACCCGCAGCCGGGTGACCTGCACCACCGTCTGCGTCTCTGGCGGCGCCATGGCTGTCGCCGTATGGTTTGCAGCCTCAGGCGAGACTGGCTGCGGCGTTCAAAGTGATGCCGAGGCCTGCCTTGTGGGAGGGGCCAATGCACTGTCGCAACTGCAGGTCTGAGATACTCTCGCAACACGCTGGGATTGCTGCTTCAGATTGAACAGGTAGAAGGAAGCAAGTTGGACAGCATGCTGACTTCGAAGCGGACTTTGCCTTGCTAGCACAATTTGCAATGAGCATCCCCCGCTACAGCACGTTGTGCACACCCCGCAGCCTCGGAGATCCCGCCTGCAAGTGCACTGTCAGCATCGGCAACCAAGCTGGTGACAACCTCAATTACAAGCCAAGCGACTTTCTCCATCTCGTCTGCTGGAGCAACCTGCCCCCAGCAAATCCAGCGGCAGGTGAGCTCTGCTGTGCCAGCGTCTCTGCCCCATGCTGCGCATGCCGAAACAAAGATCAATGCTTTGGGCCACCACGGTGCAAGAAAATGTTTCTATTGGTCATACGGAAGCCGATTGTGTGAGCCAGTGTCACGAGGCCATCAGCTGCACATCACAAGGCACGGCCGCCAGATTTGCCGCAGCAACCTCGGCTTGAAGGCTTCGTAGCGGCAGGCACAGCCACACACCGAGCAACAGACGACACACCATGATGCATCAAATGTCGATATACGAAGTGACTGCCTGCATTGATGCTGGGTTTATTTTTGCAGATTGCAGGTTTGACGAGAAGCACCCAAGTGACGAGACGACCGCAGCCATGGTGAGCCTCTTCAGCGACCCCTTCTTCGGCTCGGCAGACCCGTTCTTCGACCCCTTCTTTGGGTGCGATTCTTTCACCATCCAAGGCCCAGCGCACGGCCACAGCGGCGGGCACGGCACCTGTCTTGTCGAATGTGCTCAAACAATACTTGTGTCCCTACTTCGAGCAGCATCTGCTGACCTGTCCAGCCACATCAATGTTTTACCGTGCTCTGCCGCAGCCCGGCAGCCGCTGGTGCATTCAGCGGCGGCGGCGGCGGCCCTCCTGGCGGCGGCGGCGGCGGCAACTGGGACGGCCGCCGCCGCATCCGCATCGACCTCGCCGAGCAGGACGACAAGTGCGCTCGCCATTAGTGTCTGCGAGCAAGAATCTCACTTCTTCTGCATGATCTCGATGCGACGTCCTCTGAAATGAAGATGTGATTCGTCGTGCAAGTCCGAAACGGCTTGCACGCTTCAATTCAAATTTTTATTCATCGTTAAAAGCAAAGCATATTGCTTGCTGCATACTAGGTATGAGCTGTACGCAGATATCCCCGGTGCGCCGCCCCCTTTCAATTATTTCGTTGAAGTTATAGCCTGGACCTTTGCCTTTTGAACTGTCTGACAGTTCGCACTTTCGAACGCTCAGCTTGCCAACATTTTACTGGACACACTTTGCGAATGGGGTATCACTCATTGTGTCTGCTTTGCTGAACGCAGGCGAGACCAAGGATGCCATCAAGCTCGAGGTGCGGATGCATGTTGATTGTTCAAGTTTCACGCCAGATTGATTCATAACGAGGACAGCTGCTCGTCGAAGCCTCTGCCGCTCCCACATCAAGATGTTCAGGATGATGCAGTAGGAAAGCTATCAGCTTCAGGCGATATGCCAGGGAAACATGCAATCAAAACTTACTGATGCGCATTGTTGTCGCAGGTGGAGGGTGACACGTTGAACATCAAGGTCGACAAGCCTGAGGTGCGCAGGGTTTACGTGGATGCCAGTAGCTCTCGAGGGCAATGTGTGGAAGATGTTTGCCTTGATACGGCATGTGTCGTGTTGTGATGGCTGAGGCCACCATTTAAAACGGACTGTGTCAAGATGCACCCTAGTATACCTCTGATACGCAAGCACCGCAGGTCGAGCCCGAGGCGGTGCGCACGATCTCCTGGTTGTAGTTTCCTGTAGCTGGAGGTTTCCTGCACCTAAAGCAGCCGCCTCGTTGACCAGATCGAACTTGCATGTCCTCCACGGTCATCTTCGATGCACAGCTCAAAAAGGTCTGAATCCGGTGCTGAATCAGCATGTCTTGCCTTTGTGCTGAACAGACCAAGTTCCTGCGCGGCGAGCGCGTCACCGGGTGCGCCGCTCGCCAAATATTTGTGAACTGGGGTTTCAGATGTCGTGCGGATGTCAAAGCTCCATCAGGCATGGGAAGGACCCGCCGAGAGGCGTCAGCAATGTCTTACCTGTGGCTCACCTGTATTTCCATTGCGGCGCGCAGGTACCGCCCCCGCCGCGTGCGCCTTCCGCCTAATGCGGACCTGGAAACACTGACGGTACAAGTCCCTCTGCCTTGCCTTATTGCTTCTGCGGCATTGTTAGTGCACCCTCCTGACGGTACCTGTGGCCTGACAGCTGGTTGTCACAACGAGGCCGCCTGCGTAGCTCGCGCACAAGTGTCGATCACTCATCCATCTGGTGCAGGCCAAGTACGAGAATGGCGTCCTGATGGTCGACATCCCAAAGCGCAAGGCAACAATTTCAAGCGTGTCGTTCATTGTCTGATGCTGCCTCATCCGAATTTCGCGCCAGCATTCATTTGGACAGAAAAAAGGTGTGCTGTGGGTTTGACTGTGCAGGACGCCCAGGCGAAGCAGATTACCATCCAGTGAAAGGCGGCTGTCGGCGCAGTACTGCAGCGTCAGCCGCTGTGGCGGGCCGGACAAGGGCACAGCATGTCGAAAGAACAGTAATGGCGGGTTGCAGCAGGGCTCTGCCGCGCAGCAGCAGTACATCTGATGAGGGGAGTCGCAGGTATATGTAGCTCGGTGACAGGGGTGTGGCAGCAATAGCGCTGAGTTTGGACACAAGGCAGACGGCGAGACGAAATGTCCAGTTGAACGAACACCACGTTGTCTCTTTTCAGGCGTTGGAAACCCAAAAGCAGAAACCCTGCGGAAAAATCACAAATACTCTCTCCGCATATTCACGAATCAAGGTTGCCGCCAGGTGGCTGCAGCGCCTGCATGTCGGCCGACACGGTGGCTGGCGCACACCCTGCGCTTCTGGAACAGCTTGTGTGACCAGCCGCCGGAAAGCCTGCACCACCAGCTGCTCCTGGATGCCCAGACCGAGGCGTTGCTGGCTGGCACCAGGAACTGGGTGTGGGGCCTTCGGCAGGCTTGTCAGCGGCTGGGTTATCAGTTGGTGCTCAACACACGGCGGGCGCAGCGGGTGGACGTACAGCATGTCATGGATCTGGAGGCGGCACAGCGACGACGGGCATGGGAGGCTCTCAGCGTATGCC
>JAABUM010001492.1_pt1 | contig 34962 bp, 73 predicted proteins | sample 5559161 | NCBI WGS metagenome assembly JAABUM01 (sample SAMN10711868, study PRJNA513369) | rock metagenome | isolation source: Antarctica rocks | place: Antarctica: Victoria Land, Siegfried Peak nord
CCCCTGCGCGCGGCACTCGGGGGTCCTGGAACTTCTGATAATTGCCTATAAAAAGACTTTGTGCAGCGCATGCAAGGGCTGCTGCAGGCGTTCGGCATCACTGATGATTGCCAAGAATAGACTTAGACTCGTTTTCTTGCTGTGGTCCTGCCATCTGCCGGCCTGCGCATCCAGCTGAACCCAGCGGCTCGCATGGGGGCCACTCATGTGGGGATTGCAGGTGCTGAAGACATCAGGGAGGCGTGGCAGAAGCTGAGGTGTGGTGCTGAGATTGACTCGTGCGAGTGCTGCAGGTTCTCAAGACCTCGGCGGAGGCGTGGTCGAAGCTGAGGCTTGGCCCCAATGGCGGGGCACCGCCCAAAGATTTCAACGACAACGCCTGCACCCGCTGCGTCGGCTGACGGCGCAGACGTCAACGGGCAGTAGTGAAGTTAACAGGCGGTACCACCGCGCATTATTGGCTGAACGCTGGCCGAATGCCAGGCGAGGTCACTGGAGAGGGTGCAAGAACAGACGCGGATCGAACATCTCGGATCCGATGTCTCGATCCGAAATTTGACACAAACACCCACACGCAACACGCACCTGGACAGGCGCGGCAATGCCGGCGGCACCGGCTCGGCCGTGGGAAGGCGGCGCCGTGCAGAGCACTCGAAGTATAGGTTTCCCTAGATGCAGATCGCAGATGCAGATCGCGAACAGTGTAGGGTTGACAGCGCGGAATCATGCGGTAGTGCAGCTGCAGGGCGTGATTCAAATTCAAATTTCAGGAGTGTCGCCGGAGATTGCCGCACTGCTGCAAGCCGCCGACACTTGGGACACACATCATTTTTGTTCTATGTGCTGTCTCGTGATGTGCTGTCTTGTCTCAATTTGAGTTCTGTTTGACAGGCTGCGGCTCCTTCCACCTTCCTGCCTGTGCTGGTCAATGCTGTATCCTGCTCGATGCTGCCATTAAGCATATTTCCCCGCGGTACCTCGACTGCCGCTCAGTGAGCGCAACAGCTTGCGTCCTCAAAGAACTGTAAACTGCACGCAGTTGGCGGTCAGCCGAGCTTCGCTTGCAATTTTCTGCTTCTGATTTCGGGAACCTGCCTCACTCTTGGCGGCCTCCTTTGACTTGACATCCCGCGAGGACTCAGCTGTTATTTGTATGCGGTGCCGCTGTTGACGAGGCACGCCCCTGACAGCGCAGCAGGTATACAATGCGAGCCTTGGGCGACTCCCTGCGGGGACTTAGCCTCCGGGACACCACAACCATCCAGCGCCCGCAGCAGATGCGGTTCACACAGCAGCAGCGGCGCACGCAGCAGCAGCAGCGGCGCACGCAGCAGCAGCGGCGCACGCAGCACCAGAGTCAGCTGGTGGCACGCGCAGCGGCGGCGAAGCCGCCGGGTCCAACGCCTCAGCGGCAGCAGCAGCAGCAGCAGGAAAAGGAGCCGCTGCAGGAGATTCTGTCTGCGGTAAAAGCTTTGCTGACCGAGCAGCACAAGCAGGGCGAGGTGCAGAAGCACCAGACAAAACAGCTGACAGCCATCGCCACCGGCTTTGGCAACAGCAGCCAGCGGCAAATGCGGGGGCAGTTGGCAGCCGAACAAGGTGCGGCGGCCGTGCAGGGGCGGCTGCTGCGGACAGCGCCGACTTTGTGCAGCGCATGCAAGGGCCGCTGCAGGCGTTCAGCATCACGCAAGAGGCGGCACTGGATGCGTTCGTCGCGGACTATCGGAGGTACGCTCACTTCAAGGCCAGATTGCTGTGCGTGTTGACCTTGAATGACACCGACCTGCTGAGCAGACTGCACTGCACGTTCTGCCTGTTATATCTGCTTTACTCTGGAATGACCGCTTGGGAGCATATATGACCTAAGCTTCTTCCACAGGACAAGGAAGGCTACGCTGCAGCCGTCTTCGGCCTATTCAGCAGGCTGCTGCCGGAGATGGAGCGGATGCAAACCCATCCAGATCCGGAAACGGCGGCAGCAGCAACGGTAGCCATCGCAGCCATCAGCAATGCACTTTCAGCAGCAACTCTGGGCAAGCAACCCCGCGTTGGAGGCTAGAAGTTCCTCAACGTCGCAGAGGTGCACCCGGTTCTCGTATACATCAAACATCCCGGAATGATGCGCTTGTTTCCGAGTAGCAGCAGATCTTGTACTCTTTCTGCGACGTTGAGGAACTTCTTGCCTCCAACGCGGGGCTGCGTGCCCAGAGTTGCTGCTGAAAGTGCATTGCTGATGGCTGCGATGGCTACCGTTGCTGCTGCCGCCGTTTCCGGATCTGGATGGGTTTGCATCCGCTCCATCTCCGGCAGCAGCCTGCTGAACAGGCCGAAGACGGCTGCAGCGTAGCCTTCCTTGTCCTGTGGAAGAAGCTTAGGTCATGTATGCTCCCAAGCGGTCATTCCATATGTGAGAGAGTAAAGCAGATATAACAGGCAGAACGTGCAGTGCAGTCTGCTCAGCAGGTCGGTGTCAGTAAGGTCAACACGCACAGCAATCTGGCCTTGAAGTGAGCGTACCTCTGATAGGTCCGCGACGAACGCATCCAGTGCCGCCTCTTGCGTGATGCTGAACGCCTGCAGCGGTCCTTGCATGCAGTGCACAAAGTCGGCGCTGTCCGCAGCAGCCGCCCCTGCACGGCCGCCGAACCTTGTTCGGCTGCCAACTGCCCCCGCATTTGCCGCTGGCTGCTGTTGCCAAAGCCGGTGGCGATGGCTGTCAGCTGTTTTGTCTGCTTGGTGTCAGCCTGCAACTATTGGACGTGGACTAAGACACAAGCGCCCATCATCTAGGGTGTAGATAAGTTTGGTCGCAGGGCTTATGTGGAAACACCTCGAGGGCGGTACCCGTCGGTCTGGAAAAGATATCATGAAGGAAATGTATTCGTTGAGCACATTCTGAGTGCATCACGGAAAGATCTTCAACCTGTTGCAGGGCATGACAAGGCGGAGCAGCAGCTGAAGGTGCGGGCAGCGGCGCCTAGCGGGCCTGGGCCAGCATGGCGAGCGGTCACGCAGCGGCCGCGGCGCTGCAGCAGTCGGTGCAGGGCTTTGTCGTGTGCCTTGAGGGGGCCGGACAGCCAGCGCTGCACCCAGAGCCAGTGGTGGTGGGGTTGCTGCGCATCACCACCATCTTCGTGCCCAGCTGAACTCAGATGCGCAGCAGAGTCTAGGCCGGCCAGAGCGGCTGCGATACGAGTCATGTGTCCATGATGATGACGATGCCAAAGCGCGACCTCCCTCCGCCGCCGGAAAACTCCATGTGTGGCGCGACCTTGTCCGCGGACCGCCGGCCCGAGTTCACGAGGCGCTGCGGGCCTGTGTAGCTAGGGCACCCCTAGTATGTGAAGCAACTCTGGACGCTGACGGAAAAATTCCTGGAATTCGTTTTAATTGGTCTGTTCTCACCTAGTACACGCTGTCAATGTAATCGCGAGGAACAGCTTGGGAATGCAGCAGCCCAAAAAATTTCCCCTTCGCCTGCAGTCACATTCTAGAAGGGGTCTCTGTCTAATACCGCCCACTAAAAGTCAGATCGTAGCCAGACTGTAGCAATATATTTAGGTCTTTCCTGCCGCCGCACCGTCATCGCCTGCTTGCCTTGTGCGTGGGAAAAGCCTCCAGACACCCCAGAGCACCGGCTCAACCAGTGCACATTCGTGCCGCGCAGCTGGAGGCGAAGCTGGCTGTGCAAGGCGTGCCCGCCAACGCGCCCACGGCAGACGGCAGCCCCACCGCCGCATCCACCGCAGCCAACGCGATGCAACCCCATTGATAGGGTTTTGCGGGCTAGATCGTCGATGATCGACGATCGGGATGATGACAGTGAGATGCATCCTGGACAACTTCGTCTTGCCAGTTGCCACGACTGTGCACTAGCTTTCCCAGCATTGAACTCCTGCACACACCAGACCGCGTTCGAACCGCAGGCAGGGCCAGTGTTGGCATGCGACTCACCAGCAGGTCATCTCTGCCCTCGAACACGCTTCACACGTCTTTGCTCTGTTTGATAAGCAGTGGAAGTTGCCTGCGGACTGCACCTGCTCTCTATCGTCCCACTGTCATTGCCAGTGTCACCGAAAGCAGCAGAGCTGGCGGTCGCCGAAGAGGACAGCGCTTCTGCCCCATGCGGGCGTCGCGCGATGGCCGCGAGGCCGTAGTGGACGATGCGGAAGGGCCGCAAACGACGCCACCGGATAGCGGAGAAGACACAGTCCTGCCTCGGGATCTCGGATGCCAGGAGGACAGTGATATGGGGGGAGCCAGGGTGCCGGCGCAGGTGCCAGCCGCGGCTTCAAAGCAGAATTTCGGCGTCCCGGGGCAGGCATGAGCTCATGAGCCACAAATGCATATCTGCGACATCACTGTAATGATAGCTACTCTGAACACTGTTTTATGTTGTTGTTGTATTGTTCATGCTGTTAAACCTTTGTTTCCAGGTCATCATACTGGGCGTGGCGCTGCTGTGGGGAAGCAACCCCATTGCGCTGCGGTATCTGTATGCATCGGACGGTGCGCACTTCGGCACTGATGCCATTTGATACCGCTGCGCGCTCCTCATTCGGCGTGACACTTGCAACCAAAGCCCACGAATTCAAGCGGGATTGGCCATCTGTGTGTGCGCGCCTACAGGGCCGCCGTCGCCGGCGGCGGTCGCGGGAGTGCAGGCGACCGCTGCCGCGGCGTTCCTGCTGCTGATGAACACGGCGCTGCAGCGGTGGCAGCGCGGTGCGGCCGGCGGTGCGCAGCGAGGCGGCGCCGCAGCCACATCCCGGCGCCGGCACGACTCGGACGCGGAAGATGCAGGAGAAGCGGAAGAGCTCGAGTCGCAACCGCTGACAGGTGGGCGCACGCGTGGCGGCGGCGGCGGCGGATTTGGCGGTGCCGCAGGCGGGGCGTCGTCACTGAACCTGAAGGACGCGCTCAACCATACGACGGACAGCCTCTGGTGGGCCGGCGTGGAGGTCGGGGTGTGGGCGTTTTTGGCCAACACAGGTGCGGCTTGACGTGCTCAGATGAACTCAATCTTTGATCTAGCATCCACCACATGCCGAGCTCTCTGTTTGACTTTGCCCCGCTGTGAATCGCTGCGCACCATGACACAGAACGTCTTGTGCTGTGCAATGCTGTGCAGCTACGGTCATCGGTTTCCAGAGCACGGCGGCGGCTCGTGGCGCGTTCCTGATCCGCCTCTCAGCCATCCTGACGCCGCTCGTCGCCAGCCTGGCAGGTGCGCTCCGTTTTGGGTTGAGACAGAAACAGGGCTTGAAACCCGCTGCAGCCGCAGCTGACTGCGCAGTTCATGCCACCGACGCAATAGTGCGATGAGAAGGCCCTGGCTGCTCAAGGCCTGGTGCCCTGCCCCTGCTGCAACAACCTGCTTGTAGCCCGCCGCGCCGCAGGCGAGCGCGTCACGGCGCGGGTGTGGCTGGGCTGCGCCTCTGCGAGACCCTGTAGAACACCCTATATCCAATCCTATAAACCCCTGCCGCAGGCGAGAGCGTGACAGCGCGGGTGTGGCTGGGCTGCGCGTCCGCGCTGTGCGGCAGCGTGCTCATGAGCCTGTCGCACTCAGGCTCCGATCTGGGCGCCGCCGCAGCCGGCGTTGCGACAGGGGATGCGCTTTTGGTGGGCGCTGCGCTGCTATGGTCAGTGCAGGCGAGTTACCTCTCACCATACAAACCTGTACAATATTGTGTCCCCTTTTGTCAGACATTCTGCCTTCTGGTATTGGGGGATGCGCTGCTCGTTCGTGCCGGGTTGCCGTGGTCTGTCCAGGTGAGTCACAACTCCACACTGGCGATGCAAGCAACATGGTAACACGGTTCCTGCTGAAACAGCAGCTTGCACCTTCGTCACTGTTGTAGTCATTACCACTTCTGCCGCGCCTCTGCAGACGGTGCGGCTGGGGAAGCATGCGCAGCGCTTCCGGCCGCTGGATGTGCTCAAACCAGCAGTGCCCTCCTCGACGGTTCCCTCCTCATTGACCTTCTCAAATCGTCGGCTCTGCTTCTTTGACGCAAACGGTGCGGCTGGAAAAGCATGCGACCCACTTCAAGGCGCTGGAGCTGGCGGGCTCCGCTGTGCCGTCAAATTCGTGGAAACAAGCAACAAAAATCTGCTTGATATCCTTTGCAGACGGTGCGGCTCGGCAAGCACGCGACCCGCTTCCAGCCGCTGGAGCTGGCGGGCATGTCGATGGCGGCCATGGCGGTGCTGTCGGACGTGTGGCTGGTGGCGGACTTTGCCGGCGCAGTGGCGGCGGGCGAGGGCACCGGCAGCGTGTGGGCTGGCTCCAGGTGTGCACATGAGGGGTTAAACCTTGCAACGTATTGTATCATCAGCGTCGAAGGACCTTGTCTTTCTGGCCTCTGTGCTGCCGAGTCGGCAGTCTGGTTTTGGTGTCTTGGCATCGGCCCAGCACAATGCTTCAACGGCCTTGCTATTGTGTCGGATGCGGCCCTGTGAATGCGACTGCCACGGCGCAGGGTGCCGCTCAACTGGGCAGTCATGCTGTGGCCAGCGGTGGGCCCATGGGGCGTCGGCCAGGCGCTGCAGGTGGCGGGCCAGTCCGCCATCTCCTCCTCGCAGACGCAGGTATGGATCCCGCTGCTGCCCTCTCAGTTGGAAAGCAAATGAGGCACTGCAGCGGCTGGAGCCAAGTGCCCCTGTGGCAGCATCTGATAGTCGTGCATGTCTGCGCTGTGAATGCCTGCCTGGCCAGCGAGCTCTCACTTCTATGTCGTAGTCATCTGAGACATACATGACAAGGTGCGTAGTCTCATCGCAAAATGATGTGCAGATCCTGATGGCGTCGGACCCGCTATGGGCGACGCTTTTTGCGGGGCTCCTCGGCAGCCAGGAGCAGGACCTGGGCAGCTTTGGCTACATCGGCGGCGCCTGCATCGTCGGCGGCGCGGTGCTTGCTGGCACCCGCGGGCCGTCAAAAGCCGGATGAACGCCGCTTCCAGTGTTTGCAGACGTGTAGAAGACGAAAGATGCCGTGCGGGCTGGTCAACAGGACGAGCGCTGCTGCTCTAGCGAAGGCGTTCGAAGGCAGACCTGCCGCTGTGTTTCCATTGCATCCATTGCGTGATAGTCTTGATACACCACGAGGTTGCTCAACCCCCTCTCATCAGGACAATCAGATGTACACTAGCTGATTTGATTAGCACAGTGCGGGACGTGTCAACCGAATGTATCTTCAACACCGCTGTTGGGAACTGCCACAGTTGTAAAGTATACGGACACTCGTCTCCAATACCTCTTCCCAGCTGCATCGTTTCTACTGCCGGAGGACGGCCCTTGACGCTCAGGACACCTGGACGCCCCTCCAGAAAGCATAATAGCCCTGTACCCAACACAGAACAGCAACTGACCGCCGGTCGTGTAGTTGGCAAAGCCATGAGCATGTATGCACACGCAGTGCAACAAAACAGGGCTCAGGCCTTGAAAGGCGAAGGAAGACTCGATGAACAAGCGCACCTTGATGTTTTTCGCAGCGTCCTTGGGAGTGGCATAGTACCACGCCGCGTCCTTGTTCTCCTTGCCGTCGACCTGCAAAGCGCACTGGCGTCGCATGAGTATATACAACCCTCGATGATGGTGCATCTTGGTGCGCATCCCACAGCTGGTCGAGCAGGCAGCCCGAGCGTGTGCATGCCACACCAGCAGTGTCTTATAATTGCTGGTGCCCTTCCAGCCGCAAACCGTACTGTAATCACTGTCCTGCAAATGAAAAGCGGCCAGACGTCAGATCAGAAGCAGCGGTTGGACGGCGCCATACTGCACAGCATCGCCAGATGCAAATGACATATGCGGCATGCCTTCAGGTACTCCGTCTTGACGGAATCAGGCGGAAAGTAGTGGTTTCCTTCCACTCTCTCAGTCTTGTCGCTCTCGGCAATCACGGCTCCATCTGTATGCGGTAGATAGGCTTGATGGATCAGCATGCATCGGCCGACGCTACTCTCGTGACAGCAGTGCGAAACAGATGGATTCATGTGCGTACACGAGATATGGTCAGATGCAATGCAATGGCAGCATGCATGTTGTAGCACAACATGCGAGTGAGGCAAATTGACGCACTCCACGTCGCCTTGACCATGTTTCCGACACCGGCAGCAGATGCAACGGACGCTCGCGGCGAGGCTCGTCGTGAAGCGCTTGCAGCAATGACAGTGCTTGAACGAGAGACACAGCAACGGAACATGTGTGGACCTTTGTAATGCTCAATCGAGCCACTTGGTGCTCGCATCAGCATCAGGACTCTCATGCTGGTCAGACCGGTCCCCGCGCGTCATGTCATCGTCGGCAAGATATCGAGAGACCACATGATCGAGGTCCATGTGGTCTGGCGATCCCCGTCTGCGTGTGCAGAAGCAAGAAAGTGCCGCAGACAGGTCCAACAAGTTTCCGCTCGCCTGATCGACCTTCGGCGCACCCAGATCTCCAGGTGCGCGGTGTAGAAGCCTCCAATCTGCCAGCCTGCACCCAGGAGCACGACACAGTCGGCGGGACTGCTCACGAAATGCATGCAATCGCGCCTTCGCAGGCCGAATTCTGTGCGCGGAATGGATGGTGTGTGACCGTCGGCGACGCCTCGATCCTTTGTTATCCGCACCTGCCTTGAAGCTGGCGAGCAGTGGTGCCGCTCGGCGTCCGCACTCGCACATTTTCGGCCATTTAGCCCATTCAGAACACGCGCTTCGTACGGTATTCAGCTATTTAGACCTCGTAGCTAGCTGATTGGCACTACTGATTGGCAATTCCCGTTCAAGAACCGGTGCATGCGAGGCCGTGTCGGAATATCCTGCAACGGCTGACCGCGCCACGAGGTCTGCACTCTGGCGCTGCCGACGCACAACTGCATGCATGTGTAATTTTTGTGCCCCTGTCTGTAGTGCTCGTCGAGGTACAGAGAGCGTGTCTTGAGGCTGCCGATCTGTCATGCCCATGCGTGATTTTTTGCAGGTTCCGACAGGATCCAGGAAAAGGTCAACATCTGTTTGCCGCTTCTGACTGCATCCGGACCTCTGCACTCCGATCAAGCGGTCCGAGGGCGCCACACGGCCTGACGCCGCTGCCGCCATGGGCGCGACCGCCGCAGAGGCGCCGCCGGCGCAGAAGCCGGCCGCCGAGGGCGCCTACAGCGGCCTGCTGGACGGCCTGAGGCTCAGCCCCAAGCAGCTTCCGTGCTCCTACCTGTACGACGCCGCCGGCAGCGAGCTGTATGAGCGCATCACGGAGCTTGAGGAGTACTACCCATTTCGCACTGAGGCGGCGATGCTTAAAGAGCACGCCAAGGACATCATCTCCTACATCGCACCAGGTGCGTGCGCCACCTGTGGCACGACATCAGGATGCATGGCTATGTGGTTGGCGCAGGGCACCGCTGCACGCCGCTAGCACCGCCTGCCGGCGGGTGCCCGCACTAGCCGCATAGCTTCCACCACCGGAAGCGGGCGCGGTCCGGGTCCGCGCACAGCAGGCTGCACTTCTACGCCTGTGATAGCGTTGCGGCAGCAGCGGCGGCACTGAATGCGCCCCATGGCGCGCTGCAGGCAGCGTGGTGGTGGAGTTGGGGTGCGGCAGCGCTCAGAAGACCGGCATCCTGCTGAACGAGCTGCTGGCGCGCGACGGCAGTGAGCAGGCAGGGTTCTTGCCGGAGGAATGTCTTGCGCATTGAAACATCAAGAATGATGGAGACTGAGGCAAGCAATTGACGGTGATCCTCTCGGCCTTGCAACGCCAAGTAAAGGGTGCAGCCGCAATGTCTAGGATCCCAGCTTTTTTGCCGCAGGTCCGCTTCGCCGGCATCGACTGCTCCGGCGCAGCGCTGGACATGGCGAAGGACGCGCTACTGGGCAGCTGCGAGGGCCTGGCACCGTCCAATATCAGTCTCGTGTGCAAGGAGTACACCGAAGGTGGGCACACGGCACCACCCTGCTTCCGGAAGGGGGCGGATGGGCAGAGCCAGCGACCAGTTGGGGGCGGGAGGCCTCCGACAGAACCATTGCATTTGCCTTTTCATTTGGCCGCCCCTGGCGGAGCGCCCCACGCCTGCGTGGCAGTGCTGGCGGGCACACGAGCTGCGCGCGACAGCCAGGCAAACGATATTTCAGCCTTCTTTGAGAAGCGCTCTGGACACCACCGATTGCCCCACATTGACAGGGCATTGCGGAGAGCCGACGCATGGTTCCGCACGACTGGCATATGGGTGGCGTGGCGAAGCAGCAGCGGCCTGTCCCAACCAACAAAATCTGGTGTCATCCAACTGATCTGATCGATCTGACACAGGCATCGTGGAGTGCCGACGCATGTTCCCGGACGATCAGCTTGTGGTGCTGTGGCTGGGCAGCAGCGTTGGCAACCTGGCGCCCTCGGATGCGGTGCATTTCTTCCGCGACATGTGCGCCGGCGCCGGCGCCAACATCCAGGTGCAACTTGCTTGTGCCGTGCGAGCAGGACTGTGGGACGCTTCCTGACGCGTTCGCGTGTCACAAGTCACGGGCGGCAGAAGTGGAACGATTCGGAACGAACAGCTCCCCTGTTCATGTCAAGGTGCTTGCGCAGATGCCGGGCGCCATGTCCTGGTAGTGTCGTGGCCACCACTGCATCTTGCTGGACATCACGTCCTATTGCATCAAAGACCGGCTGCAGCTGGGAAAGCACTGCAGCAAGATTGTGCTGTACGCAGCAGACCAAGACCAGGGCGAGACTCAAAGTGGTGGCATTCACAAGTACGCACATATCTGCCAGACCGGTCCTACTGCAAGCGCAGGTGCTGCTGTGCGGGGACCTGCGGAATCAGCAGGAGGTGATGTGCCCAGCGTCCCATGATCGAAAGGGTAGGAGCGCGTATGTGACACGTAAACCCCGACGTGTCTTAAGTCATTTGTCCATTCGGAGGTGCTGCTGTGCGCGGACCTGTGGAAGCGGCAAGAGACGCTGTACGCGGCCTACCACGACAGGGAGGGCGTCACCGAGGCATTCATCAAGAATGGCATCCGCCACGCACTGGGCTCCCTCGGCAACGCTGCCGCCGCGGACTCTGCAAACTGGGACTACGAGGTGCGCCGGCTGCATGCACATGGTTCGAGGGTTCTAGAACTTGCTCAGCCTTAAGCCCGAATCACACATAAGCCAAGACACCAACTTGCCTGGCATTTGTGTGCTGTGCGCCGCGTGGATGCTGCATGGTCTTGAGTACACAGCTTGGGCTGCAGAGACGCAATTAGGTGTCGAGCGACACGACTGCACAGTGCAGGTGGACGTCAACGCGGCAGAGACGTAGGTGGAGATGTGGCTGCGCGCGAAGACGGACATCGGCGCCGTTTCACGTCCTTTCAAGCGAGTAAAGGATGCGATACATTGTTCCTTCATCGCAGGTAGACGCTGATGCAGCGGAGATGTAGGTGGAGATGTGGCTGCGCGCCGAGACAGACATCGGAGCCCTGATGTGTTCCGATCCAGCGAAAGGAGAGACCCAATATATTTGAGGGAACGAACATATGGAGTGCCACACAGGTGGACATCAACGCGGCGGAGACGCAGGTGGAGATGTGGCTGCGCGCCAGGATGGACATCGGCGCCCTGGCGGATGGCGTGGTCGTCGTCGCGGGCGAGCGCGTTCTGGTGGAGGTGTCGCGCAAGTTCACGCCGCAGAAGCTGGCGGGCCTTGCCTACAATTCGGGCCTCTACATCCAGGTATCTTGTTTCATTCTGGAACCCTAATCCCAGATAACAGTCTTGCTGCAGCTCCGGTCTGCACATCTGAGTTTGGTTCAGGAATGGCTAGCAGTGTCCGTATGAGCTGTCCGGTAAAATACTGGTCTACACTCTGCGATGTGCAGCCTTGAACTCCTCTTCACAGCTTGAATTCATCCTGCGTGGCGGCACGGCCGCAGAGCACTCCGCCGGCGCTGAGCATGGCACCGACACCAATAGTGCATCGATTTGCCGCTGGCGCTTGTGCAGGCGGCGTGGCGCACGGACATGTACAGCATGCAGCTGCTGGTGTCACCGGCGGAGGCGCTGCGGCGGTGCTGGGCGGCGGCGGACGCCTTTTTCGGCGGCATTGCCGACTGGGCCACGCACCCCATCGCCGTGCGGCACCCCTTCTGCTTCTACTACGGCCACGTGGCGGCCTTTGCCAAGCTCAAGATCCTGCCGGACGACCCTGCGGTGCGCAATGCACGTTGAAGCCCCTCATCCAGTCGGATGCAGAGCTGCATTGCTCATGCAGCGGGGATGTTCCTCTGCTCAAGGACTTCAGGACTTCAGGCAGGAATTATCACATGCATGTAAACGCTCTCGTGGTTCAGATCAGCATGCAGTCACTTTGCTATCAACACATTTTTGTCTGCTGGATGCAGAGCGGCATGGACGAGATGATGTCACGCGGCATCGACCCTGACGTCGCGAACCCGGACGAGTGCCACTCGCACCCAGATGTGCCCGACGCCTGGCCCAGCCGGCGCGAGCTGCACGCCTATGTAGCTGAGACGCGGCAGAAGATCTTGCAGCGCGGGCGGTTGGGCGAGTGCAGCACGGACATGGAGGCGATGCGGCGGGTGGTGCTGGCGGTGGAACACGACATGATGCACCTGGAGACGCTGCAGTACATGCGCGCGCAGCAGGTGCGATTCACTGTCCCATTCAGTCCTTTGTGCTGTGCGTGCAATGTACGCGGCATAGTGCCACCCTCAGCGACATGATGTATCTGGAGACTGGAGACGCAGCAACACTTGCGCGCGCAGCAGGTATGGCTGCGCTGCAAGAGGTCACCCAATGCAAGAGCGTTGTCTGACCATGTCTGAAGTTGAAAGCGTGAAATGATGTCCTGGCAACGCTGCAGTACATGCGCACACAGCAGGCGCGGACCCTCTCTCTTTCTGGGCCTGGTCCATCATTGGCTGATGCAAGCAATCGTCAACCGTCCGCCACAATCTCTCTGAGCACAAACAGGCCATCGGATGCGATTGCAGCGTCATGCTGTGACACGACATCATCAGCTCAGACAAAGCGTGTTGCTTGAACAAACTTGCTGATCTGGCGCTCTTCTCTGATCTGCAGGTGAAGGCAGACTTTGAGGCGGGCCCAGAGCGGCCGTCCACACCGCGAGGCAGCCAAGCGGAAAAGGCGCCCGTGTTCAACGGCAAGGCTGCCGACGCCGTCCTCATACCAGGTCAGCGATTGCTGAAATCACTGTTCGTCGGCGCAGGGCCCTTCCCGCCTCATTCAGTCTCGCGCACATCGAAGCCGGACCGGCGCAACTGGTGGCCCCTGGTGCCTCTGGCAGCTGCATGGAGATGCCACCATCTGACACCGCTCGGATATCAGCCTGACAAAGCCATTCCAGCCGCTGACCATACAGCACTGCCTTGACCCAATAGGCGGGGCGGTGCAGCTGGGCTCGCCCACAGACGGCAGCGTCGGCTTCGTGTGGGACAACGAGGGCCCGCCCTCGCCGCTGCAGCAGGTACACATGCACCTGCCACAAGCCGAGATGGACACAGTGTGCATGTGACAGCTCAGTGCACTGGTGGCACGCTTGTTCCACTACACCCTGCACCCACAATTTGCAAAGGCTCGATGTACCACATGCGACGCTAATGCTCGTTCTGAACACCTAAACCCTGCTGCTCACAAGGCGGAGGCGTTTCGCGCCTCGGCGGCAGTATTCTCCACCGGCGAGTTCTGCGACTTTGCTTCAGGACTTCGCCACCAAGGGACTGACGTATCAACACGACTCTTGCGGTTTTACATAGGTGGAGGCGTTCCGTGCCTCGGCGGCGGCGGTCTCCATTGGCGAGTTCTACCAATTTGCCGTCATCGGCCGCGGCTACGAGCGTCCCGAGTACTGGGCGCCCGAGGACTACGCGCTGTTTGCCGGCAAGGGGCAGGTGCGCCGCCGCTTATCTGTCAGGGTATAGGATCACCACTGGCCTTGCCCTCAGGGGCTCAGCGGCGCATGCTGCACAGGTCATACACGCATTCAGAAGTCTAGGCGTGGTTGTTATTTACTGAAGGGAATCTAAACTAATCGTAATCTAAATTAACGCTTCCTGCGCAGGTGCTGCCAGCCACCTGGTCGCAGTCATATCAGGGCGGCTCGGTGTTTGTGCACTGGGCCAACGGCAGCACATGCGGCTGGCGCGACGTCGCTGACGAGCCCGTCTTGTGCAGGTGCGACACTGCTGGCGGCGGCGACTCCCAGGCATCTCCCATGCAACTGCAGAATTGCACATGCAGCAACATGTTCATCAGCAGCTATTCCTGATTTGTTGTGGCTTTGCCGCCCACGCTGAGCTGTCAGCACCAGTGCGGGCGCCTCTGCAGCTGTGCTGTGCAAGTCTTGGTGCCTGGCACACTGTCTTGTGCATGACCTGCTTGAGTACCAGTGGAATGCCAGTGCCTCCAGAAAAGCTAAATTCACTGGTTTCACCATTGTTCTTCACCCCGCAGCCTGGCAGAAGCGGAGGCGTACTGCCGATTCTGCGGCGCCGGCGCCCGCATCATGGCGGAGCCCGAGTACCAGCGGCTGCTGGCGCCCGACGTCGCCGGCCGGTCCGCAGCCTGAAACCCCTAGCGTGCTAACATATTCGTGACTGCTGTCTCGGTGGTTGACGATGTCCTGTGCGGCCAAAACAGCGCAGCAGCTCAACTTCCTGGCTGCAGGTCGGACAGGGACAGCAAAGTCTGTGTGACGTTCTGTGACGCTTGAGTTGCGGATCGTTGCATGGGCCTTCTGGGGTTCACACGATTCAGGCAGCTGAGGGAGTGTAGGCCGCACTGAGGCCCTCCCATCGAATAACGCGCAGGGTGCGGCAGCTGCGGGAGTGCGGCTGGGAGTGGACGTGCACGCCCTTCGCGCCGCTGCCTGGCTTCCAGGCCATGCCCGAGTACTCTGAGTACAGCACAGGTGCGTTTGACAAAGATGCACACATGAAGATTGTGCGCCCAGCCAAGCGCATTCCGAGCACCTGTCTCGTGATGGCGAAGCCAGCAGAGGCTGCCACTTGCAGCCACACAGATGTGGCGACGTCAGAGCCGCCTGCTGCACATGCACATGCAGTCATACAAAGATGTACCAGTCGTTGCTTGCTGACTTCTTGACCAACACTAATTACGTTGTCGCGCAGACTTCTTTGACGGCAAGCACTTCGTGCTGAGGGGCTCCTCGCCGGTGACGCCGCCGCCGATGCGACGCGACAGCTTCCGCAACTACTACCAGAAGGCGTACCCTTTCGTCTTCGCCAAGTTCAGGCTGTGCTTCGACGCCGCCGTCGCCGGCGACGCATAGGCGCCCATGTAAATGAAGGGGGTGCCATGTTCACGGGACGGTTTTTGCTGAAAGAATTGTGCAGTTGAGGCAGGATCATGCAACTCAGCAGGAGGTTCGCGAGCCGCGCGGGGTTCTCTTGCAGATGGAGAGCTGACAGATTGTCAGCCAGCAAAGCATGGTGTTTATCCGTAGCTGGCTGCATTTTGGAGCGGGATGTTCCAGCACTGTCGGTAAGTTTGACACATTGACACAATGTGTGAATTCATTGCATGTCGTCGATGCATGTCGTTGATTGTGAATTTGCAACAGCTGTTGCTGCATGTGGTGGCGCGCACGTGAACTCATTGTCTGAACGTTGTATTGGGAGGCCAGAGCCTACAGGCAAGCACTGATGCATGCATGAGAACTCTGGGGTCTAGGGACTGTCAACAGCGTTGACGTATATTTGGTGGATGTACAGTTTTGCATGTACCTAGTGTTTGAGTTGGCCATGTGATGTAGAATTCAGATGTGTGTTACCACGAGTTCTCTAACAACACCGCGATGGTAGAGCGGTTATATGTTACACACACACATAGCCGAAACACAGCACTCTGGTGTACACGTCCACATAACAACTGTTGCTCAACTTGTTCGCAAATGGTTCAGCGTGCACACTACTGTACACTCAGTCCATGCTTGAGCTGGACCTATGCATACGAATGGACAATTTTGCTGCTGCATGGCGCTGTCGCTGTTGGGTCGAGTTGCATAACTTCACAGCAGTCGTACATGCGCACAGCGATCGTCGATGGCTGCACCTCAGCGCTCAAGGCACTGCTGCTGCTTTACCCGCTTGGCAAAATAAGTTGCATCGTTTATCATCCACTCGCATCATGGCGGTTCCTTGATTGCCGCACATGGATTTGGTGGTCCTTGATCCTGTCACTTGAATCTGGCTGTCAGCGCCTCCTTGTTGTCCTGCGCCCAGTGCTCGAAGGTCTTGCCCTTCACGATGGCGCCGTCCAGCGGGCGCGCGTCTGCGGCAGCACAGGCATTTGTGATGTAAAACCGCGGTCGTGGCGCAGTCGTGGCTCAGTGGTGCATTGCACACGGCAGCACGAAAGCCGGGGACGGTCGTGCGAATGAAGGGCATCAGGCAAGGTGCCGTGTTGTCATGGCCACGAACAAATCGGCGCAGGAAACCAGGGCAGGAAGATGAAACAGCGGGAAACCGCATGCACCGTTGAAGTGGTCGAAATTTTTGAAATAGCTCCACATGTTGGCCAGGTCCGCTGCGCCTGCAAGGCCACAGCGAGAACGCACTCACTGACGGAGCAATTGGTCCGTCCGAGAAGCTCTTCAGCGAATGGTAGCACTCGGAGGTTGGTGTCGAGATGCAATGCGTCTGTTGCATCTGCTGCATGCTTCAAGGGTTTGATCGGCACTACTACCTGGGAACGGAGCGGCCGCCGCCTTTTCGTCTGGGATGTCGACATACCTGCACCAGCAGCCGTGCGTCCTCACATACACAGACACACGAGGTGAGACCAGGCTCAAGACGCATACTTTTGGTGCTACGCGGTCCCGGCCGGCAGCGTGCACAGCAGTGAAAGTTCAACAGCAGCTGTTGACATCGGCATGCAAACAAAGTGGCGACTTCCAAGCTCTGACACGCACTTGAGATTCTTGCCGGTGACGTTGCTGATGATCGCCGCTGCGTCACCAAAGCTCAGAAGCTGCCCCACGACTGCAGCGCAGGATCAACATGCATTCTCATCCCTACAGCACTTTTATGACTGCAACACTGTGGCAACAAAAATGGCGCAGGTGATTGTGTCAATGGTGTGGCGGAATACTGCTGTGGAGACGCACCTGGCAGGGTCTTGCCGATGTACTTGTCGGGATCCGCGAGCGCCGCTGCGCAACACAGATGCTTCCTAATTTACATGTGTTTCAACAGGCACATTCGAGCTTGGCATTGACAACCTGAGCGGGTCTGCCGGGACGTGTTTGAAGCTACATGATGAGACTGACAAGAAGTTGGAGGCATGCATCCTGACCTGCTGCGGTCGCGCCGATGTCTCTGGCATCGTGAGCGGCGTGCCCCTTTGTTCCGGCGTTTAGGAAGACTGCGTAGGATCCGTTGCCCTGCAGCCACAAGGTAGCTAGTCAGCCTCAAGCAGAAACGCAGTCTGTTACTGTTGACGACACAAGCCTGGCGAATCGACATTGAGGACATTGCGAAGTCGGCTGGGGTTTGCTTTCGGTGTACGACGCGTCTTGGTTCACTTTGTCACCTGAGAGATGAAGGGCAGGAAGGTGACGAAGTTGTCGTAAAACACACTAGTGTGCAGCACCTACACGTCCTCATGCCCAGTTCTTTATTCAACGTTCGTAGAGGAGAATGGGATGTTCGGGGGCAGGTCAGCGCATGCGTATACAGCGAAATTCAGCAGGCACTGTTTTGGCAAGCTTGCAAAGAGTAGGAAATATTTTCAACTGCTGACATGGCAGCATGCAAGGCGCACCGTCGCCGGCACACCAGAGGACTGCAGGTACTCCTGCGGGCAGCATTTGCAGAGGTTTCAGCCTTAAGTGAAATCCGGTCGACAGCACGCACTCAAGCCATCAGAACAGGCCTCGGCGAGCACATCAGCAGTCATGGAGATACGCACCGTCACTGCGGCCTTGCTCTCGAAGTGGGGCACCAGGCTGCCCGGCGCCACCTCCTTCAGCTTGGCGGAGACGCCCTCCTTGGTGCGTGGGTCCTCCAGGCCGCTCCAGACCAAGTGCTGGATGCCGGCCTGCGGTGTGCGCATGGCCCCAAGGTGGCGGGCAATGGTATATGCAGGATGGGCATATGTGTCATTGCCGAAAGGCAGCCATGGTGGTTCAAGAACAGGACTGAGAGGCAGCGTGCATGTTTCCAAAGGAGCTCCATGAGGTGCATCGGCTGAGGTGCATCGGTCGAGGTGCAAGACGGCTCTGTGCGGTGCATCGAGCATCATGACATTGCCGGATGCTACCTTGGCATCAGGCGTACCTCCTTTGCCGCGTCGACGCCGTTCTTGCCATGTGCGGTCTCGGTCTCGGGGTTGCCCTTCGCGCCGCCGGCAAAGTCTGTGACGAGGAATGCTCCGTGTGCGCCGCTGAAGGCCTGCGATCAAGTAACATCATACATTAGAGTTCTGTTGCAATGCATCAGTGCTCCAACTGGCAAAGACCGTCTCTCAGCCATCGGCAGTCCGTGGATAATGCTGTTCTCGTGACACTGATGTGGTGCTTGACACAGGGCAGAGCGCACCTTGATCAGGGATGCCTTGTCATTGAGGTCGCCCTGGACGACCTCGACGCCACGGCTGGTCAGTGCCTTGGCCTTGTCCGACTGCGGGTCGCGGCTGATGGCGCGCACCTTGAACTCGCCCTGGCTCAGCAGGGCGTCAACGACGCCACCGCCCTGCAACATGCCACACACGGTTGTCAATCGCATCGCGACATCCAGATTCTTGACAATGATGGTTTTAACTTTCCGTGCACATGCCTAATCGCACGACCTCACCTGCCTGCCTGTTGCACCTGCAACATGCGATGCACCTCGATTTAGATCGAAGAACCAAGAGTCGACTGCACAAGACTGGCTGCAACTTCAAGGCAGATGCATGCTCGCACACATGCGCCCTCACCTGTCACTACAACTACCGGTTGTGCCATCGCGGGACTCGTGCTGATGTTGGAGCTTGATTGCTGAGGTGTCGTGCAGAAGCGCGAAACGACTGGAGACTGGGAGGCAACTGCGGATGAGTGAATGCCAGGATGAAGTGAAACGAAGTGCAGAAATCGTTCATGTAGCACAGCCGCAGCAGCATTACGACCGGCGCAGCATCTTTATTACGGCCGGCTGCATTTCCGGTGTGCCAAGCAGTGCGCCTGTTGTTTCACAGAACGTAAAACTTAGTCACTCCCGAAGAAGAAAGGGGCAGAAAAAGGCCCTACAGTTGCGGGGCAATGACGCAGGACGATGAGCAGAAACTTCCTGCCACACACACAATGTGCGCACGATCCACCAATACCGTCTGCACACAAACTTACTCAATGCATGTTTTGCCGCGTCTCATCTGGGAATAAATCGCGGCAGATAAGAAAGGTCATATTTTGCTCTGAAAATCACGTGGCTGACAGTGCCGTTCTGCCGGCAGGGCTGCCATGCGCGCGTCCAGGCATGTACAGCGGCTGCTGAATGCCACTGCCAGCAGCACACCATGCTGCAGCAGCGGAACAGCCCCGTTTGCACCAATGAGCTGCGACAGCTTCGAAGCTGTGGCCAGGTGCAGCGCTGCATGCAGCGGGATGGCAGGCTCCGCGCCTTCCAGTGCATTACACTCAGTCACAGCAGCGCAGTCCACGCCCACGGCACGACACAACAGCTCGTGGAACCACGTACCAGTGCCTCACGTCGCACAGCGGTTGCGGCAGCAGCAGCAACCGCAGCAGCGGCCTTTCACAGCCCTGGCCGAGCGTGTCGCGGAGGACGAGCCCGAGCAGCCGCAAGCACATGCGCCAGCGCCGGCGCAGCAGCCCGCACCAGCCAGGCATCGCCAGCGAACCCCGGCGCTGCCGTCAGTGGAAGAGGTCCGGGCACGGCTACGCTCTGACAGCGGCGGCGGCGGCGGTTGCTCGCCCTCGGCGGCCGCCGTACCGCAGCAGGCGGACTCGGCGGCTGCTGCCGACGGCGAAACGCTGGACTGGCGGCGCCTGGTGGAGGCGCTCCGGCGCGGACAGCAAGCGGAACCGGATGCGGGCGCCGTCCTCACTGACACCTTCCAGTGCGTCCTGCCCTACCCTTCCCTGGACGTATGTCAGTGCAATCCGCGATTGATCAGTGCAGGATTTGTTGGCTGCGAGCCGCCTCATGCGCCGCACCATGCCAATCTGCCGCATCTTGTGCATGTTGACCGCGTCTTTTTGCTGCAGGCGCAAGCACACCTACCTGCGCATCTCGCTGACGGAGCGGTGCAACCTGCGGTGCCTGTACTGCATGCCGGAGGAGGGCGTCGACCTGTCGCCCAGCGGCGAGCTGCTGACATCGGAGGAGATCTTGCGCCTGGTGCGTAAAACGTAACAGACCCTATGCCCCGCAGTGTCTGAACGTCGCATGGCAGTGGTGGCATCGCGCACCCAAGATTGAGCCACAAGCAAAAAGGCCTGTCCCTTCAGTAGCAACGATGCGGGCTGGGCTTCGCACGGCGATCAGGCCTGCGGGTTGCGCGACCCGACGGCGCAGCAGCTTGGAACACATCTGCTCATGACTGTCGATCTAACTCCGCGTCGCAGGCAGCGGTGGTTGTGGTGCCGGGGAGGTGCAAGATCCATAGCCAGCGTGTGGCAAGCCGATGCTGCGGCAGGACATTGTGGAGCTCAAAGCTGCACAGTATTGAGCTCCACAAAACTTTTCAGTTGATAATCTGGGCACTCGATTCCAATTCCGCAGGCGGCGCTGTTTGTGGACGCGGGGATCAGCAAGATCCGGCTCACGGGTGGCGAGCCGACGCTGCGGCGCGACATTGTGGAGCTCACGGGAGCGCTGTCGGCGCTGCCGGGCTGCGACGCCGTGGGCATCACCACCAACGGCATCGCGCTGCAGCGCAAGCTCGCCAAATTGAAGGAGAACGGTGAGTGCCGCTGGGGGATGCACAGACTGCCCTGTTGCACACAGCCCAGCCGCGGGTGACATGATTCGGTTCAACTCTTACACTGGCAGCCCGGCGCACAGCAGCTGCGCAGCTGCTGCGGCGATGACTCGAAGTTGGTTGGACCATAGCAGAAACAGAAGCACTAAAACAACCGCATCAGCTTGTGGAACGAAAGCAAACCCCTTCATTTTCCTAGCCTCCTGAACTTCGGCACAGGATTCAGCCGACTGAACATCAGCCTGGACACGCTGCGGCTGGAGCGCTTTGAGGCCATGATGCCCCTTTTCAAAAACCCAAAGTAAATCTGTCAGTTTACAAATATGCAGGCCTTAGCTTGCTGAACATCAGCCTGGACACGCTGCGGCCAGAGCGCTTCGAGGCCATGACGCGGCGGAAGGGGCTGGAGCGCGTGCTGTCCACCATACAGCAAGCGGTCGACCTGGGCTACGATCCTGTGAAGGTGGGAAGAGACACATGGGAAGCAAAACCTTCAGATCCCTGATGATCCCGCAGTTCGAATTCTATTACACCACACAGCAGGTGGCAGACCTGGCTATGACCCCGTCAAGGTGAGAACATTGGATGCCTGCGCAGACAGTTCTGAACGACTACAGTCTGAGATTATTGCATCATATTATTGCATTATTATTGCATCATATCATTACATCATATTATTGCATTATTACTGCATCATCCGCCAGGCCATCGACTCAGGCTGCGACCCCGCCACGGCGGGCGTGCTGCACGGAAACCAAATCCAACACTACTGGATCCTTGACGCGGACGCCCGGCAATCGATCTTGAACTGGCTTATTCAAAAGCAGATCAGCATGGTGGTCATGCACGGGCAGAACGAGGTTGGACTGCTGGACTTTTCGACGCACATTTCTGAGTCTCATGACGACACTCGCAGGCAACAGATTTCAAAAGTGCTCGTTCAAACGCAGGTCAGTGTATGTGGTGGTCGTGCGCGGGGAGAACGAAAGACGAGCTGCTGGGTTTCGTTGGGCTGACGCGGCACGCGCCGCTCAATCGCAAGACATGTTTATGACCAATCGCTTCTTGTTCGATTGCAGGTCAATGTGGTGGTGATGCGCGGCCAGAACGAGGACGAGCTGCTTGATTTTGTGGAGCTGACGCGGCGCGCGCCGCTCAACGTGCGCTTCATCGAGTACATGCCCTTCGACGGCAACGTGTGGGCGGAGCCCAAGATGGTGACCTACGCCCAGATGCTGGAGGGCATCCGGGCAGCGTACCCGCAGGGTTTGGAGCGCTGCCAGGTGCGCTTCGTTCGCTTGTAGTTTGATGAAATCCAGATGGACAAAAACCGAATTGGGAGGCCAAGATGGTGATATATGCCCAGATCCTGGAGGCGATCCGGGCGGCATACCCGCAGGGCCTGGAGCGCTGCCAGGTGGGTCAAGGGAGGGCTTAGGGTTTGGGCAGAGCCCAGATGCTGGCGGCCAGCTGGGTGGTCTACCCGCAGGGCCTGGAGCAGTGCCAGGTGCAGTGTCTTGGGTTTGGGTTTGAGGTCAACAACTTCTAAGACTCTTGAACTCAGAGCCTGCATGACGCATGAGGGGAGGGTGACAACGTCTGGGCGCGTGGAGAGATGCAGACCCTTCTTGCACATAGTCCCTGAAACACGGCTATCATGCAGGATGCGCGGGGGGAGGCGGCGACTTCCGCATGCCGAGCTTCCGCGGCAGGGTGTCCCTTGTGACTTCAGCGAATTCTGAAAGCCCGACAGTCAAAACAATTGAACTTTTTGCAGGATGCGCGGGGGGAGGTGGCAAAGAATTTCCGCGTCCCAGGCTTCCGGGGCACGGTGTCCTTCGTGACCTCCATGACCAGCGCCTTCTGCGGCGACTGCAACCGCCTGCGCCTCATGGCTGACGGCAACCTTAAGGTGACATTGTCTCTGCTTGAATGCAGCTGCTGACTTGCTTGCACCGGGCACATAACACCTCTGTGTGCGGCAGATGCGATTTGCTTTACATGCCGGCAAGGGTCTGTCACCCTTCTGCTGCCGCCGCCGTGTCTCGATGTCGCCCGGTTGCGATGAGGCAGTGAGGGCTGCGGCCCCCGGACTCAGCGGCAGGGCTCGTTGCATGCTTGAAAGGCTTTGAAGAGGGGTTTCTAAAGCAAGAGGCGACTGCAAGAACCCACCTCTTGGCTGTGCCGGTTGTCTCAAGTGCAACACCTCGAATCTGCACACAGGTGTGCCTATTCGGCGCCAACGAGGTCAGCCTGCGGGACGCGATGCGGGAGGGCGCGACGGCCGTTGAGCTGCGGGCGATTGTTTCAGCGGCGGTCGACCGCAAAAAGGCGGCGCACGCCGGCATGTTCGAGATCGCGCGCACCAAGAACCGCTCCATGGTCAAGATCGGCGGCTGAGGCTGAAGGCGTCAGCTGTTGTCGCATGGCAACAAGGTCAAGCGAAGCTGGCAATGCAGTTTGCTGTCTAATTTCACAATGTCAGCAGCTAAGGCTGGGGGCGGCGGCAGCTGCTTGATGTACATGTTTCTTGCCTGATTGTTTGTGAGGTGTCGGCAGTGGCCTGTCTGCGCTAGGATTATTTGCAGCTTTTATTGCTGGGCCGAATGCGAGCGGCCGCTGGCAGTGTGCTGAACACGTGTGTGTTGTGTTTATCGAGTGTTTGAATGCTTGCTTGAATGCTTGCTTGCTGTTCTCCTGGGATGTCGAATACTCTCAGCCTGAGAGTATTCGACATCCCAGGAGAACATCCCGAAGCTTGACAAACCTACTGTGGATATCAACAACCCTGCCGCTCAATTAAAAAGGTCACATACGAGCGGCAGTACGTCTGCTGCGTGACCCAACACAACATCTACGCGCCCCGCTGCAAGCGCAGCCCGGCATTCTATACACCAAATGATTATCGTACATATGAGCAGCTGAACAGCAGGTCACTCAACAACGTGGCGGGCAAAGAGGTTCTCAGGCTTTGACATCGCCTTGAACTCCAGCGAGTTCCCGCTGCGGCAGTGAACATCAGCAGTATTTCTCACTTGAGGCACACACTTGGCGGCGTGGATGACAAAGCACTGCTGCGAAAAACAGACACACATGGAGCACATCGAGCTAGCATATCACACATGACTTCAATGTGAATATACGCACCTCTTATCCTGGAAGAACATAGTCCACTGCTCTCCTGGCTGCTCTGCCGCCACGCATGAGCACGATTTAGAGAGGCCAGAGTTGGACGACTACTGCCAGCAGCTGCATCGAAAGCAAGCAACGTGCCCAATCCGGACTGCCTGCGGTGCAGGTGTGGTGTCAAACAGGCCTTGGGGTTGGCAGCGTGGCCACGCACGCCATTCTGGAACACGACCAGCTTTCCCGCTCAAGAGCTGCAGCCAGCAGCATTCATGAATGAATACGGAGCTTGCCTTGGAAGCGAATGTGCGGTTCGATGATGAAACGGATGCCGGCGCCGCGCACCCGGTCCGCCAGCTCGTGAAACTGCATCAGCACCGTGATGTGTGCATGAACAGAGCATCCGAAGTGTGCCTAGCCCTGCATCCTCACCTCCCGGCAAAGGCAAAGGCCGCTTGCACCACAGGGACCAGGACACTAACACTTTTCAGGTGGTGCCAAACTGTTTGGGTTTTTTTGGTTTTCTCTGGATTGCCAGAAGCTGGTCTTCAAGCGATGCACATTGCTTGGGCAGCGTCAGAGCCCTGAATTCCCCAAAGCCCACCTGCGGCACTGAGAGCACAAGGCCAAAGTGCGGTACGGGCACCGCGTCGCCGTCGACAGCGTTTGCGCTCTTCGCTGCCTCGTACCCCTTCACCTCGTGACATACTATCTGCACTTCACAAGAAAATCACTGACAAACGCGCAAGCTCGCACATGCAACACACCTGTGACAGTAATTCATGTGACTCCGGCGCAAAGTGTGCAGTATGCAAACGACTGCATGCTGCGAGCCCATTCGGACTCGTGACACGCCCACCTGGTGTCCGTACAGGCTGTAGTCCACCCACGTCTTTGCTGAGCGGCCCTCCTGGCAGCCCAGCAACCTGTCCATCACAGGTCATGATGCATTCAGACTCCTGCGATTCAATCCTCTTACCATGCACTCAGCTGAGCGACAATCATGCATGCCTTGTCTTACCCTCCATAGAAGTCCCTGGCTGCCTGGACGTCGTGCACGGGAAAAGCGAGGTGGAACGGCGGCATGCCGGTCGCGGCCTGCGGCGCCACATCGGCTTGCTGCGCGCTAACGGCCGCGCTCGTGGTCACTGATCGCGTCGAGGCGGCGATGAGGGCCTCGTTGTGAACCACTGCTGTGAGCTGCCGCGAAAGGTGCGATGAGCTGACTGGCCTGGCCAGACATTGCCCTAGCAGGCCGGATCTGCCAGTGAGAGCATGTCGTGCCGCGTTGGCGCTGAGCTTTGTGAGCGCCGTCATGGTGAAAGGACTACACACCATTCAATGCTGTGGTGTATCGCGTTCAGTTTGAATCACCCGCTGCTTGTTTTGAAAGCCAATTTTGGCAACGTTGTCTGTCAAACGCAGAGGTGATTGTTGCAGCTGAAGGAGCGAACAATCCGACGAGATGTGATGCGACCTTGTTTGACGTGGAATGTGTGTTTTGCCTGGGTTTTGCCGAGGTTGAAATTGGGAGCATGACTGGAGATCCTAGCGGCAGGCGCATGCCAGCAACTCCGCATGGCGGATTTTTCCTCTTCTCTGGCACGAACTGTGAACAACCAAACTGCTTTACAACCATGATCTGCACACACGCAGATCAGCAACCACAACGTCACTTTCTCCCAGCTTACCATCTTCGCGTACCGCCAACAAAACACGCACTCACAAGGCGCAGATCAAGGGTTCGCGTTTCAACTATCAAACGTCCCATTCATGTTGCGTTCCGGTAAAACGACAGGACTGCACGAATCTGACATCCACCACAGCACCTGACCGTTGCTCAGCCTGCGTCCCGGGCCACTGCCGCCAGGCATTTGACAGCCGACTCCTCATGGCCGTGGGCACATTGCAAGCGTCCCGACGGCAGATGCAGCCGTGAGCAGCAGCGTCTCCGCTGCGTCAGCCAGCTGAACTGCTTCCCCGCGGCTGCCACCAATGTTCCCACCGCCGCCACAGTGTCAGGACTTGGACTTGATGCTGCTGTTTGACCGTAGTAAGCTGCGATTGGGGTCGCCGCCCAGGATAGCGTGCCTGCAATACAGGAAGTTGACGTTTCAAGAATTGAATCTCGTGCTGTGGGGAACAGCAGCATGCCGAGGCCATGCTGTGGAGTTATGTTTCAATCCTCAACGCCATTGCGCGGCTCAGAAGGAACGCTTCACATGCAGACCCCAACAGCTGCCCGTCGGCAGCATCTCCGATGGAGAAGCGGCACCTTGTAATCGGCAGTTACTGCATGGGAGACAGCTGGGGAAGTGGCAGCTGCAAAACTTAAGACGCCGATGGAGATGCACATGCAGGAGATCCTAAAGTAGATGGCGCAGTCCTTACTTGGCGGTGCACATCTTAGGACCCTCATTGCTTGGAGACGGTTGTGAAACTAGGAGCTCGATTCGGGCCTTACATGCGGACATCTTGGAGGAGACGGCGCGGTCCTTGGCCTCGCGGCGGTGCAGGTGTTCTGGAGCAGTCTCGTAACAGAGACCCACTGCATTGGGACAATTGCGAAGCTACAAACTCAGGGCGCGGACGCACATGCGGGACATCTTGGAGGAGACGGCGCGGTCTTTCGCCTCGCGTCGGTGCAGGTCCCGCTTGACGCGCGCGTAGCTCTCCGACAGCTCCGCCAGCGCCATCTTGTTTTTGACCAGCTCCATCATCAACCCCTCGTTCTCCTCCTTCAGCTGCTCCACCTGTGGAAAGAGGCACCAACTGTGCTTTGTGCAACGTTCCATTGGAGCCAGCTCGTTTTGACCAGCCTCCATCGTCAAGCCCTCGTTCTCCTCGTTCAGCTGCTCCACCTGTGTACATCCAATCATACGAGGTCAGGGAACGCTGTGGTGAACTGCATCATCTTGACCAGCTCCGTCATGATGCCTTCGTTCTCCCTTTTCAGCTGCTCCACATGTGCATCACGAATTGACACCCTGGTTCCCTACCGTTCTGGTCTACAAATCTTGCGCTGCAACCAGCTCCGACATCAAGCCCTCGTTTTCCTCCTTCAGCTGCTCCACCTATAATTGCATTACACGTTGTTGAATACTGTTTTCCCACTGTTCACAGTCACACTGTCATCGGCGCCAGCTCCGTTGTAATGTGCTTGTGCTCCTTCTTTCCCTGCTCGAGCCTCCAGCAGCTGTTGAAGCAGGGGTGCTCCGCATGACGCTGGGCGGCTCCCACAGAGGCCAGACCAACATTATATAACTCGAAAGCAGATGCCAGGAAACGCCGCAAGGGTGGATCACCTCCGTCTCCAGCAGGCTGTTGAAGAAGGTGTGATCCGAGCGGCGGGCGTCGCTGGGCGGCGTCCCAGTTCACACGAGAACTACTCTTTTACTGATTGCATTCGTCACAAACCCTTCACCTCTGTCTCCAGCAGGCTATTGAAGAAGGGGTTCCCCGCGCGGCGGGCGTCACTGGGCAGTGTGACATGTCTTCGAACAAGATGGTCCGTGTTTCCTTTTCGCTGGGCGGCGTGCATGCAGGGCAACCATCTGGGATGATTTGAAAGGAGATGGCGAAGTGGCTTGGAAAGTCAGCCCAAAACGGGATTTGGCTTGTCACCTCTGTCTCCAGCAGGCTGTTGAAGAAGGGGTGCCCCGAGCGGCGGGCGTCGCTGGGCGGCGTGCCCGGCGACTCCGCGGCCGCGTCGCCGCTGCCGTCGCGGCGCGGGCTGTCGGTCGCAAAGGCGCTGGCGCCGCCGTTGGTGACGTCCTTGGGCGCCGCGACGGCGGCACGCCGCGCGATGGCGGACGTGAGCTGCCGCTCGCACTCCATGAGCTGCTGCCCCGTCTCCTGCAGCTTGGCCTCCACCATGAGCTTCGCGCTCTCCATCTGCCGCCTGCAGAACAACCGAGTAGAGTTCATAGATATTGCGTCCAGAACAGCTCTGTGGGGTAAGAAACTGCATCATCCGCCGTCTTGCCCGCAGCTTACCCTCCACCATGAGCTATGTGTTCGTCATCCGCTGCTTCGAAACGGTTTAAGAAATGTCAACCATCAGGCGTCAAGAAGCATAGGACTTTCAATGTGCCCGCAGCTTGGCCTGCGCCAGTAGCTTCGCGCTCTCCATCTGCCGCCTGCAGGACATCTGGAGCACAATCAGCAGAAGCGTGTCTGGATGTGAGGGATGTAAGTCTCGAACTGACCAGAGCAGGCAGCGCCGCCTCTCCAGCAGGGTATTTGCAATCCAGATGACACACCCGATTGCTTCCAGCCACAGCAGCGCCAATGCGACAGCCTGGCCGCAATTGAAGGGTGGCACCGGCGGAGTTGCTCCATGGACACAGAAGGCGCACCGCTTGGCTTCGCTCTCCGTGAGCGACTGCTGCAGCTCGTGCACCTTCTGCTGCGCGTGAAACAGCTGCTCGTTGAGTTCCTCGAACTCCTGCTCCACCTCCACCTGCGCATGCACACACGTGTGTGATAACCTTTTGTGTGTCCTTTGTGACAGACCCTCAAGGAAATGCAGATATCCAAATGACCCAGTGCGCCAACGGCGATGCAGGTGCAGGTGCTTAAGTCACGGCATGTATAGGAAATGCCTGGCGCCCACAGTGGCAGGAGGCTCCGATTGTATTGGCACTTCAACTGTCTCCTCACCGACAAAATCTCCGCCTGCAAGAGCTAGCTGCAGTAGCGAAGCAACCCTGCGGGTAGCTTGCTACCAAAGGGGCTTGCTTCGCTCCGTTGCTTTGCAACGCAAAGGGAAAAAACTATGTTTTTTCCCTTTTCACATCTTTTGGAAAATGGTAGAGATCAAGAAGATATTGAGGTTTCAGCAAAGCTGAAACCTTGGGTTTAATTCTACTTTGTAGAATTAAACCTCGAACTGCATGCAGCGCTGCTGCAGGAAGCTGAGCTCCTGCTCCTTTGCGTCAAAGGCCTCCTGCGAGAAGCGGCCGCTGATGCGCTTGGTGAGGCCGCCGCCGCTGCCGCTGACGCGCGCCGCCTTGCTGTCAGCTTGAATGTCCACCACCTCAGCCGCACCCGCCGTCGGCGAGCCGCCATCCGAGGATGCCTCGCCGCCAGAGTCGTTCTGCAGCTCCTGTAGTATGGGCGAGTGCAGATGCTGTTGGCAGATGCGGGCGTCAAAACCTGACCTGAAAATTCCTGCCCTTGTAGACAAGCAGGGAGTTACAGCGCATCATGCTGCACAGCATCGCAGACGAGCTGCGAGCTGGACTCCATGCAAGCTAGGAAAGAATACAGATGCAGGACGCGGTCGCCGCCGGTCTTCGCAGCGTGGCCGTGCGACAAACTGCGCACCTGCCACGGCACGATGCTCTGGTCCTCCAGCTGCGAGATGCGCGCTTATTGACTAACAAAAGTACTCACCACTGCCACAAACTGCGCACCTGCCACAGCGCGATGTTCTGGTCCTCCAGCTGCAAGATGCGCGCCAGCGCCTGCTGCAGCTGCTGGCTGCCAGGCTCCGCCCCATCAGGCGCGTCTGCCCTGACCGGCCCCGCGCTGCCACTTCCAGCACCGCCATCCCCAGCGCCGCCGTCGTCGCTGCCCTGGTACACCGAGCCCAGGTCCGACAGGTCGTCGTCCTCTCGCTCGGCGCGCGGCACGCCCTCCATGAAGCCGTTGGCTTTCTGCTGCGCCTGCGCGGCATCGGGCGCTGCCGGCGCTACGTAAGGCTCTGCCGACGCCGCGTCAGAGTCGCCGCGACCCGCCAGCTCGGCTGCTGCCTCGGTTGCCGGCTTGGCTGCTGTGTCTGGGACTGTGGAGGCGCCTGTGTCGCCGCCTCGCTCTTTAGCCGGACTCGCCGCTTGATGCGGCAATGGCAGCGCGGCGTCTGCGGGGCTGTCGGGTGCAGCATTGGCGGCGCTGTCTGCTGCGCCAGTCTGCTGCGGCGTCATGGGGCTGTCTGGCGGCCGCTCCTCGGTCGGCGACCTGGTGTCACTGCCCATGCCCCCAAACCTTTCCCGACCTTGCAGCGCCGCTGTGTGTGCCGCTGGCTGAGCTGCGCAGCTGCGAGGTCGGCTGATACCCGAGCCCTGGTGAGGCAGCAGGGTATCTGCAGGAAAAGACCCATAGCGTCACCGTCAGCCCATGCGCAGGACTGACAGCGGAGCCCTGTAGGAGGATTCGATCTACCCACGGGCAGGTTTTGCGATTGGCTGGCAACTCGCCACTGGATTGGCCAGGATAACGTTGTTCTGCTCCATGTGAGGCAACTGCTGTGCTGCATGACTGGCTGCGCAATCCTACAGTACGACGGCCAACAGATCAGTTGCAGCTGGTGTCGGTCAAACAACCTTCGAAGCGGTGCAGCTGACGTGCCACAGCGGCTGACCACAGCAGAGCTTATCAGAGAAGGATGTCGCATGTCCGAGAACAGTCGATGCGCGAGGCTTCTGCTGATGCGGACATTGGCCGGACGTCACCTCACCTTGCCACCTTTCCGACAGCGGTGCCCGGTACAGCAGACCAAACCGGCGTGTGCCTGCTCAGCGAGTCGACGACGTCTTTCGCGTTGTGATTCGCAAGCTGCAGCTGTGAGTGGGGAGTGCATTGCCTGACAATTGCGCAGCTGGCGCACTCTCGTTGCAATTCCGGGGCGATGATAAAGCGATGTGTTGCAGCAATCGCATCGCCACCCTCTTGCTTTGCTTCGCATCAGCGTGCATGTCGCACCAGTGGTTCATTCTTTCGTTTCTACACGAAAAGGAAGAGAAGCGGATTGTAAACATCAGTTTATCACAGTCAACGTGCCGCTACGTTGCCTCAGCTCGCGACAGCAACCGGCGCACGAGGATGGATGACTCACAAGTCGTTAACGCTGACGGAGCCCCTCCGCTCTGGGCCAGGTTGCCTCTGGACATCTTGCAGTCGGTGTCTGTAAACCTGCATGAGAGCGACCAGGCGGCTGCCAGACTGACGTGCACCGCCTGGCGTGTGGGCATTTCATTCGGCGTGACGCGCCTGCGGCCGCGGACGGTGCCAAACGCAGGTGGACAGCGAATGATACACGCTTGTTAATTCCTACATGTCATCACATGTCATGACAACAATCTAGAAATTTTGTTTCTGATGCATGGCATGGTCGGCATTGTAGCCCTGCCTCGCTGCGGCTGTGCACGTTTGATGCATGCGTCTTGCATGCACAATGCTGTGTCCACTCCATACCTAATACGTTCGTCCCACCACGGAAACGCTTTTCAGTATCAGCTTCTCGTTTTTCTTCTGACAGGCGCGCTGTCCGCCGCGGGCGCCGCGCCCGCCGGCCAGCACTTTCCCAGTGTTGTAGACAGAGGTTTCTCGATTTGACTCGCTGATGTTCTTATGGCAGGCGCGCTTTCCGCGGTGGGCGCCGCTCCCGCCGGCCAGCTGGGGAGTTTCCCCCACCTGCATCAGCTGGACCTGCGCCGCACGAGCATCTCCCCCTTCCAGATTGCGCAGTTGCACCGGCTGTGCCCGGGCATCCGGCTGCTGCAGCTAACCTACCTGGAGCGTGTCGGCCGCCCGCACGAGTACTTTGAGCAGCTGGAGGTGCGCCAAAGCTTCTGCCCAGACTTGGCACTCAGTTGTTCTGGCGAATCGTGAGACTGGGCAATGCCATGAGATCCTGTACGAAGACCACTCATTGTCCAGAGCCACCCCTCCGACAACGCATCTGCACAGTAACATGGCATCTGGCCTCGTACACATGGTCAATCGACAGCTGAAAAGCTCTGCATTGCAAAAACACCAAACTCACATTAATTTCAAGAGGTGTAGCACCTCTTGTTTGCGGCTCACCACGCAGGCGCTGTACAAGGGGCTGGAGGAGCTGTCGGCGAAGATGTCCATAGAGCTGGAGCTGCACGTCAACGAGGCGCCCTTCACCCGCAGCTTCATGCTGTCGGACCGCGAGCTCGCCCAGGTGAGAGAGTCTAAGATGCCGGCAGTTGTGTGAGGCACATGGTCCGCCCAGATGCAGTGCGTGCTTGTTGAAATCGCAATGCAACCAGGCTGTGCCTGTCTACCGCAATGATGTGTGAAAACAGGATGTTGGCGCGGGTTGCAGTGGGCTGCAGTGGGTCGCCGATGTCGCACTGGGCTAGCAGCACAAACATTCTGCACAGCGGCTCACCCCTTTTGTGACACGCAGCAGCAGGAGCAGCATGCACAGTGGAACTTTGATTTCCAAGGATCCTGACATCCATACGCCGCTCGCTGCAGATTGTCACGGCGCCGACGGCGCTGGCAATAACGTCATTGCACGTCAGCCACCAGCTGAGCTACAACATCTCGGACGTCGGGCTCTCAGCGCTCACGAGACTCTCCGCCCTGCGCAGCCTGAACATGGTCTCCTACGGCGGCCACCTGGACAACCGCAGCTTCAGGTGGGCCGAAGTCAACTTGCAAATTATATCAGTTGCCCAGGAGTCATGGCCGAGTGGCCGGAGCTGATGCGGCTTATCATGCCGCAAGGGCCCGCAGTGTGACATACCTCGTCTTGCTTCAGCTGCAAATGCTGCGTGCGTCTTCCTTCTAGCTCCATGGATGCAGACGCGCATCTGACCAGCGCATTGATGCGACCAGCCGTTGTTGAGTCGTACTGAGCTCGCTCTCCCGACAGCACATGTCTCCTGGCGGCAGGGAGTTCTCGGCGTTGGACAACCTGCAGCAGCTGCACATCGGCATTGTGAAGCGCGTGACCGGCGACGGCTTTGCCGACGGCCTGGTGAGCTCGCTTCTGCCTTTCGGCGACGTCTGGCCCGAAATTAATGTGCAGAACCTGGTGGTAGCTCAAAATCTTTTGAGTGTGTATTCACCGGCTTCCACGGTTCCACAGCACAGCAGCTGCGTGCCTACCGCGCTGTTTGCTCGCTGCCTGCAGGGCTGAGCCAACGCCCAGCCTAATCCGGAACGACCCTAATATACGCACAAACGTCCGCGGCCTGTCACCCCATGCAGGCGACCATGCCGAGGTTGACGGACCTGACGCTGGTAGACTGCTCCTCGCTGTACAACCAAGGGCTGGGGCGGCTGGTGGCGGCGACGCCGCGGCTGACGTCGCTGACGCTCATCAAGGTCACCTACTCATAGCCTATGTATATCACCATTAACCCATCAGCGCACCAGGCATCGTTGTCATCAGACAGCGCTCTTGAGATCGCAGACACAACCATTGGGAGGTCTCGACTGCAGCCTGCGTCTGAATGCAGTTTCGAACACGACATAAATGAAAGACAGTTGAATGTGTTATCACAGGTGCCCTGGCTGACGGACTCGGCGGTAAAGCACCTGCAGCAGCTGTCGCAGCTCGCGACCCTGAGTCTCGCTGACAATGGCAACATCAGGTGGGCTGCCGGACGTTGCCTGTCGACAAACATAGCCCAGCGCGCACACACAGAGCTTCTGCTCTGAAAAGCGCGGCGCTCCTCTGGCAGCCTCTAAGTGCGCCTTCCTGTTGCATCAAACACATCGATTGTGGGGTACCCCCAATCGATCTTGCTCCCATATTTCCATGTAGCTTCACGCATGGGCTGGCAAAGCTGGAGACGCTGCGGACGCTGCGCCAGGTCGACATCAAGCGCTTTGAGCAGTTTGGGCCGGAGGAAACGGAGCTGCTGCTCAAGGTGCGAGTCAGCTCATTCCCGCTGGGCAAGCGCTCGTTCCTTGGACTGCAATGCTTCCATCAGGATGGGGATGTCCATCTTGCTTGCTGACTCTCTCATAGTTCTGCTCGGATGGTGGCACCGCATTCTTAGTGAGCGAGCTTTGAGAGACGCGCATGCTGATGCAGGCAGAAGGAATTGAGCAGGTGAACGACCGCTGCAAGCCGGTGTCGAGACGCCCCCTCACTCGCCCCAAGCAGCCATTGCACGAGGAGATGCGTTATGCAATGATTTGAGAATTATCAATTCTGACCTTGGGACGGGGGCGCACGCAGCACGCTGAGCTCGCAGCTGTTCGCATGCCTGGGGTCATCAGGGCTGGAGTTGCTGTAATGTAGGGTGTCAGGACGATCTTCCGACAGTGTTGCCGAAGTGATATGCGACAACATTCGTTGCGTGCTAGAGTGCACAGTGTACAGTCGTGCGCCATTCAGCATGCGAGCTGAGTGCACGACAAGGAAACATCCCTTTCGGACAGGAACACTGTGTGCATTGATTGCATGCCTGCAGCTGCAACTGACTAATGCAACTGTTGAGAAGAGTAATGCGTCGTGTTCTTCAACTTGGCGTGTCCCTTTCCTTTGGAGTGCAGACAAGATCAAACAAGATCTCCCAGCAAAGCAGCTTGTAACGCTCGGACAGCGCCACGATATTTCCCTCCCATTCCATGACATGATCACGTTGCCAAAATCAGCGGAAAGTGAAAGGATAAGCATGAATGGTCAGCGCAATAGACGGGCAGCGGCGCAGAACTGGAGGATGCCAAAATTCGCCCTTGCTTTTCTCGACATTACATCCCAGGCTCATCGATACATGAACACTAGTAGGGGTAGATATAAGGCTGAAAAAGCGAGGAAAGGCGGCAAATGACGGTAATGCTGCGGCGCTGTCCAGCCCAAAGGCCAAGGGTCCGGGTCCAAGCTGAATCGCTGTACGCTGAAGGGGCAATATGCGGAACACTGATCGTGAGCAATGGCCAGTAATGGCGTCACGGGCAGCGGTGCTCGGCGGGGCGGCAGGACATCACGGACAGCGAGCGCCGCCGGTGCCGCGAGGCAAGCGGCGGGCCGGGCCAGCACTCGGCTGCAGCCCGCCCATGTTCGCCCTTGCTTTTCTCGACATTACATCCCAGGCCCATCGATGCATGGACACGAATAGGGGTAGCGATTTATGCTGCATGGCGATAGCGAAGGCTGGAAGGCGATAA
>JAABUM010001493.1_pt1 | contig 34956 bp, 28 predicted proteins | sample 5559161 | NCBI WGS metagenome assembly JAABUM01 (sample SAMN10711868, study PRJNA513369) | rock metagenome | isolation source: Antarctica rocks | place: Antarctica: Victoria Land, Siegfried Peak nord
CCCTCCCCGACCGCGACCCCCTGCCCGAATGGGGTGACGTGCTCGCCTTCCGCGACCGCGACCGCGACGATCGTGCAGACGCCGACCGCCACCGCCACCCCCTCCACGATCTACTTCTCGCAGACGGGGCACAACCTTGGCGGGCCGTTCTACACCTACTGGCGGACGGGCGGCGGCCTCTCCTCGTTCGGCTACCCGATCTCGGAGGAGTTGCGCGAGAAGAACCAGGCGGATGGCAAGGAATATACCGTGCAGTACTTCGAGCGCGCCCGCCTCGAATACCACCCGGAGAATGCCGGGACGCCCTACGTCGTGCTGCTCGGCCTGATGGGGACGGAAGTGCTGAACACGAACGGCTGGTATCGCTAGCGCGTGCTGTGATTCTTGCGAAACTCACGGCAAACCGGCACCGATGAGTACTAATGAGCGGCCCGGCCCTCCTGCACGATGGTTTTGCTCTCGGTCATCGGTGGGGCTGTATCTGTGGCTTGGTCAATTAGTCGGCAGTCGGGTCGCTCTCACGACGACCGTGAGAGGGACTCGACCGTCAATCAGTCACTTATGAAACCGGGTCTCCCTTATCCTGCTATACTCTCGCTACGTATACGTAAAAGCGTTTCGCTCTATGAAACACGGCTATCGCAGAGGGGCCGGATGACTTTTGTGTCGGGTCCATTTGTGCGAGCCTTACGGTTTCACCATCCACCGCAGACTATTGCCAGTGCGACGGTAGGATTGTTCCTCAGTTGGCGGTTGGCGCTCTGGCTCTTCGCGCTGCTCGCTATGTCTATCTTCCCCGCAACACCAGCGCCAACAACGCCGACCAATTTCTTCGAGCGTACATTACTGTCGGGAGAGGCCCACTGGTACATACAACTGTTGCGACAGGGCTATAGCGCGGCGATCGAAACGCCTCCCCTGGCCGCCTTCCCGCCACTCTATCCGGCGCTGGTGCGTTTGGTCGCCCTGGTCGTGCCGTCATGGACGATCGCGGCAGGCCTTGTCGCTCACGTTGCGCTCCTTGGCGCGATCGCCTATCTTCTCGCGCTCGTCGGGCTTGATGGTAAACCCCCGAGCGCCCTGCGGGCGGGTATTGCGGCACTCCTCTGGCCGGGTTCTGCCCTCCTCGGCACGATCTCCCCCGACAGCCTTATCCTGCTCACCGTTACCGCGACGCTCTACCATGCCCGTCGTGAGCAGTGGGGTCGGGCGGCGACTTGGGCGGCGCTGGCAGGGCTGACACGAGGCATGGGCGTGCTGGTTTTCTTCCCGCTGCTAATAACGTGGCTCCTGCACCGCCCCTGGCGCGATGCGAGCCCGCGCCGCGTGCGTATGTCTGGCCTCATCGCTGTGGCCGCTGCCCCCCTCGCCTTCGCGGGTTTCCTTGCCTTTCTTTGGTGGCAACTTGGCTCGCCGCTTGCTTTTTTTCGCGCGCAGGAACTCCTCGGGTCTGGCTCGCTGCACCACCCTCTCGGCCTGATCACGCTTGCCGACTGGAAAGCGATCACTTCTGGCACCGCGCCGCTTGTGCGGGGGTATCCGACGGATCCGTTTTTTTATCGTGCCACCTTCATCCCGGCGATCGTCGATGCCGGTCCGCTCCTTGTCGGGGCCTCGGCTGGCTTTTGGCTCGTGTGGCGCAGGCGTTGGTCGGAAGGGGCGTTTGTCCTTGCGGGGACCATTCTTGTCTTCGCGATCTGGGGCCTACCCAATAGCGCGCATCATCTGCTGCCATTCGTCCCGATCTACGTTGCGCTGTCCGGCTGGACCGCTCGTCCGGCGGCGGGATACCTTGTCGCCTTGCTCGGTCTCGAACTCCTGGCCCTTTCCTACTGGTTGTACCTGAATCTTCTCCCGCGTTTGTAAAGGATCGGCACATGCCTCATCGGCTCTGGAAGTCCCTATGTTGACAACGACAAACGTGGTGCGCGCACACCACAAATTGTTCACGTTCGGCCCGCCGTTTCGCCGGGGCGCAGAGGTGCTCTTGCTTTTTGCCGGGTGGCGGATTATCGTGCTGTTCATTGGCGTCGTCGCGTCGCAATTCGGTCCGCAACCGCCCGATACAGCTATCGACCTCCTCGGGCGAAGTCTTGATCGCTGGGATGCTGGGTGGTATCAAGCGATCGCGCGTGATGGATATTCGGGGACAATCGACGGTAATACCGGGCATGGGAATGTTGCTTTCTACCCGTTGCTTCCGTTGTTGCTCAAGCTGGCATATACAGTGCTCCCGTCCTGGCGCTTATCTGGAGCGCTGGTCGTCCATTTCGCCCTACTGGGTGCGCTTCTCTATGCCTATGCGATTGCCCGCCTTGATTACGATCTAGCAACTGCCCGACGCTTCATCATCGCTATTTTGCTATTCCCCACCGCTGTCTTCCTGACTGCCATCTACACCGAGTCCCTGTTGCTCCTGACGATAACCGCCAGCGTGTATCACGCGCGCCGCGGTCAGTGGCTTCTGGCCGGGATCTGGGGCGCGGCGGCGGGGTTGACGAAGATGCCAGGCGCGGTCGTCCTCGTGCCACTACTTTGGGAATATTGGCGTAGCAAGGCGTGGCGCGGCCCTGATAGACGGCGGATAATCGGGCAACTCGCCGCGTTAGCGCTGGTGCCGCTCGGCGCGCTCGCCTTCCTGGGGTATCTCCAGTTCCACTTCGGGACCTATCAGACCTACTTCACCGTGCAGCAGGGGTGGCATCGCGGCACGCGCTTCGCGCCATTCTTCCCCGACGGCTGGAATTTCCTGCTGGCATATTTCAACGGCACGAGCGAGCAGCTCATCAACTACTTCTACCCTCAGGGAGCGACGACCCTGCCGACGACGACGACGTTCATGGTGATCGATCTGTTGTTCCTCTTGTTCGGAATAATTTTCGGGATCGTGCTGTTGTGGCGCGTACGCATCGCCTATGGTCTGCTCGTTCTCGCAGGTCTGTTCATGACCGCCTACTCGGGATCGCCACAGAGCATCAACCGGTACACCATTATCTTCTTCCCGATCCCACTCCTGCTGGCGTTGGCCGCGCGCCGTCCGGCGGTTGGTTTTTTCCTCTTCATGGCAGGGGCTTTCCTCATGACCATCCACGTCTACTTTTTCGTCAACGGCTATTGGGCCGGCTGAGCGGTAGGCGTTGATAACGATTCACCGCATAGATGCTATGTCTTTCCCCTGTCACATATCCGATCGGCGATCCTTCGCGACGCTTGACGGACACCTTACATGTACGTACACTATACTCGTTATCGGATGGCGTGGACACCCCTTCCGGGATGATCGCTGAATGTGCCGTCCCTATGTCGCAAAGGGAAAAGAGATGAGCAGCGTGAGCAGCATCGAGGCGTTGCGCTTCGACGAGTCGGTCAGCCCCCTACCGCGTCCGACCGTGCCGGAGGTCGAGGCGATCCTCGGCGTACCGATCCCGGTCCTCGATCATGGCTTCGTGCGCCTGATCGACTACATGGGGAACGACGCCGCGATCGTTCAGGCGGCGCGCGTCTCCTACGGGGCCGGGACGAAGAAGGTCAGCGAGGACAAGGCGCTGATCCGCTACCTGCTGCGCCACAAACACACCTCCCCTTTCGAGATGGTCGAGGTGAAGCTGCACATCAAAGCCCCGATCTTCGTCGCCAGACAATGGGTCCGGCATCGTACGGCGAGCGCGAACGAGATCAGCGGGCGCTACTCGATCCTCTCCGACGAGATGTATCTGCCCGACGACACGCAGATCAGCTTCCAGAGCAGCGACAACAAGCAGGGTCGCAGTACCACCGAGGTGCCGGATGCCCTGCGCGAGCGGGTGCGCGAGCTGCTGCTGGCCGGGCAGCGGGAGTCCTACGCGGCGTATCAGGAGCTGATCGACGCGGAGATCGCGCGCGAGTTGGCGCGGATCGCGCTGCCGGTGTCGGTTTACACCGAGTGGTACTGGAAGATGAATCTTCACAATCTCTTCCACTTCCTCGCCCTCCGCACCGACGCGCATGCGCAATTCGAGATCCGCATCTTCGCCGAGGCGATCTGCCTGATCGTGCAGCGCCTCGCGCCGGTCGCCTACGGGGCGTTCATCGACTACGCGCGGGATGCCACACACCTCTCCGCGCCGGAGCGGCAGATCGTGGCGCGGGTGCTGCGCGGCGAGGCGATCGCGCCGGAAGATTGGGCGGGAATCGGCAAGCGCGAGCGCGCCGAGTTCGCGCACAAGTTCGGCCTCGACCCGGCGAATCTCCCCGGTTTCGCCCCGACGTCTGCACTGCCTCCAACCTCTGCGACCGCGCCGCTGCTCAACGGCAACGGGCAGGGCGAGCATCACTGAGCCGATGTTGTCCCTTCCGACCAATCGGGCGATAGATGACACGCCTCTCTCTCTGGAAGGGGAGAGGCGCGTCATTGTGAACGGAAGAAATGCGGCATCGTCTTCGGAGAAGACGTACGGTTGGCGGCGCGTTCCCGCGCGTTATGGCGTCAGCGTCAGCGTCGCCTCCGTGGCAGCGTCGATGGCGGGGCGCGACCAGAGCAGCGGGTGATAGGCGTCGTTCAGCCAGAGGCTGAGGAGATCGGCGTAGTGTGGGCTGCCCGGGTGCCCGGATTGCCCGCCGGGATAGACGCTGCGGCTGGCGTCCCAGTCGGTCGGGTCGCAGATCTGGCGGTAGGAGGGGCCGTTGTAGAACTCGACCCCGGCGGGGCTGATCGTCCTGCTCCCCATGCAGACGGTGTTGAGGTCGCCGCCTTGCGGGAAGGGGCCGCGATTGAAGAGCCGCCCCAGGGGACCGAGCGCGCCGAGCGGATGGCGCAACGCCAGCGCGTGCGCGGTCCCATAGCGCCAGAGGGCGATCTCCTCGCCCTGCTCGGCGCGCAACGCCGCGAGCGCCGCGCCCCAGGCGTCGCGCAGGATCGCGTCCGGGGTATCGTCGGGCGCGAGCCAGCTCATATCCCCCCCGGCGAGCGCGTCCAGCAGACGCGGTAGGGAGCGTTGGAGGTAGCCGCGACCGGGCAAGGTGGCGAAGGTGCCGAGGCCGACCGCCGCAGAGAGCGGCCCGGCGATCGCGCGATACGCCCGCTCCTGGAGTGCGGTGAGCAGCGTCGCGGCGATCGCGCCCGCGACACTGTCGTCGATCAGATTGCCGTCCCAGATCGCCAGGACGTCGCGCGCGATCGGTGCGAGCGGTTCATCCGGCAGGAGCGGCAGCCGCCCCGCGCGGGCGAGCGCCGCCAATGCGCGACCCGGCGCGCTGAGGCGATCGGCGTGGATGCGCCCGAACGAGGCGGCGTCGTGGCGCGAGCCCCGTGTGATCAACTCGCGGATGCGGGCGGCGCGGTAGCCCGGTGCCCACTCGCCAGGGAGGGGGTGGGGGTACGTGTCGCCGACGATTTGATTGTTCGCCGTGACGACGAAGCCCGCCGCCGGATCGAGCGCGTGGGGATTCTCCTCGGGCGGGATCATGCCGGTCCACTCCCACTCGCCGGTCCAGCCGGGGATCGGGAGCCGTCCATCCCCCTGCGCGCGGATCGGGATCGCCCCGCCGAGCGCGTAGCCGATGTGTCCCGCGACATCGGCGTAGACGAAGTTCTGCGGCGGCACGGTCCAGTCGCGCAGCGCGGCGCGGAATTCCGACCAATCGCCCGCGCGGTTGAGAGCGAGGATCGCGCGCTGCAAGTGCCCCGGTTCGAGCGCGGTCCAGCGCAGCGCCAGCGTCGCCTCGTCGGGCGCGTCCGCCGCGCCGGGCGGCAGGAGATCGGAGACGATCGGGCCGTGGCGGGTGATGCGCACCGCCACGGTCTCCGTACGCGTGCGGGCGCGCAGGGGGCGCGCCCGCACGGCGATCTCCTCCCGGACGATCGTCGCCTCCTCCCACGCGCCCCGGAACTCGTAGCGTGTCCCGCTGGGGTCGGCGGGATCGAAGCGCTCGATGTAGAGATCCTGGATGTCGTTCATCCCGTTGGTGACGCCCCAGGCGATCCGCGCGTTGTGGCCGATCGTCACGCCGACGGTGCCGGGGATCGACACGCCGGTCACCGCGTAATCGCCACCGGTCAGGTGGTTTTCGTACCAGAGGGAGGGGACACTCAGGGCCAGATGCGGATCGTTCGCCAGCAGCGGCCCGCCGCTGGCCGTGCGCGCCCCGCCGACGACCCAGGCATTGCTCCCCTGTGTGCCGTCGCGTTCCCCCGCGAACGGCTCCGCCGCCGCAGCGGTGCGCAGCGCGCTCGCGCCGAAGTCGGCGGTGTAGGCGGCGTCGGCGGGGAGGGTCAGCGGGTCGGCGTTCGCCCCTGCGGGGTCGAGGAGGGCCGCGCGCGTCGCCCCGAGCGTGGCGACGATCCGCGCGCGGATGATCTCGCTCGTCCAATTGGTCGAGAGGTCGAGCGCCATCACCTTGCTGAAGGCCAGGACATCGGCGGGCTCCCAGTGTCGCGGGCGGCAGCGGAGGATCGCGAATTCGAGCGGCAGGCGGTGCGGATTGGCTGCCAGGAAGGCGTTGACGCCGCGACAGTAGGCGGTCACCGCCTCGCGCTCCGGATCGCCGAGGGCCGAGGCCTCCTCGCGCGCGACCCGCCCGAAGCCGAGGACGCGCAGGAAGCGATCGGAATCGAGCGCGACCACCCCGAAGATCTCGGCGAGCTCGCCGAGCGCGGTGCGCCGCTGAAGCTCCATCTGCCAGAGGCGATCCTGCGCGTGGACGTAGCCCTGCGCGAAGAAGAGATCGGCGTTGCACTCGGCAAAGATGTGGGGTACGCCCCAGCGATCACGCACGATCTCGACCGAGGCACGGAGGCCCGGTGCGCTGAGGGTGCCGTCGATCCGCGGCAAGGGACGACGGATGAGCGTCGCACTCGTCGCGGCGGCGAGCCCGGTGAGTCCAGCCACCACCCCCGCGACGAGGGCCGCCCCTTTGCCGATCGCCTTACCCATCCACCCCCCCGTCATTCACAAAATCTTGCCGAGATGCTTCGGCGCGGCCTGGTTTGTAGCAGGGTAGCACGCGACGAACGGGCCGGTAAAGGCGACATGGGCGACACTGCGGGGGATGTGGAGAAGGGGGTATACTGGACCGATGAAAGGGCGGAGGCCGCGATGATCTTCCTGTATCTGGCGCTCGGTGGGATGGCATTCGGCCTGCTGCAATTCGGTGTGGGCGCGATGCTCTGGGCCGAGGAGAAGGTCTTCCTTGTCTTCGGTTTCCTCACCGCTCTCTGTGGCCTCTACATCGCCGTACGTCTGGTCGCCCTGATTCTCTTCCCTGACACGATCATCGGGCTGATCTGATGGCCGCAGCGGTGACCACGCCGTTCTGCGGGTGATCTGCCATCGCCGTACCTTGCCAGGGAATCGGCCTATCCATACTGCCCCGCCGGCCCGGCCCCGAGCGCATATGCCGCGCGCACAAGGGCTTCGTTCCCGGCAATGTGCGCGCCGTCCAGGCCCGCCACGGTATCCTCCAGGCCGATGCGCGTGTCGATGCCGCGCCGGACCGCGTCCGTGAGGATGATCCAGGTTGCCTCGCCATCGCCGTGTTGGAGGCGCGGGGCCGTGAGTCCGAAGCGGTCCAGGGCATGGTGGATGTCGGCGACGATTCCGAGCGCGCCCTCGGCCCTCACGTCGACCGGCTCGATCAGGATGCGGGTGAGCCGATCGCCCAGGCCGGATGTTGCCAGGAGTTCGACATCCGCGACGTTGGATACACCCGCCTCGATGCCGATCCCCACCGCGACCAGCGTTTCCATGACCACTACCGCCCCCTCTTCGGAGAGATTGACCGAGGTGTAGTCGGGGGCTTGCCAGGCGCGAATGAGGGCGATCCGGCGCGCGAGGTCGGGCTCGATCCAGGCCCCGGTGGTGACGCCGACCGGCACGCCGCACGCGGCGCGGACCTGCGTCACGGTCGCATCGACGACCGCCGCGTCCAGCCGTTCATGCCCGGTCGCATCGCGTGGGTGCAGGTGGATCGCGCGCGCCCCTGCGGCGACACAGGCGACGGCGTCGCGGATCAGCTCCTCGATCGACGTCGGCATGGCGGGGTGATCGCTTTTCGTGAAGGGGCCATTCAATGCCGCTTGCAGGAGCATGGTGGACCTCCCGTTTTGTCGAGCGGAGCGGTGTGGGGCCGTGTCGCGGCAAGCGCCGCCGATAACGAACCCTACAACGGTATTGTCCCAGGAGTTGCGGTCGCGGTTGGCCCTAATCGCCGCTGCTAGGCGCGCATGGATGTCGGCGTTGATACCGTGCACGCCGAAAAGTTATGGTGAAAGTGGCATACGGTCTGGTAGCGGCGAGACGTAGAGGCGGCGTGAGGAGCGGAGGCTGTTTGAGTCGTTGTCATGGCGTATTGAGGAACCATATGCCATCGTCGGTGGCGGCGTAGAGGATGCTCCGGTTGCGCGTGACCCCGATCGCGAGCGCCTGCACCGTCCACCCCTCGATACCGCCGCTCGTCCGTTGCCAACTCGTTCCCCCATCCCGCGTGCCGAAGACGCCGATCCCCTTCGTCGTTCCCGCGCCGGTGCCGACCCAGAAGGTGTCGGAGGCGTTCGGCGCGGCGACGATCGCGGTCGTCAGGCGGAAACCGTCGGGGGCGTTCGCGGGCGGTTGGGCGGGCTGTGTCGCTTCCAGGCCATCGACGAGCAGGGTCCAATCTTGCCCGCCATCGCGCGAGCGGAAGACGCCGACCAGCGTGGAGAGGAAGACGCTGTCGGCCTTGCCCGGATCGGTCGCCAGGGCGAGTGGGCCGAACGCCGCTGGCGGTAGCTGCCCATCCTGCCAGGTCGTGCCATCGTCGATCGTGCGGCGGACCATCGCCACACCCCCTTCGGAGGCGTAGGCGACATAGACGACGCGGGGCGTGCCCGGTACGAGCGCGACCTGGACCGGCGTGTAGCCGTCGAGTTGTGCCCCGGACGCCGTTTCCCAGGTCGCTCCGCCGTCCGTGCTCCGTTGCACACCGGTGCAGGTCGTCGCCCAGAGTTTTTTCGCATCGAAGGGATCGACGGCGAGGCCGCCGATATTCTGGCCGCTCTCCCGCCAGCGCGTGCCGCCATCGGTCGAGACGAGGCCGGGTGCCTGCCCGCCGCGCCCGCAGCCTTCGCTGACCCCGACGTAGACGCTCTGCGGATCGCTCGGCGCGATCACGATCGCGGTCACGCGCGGTGCCTCCGTCGCGCCGCGCACCGCCTCCCACCGCTGCCCGCCATCGGTCGAGCGCCAGAGCCCCCGCCCGCCCGCGAAGAGGAGTTGCCCGTCGTGTCCACCGACCGCCAGCGCGGTCAGCGCATTGCCATCGAGCCCGCCCCGCGCGAAGCGCGCCGTGCCGCTGCTCCTGCTCGTGCTGGGGCTGAGTATGGGAGTGGCGCTCGCGCGGGTGGCGGTGCCGGGCGGGACTGTGGGCGTGGGGATCGGGGCGCGGGTCGGCTGGGTGGTCGCGGTGGTGGGAGCGGCGCGCGTGGCTACGGTGGTCGCGGTTGGCACGGCGGTGCTCGGTGGTGCCACCGTCGCGGTCGGGCCGCCGCTGCACGCGATAAGCAACGGCACGAGCAGCGCCAGGAGCATCCCGGCGATCGTGAATCGTCCGTGTCCGTCTTTACATCGGCGGTCAAGCATCGTTCGGCCCTCGATTGTGGTGCGTGTGTAGCGCGTGAGACGCAACGCCGTCGTAATGGGATAGTCGCTCGTACCTCCCTGGAAGGCATAGCCATAAAGTCCGACTCGGCGTCGGTGGGGAGCGAACTCGCTCAGCGGGTGGCGGGTGCCAGCGCGCGACCATCGCGCCCGGTGAGCAGGAAGGTGGCATGTGGTCGCACGATCGTCCCGCCAGCCGGGGTTGGTATACCCGCCGCGTGCGGCAGGGCGCGGACGCGGAGCTGCCCGGCCTGCGGGCGACCCAGCGCTTGCCAGTGTGCGAGGTGGTCGCCGAGGCGGGCGTGCGCGGCGGACGAGCCGAAGCGTCGGGCGGGGTTGTCCGCAGCGCCCGCCACCCCCCAGGCCGGGAGGAGGCAACCGCTGCCCACCTCGGTATCGAGCAGGGCGAGGCGGATATCCGGCACGCCCGCGAGGCTGGCCCGCACGACCAGTTGTGCCAGCGGCTCGCCGCTGAAGGCGAGGAAGAGCGAGGCCATCGGGGCGTCGGCGGGGAGCGGGGCGGGCGCCATCTCCGCCGCCAGCAGGTCGGGGAGCACCGCCGGATCGAGGCGCGGCCCTGGCACGCAGTGGATATCCCACTCGTCGACCGCGAGAGTGCGCGCGGCGCTGGCGAATGCGCCGCGCAGGCGGATGAAACCGCACGGCGTCAGCGACTCGCTGATCAACGTACCATCGGGGAGCTTGCGGAAAGCGACCGAGTACATCTCCGGCCCGAGATTCAGCGGCAGGACCAGGATGCCGTCGGGGCGCAATTGCTCGACCCAGACGGGGAGGAGATCGTCCGCGCCGACGGTGAGGACGATCCGGTCGTAGGGGGCGTTAAGCGGGTAGCCGTAGCCGCCATCGCCGAGGACCGTCGCGACATCGCCATAGCCAAAGGTGGCGAGGGCCGCGCGCGCCGCCGCCACGATGTCGTCGTCCACATCGATCGTGGTGACCTGTCCCCGCGCGCCGACGAGGAAGCGCAGGAGGGCGGCGTTGTAGCCGGTCCCCGCGCCGATCTCCAGGATGCGTTGCCCCGGCTCGATCGCGAGCTGACCGAGCATCAGCGCCATCATCGCCGGTTGTGAGGAGGAGCTGAGGTTAATCCCGTCGTGCGCCTTGGTGATGATCGCCTCGTCGCGATAGACCCGTTCCGGTGGCACGCCGGGGAGGAAAAGATGGCGTGGCACGGCGGCGAAGGCGGCGGCGATCCGCGCGTCCGTAAGCGCCCCCTTGCGCTGCAACGCCTCGATCAGCGCCTCCCGCAGGGTGGTGAGATACCGCTCTTCTCCCGATTCAGCCATAGCGATCTCTCCCACGTACAACTATCTAGGAACGCTCTGCTGCACGGTCTGTGCCACCTTTCCTGGTGTCTGGGCTGTAAAGGTATGCGGATTGATGCCCCCACGGCGAGGACTTGACGGCTATACCTTGCTAAGGCTGGCATGCTCCCTGCGATTCAAGGCAGTGGCGAGGTGGGCCTGGCCCGCCGCTGAGCGGAATCGACGGAAGGGAGCGTGCTGCCATGGCGGACCTGATCGATGGGGACACCACGCCGATCATGACCCCGACGAGCGACGAGCGGACCCCGCTGATGGGGGTCATCGAGGGGATGAACGTTTACGACGGCAACGGCGACCGGATCGGCAAGGTGCGGAACGTGCGGATGGGCGGCAACGATCCGGTCGATGCCGGGCGGCAGGCGAACGAGGCCGGTCCCAACTCCACCGATCCCGACGCCGGCGACTACGCCACCACGCTGGTCGACGAGGTGGCGATGACCTTCACCTCGGGCGACGACAATCTCCCAGAAGAGGAGCGGCAGAATTTGATGACCAAGGGGTACATCCAGATCGATAGCAGCGGCTTCTTCACCGCCGATCGTTTCGCGACGGCGGACCAAGTCGCGCGGATCGATGGGCATGATGTGTACCTGAACGTCGATCGGGATGAACTGGTGTCGGCGCGCTGACGCGGCGTCTCGGGGCAGGGCGAGGGGGCACGTACCGGTGCCCCCTCGCATCCCCGGCGGCGTCTCGCGCCTGCCTATTGGCGCCGGTTGGGCGCGATCCGCAGGCGGTCCGGCGCGGGGAGGCTGGCGGCGTAGTCGCGCATGATTCGGATCGTGTAATCGTCGAGCAACGCCTGGACACGCTCGTGGTCGGCGGCGGCGATGACGAAGCCGACATGGTGCCGCTTGACGATGCGATACACGATCTCCGGGTCATCGAATTGCGCGGTGTCCGGTTCTTCCTGCCGGGCGAGCGAGATCACCACCCCGGCATGATCGGCGCGCATGGGCGGCAACCGGTAGTCGCCCGCCCCCCCATCGATCTCGATCCTGGCCCACTCGCGCCAGAGATTGATCCCGGTCGCCGCCTCGATCGTCTCGGCGATGTTCGCGCCGCCGACGCGCGAGGCGATCTCCAGGAAATAGAACTGCCCGTCCGCGTCGGCCTTGATGTACTCGGCGTGCGTGACGCCACGCGGCAGGCCGAGCGCGGCGATTACCCGCGCGTTGAGATCGCGCAGGGCCGCCTCGTTCGCCGTGCCGCGCGGCACCCGTCGCGTCACGAATGCCCCGCCCCCCTGCATGATATCGAGCGGCGGGCGCCCGTACTGGTGGACCTCGGCGAGTTGCACCGCGGCATCGTAGACGACCGAATCGACGTGGAAGACCTCGCCGGGGAGGTAGCGTTCGAGCAAATGGAGCGATTGGCGATCGCCGAGCGGTTCGAGGCGCGGCCAGAACTCCTCCGCGCTGTGCAAGATCGTGATCCCGGAAGCGGCGGCCTCGCCGCGCGGCTTCAGCACCCACGGGCCCAGCACGCGCCCCAACCACTCGTCCAGCGCCTCGTGGTTGAAGAGGCCGATGAAGTCCGGCACCGGCAGCCCGGCGGCGGCGGCGGCGGTGCGCATCGCCAGCTTGTCGCGGAAGCGCCGCGCGACGGTCGTGCCGAGGCCGGGGGACTGGAAGTGCTCGCGCAGCGCCGCCGCCGACTCCACATCGAAGTCGTCGAGCGCGACGATCCGGTCGATGCGGCGGCTGCGCGCCAGATAGCTGACGCCGTTGATCATCGTGGCGAGATCGTACATGTCGGGCAGGAAGAAGATCTCGTCGATGCTCTCGCGCGGCCAATCGGCCTTTTCAAGGCCCGTCGCGGTAACCAGCAGGACGCGACAGCCCTGGCGCTTGATCTCGCGCAGGAATTCGTGGCCCTTCTCGTACCCGGCAAGGCAGAGGAATGTCAGCTGCCCGGTGTCGGTCATGGCCCCTCCTCATATCGCGCGGTCGGACAACGACCGCTTGATGGCGAGCGAATCTGCGGAGCGGCGGCGCTAATCTGCCGCAAGCGCCTGTGGCTGCTGCCCCGCCGCGCGGCGCAGCAGGAAGCGCAGGTTCTCGCAGAGACGCGCGCCCCACGCCGCCTCGTTGTGGCCCGCGCCCTCGATCTCCTCGTAGCAGAGATCGTGGCCCTGGACGTACCCCTTCGCCAGCAGTGTGTCGCGCAGACGGCGGGCATAGTGGGTCATAATCGGGCTCTCGGCGGTGCCGACATCGACCACCAGGCGGCCCGGGATGCGAGGCGACGCCTCGATGTAGCTGAAGATTTCACCCTCCGCGAACCAGAGGGACGGGCTCATCACCCCGGCGAAGCCGAAGACTTCGGAGCGCTCGAAGAAGCCGAAGAGAGAGATCAGTCCGCCCATCGAAGCCCCCAGGAGTCCGGTGAATTCGCGGTCGGGCAGGGTGCGGAAGTCGGCATCGACGATCGGCTTGATCGTGTCGGTGATGTAGCGCAGATAGGCGTCGCCATCGCCGCCGCCGTGGTGACTGTCCGAGAAGGGGCTATATTCGTCGAGCCGCCGCGCGCCGCCGTTCGGGATGGCGACGACGATCGCTTTCGTGTCGCAGTCGGCGAGCGCGACCAGGGCGTGATCGACCCCCCAATCGCCGGAAAAACTCGTGTCCGGGTCGAAGAGATTCTGCCCGTCATGCATGTAGAGGACGGGATAGCGCCGCTGCCCGGTCGCGTATGAAGCGGGGAGATAGATCAGGATGTCGCGCGCCCCGCCGAGTTGCGGGCTATGCAAGGCGTGGAGGACGTGCAGGGAACCGCCGACGATCGCGTGGCCGTGCCCCCCCGTATCCGCTCCGTTGTAGTCGCGCCACTGTGCCATCGTCGTCCCTCCGCTGCCGGTCAAGTCCTCGGTGCGCGATCGAAAGAGCGCGGAGTGCCCCAAAGTGCGACGTGCTACCGGAACGGGGAGCGCAAAAAGTATTCCAGGCCGCTTTTCGCGTGCCTCTACACTAGCACCGACCCACTATCGCTGGCAATCCCCCGCCGGTCCGGTGGGCGCAAGCCCATTGGCACCAGAAGTCGCGTTCGTTCGTAGCTGTAGTGGGCATGATGGCCCGGTCGCATGGTATATTGACGACTCTGCGGGCGGCACGCGAGCAGGTGTTGATCGTCGGTGTTGCCGCGTCAGGTTGGCGCGTTGGGTCGCCGAGGGTCACGGCAGGGGCGGTGCATGGAGCGGTTGCTCAACGGGCGGTATCGACTCGGGCCGAGACTCGGCGACGGCGGGATGGCCGTGGTCTATCGCGGTTTCGACTCGGCCCTCGGGCGGCAGGTGGCGATCAAGGTGCTCCGCGATCAGTACGCCGCCGACCGCGCGTTCGTCGCCCGCTTCGAGCGCGAGGCGCAATCGGTCGCCGCGCTGAATCACCCGAACATCATCAACATCTTCGATGTCGGCTTCGATGGCGACGGCCCCGACGGGCGCGGTATCGGCCATTACTTCGTGATGGAGCTGATCGATGGCCCCGACCTCAAGGAACTGATCCGCGCGCGCGGCCCGATGCCCGCCGAGGAAGTCGTCGCGATCCTGGTGCAGGTGCTCGCCGGGCTCGGCTACGCCCACGCGCGCGCCCTGGTCCACCGCGACATCAAGCCGCAGAACATCATGCTGACGCAGGACGGCACGGCGAAGGTGACCGACTTCGGCATCGCCAAGGGGCTGGCCGACACGACCCTGACCGACGCCGGCTTCGGCATGGGGACGGTCCACTACATCTCCCCGGAGCAGGCGCGCGGCGAGCCGGCCACGCCCGCTTCCGACCTCTACGCGGTTGGGGTGATGCTCTACGAGATGCTGACCGGTGTCCTCCCCTTCATCGGGGATAGCACCGTGGCGGTGGCGCTGAAGCATGTGCAGGAGCCGCCCCTCTCGCCGAAGCGCCTTAACAACAGCATCCCCGCCCCGCTGGCGGCAATCGCCCTGCGCGCCCTGGCGAAGGATCCGAACGAGCGCTTCGCCAGCGCCGCTGAGATGGCCGCCGCCCTCGCCGACTGGCCGCGCTGGCGCGATCGGCGCGCGGCTCCCCCTCCCGATCCCCGCGCGTCGCGTCGCGTGACCGCTGCGGCGGTGGCCCCGCCCCCCCCTCCGCCAGCGCACGCATCGCGCGCGCGCGCCGCGCGCGGCGGGGTCGGCTGGCTCACCTGGCTGTTAGGGGCCACGGCGCTGCTCCTGCTTGTCGCGGTGCTGGTCGCCGGGTATCGCCTTTCGTCGCTCGGGGCGCTCGCGGCGAGCCCGACCGCCTCGGCGATCGCCGGGCTGCCGCCGACGGAGACCGCCGGACCGCCGACGGAGACCGCCGGACCACCGACCGAGACGCCCCTTCCTGCTGCGATTCCCTTGCTCCCAACCGCCCCGGTGGTGGGCGTGGCCACGCCCACGCCCACCATCCGCCCGCCGACGCCCGTCGGGACGCCGCTGCCGACCCTAGCCCCGACCGTGACCCCGCCGCCCCCGGCTGTACCGACCCGTGTCCTATCCCCGACCGTAGTCGCGACGACCCCCGCCGCGACCGCGACCGTGACCGCCGCGCCCGTGGCCGCGCCCGATCTCACCGGCAAGACGTTGGGGGCGGCGAAAGAGGCAGCGGCTGCCGTGGGGCTGAATGCTGAGCAGGTCGGTGAGGGCTATAGCACACGTCCGGTCGGGCAGGTCATCAGCCAGCAGCCGGAAGCGGGGCGGCGGGTCGCGCCGGGGAGCACGCTGGCGGTGGTGATCAGCCGCGGGCCGCAGACGATCACGGTGCCAGATGTGAAGGGGCAGGGGTACACGCAGGCGGCGAATGGGCTCGCGGCGCTCGGCCTCGTCGCCGTGCGCCGCGATGTTGCCTCCCGCGCGGTGCCGCAGGGAACGGTGATCGATCAGGACCCGCTTGGTGGGAATAGTGCGAACCCCGGCGCGACCGTCACCCTGACCGTCAGCCTCGGCGATGTGGTGCAGGTGCCCGACCTTGCCGGGCTGCCCTTCGAGACCGCACGCCAGCGGCTGGCCGATGCGGGCTTCGTCGTCAACGTTAACGGCCAGACGCGTGCGCAACTCCAACAGGAGAATCCGGCCTTCCTCGCTGCCAACCCCAATGTGCAGGATGGCCAGGTGATCAGCCAGAGTCTCCCCGCCGGGTCGTTCCAGGCGCGCGGCGCGACGATCGCCATCGCCTATTACCGGACCCGGTAGGATCACTGTGGGCGTGGTGCGCGCGTTGCCCGCGCCCGAGGGGACGTCGCCCGGTGGTGCGGAGGGTACGCCGCCTGCCCCAGCCGCATCGCCGCGACGGCGGGCGCTGCACTTCGTCCTCGCCGCCGCGCTGACCGTGGCGTTGCTGACGCCGCCTGCCCTGCTGATCGATCGCCCGCCGCCTGTGCCGCAACTCACCGTCATCGGCACCGCCGGCGACAAGGGGGGCAACAATGCGGGATCGCTCAGCCTCCTGCTCGAAGGGGCGGGTGGGGGACGGGTGTTGATCGGCGGCGGGGCGAGCGGGGCCGACCTCCCCGCCGCGCTCGCGCGCGCCGCGCCACCCTGGCGTGATCGGCTCGATCTCCTGCTCGTCGTCGACGCGCGCGATCTCCCCGGCGCGACCGAGCTGGTCCGGCGCGGGCGCGTCGGCCAGGTGGCAACCATCGGACTCACCAACGAAAACGCCCCCAGCCTCGTCGCCCTGCGCGAGCGTTGCGCGGCGAGTGGCGTTCCGTTGCGGGCGATCGTGGCGGGCGAACAAATCGCCATCGGGCAGGGCGGGGCGTTGCGCCTCGATGTACGTCCCGGCCTGTCCGATGATGCCCCGATCCTGTCGGCGCAGGCGGGCGAGTTGAGCGCCGCGATCGTCACCGGCACCGAGACGGCGGTGGCGACGCCGTTGATCGCGATCGTGCCGCACGGCAGCGCGGAGCGGTATCGGACGGCGCTCGCCGGTGGCCCACGCCTCCTCGTCGCGCCCGCCGCGCCGACCGGCAGCGCCCCCGCCACGGCCACGCAACTACTGCTCGTCGCGCCCGCCCAGAGGTCCACGCTCGCTATCGCGGGCGCGAATCTGCGCCTGCGCGGTGGCACCCCCACGGCGCTCCTCCCCGACGAGGTGCCCTGACCCGGCCCGCTTACAGGGGCGCTCGCGTACCTCGCGTACAATGAGCGCTCCACGATCTCGGTTTGTCGGCTGTTGTCTGCTTGTGAGGTTCGGATGCGTCGTTCGAAGAGCGCCGTCATCGATGGCGTCGGCTAGGCGCTCGGCGGTGGCATCGCGACCGTGCTGCTGGTCGGCGTGCCGACCGCGCACCTGCCGACGCCGTGGTTCCGGCGGGCGGTCCCGCCGCACCCGCGCGGATGGATCGTCCTGATCCTGACGGCGCTCCTCTGCGCCGCGCTGGCCGCCACCTACGCCCTGCCGGTCGCCTGCCCGACCCGCGAGCGGAGCCTGACGGCGGGCGGCCTCCTGTCGTTCTTCGCGATCGGCTACCCGGCTTGTAACAAATTGGCGGTGCTGACCCTCGGCTGGGGCGGCGCGCTGACCTATTTCGCCCCGCTCCAACCGGCCCGCGGCGCGCTCGCCCTGGCGACCCACGACGGCACCCTCGTCGCGCGGCTGCGCGCGGTTCGGCTCGCGCTCGTTCTCTCCCCATCTGGGTTTTCTCGAAAGGCGATCGATCGGGCGGCGCGATGCACCGTCCGGTCCTTTTGTGTACGCGCCACGAGGGCAAGCGGGTGTGGCATTTGGTGGGCGAGAGATGAGGGCGACCCGGGGAAGCGGGTCGCCCTCTGGTAGTGGGGGAATGGGGTGGGAAGGGGTAGGTAGAGGGGGAAGTAGGCGGGTGGAGGATCGCGCCGCACGACGCTCGTCGGGGCGCGGGACGGGCACCAGGGCGCGCCCGCTGGCGGGCGCTCAGTGCTCGGCGTGGATGAAGGTTGAGTGGTGGTCGTTGTTACCGAGTAGTTCCTGACGCGCCTGCCAGTAGCCAAGAACATAGCCATAGAGCGCGGCGCACTCGGCGTAATCCTTGACCATGCCGTGGCGCTCCTGGCTCTGCTCCTCCGTGAGCTTGTGGGCGCTGAAAACCTGGTCGATCGAGACTTCGGCCAGCGTCGAGACCTGACGCAATTGCTCATCGGTCGGGCGATGGTGGCGGAAGAGATCGAGCAATCGCGCCCAGAGCGCCTGGCGGCGCACGAAGGCATCGGCCCGGTCGGCGGTCAGTGGCGAGGAGTGGTGCTCCATGAGTTGTCCCCCTTGGCGGTGGTCGGGCCTACGACCCGTATCCAGTCGCGGTTTCCGCGTTGCGCGGGCCGCGCGGCCCGTACCATGCCCGTAGGTTAGAACATAAGTTCTAAAATGTCAAGGGGGTCGGCGTACTTTCGCGCGAAAGTACGCGCGATGTGGCGCGCGAGGCGTTCTACGGTGGTGGATTCGGTCTCGGAAATGGGGTGTTCGCGCCTGAGCCCCAACCGCTGTGGATGCCTCGCGCGCCACCGAACGTTACGCCCCGTCCGTTCGGTGCGCTCGCGGCTACAGGCCGCGATGCCGTGACCATCACCCCTGAGCTTGCCCCGCCTGTTGTGCGGCGTCGGGAGGAGTGAGGGTCGGCGAAGTCGAGGAAGAGACACCCCATGAGGCCTACGATACCTGCGCGTCGTCATGTGACAGGTATAGGAGCTTCGTCGGCTGGTGGCGCGACCCCGGCTCGTAGTCCTGGCGCACGTGCTGCTGCCCGACCGCCGCTGGCATGAGGGTGTGACGAACGCGAACAGCAGTCAGGCGCACCGCCTTCGGTGCAGCCCTACGCGCCCGCCCCCTTGTCTCACTCGTGCTCGTTGGTCAGGTCCTTGTCTTCCATTTCCCAAGCGTGATCCATCGTGTGAAACGCGGTGTGCCGGATCAGGTACCGGAGCGGCCAGGTTCGGGCCATCTTGCCCTGGGCATGGAAGGCCAGAATCGCCTCGCGATAGGCGTCGCGGTGCGCTTTCAGCCTCTCATCGGTCAGCATCGCGCCCTCGGGCGTGAGCACGCCGAGCTTCGCTGCCCAGCCCCGCTCCGTGCCGAATGTATGGCGGACGATGTGATCCCGATCACGCCCGCCCCCGCGCGGCCCCCGCTGCATCTCGGCTGACACGCGCGAACGCACGTCGTCGAAAAACGCCCAGCACGCCTGCATCAGCGCCAATTCGCGCTCCACCTCTTCGCGCGACATCGCTTGCTTGTCGATATCCGAGAACGCGAACGAGATGCCCCAGAAGTCGGTCGAGCCCGTGCCCGGATAGCGCTCGACCACCTCGACGGTGGTGCGGGCCGTGAATTCGGCCTCCATCCCGGCGAGTTGCGCCACCGGCGCATAGCGCGGGAGATAGGCGCGCAGCCGTTCGAGCGCGGCTTCCTCGGTCTTCGCGCCGCGCGCCAAGCCGGGCCACTCCGGCGCCACCGCGACCACCCGCTTGCCTTTCGGTCCGATTTCGAGCATCAGTCGCATGTCGTCAGTCATCGCTCCTCCTGACAGCGCTGGTCCCACAACCGTCGATCGTGCATTGCCGCGACCTCATCGTAATGCAGCGACCGGGCAGATTGCGCCCGTAGACCGATTAGGTACCCCCAGGGATGGACTGTGCCCTCTCTGGTGGTCCTGCTGCGCCCGCCAACGATCACGCCGTATCAGCGTCCACTTCGTAGTGCTCGCTTCGGGCGTTGCTTTGTCGTCCGGGGTGTCCCGCACCTGATCGGCGTGCGTCCATCACACACGTCAGTGCTCGGTGTCGGCCAGCGCCGTCAGCCCCGCCTTATCGAAGCCGATCGCGGTCTGCTCGCCGCGCACCGCCAGCGGGCGTCGGAGCAGGGTCGGCTCCTGCACCATCAAGGCCAGCAATTCCTCGGCGGCGAGGTCACGATCGCCGACGAGCGTGGCGTACGCCTTCGCGCGGCGCGAGAGAACATCGTGCGGGGTGAGCCCGGCGTCGGCGAGGATCGCGCGCAGCTCCTCGACCGTGAAGCGCTCCATGAAGTAGTCGCGCCGCACGAACGGCGTATCGCGGTCGCGCAGGAACTCCTGCGCCTTGCGGCAGGATGTTCAGGTCGGGTGGACATAGAGGGTCAGGTCGGCCATGTGCGTTCTCCGTCATGACGATCGAGGGGCAGCGCATATCGCACTCCCGTAGGGGAGTATGCACCGTCCGACCGCCGTAATCTACCGCCTATCCGGCGTGATTTCTCTGTGCTCGACATAGCGCCTGAGTTGATCGACCGCGCGCGCCAAGTACTCGGCACTCCTTGGCCGCAGCGCAGGATCATCCCACTCGATGGTCCAGGCGACGATTTTCATGAGTACGATCGCCATGAACGTCGCGCGAATCGTCGCGTCTCCTTCGGGCGAAGGGCTCTCCCCTCGGTAGCCGTCGAGAAAAGCGGCTTGCAACTGGTCACCGCGCGCGCCATAGTCCGCCAGCGCCGTGAGCGCGACCGCGATGTCAAACTGGTAGTAGCCCCAACCACACTCCTCGAAGTCGATGGCGTGTGCCTCACCCGCGCGAAATACGACGTTCGATGGGGCGAGGTCGGCGTGGATCATACCGATCGCCTCGGGCGTCTCACCGAGTGCCCGTACTTCCCTGCGAATGCGCCGCGCAGCCGCCGCGAAGACGGTCAATTCGGCCTTGGTATAGACCGTCATGCCCCGCGCCCACAGCGGCGATGCTGCGCCGATCCAGCGTTCCGGATCCCAGCAAGGCCGTGCGAACCCCGCCGGGGCTGACCACCCACGGGCGAAGCTGTGCAGCCGTGCCATGCAGCTTCCCATGCGGTACGCGTCGGCGGGCGTCAAACTGTCTGCCCGCTGTCGCCCTTCGACCCAGCGGAGTACCACGGCGCGGCGCGGCCCCGGCACGCCGTCGATTGTCACCTCGGCAAAAAGTGCCCCATCTTTCGTCGGAATCGGCTCCGGGACGGTGAATCCGCCTTCGTGGCGCAGCGCCAGCAACCAGATCAGTTCTGAGCGAAGTTCGTCCGTACTTCGCCGGGCAGGCTCCTGCAACCGCAACAGGAAGCGGTCGCTATCCGGCGTGATCACCCGGTAGAGCAGGGTATCCCCCGCCCGCAAGAAGGAGAGCCGCACCTCTGGGAGGTCGTAGCAGCCCAGCGCGACCTCGGCAAGATGCCGTATGTGGCGCAACCTGCCGACGCGCGTAAGATGCCCCCAAGGGCGCGGCACAGGATCACGCCCGATGGGCTGGGGGGCGGGTAGCATCGCTGTGCTCCTGTCGGGTCTCGGAGCCTCTACCGCAGGCGCGCGAGGGCCGGTGTATTGCCGGATGGGCTCCGCCGTCTCTCCGAATCCGCCGCTATTTCCCCGCGTCGACCTCACGGAGGAAATCGAGCACGAGGCGGTTGAACTCCTCCGGGGCCTCCATCGGCGGCAGGTGCGCCACCCCCGGCATGATGACCTTGCGCGCGCCGGGGACGCGCGTGGCAATCGCGGACGCGATCGCCAGCATGTCCGGCACGTCGTGCGCGCCGACGATCGCCAGGGTCGGCGCGGTGATCCCCTCCAGGCGCTCGATGGCGGGCGGTGTGAGGCGATTGACCGACTCGCTCTGCTCCCAGGCCCCCCGGTTGGCGATGATCGCGGCGTTCATCTCCCGCACCCGCTCGCGCACGCCGGGATCGACCGCGCTTCCTGCTCGCCCGAAACCATCGAGCCAGAGGTGGAGTTCCGCTTCGTTGGCGGCGTCGGGATCGCCGCTCGCGAAGATCGCCTCGACCTCGCGGTCACGCTCCTCCATCACCGCCGAACTGGTCATGCCGCCGATCCCCATCGCCACCGGGATCAGCGCGCTGACCCGTTCTGGGTAACTGATCGCGAAGTCGATGACGATCGAGCCGCTCATCGAGACGCCGATCAGGTGCGTCCGCGCGATCCCCAGGAAGTCGAGCAGCGCCGCCAGGTCCTCGCGCATCGTGTAGGGACCGGGCGGCAGGGCCGAACGCCCGAAGCCGCGCACGTCGTAGCGGACCGTGCGGTACATCGCCGCGAAGGTGTCGAACTGCCCGTCCCACATCCGGCTATCGGTGATCCCGGCGTGGAGGAGGGTCAGCGGCGGGCCATCCCCGGCCACCTCGTAGAAGAGTCGCGCGCCGTTGATCTCCGCGAAGCCCTGTTCTCGCGTCGTCATCATCCCCCCCTCACCTTCGTCAGCTATCCGTATAACGCCATTCTCGCAGCGGTTGCGGTCGTGAACGGTCCTAGTAACCCGCCCTCACCGCTGCCAATGGCGGCTCGCCGTGGCGAGCGCCGCGACCTCCGCCGCGCGCAACGACCAGCCGAGCGCGCCTGCGTTGCCGCGCGCCTGCGCCTTATTCTTCGCGCCAGGGATCGGCACCGCCCCCTGGGCGATCAGCCAGTTCAGCGCCACCTGCGCCTGCGTCTTGCCGCCGTGATCCTCGCCGATCCCGCGCAACAGATCCAGCAACCCGGCGAGGCGACGGGCGTCGCGCCCGCGAAAGAGCGGCTGCCAGCGCCGGAAACCGGATGGGGTGGGACCGCCCGGTCGGTATTTGCCGGTGAGCAAGCCCTGGGCGAGCGGGCTGTAGGCGATCAGCGTCACGCCGAGCGCGCGGCAGGCGACCAGGGTGCCGTCGGTCTCCGGGCGGCGCGCGAGGAGATTGTATCGCACCTGATTCGTCGCCAGCGGCACGCCGCGCCGCGCCAGCGCCTCGTGCGCACGGCGCATCTGCTCCGGGCCGTAGTTGCTGACCCCGACCGCCCGCACCTGACCTTCCGCCACGGCATCGGCCAGCGCGTCCATCAGCGTCGGGATGCCGATCAGGCTGTAGGGGAAGTGGATCTGGTAGAGATCGATCCGCGCGACGCCGAGGCGTTCCAGACTCGCGTCGAGCGCGCGGCGTAGCGAGCGCCCGCCGACGCGCCAGGGGAGGGGCGCGAACTTCGTGGCGACCACGATCGGCGCGCTCGCTGTCGCGTCCATCTCGCGCAGGAGGCCGCCGAGCAGGCGCTCCGACTCGCCCTGCCCGTAGACCTCCGCCGTGTCGAAGAGGGTGATCCCCGCCGCCACGCTCGCCGCGAACGCCTCCGCGATCTCCGCACGCCCGTACTCCTTGCCATATCCCCAGAAGCGCGCATCGCCCCAGGACCATGTCCCGACGCCGAGCGGCGCGACCGCGATACCGCTTGCTCCCAGTGCGATCGAGGGTGTTCCTTGTGCGGTCATCGTCCCTTCTTTCTCGTGCGTGGTGCCCCGGCGATCCCGGCGTGGCCGCTTGTCGGGTGCCGTGCGCCGCTATCAGCCCGGTTGGAGCGCCGCCGCGAGGTGTTCCTGCGGCGCTGGTGTCCCCACTCGCGCCCGCTCGACCGCCGCGACAAAATCCATCGGCTCGTCCGCCGCGAGATGAATCGTTGTCACCGGCGGGCTCGGCCCGAACAGGCGCTCGATCGTGACCGGGCGGTTGAGGGTAACGGTCACATCGGTCCGCCCGCCGATCCCGATGAAGGCGACGCTATGCGCCATCGCGCCCTGTCGGCTCGATGCATCCTGCACGATCTGTACCCCATCGTTGTGCTTCGGCGCGCCGCGACGCTCGGCGGTGATTCCGGCAATCGCGTCGTAGGGGAGCCAGACGCCGCCGAGCAAACCGTAGTGAAGCCAGAGCCCGCGCTCGTCGAGCTGGTGAGGGGTGATGCGAAATGATGCGTAGAGCCCGACGATCCAGACCAGCCCGTAGATGCCGAGCACGAAGAGTGCCACACGGAGCCAAGCCCAGGGGATCAGGAGTTCCCAGAGGAACAGTTCCAGCGGCGTTGTCAGCAGACAGAAGAGGGCGAGCAGGCCGAATAGCGAGCGCCGGTGGTAGTGGAATACCGCCGGGCCATCCGGCCCGCGCCGTGTGACCCAGCGGACGATGGTGATCCAGAGGCGGGCTTCCAGTGCGAACAGGTGGGCGACCCCGTCTGGCAGGATGGTGCCCAACGCGCTCGTGAGCGCCGCGCTCACTTTCCGTTCGGCATTGCGCTCGTGCCGGTAGCGTCGCCAGGCGACGAAGAGTTGCCGCGCACCGACGAGCCAGAGCAGCCCTTCGAGCGCGATGGTAGCGATGATCGCGCCCCGTGCCCCGAATACCCCGGCGCGGACGAGGACGACGTTCAGGAGGACGAGAATGGGCAGCAACCATTTCCCGAGCTGTCTCATCGCGGTGCTCCTTTCTTGACATCGATCGCGGGCTGGTCGGTGGGGGGATCGTCGAGCAGTGCCATCAGTTGTTGCTGCGCCGGGTCGAGTTGCGCGCGTAGCAACTCGCCAAACGCGCGGGCGAAGGGCTGTGCCGGATCGTCTATGTCGGGTAGGAGGCCGGTCGGGAGTGGGTGGTCGCGCTGATAGCGGCTGAAATCCCCGGCGAGTTCGCGGAGCGCCGCCGGATCGGGCGGCTGGTGTGCCAGGGCGATCATCCGCTCACTGAGGGCGTGCAGTCCGGCCAGCGCCTCGGGATGAGCGGCGTAGTGCTGTGCGATACCGTGAAAGCCCGCCACGTACTCGCGCGGCCAATCGAACGCCTCGATCAGCGCCCAGACGCGCTCTTCCTGTCGGCGTACCTCGGCACTGACCTCGGGCAAGTGCGTGGCCAACAATTCCTCGATCTGTGCCAGTGTCGCGGGGGTCGGGCGCGGTTCCTCTAACGCCCGGTCGAGATCACCATCGAGCAGACGGTCGATTTCCTCGCGCCGGGCCATGAGCAGGGCGATCTGATGCTCCACCTCGTCGCGCAACGTCCCGAGAACCCCGCGTAAGGTGGGCGCGGTTTCCGGCGTACCGAGCACCGCACGGATCTGTTGCAAGGAAAGGCCGAGCGCTTGCAGGCGGCGGATCTGGTGCAAGCGGAGCAGATCGCTCGCCTCGTAGAGGCGATAGCCCGCCGCCGTCCGCGTCGGCTCGCGCAACAAGCCGAGCTTATGATAGTGACGCACGGTCTTGGTCGTAATATCGAGTAGACGCGCTAGCTCGCCGATCCGCAACCGCCCTTGCATGGCCATCCCACCGCTCTTTCTTGGCCTTCGCCGGTAGTGTAAAGCCTGCCCTAAGGACAAGGTCAAGGGCGATAGCGTTCATGTTCAGACCGGGGCGCGGTGGTGAGGTCGACGATAAGCGGCGGGGATAGAAAAGAAACGGGGCCTCCTGAAAGGAGCCCCGCCTGTTGATGCTCGGATTGTGGCCGGACGTCAGCGCTGCCCGGCGAGCTGCGCGACCTGCGGCTTGGCCCGCCCATACTGCGCCGGCCAGTCGCTGTCCTCGACACCGAGCGCGGCGGCGGCCTCGGCGGCCCAGTAGGGGGAGCGGAGGAAGGCGCGCGCCAGGGCGATCAGGTCCGCCTGTCCGCGCTCCAATATCTCCTCGGCCTGCTGCGGCTCGGTGATCATCCCGACGGCCATCGTCGGAATGTCGGCCCCGCGGCGGATCTGCTCGGCGAGATGGGCCTGATAGGCGGGTCCGACCGGGATCTGTTGCGCGGTGCTGACGCCGCCACTGGAGGCGTCGATCACATCGACGCCGCGCGCGCGCAGCTCGCGCGCCAGCACGACCGAGTCCTCGATCGTCCAGCCCCCGGCCACCCAGTCGGTCGCCGAGAGGCGCACACCGAGCGGCAGATGTCCCGGCCAGGCGGCGCGCACCGCGTCGACCACTTCGAGCGGGAAGCGCATCCGCCCGGCCAGCTCGCCGCCCCATTCGTCGGTGCGATCGTTGCTGAGCGGGCTGAGGAAGGTGTGGAGGAGGTAGCCGTGCGCGGCATGGAGCTCGATGAACTCGAAGCCCGCCGCCAGCGCGCGCTTCGTCGCGGCGACGAACGCCTCGCGCACCGCCGTCAACTCCGCCCGCGACATCGCGCGCGGGCGCGGGTAGGTGGCGCTGAAAGGGATGGCGCTGGGGGCGATCACCTCGTCCGGCCAACCGCCGTCCTCGGCGAGGGCCGCGCCCTGATTGGCCGCCCAGGGGCGGTAGGTGCTGGCCTTGCGCCCGGCGTGCGCGAGCTGGATCCCAGCGACCGCGCCATGCTCCTTCAGGAAGGCGGCGACGCGCGCCAGCGGGGCGATCTGCTCGTCGTTCCAGAGGCCGAGGTCTTCTGGGGAGATCCGCCCGCGCGCCTCGACGGCGGTCGCCTCGGCGATGACCAGCCCCGCGCCGCCGATCGCGCGGCCCCCGAGGTGGACGAGGTGCCAGTCGGTGGCGAGACCATCGGTGCAGGAATACTGGCACATCGGCGAGACGACGATGCGATTCCGCATGGTGATCCCGCGCAGGGTGTACGGGGTGAAGAGTTGCGCCCGTGGAGCGACGGCGGTAGCTGACGACATCCGTGACTGTCCTTTCTGTCCGCGTTCATCGGCGGTGTGGTAAGCGGCATCGATCGCTACGGCCACTGCGACATAGTGCCGCGACCCGTTCCCCCAACGCTCGCGCGCCCGGCCATATTCCGGGCGCACGACGAACCCGCCGGGGTTCATCTCCGGCGGATGCCAGCTCTCGCTACGTCGCCGGCGTGCGTTGGCCGGGATGGTTAGCGCGTGGCGACCTCGCGGTATTCGCCGCGCGCCCGGAAGAGGAGTGACTTCACGGCGGGTATCGTCAGGCCGAGTTGCGCGCCGATCTGCTCCAGCGAGTAGCCGTCGCGCGCGCGCAGCATTAGCGCCTGCCGGTGCTGCGGTCGCAGCGCCCCGCAGACCGCGCCGAAGGCGCGCAGCGCCTCGGCGTCGAGCAGGGCCGTCTCGGGGTTTTCCTCGCGCCTGGCGGCGGGGCGTTCGTGGAAGCCCTCTTCCCAGGGGAGCCAGTGCGCGTTGCGGCGTCGGCGCAGGAGATCGGTGCAGGCGTTGGTGGCGATCCGGTAGAGCCAGGCGCTGAGCGACAGCCCTTCGGTCGTGGTGCCGAGTGCCCGGTAGGCGCGTAGGAACGTCTCCTGGGTCAGGTCGTCGGCGTCGGCGGCGTTGCCGATGATCCCGTAGCAATGGGCGCGGATGCGCGGCCCGTAGCGGCGGAAGAGCACCCCGAACGCCTCGGCGTCACCGGCCCGCGCCCGCTCGATCCACACCGCATCGCCCATCATCGATCGTGCCCCCCTCCCGCTGTGCAACGCCTGACCCCGACGCTGCTCGTACCATACAGGACTTGCCTTGGAGGAAGCTGAGAATGGGCGCGTTTGTTCGCATGAAAAGGCGGGGGCGGCATCGCGATGCCGCCCCCGAAGCGTGACGATATTGCCATGCCCCTGCCTATGGCTTGAGGAGGGTTTCCGGGGGGAGAAGCCGGTATTGCGCGTAGCCGAGCCCCTTGATCGAGATGCCGCGGATCGTGCGCGTCTCGTTCGGATTCAGGTTCGTCGCGCCGCCGATCGAGGTGTCGAGCTGATCCCCGTTGGCATCGAGGAAGACGAGGGTGGTCAGCACCGAGAGGAGCGGTTGATCGCTGATGTTCCTGACCTGGAGGGACCAGTCGACGTAGTTGCCGGTGACCGTCTTCAGCGTGACAGTGCTGATGGAGACGAATTCGGTGTCCAGGGTGCCCGGTCCGTTCGGGTAACGGCTGGCGTAGCGGGCGCGCCCGAGCTGGCTGAGGAGGACATCGTGCGGTGCGGCGTTCTCGGGGTGGTACTCCATGACGGCGCGCTCGAAGTACTGCACCTGATAGGTCTGCCCGTTGTCCTTGTTCACTTCATTGAAGACCGGGCTGAGTGGGAATCCCTGCTGTGCCAGTCCCCCATTCGCCTTCCAGTAGATCAGGAACGCGCCACAGACACTCTGGTTGGTCTCGTCGAAGGCGGCGCAGCCCCCGCTCAGGGCCGGGGCGAGCGACGGCCCTGCCGCCGCCACGATCCCCTGCGGGTAGCGCGCCTTCAGCGCGGCGCGCCCCACCTGACTGAGGAGGATGTTGTTCGAGCTGGGCAGTTCCAGGTGATACTCGAAGACGGCACGCTCGAAGTATTGGACCTGATAGGTCCGCCCATCGGTGGAACTCTGCTCCGAGAAGAGATCGCTGACCGGGAAGCCCTGCTGCGCCAGCCCGCCGTGCTCCTGCCAGTACGCCAGGAAGCGCCCGCAGAGCGCGTGCCCGGTCTCCGCGAAGGTCATGCAGGAGGCATCGGCGGCGGCGGGGCGAGCCTGCCAGGGGGCGAGCGCCGCCCCGGACGTGAGGACCAGCGCGAGGGCCAGGGAGAGGAGCAAGCGCTTCATCGTTTTTCTATCCTTCTGCGGCGCGAGGCGCTGGCGCATGGGGGCGTCAGCCGCTCAACGAATCCGGGTGTCCGACACGCCCACCATCTATAGGTGAGCCTGAATGTACCGGGCGCTCAGTCGAAGCGCAGGGCATCGATCGGGTTGAGGCGCGAGGCCCGATTGGCCGGATAGATGCCGAAGAAGAGACCGATCGCGACTGCGCAACCGAATGAGAGCGCGATCGGCCCCAACGAGATCACCGTGGTGACCGCCCCGGTGGCGGCGACCCCCTTCGCGATGCCGATCCCGATGGCGATCCCGATCAGCCCGCCGAGGATGCTCATCACGACCGCCTCGATCAGGAACTGGCGGAGGATGTCGCCGCGCCGCGCGCCGATCGCCTTACGTATGCCGATCTCTCGCGTCCGCTCGGTCACCGAGACGAGCATGATGTTCATCACGCCGATGCCGCCGACGAGGAGCGAGATCCCCGCGACCGCGCCGAGGAAGATGCTGAGGGTCTGCGTGACGGTGTTCAGCGATGCGAGTTGATCGGCCTGATTCGTCACCGTGAAGTCGTTCGCTTTGTTGCCCAGGTTGTGCCGCTGCTTGAGCAGCGCTGTGGTGAAATCGATCACCCCGGGGACCGAGTTCGCATCCTCCGCCTTGATCGCGATCGAGCTGATCGGCTGCCCGGCGATGCCGGCGCTGCGATAGCCGAAGAGGCGGTGGAGGCTGGTGCTGAGCGGCACGAATACCTGGTCGTCGACCGAGCCGAAACCGCTCCCGCCTTTCGAGGTCATCACCCCGATCACCTGATAGGGCTGGCCGGTGATTTTGATCGTCGCGCCGACCGGGTTCCCCGTCCCGAAGAGGGTCGTGGCGACGTTGGAGCCGAGAACCGCGACCGCCGTGGTGGAGGCCTGATCGTCGGCACCGACGAAGTTGCCGAGTTCTACGGTGGCGTCGTGGACCGTCAGATAGGCGGGGATGACCCCGACGATGCGGGAGTTGCTGTTGGTACTCCCATAGACGATCTGCGCGTTGCCGTTGCGCTCGGGCGAGACCCCCGCGATGCCGACCGCGTTCCCCTGCGCCGCGATCGCCAGGGCATCCTCATAGGTGAGGGTCTGCGCGCTGCCCGCCGCGCTGGCGACGCCGCCTGTCGTCCCGCCGCCGGGGCTGATCGTCACCAGGTTCGTGCCGTTGCGCGTCAGGTTCGCGGTGATACCCGCCGTCGCCCCGTTGCCGATGGCGAGGAGGGCGATCACCGACGCCACGCCGATGATGATGCCGAGCATCGTCAGGAAGGTGCGGAGCTTGTTGCTGCCGAGGCTGGTGAGGGCGACGCGCACGCTTTGCCACAGGTTCACTCCGACACCCCCGTCGCCACGATGGTGGCGCTCGCCGATGCACGTCGCGCTTCCTCCTCGGCCTCGAGTTGATCCTGGGTCGGATAATCGTCCGGATTGGCGATCCGCTGGTGCTCCACCGGCTCGTCGCGGGCGAGCACACCGTCGCGCACGCGGATGACGCGGCGGGTGTGCTCGGCGATGTCGGGCTCGTGTGTGACGAAGATCACGGTGATCCCCTGCTCGGTGTTGAGGCGCTGGAAGATTTGCATCACCTCCACGCTCGACCGGGTGTCGAGATTCCCGGTCGGCTCGTCGGCCAGGATGATCGCCGGGTCGTTGACGAGCGACCGCGCGACGGCGACGCGCTGCTGCTGCCCGCCGGAGAGTTCCTTCGGCTTGTGGTCGAGGCGCGTCCCGAGGCCGACCGCCTCCAGCGCGGCGGTCGCGCGCTTGCGGCGGTCGCGGAGCCCGGCGTAGAGCATCGGCAATTCGACGTTCTCCAGCGCCGTGAGCTTCGGCAGGAGGTTGAACGACTGGAAGACGAAGCCGATCTTGCGATTGCGGACCGTGGCGAGCTGCGAGTCGCTCATCCGGCTGACATCGATCCCCTCGATCTTGTAGATCCCGCTCGTCGGCTTGTCGAGGCAGCCGAGGGTGTTCATCAACGTGCTCTTCCCCGACCCGGACGGTCCCATGATCGCCACCAGCTCGCCGCGCCCGACCGTGAAGCTGACGCCGCGCAGGGCGCGCACGGTGATGTCGCCCATCTGATAGGTCTTCGTCAGGTCCGTCACCTCGATCACGGGGGGGCCAGACGCCTCCCCGGTGACGGGCTGCACGCGCGCCAGGTGTGTCGTCGCCTGCTCTTGCATCCGTACTCCCCGCTTCGCGGTCGTGTCATCGCCCCGAGTCGCGTAATGGCTGCGGACTCTACGTGCTGTCGCTTGCGCGGCGAGAGTTGCGCGCCGCTCACTCAGGGACCAGTGCGACCCCCGCCGCCCCCGGCACCACCGGTGCCGCCGCCGCCGGGTATGATGCCGCCGCCGGTACCGGTGCCGGGCCTGGTCGTGGTGGTGCTGTTCGGGCTGATGACCTGGGTGATAACCTGATCGTTATCGCTCAACCCGGAAAGGATCTGGGTATTCGTGCCGTTCGTGAGGCCGATGGTGACCTGCCGGGCCTCCGGCTTGCCATCGGCACCGAGGACGAGGACGTACTGTATCTGGGCGCGCCCTGTGCCGGGCACGCCGCCCGACCCCCCGCCCGCGCCGGTGCCGGGTGTACCGGTCGCCCCGGCTGCGCCGCCGCGCCCGCCACCGAAGCCTGCGGTCGCCGTGCCGCGCGCGCCTTGCCCGCCCGGCGCACCCTGGCTGCCGGGCGTCCGTTGTGCGCCTTGTCCGCCCGTGCCACTCTGTGGTACCGGCGCGCCGCTGACTTCCGGGGCGGCGGAGGCCGCCGGGGTCGGGACCTTCCCTTGCTGGATTTGCGCCTGCGCCACGGAGAGCGCGGTCGCCGGGACGAGCAGGGCGTCATCTGCCTTGTTGAGGATGATGGCGATCGTCGCGGTCATCGTGGGGAGGAGCGCCGCGTTGGTCGGTGCCACCGTGCCGGTCACCTCGTAGCTGACGACGTTGGAACTGCTGGTCCCGACCGGGTTGATCGTGGCGACGGTGGCCGTGAAGGTCCGCCCGGCGAAGGCATCGACCGTGAAGGTCGCGTCTTGCCCGATCCTGATCTTGGCGATGTCAGACTCGTTGACGGTGGCAGTGAACTTCAACGCGCTGAGATTGGTCAGCGTGATCGTCGAACTTGCGCTCGTCGACGCGGTCGATGTGGTCGATGTGGCGCTCGATGAGCTGTTGGAAGCGCTCACCGTCTGCCCGACGATGTAGGGCATCGTCGCGACCGTCCCGGCGATCGGTGCCCTGAGGGTGGTGTTGTCGAAGGCGGTCTGCGCCGTATCGAGCGCCGCTTTCGCGCTGTCCACCGCCGCCTGATCGGTGAGGATGTCGGGCTGGGCTGCAGGTGCAACCGTCTTGGCATAGGTCGTCTGCGCGGTGGCGAGCGCGGCCTGGGCCGAGTCGACCGCGTTCTGCGCGCTGGCGACCGACGATTGAGCGGCAACCTGCGCCTTGTCGTTGTTTGCCTGGGCCGTGGCGAGCGCGGCCTGGGCCGAGTCGACCGAGTTCTGCGCCGTGGCGACCGACGACTGCGCCGTGACCTGTGCCTTGTCGTTGTTCGCCTGCGCCGTGGCGAGGGCGATCTTGGCGTTGTCGATCGTGCTCTGTGCGGAGAGTACGGCGGTATTCGCCTTCACCGCCGCGCCCTCATTGCTCTTCTTCGCCGTCGCCAGACTGGCGCTCGATTGATCGATCGCCGCCTGCGCGGAGACGACCTGCCCCTGGTATTTCGCCAGCGCGTCGTCCAGGTTCGTCTGCGCCGTCACCAACGCGCTCTTGGCGTTGTCCACGGCCGCCTGCGCGGTGGCGAGCGATTGGGCCGATTTCGTCTGCGTCTGGGTGAACGTTGTCTGCGCCTGGGCAGTGGTGTTCTTGGCGGTGTCAAGGGCCTGTTGCACCGTCAGCAGCCCGGCATCGTACTGCGCCTGGGACGAGCGTACGTTGCCCTCGGCGGTGGCGATCGCCTGCCGCGCCGTCTGTCGCGCCGAGTCCGCCGACATCTGCGCGCTTTGCAGGGCGGTCTGCGCGTTGGTCAACGCCGTTTGCAGGCTGGTGAGGCTATTCGCGGCGGCGGAGCAGCCGGGCAGGCTGAAGTTCCCGCCGCAGTTGTTCACCTTGTTCTGCGCGTTGGTGTAATCGGACTGCGCCTGGGCGACCTTATCGGTCGCCTGCTGGACCAGGATCGTCTGATTCTTGTCGGTCAGCGCGTAGTTCGCCTTGGCATCCTCTAAGGTGCGTTTAACGTTCTCCAGCGCGACCGCATTCGTGCCGGTCGCGTAGTTGTCGACCGCCGCCTGGGCATTCTTGAGGGTGAGTTGGGTCGTTTGCAGTTGCCCTTGGGCCACATTCAGATCTTGCTGCGTGCTGGCAGCGGTGGCGCTGTAGGTGTTGATGGCCTGGGCGACCGCGACCTGGGCATTGTCGGCAGTCAGCTTGCTGACGCGTGTATCCTGCTCGATCTGGGCTTGTGTCGCGGCATAGGTTTTCAGGGCGTTATTGTAGGCCGCGTTGGCATTGTCCACCGCAAGCTGCGCGGTGGCGAGATCTTGCTGGTTCTGCGGGATGATACTCTCGTTCAGGGTGCGCGCGGCGGCTGCGACCTGATTATTGGCCGAATCCACGCTCTTCTGCGAGACGACGAGATCCTGCGCGGCGCTCTGCTGTGCCAACGCGAAACTGTGCTGCGCGTTGGCGAGGGTCCCCCCCGCATTATCGACGCTCCCCTGTGCGACGACCAGATCCTGGGCGACGCTCTGCTGGGTCAGCGTGAAGCTGCGCTGGGCATTGGCGAGGGCGGTCTTCGCGCTATCGACACTCGCCTGGGCCGCCGCGAGATCCTCCCCCGTTACCCCGCCGACCAGTTTGTTATACGTCGCTACGGCTTTGTCGTAATTCGTGCGGGCGGTACGGAGGGCATTGGTCGCGTCGGCGTTGTCGAGCTGCGCGACCACCTGCCCGGTCTGCACCTGATCGCCAACCTTCACATTGACTTGCTTGACTGTGCCGGAGTTGGGGAAGCCGAAGCTCAGGCTGGTGATCGCGCTGAGCGGGCCGCTCGTCGTGATGGTGGTGGCGATGGTCCCCCTGGTGACCGCCTGTGTACGGTAGGTGTCGGCGGCGGGCTTGCTCCACGGCCAGGAGAATGCCGCCACCCCGCCGCCCCCAAGGAGGAGCACCGCGATCAACCCGATTGCTACGCCCCGATGTCGGACGAATCCCTGTAATCGTTGCATGCCCCACCGGCCTCCTTCATCCCCTGCGGCGTAGCGGCCCCTCGCGCGGCCCCGATACGGGGCGAATCCCGGTCGCGGCTCGTTGACGCGGCCGGTCCCACCGACTGTAGCGCGGAAAGCTTGGAAACCCCTTGGAGAAGGGTCGCGATCCGGTGGCGGATCAACTCCCCACGCGCTCGCGTCCCACCGCCCGTGCCGCCAACTGCCCGAGTCGTCCTACAAGGGTCAAAGGTTGATCGACCAGCGGGAGCGTCACGGTCACTGTCGTCCCCTCGCCGAGGGTGCTGGTCAGCGCGATCTTGCCGCCATGACTCTCGACGAGCGCTTTGGCGATCGCCAGCCCGAGCCCTGCACCTCCCACGGCGCGGGACCGCGACTGGTCGGCGCGGTAGAAACGATCGAAGATCCGCGACAATTCTTCGGGGGGGATGCCCTCTCCGGTATCGCATACCGCCAAGGCTGCCTCACCACCCTGGCGACCGACCACGACGGTGATCCGGCCACCCGGCGGGGTATGGGCGATCGCATTATCGAGGAGGATCAGCACGACCTGATGAAGGCGGTCGGGGTCGGCCTCGATCGGCACGTCGTCCCCGGATAGCTCGCAGGTCAGGGCCAGCCCGTGCGCGTGGGCGAGCGGCCCCGTTCGCCGCGCGACATCCGCCGCGAACGGGCCGAGGTCGAGCGGGGCGACCGCGAGGGTCTGCTCGCCGAGATCGGAGCGCGCGAGGGTGAGCAGATCGGTGGCGAGGCGTTCCAGGCGCGCGAGGCCGTCGCGCAGATCGTCGAAGAGTTCCCCATTCGTGCCTAACGGCTCATCACGGTGGCGGTCGAGGAGGTCCGCCGAGGACCGGAGGACGGTGAGCGGCGTCCGCAACTCGTGGGAGGCATCGGCGATGAAGCCCTGCTGCGTGCGGAAGGCCATTTCGATCGGCACCAGCGCGCGCCCCGCCAGAAACCAGCCCCCCATCAGGAGGAGGAGGGTGCCGCTGACCCCACCAACGATCAGCCCGATCAGCAGGCGACGCAGCGCATTCTGTGTTGGCACCAAGCTCTGCCCGACAATAACCGTCGCCGGGAAGGTGCGGCGGTCGGCGGCGGCTGTCACGCCGGTACTGAGCGGGGGTGGGATGGGGCGCGCGTAGAAGCGTACTTCCTCGCCGTCGATCGTCAGGGTGAAGAAGGTCGGGCCGTCCTCGACGACGATCATCGGCAGCATGGGGAGTGCCACCTGCTGTGGGTTGGCGAGGATTTCGCCATTCGGTCCGAGCGCGATGAAGAAGTAGCCGCCGCGATAGCCAGACTGCGCGGCGAAAATCTCGCCCCGTTCGATCGCGCGCGGCGAGGCATTAAACGTCGCCCCGCGATTCGCTAACTCCCGATCGACCTCGGTGGGCAAGCGCCGGGCGGCGGCGGCATAGGTCGCCGCGCACACCAGTAGCAGGATCAGCCCGAAGACGGCCACATTCCAACGCACCAGACGCCAGCGGATGGCGGTGAACATCGCGCCCCTCCGGGCGAGTGGGCGGAGT
>JAABUM010001495.1_pt1 | contig 34942 bp, 27 predicted proteins | sample 5559161 | NCBI WGS metagenome assembly JAABUM01 (sample SAMN10711868, study PRJNA513369) | rock metagenome | isolation source: Antarctica rocks | place: Antarctica: Victoria Land, Siegfried Peak nord
GAGCTCGGCCGCCTCGACCCCCAGCAGCAGCCGACGCTGACGCTCATCCAGATGCGCCCGCAACGCCGTGTACCTACGCCCCGCAGCCTCTGCCACCTGCATGTCCACCGCCATAGCACAACCGTAAGGGCATCACACCATAAACCTAGGTTATTTTAACGTGGGTCCTTAAGTAGAGGACTGAGAGGTTGGGTGGCGTCGTCCGTCCGGATGTGGCTCCGGTATCGCTCACGGACGCTGAGGGGCCACCATCCTCGCTGGCCGTGGACGCCCTGCCAACGCCATTGCCTTGAGACGCCCGCGCGACGTGGTCGTTCACTTGAGCGCGGCCGCCAGTTCCACTCCCACGCCTACACCAGAAGCGTGCACTCCGCCGGCCTTCACGGCTCGAGGGGCCGGGTAAGGGTTAGGGCCTGCGCCACAACGCCGCATGGAGCCCGCCCTCAGCATGCCACAGAAGAGCGTCCTGAACCGGCGCCCGCAGGGCCACCCGCTTCAGCTGCGCCTGGCGCTCCGCCTGGATCGAGCAGCGAGGTTCGTACACCAGTGCGTCGCCCTCGCGGGATGAGGGCATGAGGCGGGCGCCCAGAGATCCCGCGCGACAGCGCGAGCAGGTGAATCCACTCCACGATCAGATCTGACACGTGACTGACACGGAGCCAGCCTGATGAGGCGCGGATCTAGCATCTGCGCAGGTCACCGGCGTGATCGGCTGGTGGACGTGAAGGGACTCGAACCCCTGACCTCTCGCGTGTGAAGCGAACGCTCTAACCAACTGAGCTACACGTCCCGGCTGCTGATGCAACGGAGCGACAGACTAGCCGTTCGCCACAGCGGCGCGCTAATCGACTCCGGGCAGGACGCGCACCCAGTCGTCGATGCCGTCCGGGAGCAGACCGGGAGGCCCCTGCCACGCGAGGTAACCCCACAAGACGCAGCCCACGAGGGCTGCCGTGCCGAGCGCCACCGCGGCCCTGGACCACCACGAAGCCGACGCGGCCCAGGCCGTCCATCTCCCGAGGACGCCCCTGGTCCAGCGCAGGAGCCGTTGGGCCCACTCGAACTCCGAGGCCCAGACGGAGACGCCGACGATGACGATGAGCCACCCCGGCCCCGGCGCCGGCACGGCGATGAGCCCAGCGAGCACGATCAGGAGCCCCACGACGCCGACAGCCACGCGGTAGAAGCGGTGGGTCGCGGGGTTGGAGCGGATCCGTCGCCGCCAGACCCAGTCGTCGTCGTGGGCGTCGAGGACGACGTTGTGGTCGGTGTCCTCCGGCAGCGCATCGGCGCGGTCAACCGGCGGGCGGGTCCCGCCGTTCACGGTCAGGGGTCGAGGTCGGCGGCGGCGCGCGCGGCGAAGACCTTGGCGGCACGGGCGCTCACCGGGCCGGGGGTCAGTCGGCGGTCGTCCACGGCGTGGACCACCAGGACGTCCTTGGTCGTGCTGGTGATGAACACCTCGTCAGCGGTCTTCAGCACGGAGAGCGGCAGCGACTCCTCGCTGACGGTCAGGCCGTCCTCGCGGCACCACTCGATCGTCAGGGCGCGGGTGACGCCCTCCAGCAGCCCGGAGTCCGGCGGCGGCGTGAGGATCCGGCCGTCCACGACGACGAAGATGTTGGATCCGGTGCACTCGCAGAGCTCGTCGCGGCCGTTGCCGAAGACGGCCTCCACGGCCCCGACCGACCTGGCCCGGGCGAGGGCGACGACGTTGTCCGCGTAGGAGGTCGTCTTGAGCCCGACGGTGGCGGCCCGCTCGTTGCGCGTCCAGGGCACCACGGTCACCTTGCCGGACTCCGGCGGACGGGGCTGTTCGCCCGCGGTGACGATGTAGGTCAACGCCGAGTCGAGCCGGTCCGAGCCGAGCGGGCCCACTCCCCCGGTCACGGTGTAGCGCAGCCGCCCGAACGGGATCGGGTCACCTGCCCCAAGCACCGCATCGATGCCCGCACGGATCACGCCGTGGTCGGCGCGAGGCAGTCCGAGGCCGGCCAGGGACCGGTCCAGACGACGCGCGTGGCGGGTCAGGGCAAAACCCCGCCCGTCGACGACCTTGGCCGTCTCGAACACGCCGTCACCCACCGTGATGCCATGGTCGACGGCTGACACGCCCGCCTCTTCAGGCTCCAGCAACCGGCCGTTGACCCACGCGCGAACCGTCATGCACCCCACCCTCCCAGACCTCCACCGCACAACGCAGCACCCTCCGCCGGTGGTTCCCCGCGGCCCGTAACGACCGGACGCCGACACGCGAGCGCGGTATGCCGTGTCCGCACCTCGGGTCGCCACAGCTCGCTCCATGGTCGGACTGTGCTCAACGACCTCACAGTCAACAAGTACCCGGCGCCGGACATCCACCCCGGGCATCGCCGGCAACCTCGAAGCCCGCAGCGGCGTCCTCACCGTCGCCGCCGACAGGCCTGCGCCCGCTCCCAGGGGAAGTGCCGATGCAGCGGCTCGACCCACCGCCGCCTCCGTCGTCACTGCGGCAACCCGGACTCCGCTCCTCGTTCGGAACGACGGCGTCCCTTGGGCCCAGTCCGCGACGGGTCCCCGGCCGTATGCCGGGTGGCCGGCTGCCGCTACGAGCGGCGCCTGCCGATGAGGACGCCGATGACGGTGCCCACCAGTCCGGCGAGCAGGTAGGGGGCGTACGACCTGAGCAGGACGGGCAGCACGGTGGCCCCGAGGTCGAGCGGGGCCTCCGCCCCGGTCACCTGCTGCGCATCGTGCGAAGGCGCCCTCGTGGTCGAGGCGAGCGCCCCCGCGGCGCTCACCGTGCTCCTTGCCGCCTCCGTCGAAGTCTCCTTCGCCTCGGGCTCAGGCCCGGGTTCGACGAAGCGCTGCTCGAGGCAGGCGACGAACTGACCGAGCAGCTTGTCCGAGACGTCCTGCATGACGCCCCGGCCGAACTGGGCGGGCTTGCCCGTGACGCTGAGGTCGGTGGACACGTCGACGGCGGTGCCGTCCCCGTCGGCGGCAAGGGCGATCGTCACCGTCGCCCCGGCCGTGCCGTTGCCGCGCTTGTCCTTGCCCATGGCCTGGATGACCACGCGGTGGATGTGGTCGTCGCGCTCGACAAAGGTGCCCGACCCGGCATACACGAGGGCGATGGGGCCGAGCCTGACCTTGCAGGTGCCGTCGAACGAGTCACCGTCGACCCGGGTGACGGTGGCGCCGGGGAAGCACCCCGCGACCCCCTGGAGATCCATGAAGGTCTCCCAGGTTAGCTCCACCCGGGCGGGGACGGTGAACGCATGGCGCAGCTCCATCGGCTCAGCCGCCTGCCGCCGCGAGGACCGCACGGCGGGTGAGGACGGTCGCGAGGTGCCTGCGGTAGTCGGCGTCGCCGTTGAGGTCGCTCGGTGGGTTGGTCCCTTCGGCGGCCGCTGCGGCTGCAGCTCGAACCGTCTCGTCGGTCGCCAGCCTGCCTACGAGCGCCTCCTCCACGGCGGTGGCCCGCAACGGGGTGGAGCCCATGTTGGTCAGCCCGATCCTGACCTCGGCGATGGAGTCGCCCTCGATCCGCACCGTGGCGGCGACGGCGACGATCGCCCACTGGTGCACGACCCGGACGAACTTCTCGTAGTGGGCCCCCCAACCGGTGTGCTTGGGGATGCGAACGTGGGTGAGCAGCTCGCCCTCGCCGACCGCCGTCTCGAAGAGGTCCACGAAGAAGTCCTGGGCGGCCACGGTGCGGCTCGCTCCACCGGGTCCGGCCACGACGAACTCGGCGTCGAGGGCCAACGCCGCCGCGCCGATGTCACCCGCCGGGTCCGCGTGGACGAGCGCCCCGCCGAACGTGCCCCGGTGCCGGATCTGCGGGTCGGCGACCTCGGAGATCGTCTCGTGCAGGAGCAGCGCGTGCTGGGCGACGAGGGGACTGGTCAGCACGTCGGCGTGCGTCGCCATCGCGCCGATGACGATGTGGTCGCCCTCCTCGGTGATCGCGCGGAGGGCGGCGATGCGACCGAGGTCGATGACCATCTCCGGGGTGTTGAGCCGCAGGCGAAGGACGGGCAGCAGGCTCTGTCCCCCCGCGAGGACCTTGCCCTCCTCGCCCGCCGCCGCGAGGGCCGCCAGGGCGTCCGGCACGGACTCGGGCGCCACGTAGTCGAACTGGGACGGGATCATTGAGTGTCGCCTTCCGACTCGTCGAAGTGGGGTTGGGCCACGGGCTCCGTCGGCTCGGTCCCCGGCTGGGGCCCAGACCCGGCAGTCCGGTCGCCAGCATGGATTGCGGCGTAGACCCGCTCCGGCGTACAGGGCATCCGGATGTCGTTGACGCCGAAGTGGCGGATCGCGTCGACGACGGCGTTGACCACCGCCGGTGTCGACGCGATCGTGCCCGCCTCGCCGACGCCCTTCGCGCCCAGGTCGTTCGTCGTGGACGGTGACACGGTCTTGTCGAGCTCGAAGCTGATCGTGTCGGCCGCGGTGGGCAGGGTGTAGTCGACGAACGAGCCGGACACCAGGGTCCCCTGCTCGTCGTAGACCGCCTCCTCCCACAGGGCCTGAGCGATGCCCTGGAGCAGCCCGCCGTGAAGCTGGCCCTCGGCGATCAGCGGGTTGACGACGTTGCCGATGTCGTCGACCGCGACGTACTTGCGCATCTTCACGGCGCCCGTCTCGGTGTCGACCTCGACGGCGCACAGGTGCGTGCCGTGCGGGAACGAGAAGCTGACCGGGTCGAAGGTCGCGTCCGCATCCAGCCCGGGCTCCGTGCCGTCGGGCAGGTTGTGCGCCGCGAAGCTCGCCAAGGCCAGCTCGCCCAGGGACAGGCCCTTGTCCGTGCCCTTGACCGACCATCTGCCCCCGGCGAACTCGAGGTCGTCGGCCGAGGCCTCGAGGAGGTGGGCGGCGATCGGCTTGGCCCGTTCGATGACCTTGTCCGCAGCGTTGAGGACGGCCTGACCCCCGACCACCAGGGACCGCGAGCCGTAGGTGTCCATCCCCTTGTGGGAGATCTGGGTGTCACCGTGGAGCACCTCGACGTCCTCGAACGCCACGCCGAGCTTGTCGGCCACGATCTGCGACCACGCCGTCTCGTGGCCCTGGCCGTGTGCCGACGACCCGGTGACCACCTCCACCTTGCCCGTGGGCAGCATCCGGATCGAGGCGTGCTCCCAGCCGCCGGCCCCGTAGTTCAGGGAGCCGAGAACCCGAGAAGGGGCCAGGCCACACATCTCGGTGAACGTCGAGATGCCGATGCCCAGCTGGACCGGGTCATCGCTCTCGCGACGCAGCTTCTGCTCGGCTCGTAGACCGGCGTAGTCGAACATCTCCACGGCGCGAGCGGTTGCCGCCTCGTAGTTGCCCGAGTCGTACTCCAGGCCGACGACCGTCGTGAACGGAAACTCCTCGTGGGTGATCCAGTTCTTCTTCCGGATCTCCAGCGGGTCGGCACCGACCTCCACGGCGAGCTCGTCCATGAGCCGCTCGATGGCGTAGGTGGCCTCGGGCCGGCCGGCTCCACGGTAGGCGTCCACCCACGTCTTGTTCGTGTACACCGGCGTGCAGTTGAACTGGTAGGCGGGGAACTTGTAGATGGCGTTGAACATGAACGCGCCGAGGACGGGGACGCCTGTGCCCACGACGCCGGCGTAGGCACCCATGTCCGCGAGGAGGTCGACCTTGAGCCCGGTCACCGTGCCGTCCTTGGTGGCGGCCAGCGTGAGGTTCTGCCACTGGTCGCGGCCGTGGTGACCGGACAGGAGCGACTCCGACCGGGTCTCCGTCCACTTGCACGGCTTGCCCGTCCTGCGAGCGAGCAGCACGGTGAGGATCTCCTCCGGGGTGAACTGCAGCTTGCCGCCGAAGCCGCCGCCGACGTCCGGGGCGATGACCCGGATCTTGCTCTCGGGGATGCCCAGCACCACGGCGAGGAAGAACCGGACGATGTGCGGGATCTGGGTCGATGTCCACACGGTCAGCTGCTCGCCGGTCGGGTCGGCCACCACCGATCGGGGCTCCATGAAGGCCGGGATGAGCCGTTGCTGGCGGTACTCCCGCTCGAGGACGATCCCGTTCGCCCGCGCTTCGGTGATGGCGTCGTCGATGGGCCTGCCGGTGCCGGCGTTCCCCGAGTCGAACTGCCAGAACGCGGCCTTGTTGGTCCCGAGGTCGGGGTGGGTGAGCACTCTGTCCTCCGCCGCCTCCTTGAGGTCGAGAGCTGCGGGCAGCGGCTCGTAGTCGACGTCCACGAGCTCGGCGGCGTCACGGGCCTCGGCCGCGGAACGGGCGGCCACGACGGCCACGATCTCTCCCGTGAAGGCAACCCGGTCGACGGCCATCGACGGGTGGTCGGGGCTCTTCTGGTCAGTGGTGATCGCCCAGGCGGTGGGCAGGCCGCCCTGAATCTCCTTGACGTCCTCACCGGTCAGCACGGCGACGACGCCAGAGGCGGCCTTCGCGGCGTCGACGTCGATCGCGGTGATCCGCGCGTGGGCGAACGGGCTGCGCACCATCGACAGGTGGAGCATCCCTGCCAGCTGGATGTTGTCGGTCCACTTCGTGCGGCCGGTGATGAGCCGCTGGTCCTCCTTGCGCTTGCGGGGGCTGCCTACCTCGCCCTGGGGCGCATCGACGGGTCGATCCTCGGTGATGGTCATGACGTCGCTCCTCGGGAAGCCTGCTGGACGGCCTTGACGATGTTGTGGTAGCCGGTGCACCGGCAGAGGTTGCCCTCGAGACCGATCCGGATCTCAGCCTCGGTCGGGGCGGGATTCTCGTTGAGCAGGTCGATCGACTGCATGATCATCCCCGGCGTGCAGTAGCCGCACTGGAGGGCGTGACACTCGTGGAAGGCCTGCTGCATGGGATGGAGCCGGCCGTCCTGCGCCAGGCCCTCGATCGTCGTGACCTCGTGCCCATCCGCCTGCACGGCCAGGACGTTGCAGGACTTCACGCTGCGTCCGTCGAGATGGACGGTGCACGCCCCGCAGTTGCTCGTGTCGCAGCCGACGACCGTCCCGGTCTTCCCGAGCCGCTCTCGCAGGTAGTGGACCAAGAGCATCCTCGGCTCGACCTCGTCCGAGTAGCTGTCTCCGTCAACCTGCATCGTGATTCGCGTCATCCTTGGCTCCTCCAGTCGGGTCGGACCTTGTCAGATCGTGCTCCGTGGGGCCTGCGCTTGCAAGGGGACCCCACTCTCTCGCTCAACGGGCGTAGCGCCGGTCGGTTCCGGACGGTCCGGGGCAAGCGAGGCTCTGTGGTGGTGGATCGGGCCGTCGGCTGCCGTCAGCCGCTCGCCGCGACCGCCCCAGCGCAGGGCGATGATCTCCGCGGCGATGCTCACCGCCGTCTCCTCGGGCGTGCGGGCGCCGAGGTCGAGGCCGATGGGACTCGAGAGGCGGGAGAGCTCCTCCCCGGTCATGCCGATCTCGCGGAGGCGAGCCAGCCGGTCGTCGTGGGTCCGACGCGAGCCCATCGCCCCGATGTAGGCGACCGTGGGCAGCTGCAGCGCGACCTCGAGGAGCGGGACGTCGAACTTGGGGTCGTGGGTGAGGACGCAGATCACCGTGCGCTCGTCAAGGTTGCCAGCAGCCGCCTCGGCGGCGAGGTAGCGGTGCGGCCAGTCGACGACGACCTCGTCAGCGTCGGGAAAACGGCTCGCGGTCGCGAAGACCGGCCGGGCGTCGCACACCGTGACGGTGTAACCGAGGAACCTCCCGACCCGAGCACACGCCGCGGCGAAGTCAATGGCACCGAAGACCAGCATTCTCGCGGCCGGCGCGTGGACCGATGCGAAGACGCGCATCCCCTCACCGCGGCGCTCGCCATCCGGACCATAGGTCAGGGTCTCGCTGTGTCCGCTGGCGAGCAGGCCCCGCACGTCGTCCGACACCGCGTCGTTCGCCCGGTCGCTGCCGATGGTGCCCTGGCGCTCGCGCACGTCCCCCTCGGGACGCACGACGAGCCGGCGCCCCAACCGCGCCGGGTCCGGGTGCGCGACGATGGTCGCAACAGCCACCGGACGCCCCGCCGCGATGTCTGCCGCGACCTCACCGAGCTCCGGAAACGTCTGCCGGGAGATCTTCTCGACGTAGACGTCCAGGATGCCGCCACAAGTCAGCCCGACGGCATACGCGTCCTCGTCACTGACGCCATAACGGTGCAGCACAGGCGAACCCGACTTGACCACGGACTGGGAGAGCTCGTAGACGGCGCCTTCGACACAACCGCCCGACACCGAGCCGACGGCCTCTCCGCCAGGACCGACGAGCATCGAGGCACCCGGCGGTCGCGGGGCCGAGCGCCAGGTCGCCACGACCGTGCCCATCCCCACCGTTTCGCCCCGTTCCCACCACTGGAGGAGCTGGGACAGCACCTCACGCACGGCCGACCGCCTCCACGAGCTCGTCGAAGGTCTGTAGTGAGTGGCCGGCGACAAAAGCGTGACAGTGTGGCAACGCGGCGGCGACGCCCTGCTGGACCGGTTCGTAGCCCGGCTTGCCCTGGTGCGGGTTGGCCCAGACGACGCGGTGGGACAGGGCGCGCAGCCGGCCCATCTGTACGTCAAGGACGTCTGCTCCGCCGCGCTCCCAGCCGTCGCTGAAGATGACGACGACCGCTCCGCGTGCCATCCCTCGTTGACCCCACCGGTCGAGGAACGCCTTGAGAGACTCCCCGATCCGGGTGCCGCCGGACCAGTCCGGGACGACGTCGCCGGCAGCGACGAGCGCGCGCTCCGGGTCGCGCTGGCGCAGCGCGCGGGTGACCCGGGTCAGTCGGGTGCCCATCGTGAAGACCTCGACCGGCCGGCCGCTGCCGGCCCAGTGGTGGGCGAGGCGCAGGAAGGAGTCGGCGTACGCGCTCATCGACCCGGAGACGTCGATGAGCATGACGATCCGGCGGGGCCGGGTCGCGCGGCGACGCCAGGCGAGCGGACCGGGCTCACCAAGCCGCTCGAGCTGTCGCCGCAGGGTGCGGTGCGCGTCCACCTGGCCGCGGTGCCACGCTGTATGCCGTCCAGAGCGCCGCTGCGGCGCGGGTCGCCGCAGCGATGCGAACAGCATTGCCAGGTGCGCCTTCTCGGCCGCACTGAAGCCAGCGACGTCTCGGTGGCGCAGCACCGCCGTCGCGCTGGCTCTCGCCCTGATCGCCTCCTCGTCACGCCTGCCGGCCGCTCTGTCGGCCTCGTCCTCGAGGGCGGCCCGGGTCGTCGGGGGCACGGTCGAGGACACCGGTGCGCTGGCTCCGGGACGCCGGTCGGAGAACCATTCTGTGAAGATCTGGTCATAGCGCTCGGTGTCGTCCGGGCCGCTGCACAACGTGGCGCGACCAGCCCAGTACGTCGACCGCTCGTCGTCCATCCCGACGGTGGCCACCGCCTCGAGGTAACCCGCGTCGCGGTCCGGCGTGACCGGCATACCGGCGGCGCGCAGCGCCCGGGCGAAGCCCAGGAGCAGGGCGTCGGGAGCCGTCGTCACGGTGGGCCGCCCAGGATCCGGTCGAGGCTCTTGCGGACGCGGTCGGTGTCCTCCCGGTACTTCACCGCGACGCCCAGGGTCGCTGCCGCCGTTTCGACGTCGAGGTCGCCGCCCCCGAGCGTCTCCAGTGCTCTCGCCCAGTCGAGCGTCTCCGCCACCCCCGGCGGCTTGAGCAGGTCGCCACGCGATCGGAGCTCCTGGACGAGACGTACCACCTGCTCACCGAGCGCCTCACTGACCTCAGGTGCGCGGCTGCGCACGATGGCGAGCTCGCGCTCCAGCCCCGGGTGGTCGATCCAGTGGTAGAGGCAGCGACGCTTGAGCGCGTCGTGGAGCTCGCGCGTGCGGTTGGACGTGAGGATGACGATCGGCGGGGTCGCAGCGCGGATCGTGCCGAGCTCCGGGATGGTGACCTGGTAGGTCGAGAGGACCTCGAGGAGGAAGGCCTCGAACTCGTCGTCCGCGCGGTCGATCTCGTCCACGAGCAGGACGGCCGGGCTCTCGCGCAGCGCACGCAGGACAGGTCGGGCCAGGAGGAACCGCTCATCGAAGAGGGACTTCTCGACGTCCGTCACGTCGCCGGCGCCAGGCAGCGCGTTGGCCGGCGAGCCGTCACCGAGACGGGCGCTTGTCTCGACGGCCCGCAGGTGAAGGATCTGGCGAGGGAAGTCCCAGTCGTAGAGGGCCTGCGAGGCGTCGATGCCCTCGTAGCACTGGAGCCGGATCAGCGGGACGTCGAGCCCTTCGGCAAGAGCTTCGGCCAGAGCGGTCTTGCCCGTGCCCGGCTCGCCCTCGAGAAGGAGCGGCCGTCCGAGGCGCAGCGCCAGAAAGGCCACCGTGGCTAGGGCGGCGTCGGTCAGGTATCCCGTCCTCCCCAGCAGCTCGGTCAGCTCCGTGGCGGAGGTGACAGAGGGTTGCATGAGCCGATCATGTCTCATCTGCCCCTGCCACGACAGAGGGGCTGTCCACGTCGAACCCGCCGGCCAGGTCTCCGCACTCGACGAGCGTCACGTCGCTCGCCGCCAGGTGGTCCCGCGCGCCGCGGTCGCCGACCGCGGAGGCGATGACCGGCGGCCAGTGGAGACGGCCGATGGCGACCGGATGGCCGGCAAGCCCCTTGTATGCCGCGCGGAACAGGCCATCGGGGTCGGCCCCCGCTGCGCCGACGACGCGGGCCACGACATCGGGGCCAACGTCCGGCAGGTCGACCAGGGTCACGACCGCGACGGCGGCGTCGCCGTCGAGCAGCCGGGTCAGACCCGCGCGGAGCGAGGCCCCCATGCCTTCGTCCCAGTCAGTGGCCACGACGGTGCTCACGTCCTGATCGACGAGCAGCCTTGCTACAGCACCGCTTTCGGCACCAAGAACGACGAGGACGGGCGCGCAGCCGCCCCCCCTGACGGCGGCGATGCTGCGCACCAGCCAAGAGGTCCCGTCAGGGTCTTGCAACAGCGCCTTCGGCGTGCCCATCCGGCGGCCGGCTCCGGCCGCGAGGACCAGTCCCGCGACCTGCGTCATGCCGAACTGCGTCATGCCCCCCAACAGATCACGTCGTCCCCGGCCCTGGCAGCGGGTCAGCTGCTGGGTGCGGCGAGGAGGTCGTTGTTCTCGGGGTGGCGGCGCAACCACGCCGAGATGAAGGGACAGGTGCTCCGCACCGTGCGGGCCGCCTGGGCCCGGACGTCGTCGATGGCCCCTCGGGCGAGGGACGAACCGACCCCCTGCCCCTCGTGGGCATCGTCGACCTCGGTGTGGACGAACGTGATGACGCCCTGGTCCAGGGTGTAGTCGGCGAAGCCGACCACGTCCTCGTCGACCACCGCCTCGTATCGGTGGGCTGCAGTGTTGTCGCGGACGACGACGTCGGTCATGGCTCCAGCAAACCACGTCGGTCTCCCGTCGTGGTCACCGGCACGACGCCGGATGCCGCTGCCGGCGGACGCCGTATGCCGCCAGCCAGGACACACTGAGCCGGAAAACGTTCGTCTGGGACGGTGACGGGCGGGGCCGGCCGGGGCCGGCCGTGCCGATCCCGCCCGCCGCCTGCACCGCTGTTCAGTCAGCTCCTCAGAAGGCGGCCGTTCCGTTGGGGGAGCCCAGACCGGTCGGGCCGTCCCAGCCGGACGTCGAGGTGCACCAGCTGGTGCAGGTGCCGTTGCTGCCCGCCGTGACGTCGAACAATCCCCCCGCGGTGCCGTACGGGATGGTGTTGGCGTATCCGTCGGTGCGACCGCTCAGCGCGTAGACCGCGGCGATGATCGGGGCCGACAGGCTCGTGCCGCCGTACTGTGCCCACGACGAGCTGTTCCTCGTCGTCGGGGCGTAGGTCGCCAGGCCGGTCGCCGGGTCGGCCACGGCAGAGACGTCGGCGATGGCCCGGCCACTGCAGCTCGTCATGGTCGTGGTCTGCCCGGCGGGGGCGACGTTGAGCGTGGCGCAGCCCGATCCCGAACCGTTCCAGGCGCTTTCACTCCAACCCCGCGTGGTGCTGGCCGTGACGAGCGACGTCCCGCCGACTGCGGTGACGTAGTGCGACGAGGCCGGGAAGGACCCACCCTGGTATCCGTTGTCACCCGTCGAGGCGGTCACGGCGATGCCGGAGTGGTTGTATGCCGCGCCGTAGGAGGAGTCGGCGACGTCGCCACCGCCGTAGCTGTTGGAGATCGCGACGACTCCGGCCTGCCTGGCGGCGGTGTTGACGGCCGCGCCAAGGTCGGCGAACGAGGCCGAGTTCGCCTGGACGAGGACGATCTTGCAGTCCGGGCAGGTGGCGGAGACCGCGTCGAGGTCGAGCGCCTGTTCCCCGGCCCAGCCGGCGTTGAACTGCGGTAGCGAGGTGCCACCGCTCTGGTTGATGATCCGGAGGCACCCGCTGGCCGTCGTGCAGGCGGACAGGCCCCACTGCGTGCGGTAGGTCGCCAGGTCGCGCTGGGCGTTGGGGTAGCCGTAGGCGTCGACGATGGCGACGGTCCTACCGCCGGAGTTCAGGCCGGTCAGCTTGTAGGCGGACTGAATGTCGCTCGGCGTCTTCCCCGAGATCGTCGTGGGGCTCGTCCCCGCCTGGCCGAGCGGCTGGCCCATCGGATTGACCCGTTGGCCGTTCGCGTCCACGAGCACGACAGCGTGGCAAGCCGCCTCGCCGACGGCTGCGGTGGCGCACACCCGCTGGCCGTGGGGCTGACCGGTTGGATCGGCCGTGGCCGTGGTGCCAGCCCCCGCTGCCAGTCCCAGTGCTGCGGTCATTGCGACGAGGACGGTCTTGAGTTGTCTGCGCATCCTGGTGGTTCTCCTGATGGCCGGGGTCGGGTGCGGCGGTGTACCGCCCGTCCTTGCAGGCCAACACGGTGCGGCCGGGGCGGACAAGCGTGCGACGGAATGCTCACCGTGGACAGGACAAGAAATGGACGCCGCCTGGGCTGGGGCTGACGGTTCGTCCAGCCTGTGCTCAGGAACGCCGACGGTCGGCGCGGCGCCGAGCAATCCGGAGGCGCAGGCGCCTACATCGCCTCGAACGCCACGACGCTGACGACCGGCTCGCCTGCCGCGTCGGACGCGGCGAGGTCGACGTCCGCGGTGATCCTCCAGTCGTGGTCGCCCTCCGGGTCGTCGATGACCTGGTTGACCCGCCACACCCCGGGCTGCTTCGCGATCTGCAGGAGCGCCGGCCCGCGCGCGTCCTGGCCGGCTCCCACCTCGAGGTGCTCGGCGTAGTAGGCCTCCCCCGCGTCCTGCCACTCGTCCGGGTCCCACCCGGGCGGGTCGGTCTCGAGAGCCGCCAGGGCCGTCCACTGGCGGCGGGAGAGCAGCTCGACGCACCGGAACATCGCGTTGCGGACCAGCACCCGGAAGGCCCGCTCGTTCCCGGTGACCGGCCGGGGGGCAGCCGTGAAGGAGTCAGGGCTGACCGGCATACCCTCTTCCCGGTCGGGGTCGGTGAGTGCCTCCCACTCGTCGAGCAGGCTCGAGTCCGTCTGGCGCACAACGGCGCCGAGCCACTCGATGAGGTCGAGCACCGCTTCGGTCTTGACGTGCTCCGGGACCGTCTGCCGCATCGCCTTGTAGGTGTCGGAGAGGTAGCGCAGCACCACGCCCTCGGACCTCGTGAGCCCGTAGTACGCGACGACCTCGCCGAAGGTCATTGCCCGCTCGTACATGTCACGAGCGACCGACTTGGGCGACAGGGCGGCCTCGGACACCCACGGATGAGTCTGCCGGTAGGTCGCGAAGAGGGCGCCGAGCAGCTCCGCCAGCGGCTTCGGCCAGGAGACGTCGTCGAGCAGCTCCATCCGCTCCTCGTACTCGACTCCCTCGGCCTTCATCTCGGCGACTGCCTCGCCCCGGGCGAGGAACTGCTGCGCCATGAGGATGGGCCGCGGGTCCTCGAGCGTCGCCTCGATGACGGATAGGACGTCGAGCGCGTATGCCGGGGAGTCGGGGTCGAGGACCTCGACGGCTCCCAGCGCGAAGGCGGAGAGCGGCTGGTTGAGCGCGAAGCCGAGCTGCAGGTCCTCGACGAGCCGGGCCAGGCGGCCGTGCTCGTCCGGGGCGTCAAGCCGCTCGACGACACCGGCAGCGAGGAGCGACCGGTAGATCTGGACGGCCTGCCGAACGTGACGCACCTGCCGGCGCGGTTCCTCGTGGTTGTCCCGCAGGAGCCGGCGCATCGCCGCGAACGGATCCTCCTGGCGCGCGAGGACGTTGAGCACCATCGAGTGGCTGACGCGCATCCTCGACACGAGCGGCTCGGGGGCGGCGACGACGAGCTTCTCGAAGGTCTCCTCCGACCAGCTGACGAACCCCTCAGGCGGCTTCTTGCGCTGCACCCGCCGCAGCTTCTTCGGGTCGTCCCCGGCCTTGGCGACCAGCCGCGCGTTCTCGACGACGTGGTCCGGTGCCTGCACGACAACGGTCCCCGCCGTGTCGTAGCCCGCGCGGCCGGCCCGGCCGGCGATCTGGTGGAACTCGCGCGCCTTGAGCAGCCGCTGACGGGTCCCGTCGAACTTCGTCAGACCGGTCAGCAGCACGGTGCGGATCGGGACGTTGATCCCCACCCCGAGGGTGTCGGTTCCGCAGACCACCTTGAGCAGGCCCTTCTGGGCGAGCTGCTCGACGAGACGGCGGTACTTCGGGAGCATGCCGGCATGGTGAACGCCGATCCCGTGGCGGACGAGCCGCGAGAGGGTCCGGCCGAAGCCGGCCGAGAACCGGAATCCCCCGAGGTACGCGGCGATCACGTCCTTCTCGGCGCGGGTGCACACGTTGACCGACATCAGCGCCTGGGCCCGCTCGAGGGCAGCGGCCTGGGTGAAGTGGACGACGTAGACCGGGGCCCGGTGTGTCTGCAGGAGCTCCTCGAGCGTCTCGTGGAGCGGGGTCATGGCCCAGTGGTAGGTCAGCGGCACCGGCCGCTCGACCGAGGTCACGACGGCCGTGGGCCGCCCGGTGCGCCGGATGAGGTCCTTCTCGAACATCTCGGTCTCCCCGAGGGTCGCCGACATGAGGATGAACTGGGCGCTCGGCAGCTCGAGAAGCGGCACCTGCCAGGCCCAGCCGCGCTCCGGCTCGGAGTAGAAGTGGAACTCGTCCATGACGACCTGGGCGACGTCGGCGCCGGCGCCCTCGCGCAGCGCGAGATTGGCCAGCACCTCGGCGGTGCAGCAGATGATCGGCGCCGAGCTGTTGACCGCGGCGTCCCCCGTCATCATCCCGACGCGGTCGGCGCCGAAGGCGTCACAGAGCGCGAAGAACTTCTCCGAGACGAGGGCCTTGATGGGGGCGGTGTAGTAGGTGCGGCCGCCGGCAGCGAGGGCGGCGAAGTGGGCCCCGGCCGCCACGAGGCTCTTTCCCGACCCGGTGGGCGTCGCGAGGATGAGGTTGGACCCGGAGACGACCTCGATGAGGGCATCCTCCTGGGCGGGGTAGAGGGTCAGCCCCTGGCCGGTCACCCAGTCGCTGAACGCCGTGAAGATGCCGTCCGGGTCGGGTGGTGAGCTCCAGGAGTCGAGCACTTCGGCGAGGGTCATCCCGCCCATTCTCCCTGACGCCCGCCCACCGCTCGGACAGCCAACCGGTCAGCGGGTCGTTCGCGCGCTCCACGACGTCCACCGCTCCACGGTGACCTGCACGACCGGGCCGGGCGGCGGCTGCTCCCGGTACTGGGCGTACTTGGCGGTGAGCTGGTCCAGGCCGGACTGCTCCTCACCCGACCCGGCAGGCACGACTCGCGCCAGACCGTCGGCCCGCACCCACCACAGCTGCGTCCAGTCCTCGTCGTAGTGGTCGACGATGAGGCTCACCCGCGGGTCGGCGGCGATGTTCTTCAGCCGGCGAAGAGCGTTGGTGGACTTGGGTTTCCTGTCCACCGCCGTCCAGATCAGCTCACCCTCGAGGGCAAACACGATGGGCACGAGATGTGCACGCCCGTCGGGTCGCAGGGTGGCCAGCCGGGCCACCGGCTGTGCGGCGAACTGAGCGCGGGCGCGGTCCACGCTGCCCCCGGTAGAGGAGGTCACAGCCTCCGTCGCAGCCGTAGGTCGAGGGGGCGGCCGTCCGGGTCGTAGACGATCCGGTAGAGGGCACCGGCCCAGAGCCGGGTCAGCCGGCCGAGTGGTCGTTCGACGATCGGCCGCAGCCGACCGCTCGGGCGCGGGCCCGATCGTCCGGCCTCGTGCCACGCCCGAAGGGTCGACGCGGAGTCGGCGAACGCGGCGAACATCGTGGCCAGCTGCACCTCCTCCTCGTCGTCGAGACCGAGGTGCTCGCGGGCCATGGTCGTCCTCAGCGCCCGGGCGTAGTCAGGGTGGCAGACTGCCGCAGAGACCTCGGAGTCGTGGGTCCACGACCTCCGGTTGAAGTTGTCCGAGCCGACGGAGGCCCACTCGTCGTCGATGACGCAGACCTTGGCGTGGACGTAGACCGGGTTGCCCGCACGGTTCTCGATCCCGTAGAAGGCCACTCGTCCCGCTCCGACACGGTGCAGCTCGCGGATGAGGCGCCCCCGTCCGATGAGGTTGGGCGGCATCGAGATCCGTCCGTCCTGGTCGGGCTCATGGGGCAGCACCGCGATGAGCCGCAGCTCGCGGTGGCGCCGGAGTGCGTCGGAGAGCTCCGACGCCACCTGGGGCGACCAGAGATACTGGTCCTCGATGTAGATCAGCCGCCGGGCCCGTCGGATTGCCTTGGTGTAGCCGCGGGCGACGCTGCGTTCGCCTCTCGGGGCGAAGGGGTAGCCGCCGAGGCGTTTGGGGTAGGTCCGCAGCAGCTGCACGGGGTGCGGGCCGGTCGGTGCTGGATCCGGTCGCTGTGGCGGCAGTGGAGTGGTTCGGACCCGGTCGTGCCGCAGCCGGTCCGCGGTCCAGCGCATCGGGGACCGTCCGGCAGCACTGGGGTCCTCCCACCTCTCCCGGAAGACGGTCTCCACGTCCCCGACGGCGGGGCCGGTGATGGCGAGCTGCACGTCGTGCCACGCCGGACTGGGGCCGTAGACGGCCGCCATGCGCTGCGCCTGAGGGTCGCCTTCGTGGGATGCGTCGTCGCGCCGGCTGTGTGACAGGTCGATGCCACCGAGGAACGTGATGTCGCGCTCCGGGTGACCGGGGTGACGAAGCACCACGAACTTCTGGTGGTGCGACCCGCCCACCCGCACGCGCATGTCCAGCACGCACTGGCCGCCCGCCGCGTCGATCTCCTCACCGAAGTGACGGTTCTCCGCACTCGAGAAGGCGAGGCGGTCCCAGTGCGAGCGCCAGATCAGCCCACGCACGTCGACTCCGCGCCTGGCGGCGCGGGCGAACATGTCGCCGGCCTTGCTGCCCGGTGTCCCCATCAGCCGTTCGTCCGGGTCACCTCGCCAGTCGACGAATAGCAGGAGGTCGCCCTCGACCATGTCCTCGACGCGCCGGTGGAGCTCCGCGAAGTACGTCGCGCCGTGCACGAGGGGGACGACGCAGTTCCCCTCGGTCCAGGCCATGCCCTCCGGGTGGCGGCTGTCGAGGGTCGTTGCCGGGTTCCCGCGCTGTGCCGCGGTCAGGAACCACTCCTTGACGTCCTGCACGCGGCGTCCGTTCGCTCGTCCGGTGGTGTTTCCGACGGCGCCAGCCTACCCGGGAGCGAACGTCGTCATCCGGAGCCGACCCGGGGTGCTGCATGGGGTCGGAGGACGCGGCCGTCACCGGCGCGCTCACCGGCCATAATGGGCAGGACCGTCACCCCACACCAGCACGAGGAGAACGACCCCGTGAACCTGACCAGTGCCGACCTCGACACCGACGTCCTGGGCCCGTTTGCGAGCACCCTCGGCATGGAGTTCACCCGGGCCGACGGCGACGAGGTCGCGGTGCACTGGACGGCGGGGCCGGCCCTGCACCAGCCCTATGGGATCGTGCACGGCGGGGTGCACTGCAGCATCGTCGAGACGCTCGCCAGCGTGGGAGCGGCTCTCTGGCTCGGTGAGCGCGGGAAGGTCGTCGGGGTCTCGAACAGCACGGACTTCTTCCACGCCGCGACGGACGGCCGGATGACGTCGACGGCGACGCCGCTGCACCGCGGGCGCTCCCAACAGGTCTGGGTCGTCGAGACCCGTGATGACGACGACCGGCTCGTCTCGCGCGGTCAGGTGCGGCTGCAGAACCTCAGCTGAGCCGGCGCGCTGCCGCGGTCGGCGTCGCCCCTCAGGGGCGCGAGAGGAGCATGGCGACGCCTTGCCCCACGCCGACACACATCGCCACCAGGGCGTGGTCCAGGTCCTCGTCGGACCGGGTCAACGCTGCGGTCAGGGCGAGCCGAGCGCCGCTCATCCCGAGGGGGTGGCCGAGGGCGATCGCGCCGCCGTGCGGGTTGACGCGGGCGGCGTCGTCCTCGAGCCCGAGGCCCCGCAGCACGGCGAGCGACTGGGAGGCGAAGGCCTCGTTGAGCTCGATGGTCCCGACGTCCGCCAGATCGGTTCGGGTGCGGCCCAACAGTTTTCGGACCGCCGGGACCGGGCCGATCCCCATGACTCTCGGCGCCACGCCGGCAGCGACCGTGCAGACCACTCGAGCCAAGGGCTCGAGACCGTGGCGCTCGACGGCCTCGCCCGAGGCGATGAGCAGGGCGGCCGCGCCGTCGTTGATGCCGGAGGCGTTTCCCGCGGTGACCGACCCACCCTCGAAGATCGGCCGCAGGCTGGCCAGCCCCGACGCCGTCGTCGCGCGAGGGTGCTCGTCGGCCGTCACCGACACCGGCCCACCCCGGCGTTGCGGCACCGGCACCGGCACGATCTCCCGGGCCAGCCGGCCGTCGGCGTGGGCCTTGGCGGCCCGCTCCTGGGATCGCAGGGCGAAGGCGTCCTGGTCCTCCCTGCTGATGCCGTGCTCGTCGGCGACGTGCTGGCCCGTCTGCGGCATCGAGTCGGTGCCGTACTCCGCTTCCATGGCCGGGTTGACGAACCGCCATCCCAGGGTGGTGTCGTGGATCTCGGCCGAGCGGGCATACGGCGAGGCGGCCTTGGGCTGGACGAACGGCGCGCGGCTCATGCTCTCCACCCCTCCGGCGACGACGAGGTCGGCGTCACCGGCCACGATGGATCGCGCCGCGTAGCCGACGGCGTCGAGGCCGGAGGCGCAGAGCCGGTTGATCGTCGTGCCCGGCACCTCGACCGGCAGCCCGGCGAGCAGCGAAGCCATCCGCGCGACGTTGCGGTTGTCCTCCCCCGCCTGGTTCGCACAGCCGAGGACGACGTCGTCGAGGGTGTCCCAGTCCAGGGACGGATGGCGGCGGGTCAGCTCGCGGAGGACGTGCGCAGCCAGGTCGTCCGGTCGCACGGGAGCCAGCCCACCGGCATACCGGCCGATCGGCGTGCGGACCCCCGAGACGAGGTATGCCGTGCGGGTGGCGGTCATCCTCGGGTGACGCTCGGTGTGGTGGATCGTCATGACCCCATTGTGCGCAGGCAGCGACATTGTGCGCAGTCAGCGACATTGTGCGCAGTCAGCCACGGTGGCCGATGTCGCGGTCAGTGTCTGCTCCGAGGAGCTGTAGCCACTGAGCTCTTCCTGTCCGCGCCACCAGGCGTCGCCTTGTCGTTGACCTCCGCGCCTCTGGGGTTCTGGCCTGCCGGAGGAAGTCGGTAGGGTCGCTGGCACAAGGTGGGTCTCGATGTCGCGCTGACGGAGGAGCTCGGATGAGCGAACGCGATGCCCTCATCGCTGGGCGCTACCGGCTGGTCAACCGACTCGGCTCCGGAGGCATGGGGATCGTCTGGGAGGCGTGGGACGAGCGCCTGCGCCGCCCGGTCGCGCTCAAGGAGCTGCACCCGCAGCTGGGACTGAGCCCTGCCCAGGCGGAGCTGGCCAAGAGCCGGGCCATGCGCGAGGCGCGGATCACGGCCCGCCTCCACCATCCGCACGCCGTGCCGGTGTTCGACGTCGTGGAGCACGAGGGTCAGCCGTGCATGATCATGCAGTACCTCCCTTCGCAGAGCCTCCACACGCTGCTCAACGAGAGGGGCCGGCTGAGCCCGACCGAGGTCGCCCGGATCGGCGCCGAGGTGGCGTCCGCCCTCGCCGCAGCACACCAGGCGGGGATCGTGCACCGAGACGTCAAGCCGGGCAACGTCCTCATCGCCAAGGACGGCTCGGCGAAGATCAGCGACTTCGGGATCTCGCACGCGCTGGGGGATGTCACGCTCACGTCCACGGGGATGCTCACCGGCACCCCGGCCTACCTGGCCCCGGAGGTCGCCCAGGGCTCGGAGTCGACCTTCGCCTCGGACGTGTTCTCCCTTGCTGCGACGCTGTACGCGGCCGTCGAGGGCGTGCCACCCTTCGGGACCCACGAGAACCCGATGGCGTTGCTGCACCAGGTGGCGTCCGGGCGGGTGACACCGCCGACACACAGCGGAGAGCTGACGCCGGCCCTGGAAAGGATGCTCGCTGCGGCGCCGGACGACCGCCCGGCCATGGACGAGGTCGCGAGGGAGCTCCGTGCGGTGTACGCGGGGCCGCCGGCGACCGTCGAGGAGCAGCTGCCCGTGGCAGCGGCCGCGGCGACCACCCAGGTGCTGGGCTCCTCGACGCAGCTCGCCGGACCAACCGCGACGACGTCTTCTCCGGGCGCCGGTCCGCCGCCCTCGCAGCCGTCGCCCCTCTCGCCGCCCGCGCAGCCGGGCAGCTCCGGCGACGGGGCCGGAGGCCACCGGTCGCGACTCGGGCTGGCCGTCGTCGGCGGCGCCATCGTCCTCGTCCTCGCCGTCGTCCTGGGACTACAGCTGCTCGCACGCGACCCGGGTCCCAGCGCCCAGCCAAGCCCGGCACGGTCGAGCACTCCCGCCACGTCGGCCGCGACGTCGTCGACAGGGAGCACCTCGTCAGCGCCCTCGAGCTCTGCGGCGACGACGACGGCGAGCCAGCCGGCGTCTCCGGCGCCGCCACCGCCGAGCACCACCGCTGCAGCCACCCCCACCGCTGCAGCCACCCCCACCGCTGCAGCCACTGCCACCGCTGCGCCGCCCCCGCCGAGTGCCACTCCTGCAGCCACTCCCACCGCTGCGCCGCCCCCGCCGAGTGCCACCACGCCGCCGCCGGTCTCGAGTCCCCCCACCGGGGCCCAGCTCGCCCAGGCGGTCACGGACTACTACGGGTTCCTGCCGGGCAACACCGACGTGGGATGGTCCCGGCTGACGGCGCGCTACCAGACAACGACGGCACGCAACCGTCAGACCTACCAAGCCTATTGGGACTCGATCCAACGGGTCGCCGTCAGTGACGCCACCGGGGCGCCGCCCGGGGCGGTCCGGGCCACCATCACCTACTCCTTCAAGGACGGACGAACGGTGCAGGAGGTCACAGCATTCGGCATGGTCGCCGACGGCGGGGTCCTCAAGATCGACAGCTCCAGCGTCGTGAGCAGCAGATGACGCGGGTCCCGCACGGGACGACGTTTGAGCGGTGCCCGTCCCGGGGTAGGAGACCCCCATGGGTTCTCTGACACGTCTCCTCGACCGCCTGACTCTCGGAGTAGAGGAGGCTCGCATCCTCGACCGGCCGGGAGACCTCGGCCAGGCGGTGACCTCACGCCTCGGTCCCGGTCCCGTCAAGGACGCACTCTCCGGGACGTGGATCGGGCACCCGCTGCACCCCGTCCTCGTCACTGTCCCGATCGGCGCTTTCTCGGGAGCCGTCCTCCTCGACCTCTTCGGCACCGAGGGGAGCGCCGCAAGGCGACTCATTGCCGTCGGGCTCGTCTCGGCGGTGCCCACCGCCGCCGCGGGCCTGTCCGACTGGGGCGACACCCAGGGAGCCGAGCGCCGCGTCGGTGTGGCGCACGCCCTGGCCAACGTCGTGGGGCTGAGCCTGCTGACCGGCTCGTGGCTGGCTCGGCGGTCGGGCGGGCGCGGTCAGCTGCTGGCGGTGTCCGGCCTCGGCGTGATCGGTCTGGGCGGCTGGCTCGGCGGGCACCTGGCCTACGCCCTCGGTGTGGGGGTGGACACTACGGCCTTCCTCGAACCCCCGACCGAGTGGACCGACGCGTGCGCGGAGAGCGAGCTGAGCGACGGAGTGCCCCATGCCGTGACGGTCCTCGACTTCCCGGTCCTTCTCGTCCGCGACGGCGGTGCGCTGCGAGCGATCGGTGACCGGTGTACCCACCGGGGAGCCCCGCTTCACGAGGGGGAGCTGACCGACGGCTGCATCGTGTGCCCATGGCACGGCAGCGTCTTCGAGCTTGCCGACGGGTCCGTCCGACGGGGACCCGCAACGCGTCCGGCAGCGGTTTTCGAGGTCAGGGCGGTCGACGGTCGTGTCCAGGTCCGCCGCGAGGAGGAGCACGCGCTGCGGCTGAGCCCGACGAGCTGAGCGCGCGGGGGTCCGGCAACGTGGACTTAGTGGTTTGATCTGTTGCAGGTGGTTGCGGTCCGCTCGGAAGGGAGCTCCCCGTGGGTGCACGCAAGACGTTCCTGTCATGGCCTGTCGTTCGACAGGCTCGGGGGCCGGATCCGCTCGGGCGGGGCACTGCGGTGCGATCCGAACACACCGACACGCTGCGGGCCCGCACCGAGGACGCCGACCGGGTCGCCAGGAGCGTCTGCCCCTACTGCGCGGTCGGCTGTGGCCAGCGCGTCTACGTCAAGGACGAGAAGGTCATCCAGATCGAGGGCGACCCGGACAGTCCCATCTCGCGAGGCCGCCTTTGTCCCAAGGGCTCGGCGAGCAAGAACCTCGTCACGAGTCCCCTGCGCCTGACGAAGGTCCGCTACCGCCGGCCCTACGGCACGGAGTGGGAGGACCTCGACCTCGACACCGCGATGTCGATGATCGCCGACCGCGTCGTCAAGGCCCGCGCCGACACGTGGCAGGACATCGACGAGAGGGGCCTCAAGGTCCGGCGGACCCTGGGGATCGCCAGCCTGGGGGGCGCGACGCTGGACAACGAGGAGAACTACCTCATCAAGAAGCTCTTCACGGCGATGGGCGCCATCCAGATCGAGAACCAGGCGCGCATTTGACACTCCGCCACCGTCCCCGGTCTGGGGACCAGCTTCGGTCGTGGCGGCGCCACCACCTTCCAGCAGGACCTCGTCAACGCTGACTGCATCATCATCCAGGGATCGAACATGGCCGAGGCGCACCCGGTCGGGTTCCAGTGGGTGATGGAGGCCAAGGCGCGAGGAGCCAAGGTCATCCACGTCGACCCCCGGTTCACCCGCACCAGCGCCGTCGCGGACATGTTCGTGCCGTTGCGCGCCGGAAGTGACATCGTCCTGATCGGCGCCATCATCAACCACGTGCTGCAGAACGAGCTCGACTTCCGCGAGTACGTCGTCTCCTACACGAACGCAGCCACCATCGTCAGCGACGACTTCCGTGACACGGAGCAGCTGGACGGTCTCTTCTCCGGGTTCGACCCCGAGACCCGCACCTACGACCCGACGAGCTGGCAGTATGCCGGTCAGGAGCAGGACGGGGAGGAGCGGCAGGACCACCACACCCAGCGGGAGACCGCCAGCGCCCTCCAGCACGAGAGCCACGGTGCGAGCATCACCGGAGAGCTTGAGCGGGACGAGACGTTGCAGCACCCGAGCTGCGTCTACCAGATCCTCAAGCGTCACTACGCCCGCTACACCCCCGAGATGGTCGAGCGGGTGTGCGGCATCTCCCGGGCGGCCTTCGACGAGGTCTGCGACGCCTGGACGTCCAACTCGGGCCGCGAGCGGACCACGGCGCTGGTCTACAGCGTCGGCTGGACCCAGCACAGCGTCGGCGTGCAGTACATCCGCAGCGGCGCGATCCTCCAGCTCCTGCTGGGCAACATGGGACGCCCCGGCGGCGGGATCCTCGCACTTCGGGGTCACGCGAGCATCCAGGGGTCGACCGACATCCCCACCCTCTTCAACATCCTTCCCGGCTACCTGCCCATGCCCGAGGCGGTGCAGCACCCGACCTTCGAGAAGTGGGTCGGCAGCATCCGGCACCCGGGGTCCAAGGGTTTCTGGGCGAACGCGGACGCCTACTGCGTCAGCCTGCTCAAGGCCTACTGGGGTGACGCGGCGACGGCGGAGAACGACTTCTGCTACGACTACCTGCCCCGGATCACCGGCGACCACGGCACCTACCGCACCGTCTTCGACATGATCGACGGCAAGGTCAAGGGCTACTTCCTGCTCGGGCAGAACCCGGCAGTGGGGTCGGCCAACGGGCGGGCCCAGCGGCTCGGCATGGCCAACCTCGAGTGGATGGTCGTACGGGACCTCTTCGAGATCGAGAGCGCCACCTTCTGGAAGAGCTCCCAGGAGGTCGAGAGCGGCGAGATCGTGCCGGAGAGGTGCGCCACCGAGGTCTTCCTCATGCCTGCTGCCTCCCACGTCGAGAAGGAGGGAACCTTCACCCAGACGCAGCGGATGCTCCAATGGCGGGAGAAGGCCCTCGAGCCGACCGGCGACCGCCGCTCCGAGCTGTGGTTCATGTACCACCTCGGACGTCTCGTGCGCGAGCGCCTGGCGGACTCGACGCTGGAGCGCGACCGAGGGCTGCTCGACCTGAGCTGGGACTATCCCCTCCACGGGCCACAGGACGACCCGAGCGCGGAAGCGGTCCTGCAGGAGATCAACGGGTACGAGGTCGCGACGCACCGGCCGCTGTCCTCGTTCACGGAGATGAAGAACGACGGCACGACGCTGGGCGGGTGCTGGATCTACACCGGCGTCTACAAGGACGGCGTCAACCAGGCTGCCCGGCGAAAGCCCGGCCAGGAGCAGTCCTGGGTCGCACCGGAGTGGGGCTGGGCGTGGCCGGCCAACCGCCGCATCCTCTACAACCGCGCCTCCGCCGACCCCGACGGCAAGCCCTGGAGCGAGCGAAAGGCCTACGTGTGGTGGGACGAGGAGGCGGCTGAGTGGACCGGTCACGACGTTCCCGACTTCGAGAAGACGAAGCCGCCGTCCTACTGTCCGCCGGAGGGAGCCAGCGGCGTCGCCGCGATTGCCGGGGACGACCCGTTCATCATGCAGGGCGACGGCAAGGGGTCCCTCTACGTCCCCCAAGGGCTCATCGACGGCCCCATGCCCACGCACTACGAGCCCGTCGAGTCGCCGTTCGCCAATGCGCTCTACGCCCAGCAGGCCAACCCCACGCGCAAGGAGTACGAGCGTCCGGACAACCGCCTCAACCCCAGTCCTCCCGAGCAGCACTCCGACGTCTTTCCCTACGTCTTCACCACGAGCCGGCTGACCGAGCACCACACTGCCGGCGGCATGAGCCGCTACCTGCAGTACCTTTCGGAGCTGCAGCCGGAGATGTTCATCGAGGTCTCCCCCGAGCTCGCGGCCGAACGCCGGCTGACGCACATGGGTTGGGGGCACGTCGTGACCGCCCGCTCCGCAGTGGAAGGACGCATCATGGTCACCGACCGGCTCAGCCCCCTGCGGATCGACGGCCACGTGCTGCACCAGGTGTGGCTCCCCTACCACTGGGGCAGCGGCGGACTGGTCACCGGTGACTCCGCCAACGACCTGTTCGGGGTCTCGCTGGACCCCAACGTCCTCATCCAGGAGAGCAAGGTCGGCACCTGCGACGTGCAGCCGGGCCACCGGCCCACCGGTCCGCAGCTGCTGGACTACGTGGCCGGCTACCAGCGCCGCGCCGGGCTTCGCGACGACTTCACAGACGGAGACCGATGATGGCCGGGAACAGCCTGTTCGGCCCGATGGATCCCGCTCCAGAGGCGGGCTACGCGGACCCGCCGAAGCGCAAGGGTTTCTTCACCGACACCTCCGTCTGCATCGGGTGCAAGGCGTGCGAGGTGGCCTGCAAGGAGTGGAACGAGGTCCCGGACGACGGGTTCAACCTCTTGGGCATGTCCTACGACAACACGGGAGCCTTGGGCGCCAGCACCTGGCGCCACGTCGCCTTCATCGAACAGCCGAAGCCGTTGGGAGGGCAGGACTCCGGCATGCGCCGCTCCCCCGTCCCGCTCGGTATGCCGTCCGTCGGGGCTCCCGGCGACAGCACCCCGGACGCTCCCGCGAGCCCCGACGGTGGCCCGCAGGACGGACCGGACTTCCGGTGGCTGATGTCCTCGGATGTGTGCAAGCACTGCACGCACGCCGCGTGCCTCGACGTGTGCCCGACCGGTTCGCTCTTCCGGACCGAGTTCGGCACGGTGGTGGTCCAGGACGACATCTGCAACGGGTGCGGTTACTGCGTCCCGGCCTGTCCCTTCGGCGTCATCGAGCGTCGCACGGCCCCGGAGGGGACCAAGAACGTCGGCATCGCCCAGAAGTGCACCCTGTGCTACGACCGCCTCGGCGCCGGCAACACTCCGGCGTGCGCCCAGGCCTGTCCGACGCAGTCCATCCAGTTCGGGGACGTCGACGAGCTGCGCGAGCGGGCCCAGCAGCGCGTCGAGGCGCTGCACGCCGGCGGCGTCACCGAGGCACGCCTCTACGGCGAGGACCCCGAGGACGGGATCGGGGGAGCCGGGGCGATGTTCCTGCTCCTCGACGAGCCGGAGGTCTACGGCCTTCCTCCAGACCCGGTCGTCGCGACGAAGGACCTGCGCCAGATGTTCAACCGCGCCTCCACGGCCGCCGGGGTCCTGCTGGCCGGAGCGGTCGTCGCCTTCGTCGGGCGGCGGCGATGACACCCGAGGCTCAGGGCCGGCACGCGGTGGACGCCGGCGCGGACGGCGGCCAGCGCCCGCCGCGTCGCCGACGTCGCCGCGGCGGAGGCGGTGGTGGTGGTGGCGAACGGTCGATGGTGCCGGACGTCACGTTCACGTCGTACTACGGCCGTCAGGTCGTCAAGCCGTCCCCGTGGAAGGCGGACATCCCGGCATACCTGTTCTTCGGTGGCCTGGCCGCTGGCTCGTCGCTGCTCGGGGCGGGCGGCGACCTCACCGGCCGTGCCGCCCTGCGCCGGACGGGGCGCCTGGGCGCCCTCGTCGCCATCTCCGTGAGCCTGGGCGCCCTGGTGCACGACCTCGGCCGGCCGGAGCGCTTCCTCAACATGTTGCGCACCGCCAAGCTGACCTCGCCGATGTCCGTCGGCACCTGGATCCTCTCGGGCTACGGGCCCTTCGCCGGGGCGGCCGCCGGCGCTGAGCTGCTCGGGATGCTGCCGGCAGCGCGCACCGGTCGGCTGTCCACACTCGTGTCGCTGGGTCGTCCCCTCGGGGTGGTCGCGGCGCTGACCGCACCACCCGTCGCGGCCTACACCGCTGTCCTCCTTTCGGACACGGCGACGCCGTCGTGGCACGACGCGTACAAGGAGCTGCCGTTCGTCTTCGTGGGCTCGGCCGCCGCCGCGTCGGCAGGTCTCGGGATGATGGCCTCTCCGGTCGACCAGGCCGGCCCAGCTCGTCGGATGGCGCTCGGCGGAGCGCTCCTCGAGCTGGCGGCCGAGCACCGGATGGAGGCGTCAATGGGGATCACGGCCGAGCCGCTGCACCAGGGCAAGGCCGGGGTCCTGATGAGGCTGAGCAAGGCCCTGACCATTGCGGGAGCGGCGGGTTGCCTGCTGTCCGGGCGCAGCAGGGCTGTGGCCGTGCTCTCCGGGACAGCGCTGATGGCGGGCTCCGTCTGCACCCGGTTCGGCGTCTTCGAGGCGGGCCAGCAGTCTGCACGTGACCCGAAGTACACGGTCGTCCCCCAGCGGGAACGGCTCGAGCGCGGCGAAGCCGTGCGCTCCGACCGGACAGGCTGACCCGAACCAGGCCCACCGCCGCCCTCCAGCACAAGGAGCAGTCGCATGTCGTCCAACGCACACACAAGGTCGTCCGCGAACGAGAACCCGAGCGACAACCCGACCCGCGGCCGGTGGCTGCTCGTCGCCGCGGCGCTGCTCCTGCAGTTCTCGATCGGCGCCGTCTATGCCTGGAGCGTCTTCAGCAAGGCCCTGCAGTCCGCCGAGCCGTTCCACCTCACCAAGCTCGAGGCCTCACTGCCGTTCGAGGTGACCATCGGCATGATCTTCATCGGCACCTACGTCGGCGGCCGGCTCCAGGACCGCCGCGGTCCGCGCCCGGTCGCCATCGCCGGCGGCGTCATCTACGCGATCGGCGTCATCGTCGCCTCGTTCGCGCACGACCGCAGCCAGCTCACGTTGCTCGTCGCCGGCTACGGGGTCATCAGCGGGTTCGGCCTCGGGCTGGCCTACATCGTGCCGATTGCCATGCTCCAGAAGTGGTTTCCAGACAAGCGCGGCCTCATCACCGGTCTGGCGGTGGGCGGCTTCGGCTTCGGTGCCGTGCTCACCTCCCCCGTCGCCCAGCGGCTCATCGACGCGAACAAGGACGTCCCCACCCGGGCCTTCCTCCCGCTGGGCATCGCCTACCTCGTGCTGTCGCTCATCGGAGCCTCGATCTTCCGCAACCCCCCAGCGGGCTACACGGTCCCGGGCTACGTGCCGGCCACCACCGGACGGGTCGTCGACAGCGGACGCGACTATGCCCAGGGCGAGGCGCTGCGCACTCCCCAGTGGTACCTCCTCACGGCGATCCTCACCCTCAACGTCACCGCCGGCATCGCGCTGATCTCCCAGGCGGCGGCGAGCGCCACCGACATCGCCGGCTATTCGGCGACCGGTGCCGCAACGGTCGTCGGCATCCTCGCCGTCTTCAACGGCGGTGGCCGGATCGTCTGGGCTGCTGTCTCGGACCTCACCGGCCGGATGCCCGCCTTCGCCGCCATGCTCGGGCTCTCGGGGATCTGTCTGGTCCTGCTGCCGCACGCCTCGAACTCGGTGCTGTTCTTCGTCCTGGCGGCCGTCGTCTACCTCTGCTACGGCGGCGGCTTCGGCACGATGCCCGCCACCGCAGGCGACTACTTCGGGGTCAAGCACGCCGGCGCGATCTACGGGCTGATGATCATCGGCTGGAGCCTTGGAGGGGTCATCGGGCCGGTCATCGCGTCGGCACTGATCGGCTCCACCAAGAACTACGGCGGGGCCTACACCACGCTCGGGATCATCGCGCTGGTGGCGATGGTGCTGCCCTTCCTCACCCGGATGCCACGCACCCGCCAGAGCGCCGAGGAGGGAGCCCTCGGCAAGCCGGCCGCCCGCAGCTGACGGTTGCCGCCCTTGATGCCCGAGCCGGTATGCCGGCTCACCGCACCGACAGTGCCGCCGGGCCGCAGGCGAGCACCTCGCCGATCACGGTGGCCCCCGGGACCTCACCAACCATGAGCAGCCCCCCACTGGTCTGCGCGTCGGCCAGGAGGAGCAGCTCGTCCTCGCCCACCGTGCTGGAGAGGTGGGGTCGCACCCAGTCCAGGTTGCGCCGCGTCCCACCACTGACGAACCCGTCCCGCACGGCCTCGCGAGCGCCGTCGAGGTAGGGCGTGCTGGCGGCGTCGACGACTGCGCTGACGCCGGAGGCACGGACCATCTTGTAGAGGTGGCCGAGCAGCCCGAACCCGGTGACGTCGGTGGCCGCCACGACGCCCGCCGCGAGGGCGTCCCGGGATGCCCGGTCGTTGAGGGCGACCATCGACTCGACGGCCTGGGGAAAGACGACTCCGGTGGCCTTGTGCCGGTTGTTCAGCACCCCGACGCCGAGCGGCTTGCTCAGGCTCAACGGCATACCAGCCTTCGCCGAGCTGTTGCGCAGCAACCGTTCCGGTTCGGCGAGACCCGTCACCGCCATGCCGTACTTCGGCTCCAGGTCGTCGATGCTGTGGCCGCCCGCGACCGGGCAGCCGGCCAACGCCGCCACGTCGAGCCCGCCGCGCAGCACCTCGCGCAGCAGCTCCGTCGGCAGCGTGTCCCGCGGCCAGCCCACGAGGTTGATGGCGAGGATCGGCCGTCCGCCCATGGCGTAGATGTCGGACAGCGCGTTGGCCGCGGCGATGCGTCCCCAGTCGTAGGCGTCGTCCACGACGGGGGTGAAGAAGTCGGCCGTGCTCAGCACCGCCATACCGCCGTCGATCCGCACCGCGGCGGCATCGTCGCCGTCATCGAGTCCGACGATCAGGTCCGGGGCGTCCAGGCCGACGAGCCCGGCGACGATCTCCTCGAGCTCACCGGCCGGGATCTTGCAGGCGCACCCGCCACCGCGGGCGTACTGGGTGAGCCGGTAGGTCACGGCCGTAGAGTCCATGCGCTCGACACTACCCACGACCCACTACGGTGACTCCTGGAGGCGTACAGGTGCCTGGTGGCCCTCCCGGTCTTCAAAACCGGTGTGACCCGGCATCCGGGTCAGGCGGGTTCGATTCCCGTCCGCCTCCGCCGCCGCCACACGTCGTGCGTAGGACCTCAGCGGTTCGCCGAGATGAGCTGCTGCACGGAATGGAAGCAGCGTCTCCCACGCCCGAACCGTTGACCACTCGAATCTACTCCGGTGGCGTCCTGTCAACCCGCCATGGGCGGACGCTTTGGGGCGAACTCATAGAATGGGCCGGTGGAGCCGCCCGATGAACGCCGTCGCATCCCGCGCACCGACGTGGTCCTGGCCGACGCACGGGTGGCGCGAGCGGGCGATCGCCTGGGTGCGGTGGTCGTGAAGTCGGCGGTCACGGCCGCGCAGGCGCGGGCTCGAGCGGGCGAGATCACCCCGGACGACGTGGTCGCCGAGGTGTTGGACAGTCTCCCGACCCGCACGACATCGTTGCGGCCGGTCCTCAACGCCACAGGGGTCGTGCTGCACACGAACCTGGGCCGGGCTCCCCTCTCCACCGCCGCCATGGAGGCGATCTCGGTGGCGGCAGCGTATGTCGACGTCGAGTTCGACGTCGGGACGGGACAACGGGCGCGACGTGGTCGGGCGACACTCGCCGCCCTGTCCGACGCCGTCCCCGCCGCGGAAGCGACCCTCGTCGTGAACAACGGAGCGGCGGCGCTGCTCCTGGCCACAACCGCGCTGGCGGCCGGCCGCGATGTCATCGTCAGCCGCGGCGAGATGGTGGAGATCGGCGACGGCTTCCGGCTGCCGGACCTCATCAGGTCGGCCGGCGCACGGCTGCACGAGGTCGGCACGACGAACCGCACCGTCCTTCGTGACTACGCCGATGCGGTCAGCCCAGAGACCGGGTGCATCCTCAAGGTCCATCCGAGCAACTTCCGGGTCGAGGGGTTCACCTCGGCGGTCGCCGTCGGGGAGCTGTCCCGGCTCGGGGTGCCGCTGGTCGTCGACATCGGCAGTGGCCTGCTGCGTCCCGACCCGCTGCTGTCCGACGAGCCGGACGTGACGACGACCCTGCTGGCCGGAGCCGACCTGGTGACGTGCAGCGGCGACAAGCTGCTCGGTGGGCCGCAGGCAGGACTGGTGCTCGGGCGAGCGGATCTCGTGGACGTCCTGCGCCAGCACCCCATGGCGCGGGCGCTGCGCGTCGACAAGCTGACGCTGGCCGCGCTCGAGGCCACCCTGCGAGGACCGAGGCCGCCGATCGAGCGGTACCTCCACGCCCACGCCGCCGAGCTTCGGCGCCGCGTCGAGCGTCTCGCCGCGGTGGTGGACGCGCCGGTCGTCCCCTCGGCCGGCGTCGTGGGCGGCGGCGGCGCACCGGGCGTGGAGCTGCCCGGCTGGGCGGTGGCGGTGCCCGAGAGTTGGTCCGCCCTGCTGCGGCAGGGAGAGCCTTGTGTCGTGGCGCGAGTCGAGCGGGGTCGGTGCCTGGTCGACCTGCGCTGTGTACCGCCGGAGATGGACGACGACGTCCTCGCCGTCCTCCTCGCCGTGCGGGCCGGGCGCCCCGTCGGGTCGTCCACCGAAGCGCCGTGATGCACGTCGTCGCCACCGCTGGGCACGTCGACCACGGCAAGTCCACGCTGGTGCGCGCCCTGACGGGGATGGAGCCCGACCGGTGGGCCGAGGAACGCCGTCGGGGGATGACGATCGACCTCGGCTATGCATGGACGTCCCTGCCGTCCGGAGCGGAGCTGGCCTTCGTCGACGTCCCGGGACACCAGCGGTTCATCGGCAACATGCTCGCCGGCCTGGGCCCGGCGCCGGCAGTGCTCATCGTGGTTGCCGCGGACGAGGGGTGGCGTCGACAGAGCGGCGAGCACCTCGCGGCCGTCGACGCACTGGGCCTGCGACACGGGCTGCTCGCTGTGACCCGCTGCGACCTCGCCGACCCGGGACCGGCGTTGGTGCACGCGCAGGCCGAGATGGCCAGGTCGAGTCTTGGGACAACGGAGTCCGTCGTCGTCTCCGGCGCCACCGGACAAGGGTTGGAGGACCTCCGCGGCGCGCTGGACCGGCTGGTCGCCCGGCTGCCCCCGCCGGTCACAGCGGGTCGGGTGCGGCTCTGGGTCGACCGCGCCTTCACCATCCGGGGCAGTGGGACCGTGGTGACCGGCACGCTTGCGGCGGGCTCGCTGAGCGTAGGTGACGAGCTGGACCTCAACGGCCGACTGCTGCGGGTCAGGGGCCTGCAACGCCTGGGTCGAGCCGCCGACCGGGTGGACGCCGTCGCCAGGGTCGCGGTCAACCTCCGCTCGGTCGCGGTGCACGAGGTGGGCCGCGGCGACGCCCTCTGCACGCCGGGCGGATGGCGGCCCACCAGCGTCGTCGACGTCCGACTGACGACGGCCGCCGCGGAGCTGCCGTCAGAGCTCGTCCTGCACATCGGGTCGGCTGCCGTGCCCGTCCGGGTGCGTCCGCTCGGCGGCCACACGGCGCGGCTGAGCACGGCGCGACCCGTGCCGCTGCAGCTCGGCGACCAGGCCGTCCTCCGCGACCCGGGCCAGCAGGTCGTGGCGGCAGGCGTCCTCGTCCTCGACGCGGACCCACCGGCGCTGAGCCGTCGAGGGTCGGCCGCCAGACGGGCGGACGCCCTCCGCGGGGCGACCGCACGTCCGGACGTCACGGCTGAGGTCACCCGCCGCGGCGCCGTGCGACGAGGCGACCTGGCGGCGCTCGGCATACTCCCTCTCGACGTCGCCCTCGACGCGACGACCGTGCGGGCGGTCGGGGAATGGCTCGTCGCGGAGGCGACGTGGAGCCGGTGGGCCGCCGCGCTGCTTGCAGCGGTGGACGCCCATGCGCAGGCCCATCCCCTCGAACCGCGTATGCCGTTGGAGGCCGCCCGTCGTAGCGCCGGAGTGCCTGACGCCCGACTGGTGCCGGAGCTTGCCCGCGCCGCGGCGCTCGAGGTCGGTGGCGGACGGGTGAGCAGACGGGGCGTCCGAGCCGACCTGGGGGCGGCGGAGCTCGGGATCGTCGACCTCGAGGCACGGCTGTCGGTCGAGCCGTTCGCCGCGCCCGAGCACGACGAGCTCGTCGCCCGAGGGCTCGGTGCCCGCCAGATCGCCGCCGCCGTGACTGCGGGTCGGCTGCTGCGGCTGGGCGAGGAGGTGCTCCTCCTCCCCACCGGTCCGGCACGGGCGATGCGGGTGCTCGTCGGCCTCGGTCAGCCCTTCAGCGTGAGCGAGGCGCGCCAGGCCCTCGGCACCACCCGGCGAGTGGCCGTTCCGCTGCTGGAGCACCTCGACTCCCGCGGGTGGACGGCCCGCGTCGACGGGGGCCGTCGCCGGGTCGTGCGAGGCTGACCAGGGTCACCCGGTGGCGTTGACGTCGCCGACCTCCTCCGAGCGGATCACGTGCATCACGGCGTTGATGAGCGCGAGGTGGGTGAAGGCCTGCGGGAAGTTGCCGAGGTGGCGACCGGTGTGCGGGTCGACCTCCTCGGCATACAGCTCCAGCGGCCCGGCGAAAGACAGGAGCTTGGCGCACAGCTTCTGGGCGCGGTGGTGCTCGCCGACCTCGCACAGGGCCGAGACCAGCCAGAACGAGCAGATCGTGAACGAGCCCTCCTCGCCCGCAAAGCCGTCGTCGGTCTCCTCGGTGCGGTAGCGCAGCACGAAGCCGTCGACGGTCAGCTCGTCGGCGATGGCCAGGACGGTCGCGCGGATCCGCGGGTCGTCCGCCGGGAGGAACCGCACCAGCGGGGCCAGGAGCAGTGACGCGTCCAGGGCGGTGGTGCCGTAGTGCTGGGTGAACACCCCTCGCTTGTCCACGCCGTTGGCCAGGATGTCCGCCTTGATCTCGTCGGCGGCCAGCTGCCAGTCCGACGCCTCGGCGTCCTGGCCGATCATCGACGCAAGCCGGGCGCCGCGGTCCAGGGCCACCCAGCACATGATCTTGGACGAGGTGAAGTGCTGGAGCGGCCCACGGACCTCCCAGATGCCGGCGTCGGGTTCGCGCCAGTGCTTCAGGGCGGCGTCGACCTGCTTGCCGAGGATCGGCCAGATCCTGGAGTCCAGGTGGTCAGCGGCCTTGGAGTGCAGGTAGACGGAGTCCAGCAGGGCGCCCCAGACGTCGTGCTGGGCCTGGGCGTGCGCTGCGTTGCCGATCCGGACCGGTCGCGAGCCGGCGTAGCCCGGCAGGTGGTCCAACGTCGACTCGGTGAGATCCCGCTCGCCGCCGATGCCGTACATGATCTGCAGGTCCTCGTCGCGCTCGGCGAGGTCGGCGATGAACGAGAAGAAGTCCACGGCCTCCCAGTCGAAGCCCAGCGAGTACATGCCCCACAGGGCGAACGTCGCGTCGCGGATCCAGCTGAACCGGTAGTCGTAGTTGCGGTTGCCGCCCAACGTCTCCGGCAGCGACGTGGTGGCCGCCGCGGCGATCGCGCCGGTCGGTGCGTAGGTCAGGCCCTTGAGGGTGAGCGCGCTGCGCTGGAGGTAGCTGCGCCACGGGTGGTCGGGAAACTGCCCACGCGCCAGCCAGTGCTGCCAGTGGTGCGTCGTCCAGACCAGCCGTTGGTAGGCATCGTCGTAGGTCAGCGGAGGCGGGCGACTGCCCCAGGACAGGGCGACGTAGCGCACATCGCCTTCCTTCAGGAGGGTCCGCGCCGCCGCCTGGCCGCCCTCGAAGCCGAGCCGCAGGTCCGTCGTCAGGGTGACGGTCACGTCGCTGCCGTCCGCGGTGGCCTGTCCCTGGTGGTAGACGTGGTCGGTGTAGGACCAGCGCACCGTGGACCGGCCGTACTCCAGCACGGGCTCGCACTCCATCACGGTCTGGACCTCGCCGGAGACACACCGGATCGTGCGCAGCAGGACACCCTCGGCGGCGTAGTCCATCGGCGTGCGCCGGTG
>JAABUM010001496.1_pt1 | contig 34940 bp, 59 predicted proteins | sample 5559161 | NCBI WGS metagenome assembly JAABUM01 (sample SAMN10711868, study PRJNA513369) | rock metagenome | isolation source: Antarctica rocks | place: Antarctica: Victoria Land, Siegfried Peak nord
GGCCGTATCCAGCGCTGGATTTCCAACACTTCCAATGCTGGGCATTATGATGGATTCCAACAGGGGTCTTCATGCTGGAATTCCAGGGCTACCAGCGGTGGATTCCAGCTTGACCAATTTTCCGACGTGTGGCACTGCAGCCGCTTTTGAGGTGAGACACCATTGCTCATCATGAACAGAGTCATGCCATGATATTAAACGGCGCTCATGCAGGCTTCAACGCATCTCGATCGCTTCTGTTGCCGAGAGTGAGTAGAACTGCACATAAAAAGGTGGTCTCGTTTTGCACTCTCACGGTGTTTACGGATAGAGCTGATGCAACAAAGGCTGAATGACTGCTTCACGTGAGTTTCGCGTGGTGTCTTTGATTCATGAGCATTGCGACCTCTGCACTTCCACGAGTCCACGAGACAAGGCTGATGCGGCAGCGCAACCGGCCACAGCCGCCCACAAGGCCGCTGAAGACATAGCCGGCAGTGAAAACTCTGCCGCCGGGGACACAATCCCGGACGCGCCCGCCGACAGCGCGCAGCAGCAGCAGGGGACCACTGCGCCAGCGCACCCGGCTGTAGCCGCCCACGAGCCTGCCGATAAGCAGGCCTACACCGCCGCCTCCGCCGCCGCCCGGCACCAGCAGCGTGCAGCGGCAGCAGCTCACCACGGCGCTGGCGCTGCCGACCGCCGCCGCCCAAGGCCGCCAGCTGTCAGGCTGCTGCCGGCGTCGCCGCCGGCAGGAACACGCCTGACGCCTTGCCGCAGCCGCCCAAAACCAGCGGGCGGCAGCGGCAGCAGCAACAGCAGCAGACCCTGGCGCCAGCGCAGTAGGCCGCAGCTGCCCGCACGGCCGCTGAAGCCAATGCCAACAGGGACAACGCCGCCAGCGGGAACGCCTTCCCGGATGCGCCCGTCGCCAACATGCAAACGAAAACTCAAAACAAAAACGACGGAGAAGAAGATGCGCTTTGCGAACAGCAGCACGAGCGAAGAAACAAGCGGTGATGCCGGAGTGGCCCAGCTCGCCACCGGGTGGCGAGGAATTTCTGCTGATGGCGAAAAGGAGTCGTAATTTCTCCAAGCGAACCATGCCATAAGGAAGGTCTCACTGAAGGAACACGCCGCCGCTGCATGGGGCACCGGCAGATCAAGTGCTAGTAAGCAAGCCTTTTTCTCGTCAATAATCAGATTGAACAGGCGTCAAATGCGTCAAATGGCGGTATTGGTCCGCAAGAAGGGCCAAAATTGCTGACGCCGCAGCACAAGGCAGAAAACTGAAGGACCTCTATTCAATCACCTCTCGCCGATGGAATGCTAGCAGTGATGAGGGGGCATGCTTCCGCCGCTCCTACGAAACCAAGTCATGCAATATGGAGAAGTTTAGCCGACAAGGAAACACGATGGAGGAACATGTGCCGAAGAAAGATATCTCAGGAAGTGGTGAGGGCTGGCAGAAAACAAGTCAGCAGCAGTTGGTGGCCGCAAGTGGGGCAGGACAACTGCTTGTGATCATGCGAAGAGATGGTGAAGGGCATGCGTGCGGCGAGGTTGTTTTTGACTGCAAGAATGTTTTTGACTGCAACGAATAACAAGTAAAAGGCAGCCTTTCACTTCGCCCGCGCCCGCAGCAGCTTTGCGGAACTGCTTCAGGCTGCTGCAACCCTCGCTTGCATACAGCCGCTCCGTCTGCTGCACTGCATCTTGCCAGGTGAGGCCTGCATCTGTCAGCTGCTGCAGCTCGTCCAATATGGGCTTGCGCGTGGCGTAGTAGTACTTGCGATCGCCGAGCCACCCAGCTGCCGCGAGCGGCTGCCGCCCATTGAGGCCCTGCCCCTCATCATCGCCGTGCATCTCGACCCACACCTGCACCGGTCCACCAGCAGAAGTGAGCCACTGGAATTGAAAGCATAATGTGATAGAACATCTACAGCTAAGAGAGAGTCAACATGCGAGGTGTCTACTTCAGCACCTGATGCCTTTCACTTCACAAAACTGCACAGTCATAAGACATGGCCACCGACCAGCACGTATGGCTCAAGATACTGCAGCATTGCAGGCTAATCAGACACACCAGGGATATGTCCATGCCCTTCCGCGCGAAGACCTTGTTGCCCGGCTCCTTCACCGCCCGGCGGCTGCTAGGCTCGCTGTCCGGCGCCGCTGCTGCCGCCGGCGCTGCTGCTGCGTGCACCCGCTGCTGGCATGCTGACTGGCTGCGCGGCGGCGCCTGCAGGCGCCGACTGCACCAGGCTGGCGGATGACAGACCGGCCATGGGGATGGCAGACTCTGCATGCTGTGCCAGCCTGCGCTGCGCCGTCCGTAGGCGGTCGGTCACGCCAGGGGTGAGATCTATGTTCGCCTGCACAGACGCTGCTATGGCGCCCAGCTGCCCGCTGCACCACCTCGCCCTGCACCACTAGCACGTCGTGGGCGAGCTGCTGCCGGGCGTGTGTCTGCTCTTGCGCTGACAGCAGCTCCGCGTGCTGCACTCGCAGCTCTGCCAGCGACTCGGCTGTGGTCAGCGGCCTCCGCTGCAGGTTCTCCTGCACACACGCATGCGGCTTGAGTCAGTCTCACGCAAACAACGTCAGTTTGGATGCCAAGAGGTCTTGGCGCATATTGACACACTGCCGATTCAAGCGAGCGGAGGAACACAACCGACCTGCTTGACACAGCAATATACCAGACATAGCAAGAGCCGCTGCCATGTTCTGAAATAAGTTTGTGTAAACAGTTGCAATCCTACTTCAGGAAGTCATTCATGTATGCAGTCTCAAGTCGACGATCCCCTTGGCAGATGTTGCATTGATGCATGTTGTAACAGCTTAGTACCCACACCTCCAGCAGGCCGCTAGGCTTTAGGTAGCGCTGCTGCAGCTCAAGAACTCGGAGGACTGGACAACGGCCAGCTCACCCGGAACTGCTTGGTGTAGGTGCCATAGGAGCGCTGCGTAGCTGCCGCCATGCTCTCCGTTTTGCGGCGTGTCACCTCAGCCATGTCGTCAGTGGTGAGCCTGCAGTAGAATGGCAGCGTCATTGCCAAGTATCCCTATCAAGAGCTGTTTCAACACGATCACGACATGCTTGCTTTGTCCCGTGCATGAAGCTCTGTAGAGCGCACCTGGCGGCCGCTGGCGGCGGGCGAGCACCAGCGTGGCGGCCGCCGGCAGGCTTGGGACGCTGCAGCGTGCGCCTGCATCATGGACAGCCAAAGCGATACTCGAGTCACGTGAGCAGACCTTCATGCAGCAGAACACACTCAAATATGCAGCTCGTTATGCGGCACATAGCAAACAGACCTGAAATACAGTCACACAAAAATCACCTGTGCTTTGACGGCGGCGGCAGCTCGTCAGGGTCGGAGCCAGACTGTTCTGCCTCGCTGCCGCTGGGGCTGCATGCGGCGTTCGTGCCATCACGCATGGGCCGCTTGCGCCTAACGCCGGATGCACCGCCGCTGCCGCCGCCGCCACTGCTGGCTTCGCCTGCCTGCCGTGTCTGCCGAAGCCTTGCAGGCTCCGGAGGCTCGCGGCTGGATGGGACAGGAGCGTTGGCAGCCTGCTGAGCAGCTCGTGTGCGGGTTGGGGCTGTCCTGGGCGGCTGGCGCTGCAGCTGAGGCGGCCGAGACGGCCTGTCTGTTGCACAAGGGCGGCCTGCCGCGGCGGCAGCCGCCATGGCGACTTCTGACACCACAGCAGCGCGGCGCTGAGTGCCGGCAACCCGCTGAGGCAGCCCACCGCGCTGCAGCAGCGCAGGCTGGCCACCCAGGCCGTGTGCAGCATTGTCGGAGCGCCGTGACATGCTGTGTGGGTCGCCAAACAATGATCCGGCCGGCAGTGCAGACGATGGTCCTGCAGCCCTGCGTGCCTGATTGCGCCGAGGCAGTCTCAGAGAAGGAGCCTGAAGCAATCGCAGTGCCTGGGCCGCGTTGTACGTGCAACCATCTGCCAACACAACATCGGCTACAAATTCGACTCTGGGCATTCGACTCTGGGCATGCCGATCTCGTCTGACATAGCGTCACATGCATCGTCAACTGGGCTGCAAGGGAATGCATTGTAGCCGTGACGCGTCCGATGCATCTGTTCAGCAAGCTGCAGCACTTGCACCTCGCCGAGATGGCCGGGGTTTGCCCAAACGCAAATGCTCGCAAATCGCCGCAAGGCAGGAGATTTGCGTGTCGGCAGCCTGTTCCTGGGTGCTGAGGACGTTCATCCACCACTGCACAAGCCAATCGCAGCACTGGCGAAGCAATTTTGAACCCACACTCTGGGCGGACGACGGCTGCAGTACCAGGAGACCGTCGTCCCCTATTTCCAGACAGTCGTCCCGCCCCCCTGATACCCCCTAGGTAATGCTGAAGCGCCTTTTGGTACTTTCGAATTGGATTGTGCTGAGCACATGTGAGATGATCCTGTGCACTGTTCCACCTGACTGTGGACGTGTGTGTGGTGTTTTCAAAGCTGGTTATGGATGCAAAAGGTCCAAATCATGTTCCGCCGCGCTGCAGAGTGGAGAGCTCATTGCGGCGATGCCAAAGCACGCCATTGTCCAGCTGCCAGAGGTCTGTCTGCATCTTCTGCATGCTCTGCCACTGTCCACCCCCTCAAAACACTCAATTTGCGCCGCAGGCAACTGCTGAGGCAAGGCTGGCGCGCCTTTATGGCCACGAGTCCTTCAGAGCCATCTTTGCGTCATGGCTGGAGCTGCAGCCTCAACAGGGCGACATTCTCGTGCCTGCCACCATGACCGATGCGGAGCTGGCCATGCTGCAGGGCGCGCGCGCGCGGACACCTGGCACGTCCTCGCTTGCAACTTGCACGGATTATTACTTGGCGAGGTTGACGGATGGGTTGAAGTATGGCCACATTGCCTTGCCCGCGTAGCCGCCGCCTCGGCCCCCGCATGCTTGTAAAGATTCAGGTGTGCAGATCTCAACCTCACATAGCGACACAAAATTGTGCTACGGTACATGCGATGGTGAGCAGGAAGCCTGGTGGCGCGCACGCCGCGAGGAGGAGCGCGCCAGCTACATGCGGCGGGCGTCGGCATCCTATGCAATTCCGTTGGGCAGCAGCTCCCCACCAAGACGCAGATGCCTGACAAGCCCAGGCGACACAATCGCTGCAAGCGGCAGTGAGCTGGAGAGACGCCAGCTTCATCTCCATCAGGCGCCGCCACAGTACCCATGTTGCTGCTGGATTGGACACGCTACCTGCTGCTCCGATGTTTTTTGCCCACGACTGGTGGTCGTCATCAGTTGAGTTAGCTCAGATGGCGGCGGCGGCATGCGGACATGCCTCAAGGCTCTGGCAGCGCTGCCAGCAGACCCCAAGGGCTGGCTCATTTGAGATGAATGCGGCTCGGGAAATCTTTACCATGTAGGTCGACGCCGAGCCGCTGGCTTGGTAGGGTGGGCTCCTCGAGAGCGCACACGAACGCTATCGTCAGGGAACGCATATTCGGCTGCGCTGAGCGCCGCGATAACAAAAGAAGGCTCAAAGTGTCTAGATTTTGATGCTGTTCGATTCAAGCCGAATTGCGTGTGCACCGAGCCGGACAGTAGTGGCAACAGAATACACAGGACACAGTAGGACCATGCAGGGATGTGTATCAGACACAGGTATTATCGAGGAGCCCAGCAGCATCTGTTTTGTTGGCGGGTGAAGATTTACTATCAAACATTCGCCATGTGATACATCATTGGCGAGTCCTGGCGTCCAAGGGTCATCGTAATTCCGCGTGATCTGGGAAAATTGCGCGCACGTATCTTTGGGTCCATAATCCGTGCACCAAACCTACCGCAGTGTCCGTCTGTTGAGGAGCCCCTGCTGCCGCTTCGCCATGACGGCGACAGGCTGCCAGACAGGCAGGCGACGTCCCGGCGGTGGATTCAGCCGCTGGCACATCGTCCCGTCCGCAGCTCTGCTCGCCCTGGTCCTCGTCGCTTGCACGGATCTGCCGCCGCTGCAAAAAGTGACGGAGAATGTGTCCCGAGGGCGCAGCAGCCAAGGGGTGAGCTTCCAGGCTCGTGATATGCGCTGCTTCATCCTCTCTTTCCATATTCTACGTTTGCATTGCAACGAACCAGCAGACAGCATCTTGCGAACGCAAGGGTGCATCGTGCGTGCCAGGTATCATAGGCCCCGCGACGGGTCCCAGGGTCGCGGGACGTCGTCCAAGGCTGCCAGCTTCCGGCGCCCAGACTGGGGCTGCGCAAGCTGCCCTCGGACTTGTACCGTCTGCCCTTGGACAGGGGTCAAACTGCCCGGCATTGCAGCAAAGACAGCTCCTTTGCTGCCTGCAGCTGTGGCGTTGTGCTCACGGGATGCATGCACGCATGCTGTGGGGTGGCCCCGCCGCGGAAACCGCCGGGGCGACTGTGAATCAGGCACATGCACTTTTCGAGCTGGCGCTTGAACACCTGCGCTTGCCTTGCGCTCAAACTTTGCACAGCTGCTGGGGAATGTGTTTCAAGCTGCTCTGCAAGCGGGCCGCTTGTTCCGTGGCAGTTTGCGCTCGCGCTTTGCGTTCTTGCGGTCCCAAGGTATTGCCGAGGCCAGAGGACGATCCGACGCTTTTTAGCGACCGTACGACGCTTTTTAGCGACCGTACGACGTTTTCGACTGGAAGCTGGATTACGTCAACCGTCGTCTGACCCCCTGATACCCCCTAGGTATCATAACCTCCAGCTTCGTTCATTGTGATTGTGAGTTCAGGCTGTCTTTCTGTCTGTGATGTGCAGCGCTTCAGATTCTTTCAAGTTCAGATCGGAATTTCACGACAAAATTTGCATGCATGTATCCACACTTCCCACGGCGGCGACAGTGGTGGCGGCGGCGGCAGCGGCACTGGGCAGCAGTACGCAAAGTTCCCAGGAAGGGACAAATCTTGCCTATATTGAGAGCAGTTGGCGACAAACCATCCGTCTGAGCACCGAACGCCGACGCCGCAGGTATTCGGCGGCTTCCTCCCCGGAGCATCTGCGGAAAACGTGCACGGGCCAAACTGCACATGTCGCGCCTGCGAGCTGAAACGCAAGGGGCTGGCGGAGGAAGTGAACGCTGCTGCACGGGCTGCCCCTGAGGAGCACGGGCCGGACTGCACCTGCGCCGTCTGCAAGCTGAAGCGCGGGGCGGCGCTTGAGGAGGCAGCCGCCGCTGCAGCTGACGCCCCGCGGTCTGCGGCGCCCGTCGAGCAACTGCAAGATGGCGTGGATATCTACGAGGAGCTGCATCAATGGGTTGCCAGCGCCAGCGGCCACGTGCGTTCTCATCTGAGTATGGATCTTCCATTGCAGCCAGCTGCTGTGGCTGGCAGCATCTGATAAGGTGCTGCCATGTACATTCTGAGGAGCCAATCGCGCATTGTACGCAACCGCGTGCGCAGGATGTGTGCTGTGCCTCAGCGACACGTGTGGTTCTGCTGCACCGCTGTGCTGAGGTAGCTGCCTTGATCTTGCTTTCGATTGTGCATGCAGACGCCGCTCATCAAGGTCGGCAAGGTGTGCCGGGACGAGGGCGCCGGCGAGTTCTACATGCGCGGCACCTACGCCACAACCAACATCAAGGTGCGCTGCCACCGTGTTCCGCTCGGTGTGGAGATGATCGATGTCAGCTTTGGGATTCGAGCCCGAGACTTTCGGTGTTTGATGAACACACTGACGACTGCACGTGCCCCGTGCAGCCTCGCAACTGAGTTTCGTTTGAGAGCTGTGCAGCACCACCAATGATGAAGCCGGCACAGTCGCTGTGACGATGTTCCTGCAGGCAACCCAGAGGATTGCGGGGCTGCCGCCCGGCAAATTCGTCGTGCTGGAAGAGGTGCGCCGGCCGGCATGCACCTGCTGCGCCAGCATCCTTCATGACAAGACTGTGATTCACAGACTAGCTGCAGACAGCGGTGGAAGCGTGGATGCAGGTAGGCGGTGGCGTGGTGCACGAACGCAGCAACTGCGTCTATTTCAGTGATGAAGCCAACGTCAACGTGTACTTCTCAAAAGGAGCCCAAGCCTTGCATTCCCCGTCCCAATCATCCAGGCGACTGTGGAGGCGTGGCTGAAGCGGGTGCACAAGGAGGCGGACTTCAACGCCACCTACGCGGCCTGGATGGCGACGCTGCCGCAGCCCGGCGAGATCTTCACGCCGGAGGGCATGACGGAGCAGGAGATCTCCTACAGGGTGGCTACCTGGTGCGGCTCTCCACGCCCTCCGTCGGTGGATGCCATGTTGATTGATCACAGCCATGACACTGAGAACATTACTTGTGTGCCAGTCGGCAGGCTTGCCGGCAGATGCTGCCCCGCACGTCCTGGTTCATGAAGTACTCATCTCTTCAAGGCAGCGGCGGACGATTTCAAAGGCTCTTTGTTGAGACGCACCTTTCAGTGCTTTCTATATTATCTCCCACGCAACGCCTACAGGAGGACCGTTGGCGCACACAACTGAACGGCGCAATACACGCCTACAACACAGCGCGCAGCCCCAACGGCAGCGCCCTCATTCAGCGCCTCAACATGCCCTTCCCGTTGCATGCGCATCAGTATATGTCGGTGGGCCCTTCCTTTGCCTTTTCTTTATCGCTTTGTTATCTATGAGTTGCACGACCTTGCTGTGCGTTTAAATCTACAATATTCAACACGTCTGCAGAAAGCGTGTGGGCTGAATTTGCAATTGTTTTGTGGAGTGCGCAGATAGCGTCGCATTACTGGGCGTTCAACAATGAGGCGGAGGGCGCGGACCCGGCGCAGAAGGTGGTGACGCTGGTACCGCTGCTGGACATGGCGGACCACGCTGAAGGCGCGAGCTCGAAATTTGTAACGAAACGACTCTTGAATACCATGTGAGAGTTGATTTATGCTACCTTATGCTGCGAAATTCCAGAGGGTGGCACCAAATGTGCTGGTGCCGCTGCTGCAAACGGCAGAGCACAACGAAGTTTCTCCATCGACCTGAAGGGAATTTCAGTTGGGTCCGTCGGATTTGTCACATACATTTCCATCCTCCCTGCCGATGTTTGCCTCCCATGCATGTGTGCGTTGCGCAGTCACAGCACGGCTCAAAACACCTCCGGCCCACGGGAAGGAGGATCGTGCTGCTGGCACATCACCTTCGGTTGGTTTCGAGAAACAATTGAATGACGTGTGCTCCATTCACTCGACAGACTTCAATGCGTACGTGACCAAAGCCGCCAACGGAAGCATCGTGATGATAGCGCTGCGGGACATTCGCGTCGGTGAGGAGGTGCGCAGATATCGCTGAGTTTCATACTCATATGGGTGTTGTCTATTCTACCTGGCAATGGTAGTGCAAATGCCACGGCCGCTGCTTGTCAGGCCCTGGACGTTCCTGTCTTATCACACAAGGGGCAAAGGCGTGCTGGTAGTGCAGCACTCGCCAGGACAGTAGGCGGGCAGCCTCTGCACCCTAGGAATGTAGGCAGCAAGCGGTGAATCGTGGGTTTGTCTGCATGGCGTGATGCTAGACCCTGACTTCGTGTTGTCGACATCCAAAATGCAGGTGACGATCACCTACCAGCCGCACAAGCTGCACCGCGGCGACATGGCGCTCCTCAACTACGGCTTCCTGCCCAAAAGGCGCCCGCCGCTGCTGTGCGCGCATGACCTGGGCTCCCCTGAAGCGGTGCGTCCGGTTTTTGCTGGTCCAGCTTGTGTCCCGAACCTGTGTCTGTGTGGTGTTGTCAGTAGCGTTGAATGTTTTGTCCTGCAGTCCAGTGAAGAGAAGGCACATATAGCGTTGCAAGCAGCTCTGTTCAGCTGAGTTCTCGCCGCCTTGTCCCAGTGCCGTATATCTAATGACGGCTGCAGTCGCTGTCTGCAGTTGCAGATGCGCGCCCAGGGCGGTGGCATCTTCTCACCTCCCACCGACGACGAGTACAGTGAGATTGTGTTGGCGTCCCGTGGCCACTCCTCTCCAGCACTGACCAGTCGCTGTGGACAGCAGCAGCTGCAAACTTTTCATCCTCAGGGAAGCACGACACTGCTGGCATGTGAAGTTAGGCCAGACCGCCGCAGATGAGCGGCAGACAGGCAGCAGCCGTGGACGGCTCCCCACTTATCTCAGCTGTAGCGCGTTCAAAAGCCTGTGATTATTCATCACCTGCCTCAAAAACCCATATTGTGTGTCTGTTCGCAGAGCTGGGCGGGGGCATGGGCACGCACGCCGAGCTGCGCCGGCTGCTGGAGCTGCTGGCCAGCTTCCCCACCACTGAGGCCACTGACCGCCGCCGCCTGCAGGTGCAATTTGTTTTCCGTTTCCGTTTCACGTTTCCTCTAACTGTGCATCTGTCCCACTGTTTGTTGTTCGTGCATGGGTTGAGGAGGGAAAAAACTTCAAAATTCATTTTGTGCCCCATCTGCCTTCAACTATGGGTAATAAGCAGCCTATTGCATCACCCAAACGAGTCAAGACTTGGAAATAGTCAGCATGCCTGGCCGCTGCTGCCAGCACGTGGGCGTTCTATTCTGCAGAGTCCCTGCAGACGGCTTTCGAAAAGATGTTCACGTCTTGCTGCCTGCAGGAGGACAATAGTCTAACCTGGCGGGAGCAGATGCTGCTGGAGTTTCGAGCCGAGCGCAAGGTGCGCGTGTGGAATGCCATGCATAGCATGTACAACTGGTGCGGACGCTTTGTGGGATGACCCTTTCGGTTACGCGAAAGACTGAGATCTCATGGAAAGGCTAGTCAGCCAGCACCACCTCAGAGCGCCGCGAGCTAGGTTCCGCAGAAAAGCAGCGTAATATGCACTGCAGGCTGCCATCCGCTGGGTGGCCGCCCGCCTGGCCGACGGCTTTGCAGAGTGGGCAGCCTTCACGAAGCGCATGGACGTCAAGTGGGCCAACTACTCCGACTTCGAGCCCTCTGGCTCCAACGCCAACCCCACTGCAGCAGCATTCTTTGCGTCAAGCCAGGAAGTTGAGGAAGGCAGCTTGGCGGCGGCCAGGCCGAAGCTGCACCTGTATTGGGAGGCGGCCATGGCGCTGCTGGCGGCGGCAAATGCCACGCAGCCCAGCAAGGCATGACCATGTGCGTGCACGTATTCCGCTGCTGTCAAGACAGCAGCGGCAATGATGAAGCAAACTCCAGTCTATCAACAGACGAATGCATTTTCCTGGTCATTATGCATGCATTTTTCGGGAAGAGTGTCAGGACTCGTCGGGTGTTTTGGTGTCGGACGCTGAGCGTGCATCAGCGGCATCATCTGGTGCGCATGGTAGGGCCAGCAAAGCGCAGCATAACGAACGCTGATAAGAGTGGGCAGATTGCATTGCAGTTTGACAAAGCCAGCAGCAGCGTTAATTGATACGCATTTGATGGTCAGGAAAGTGGTACAACCGTGGAGAACGACACCACTGCAATCACCGCCGCCGGTCTGACGGCTGCATACTGGCACATAGCTGTCTCGTAGGCACTGATAATTGTTGAGATTTTATCATGTTTGGAGGGATCAAACATGGCAGTAATGCAGCCGGGGAAACCTTGCGGCAATTGCTAATCAGCCTGAGTGAGGCTGGGACAGTGTAATCTCTCTCCTCACACTGCGCCATTCCGAGGCATGTGCCGTCCCAGATTGCTGATGGACTGACAGCTGTACGACCGTGGTTTTCTCAGGTCTGACTGCCCTAAATGTGCGGCGAGTCCAAACAATTGCTGCAGGAGTGAGCAGTCGGATGGCTCGCGAACGCCGAAAGAAAACAGGTCGACTCCGGCAATGGTTTGCTGCACGCAAGACGGCCAGGATCGCAGCGGATATTCACATACGCGCTGAGTACGGAAGCCTCACATCCGCTGTAAAGCGGCCATTCGTCTTGAAGCTCTGCGCCGATGCACAATCACAGCCGCCGAATGAATGGTCGGCGGCACACAGACAAGCTGCCCGCTTTCGCTCTCGCGCTGGCCGTGACGGCAGCAGTGACCATTGTCACCCGGCTGTGGAGGCTGCAGACGCCTGCGCAGCTGCTGGATGGCAGCAAAGCAGCGGCTGCCACAGTCTCCGAGGTGAGGAATGTGGGAGCTCCACCGCACTGTGCACAGGCCAAAGGAAAGAAGTTCGGTCCTGGTCTGCATGCACGTTTCGTTGCCCATTCAGCACAAATGACCCTTTCCAGATGCTATTTACTCCCAGTTACTGATCTGGTCTTGGGTTTCTCGACGCAGATCGTAGTGGCACGACCACTGTTTGCCGCGGCGTCTGGCGGCAGATCCATTCCCGTCGGGCCGGGCGCCCACTTGGAAAACGTAAGCAGCAGCCAGGCGGCGAGCTGGAACGCCAGCCTGCAACTGCTGCAGGATGAACATGCCGATAGGGTGGCGGCAACGGAGATGCAGATGCCGCCGCTGCATCTGGACGCTTATCCGCAAGCGGCAGCTGAGGCCGGGGGCGGCGGCGCCGGCAGTCAGGAGGACCCTGCAGATGCTGCCAGCAGCCGCTACAGGGTGCTCAACCACTGGGTGACCCACGTCAGCGGCAAGGTGGGCATATTGTGTGGCAGAAGCTAGCGACGACTTTGGGTGTGCTGAAAAGCGTCGCTCTGGCATCGAATCTGCTACATCCTGAGAAAGGCCATCACCATGCGGGCGTAAGGTTTGCCCAGACGGTGCCACATACTCAACGTGACGGAGACGCGCACCGCCTGCTTGAGGATGGCTAATGTGTTACCGGGTTCTGCAGGCTCCTGCCATCCGAGTCGGGGAGGTGTGCCACAACAACGGCAGTTCCTGTCTACGCGGCACCATTGCCACACGCAATCTGCAGGTGTGCCCTGACTGGCCGCAACAGGAAGAAGAGAATCAGATATGGATTGGTACCATTCAGCTCGTCAGTCTGGTGCCGGCCGTGGGCTGGCTTGATGGCAAAAGACGGAATACTGCGTCGTAGTGGCTACATCCGGCTGTGCGTCTTCGTCTTCAGCTTTACAATTGGTCTCTGAGGTCAACGCAGGCAGGCGAGGTGATCGCGGCCATGCCGCGGATCGCCACAGTGGAGCTTCCAGAGGTGCGGCACTGCCCGAATCAGCATCGCGCTATCACAAGGCAGGTGACCTCGTTGATGCACCGACGTCAAAGGAACAACCTTTATGTTGACTTCATGGAGGACAAGACCGTACATGGATCGTTCCTCTGCTAGCGCTAGTGTTTGAACCCTTGGTAGAGCACGCTGGACTATGCAGTGCATCGTGCATTACCATAGAGCACCGAGTCGGCCTTGTAAAACCCTCTTATTTTCCAGCTTCCTGCTGGAGTGGTGTATATGCTGCAGGCAATCGCAGACGCCTGGCTGCAGCAGGTGCATGGGCGACACAGCCAATTGACGTGATGCAGACGTCCTGATAGCCACCCACCACCTGCTGCATGTGGCTACTATCGCAGGCGACCGCAGACGCGCGGCTACAGCGGGGGCGCATGGGTGCCACAGCCAATGGACAGTGTACATGATGCATCAGAGTCCCACATGTCCAGCCCGCCCACCAGATTTGCTGCTGCTGCAGGCGACGGCGGATGCGTGGCTGCAGCGGGTGCACGGCGACGGCCCCTTCAACGGCAGCTTCGCGGCGTTCCTGGCGGTGCTGCCGCGGCTGGGAGAAGTCCTGACGCCAGACACCATGAGCGAGGTGGAGCTGGCGATGCTGCAGGGTGGGCCGCTGGTGAGTACTGATGGAACTGTTGAAATCCTGGGATTGAACAACACCTGCAGGTCGTATTGGCACATTCGTGCTGGCGTACTTGGTTTAATGCTGCGTGAGTTTGAAACCCCCCAGAGCTTCTGCTGGCGGGCGTGTCACACCACGCCCGCTTCTGCTGGCGGTGCAGCAGCAAGCCCCATGAACAGCGTCATACAATACATTATCAGTAAGATGTGGCGAAACTGCGATTTCTCATCTCACCAACAACCGCGTCCTGCACCGAACGCCAGGAGGCTACCGCTCGAGCGGCGCAGAGCTGGGAGCTGGGACGCTTCGTGCTAGCGGCGGCGGACAACGGCAGTCTTCTGGCACGCCTGCGCCTCAGCTTCGAGCAGTATGCGCACGCCGGCGCAGTGGTGAGGACGCCGGTGTTGCGGAGATGTTTCTGCGCACCTTCGAACAGGCAGTACATCGGCTGCATGCACCTGTCGCAGTCCCGCCATGCCCAAGACATCAGTCAGACGACGATGTCACCGTCTGCAGTGCCTGCTTGGTCTTCGAAATTGTTCTGCATGCTCGGCCGCGCTCGGCAACACACTGCAGCTGAAGGAAGTCGTCGTGACGGCAGGTCGAGACACGGTTCTGAAGCTTCCGTCACGCCTTGTCCCTGGCGCCGCCACTGGACCTGGGCGGCTTTCCGACGCGCTGCCACTGAACAGTGATTACACGATGCTGCCGCACACTGTGCGCAGGTCAAGACACGGTTCTGGAAGTTCCACCAGTTTGCGGGCGGCTATCACATGACCATGGTGCGCTGCTGGACCTGATTCTGCAAAGCACTCCAGCTGAGGGCGCTAACACTTCCTATGATGCGCAGGTCAAGACGCGGTTCTGGAACTTCCAACAACCCCCAGGCGGCTTCTCTGTGACCATGGTGCCGCTGCTGGAGCTGGCAAACCATGCGGACCCGGGCAACGCGAATGCGCATGTGGATCGGCTGCCGGACGGCAGCTGGGTGTTCCTGAATGCCACCGCCAACATCTCGGCAGGAGAAGAGGCGAGATCGTCTGAGGTCCTGGCAGAGAATGGACATGTCAGCTGGCAGCAGATCAGCTTGCACATGATCGTGTACCTCGGCTTTTGTCCTGCGCTTCCGTCCTGCACAGAAATACATCCCTCAGAAACACACATCTCGAAAACAGCGCGGAGCAAGCATGGCAATCTGCCTGGTCATAGAAGTGTTCAGAGGCTGACTGATCCCAGTGTGCAGACGGCATCTGGCAGGCAGCAGCTGTCCTGCGCAGGCAAACGAGAATGCAAACGAGAACCAAGGCATGCAGACGAGCACCAAGAAGACCTTCTCTGTTCGCCTCCCAGGTCACCATCCCGTATCAATGGAACCGCCTGCATCGCCCCGACTTCGCGCTTTTGCAGTACGGATTTTTCCAAAAGGGGCGCTCGCCGCCGCTGCTGGCGGCAATCGATTATGGCGGCGCAGAAGGCAATGCACTGCGCGCACACGGCGGCTATTTTGACATGCCCATGAATGACGACGCGTATGGTGAGCTTCTTCGTCAACGTCGTGTCATTTTCTGAGATTAGCTCATCAAGCTGTCAACGGGACTCGCATGTAAGGATGGCGACGCCCACTTCTTGTCGTTGGCGGACTCCTGCAACGAGCTGTGAGTGTTCGCAGCGCTTTCGTGCACACCGGTCAAGCTCCCCCAGTGACTGCGATCCCTGGATTGGGAGGCGTGAGTCTCGAACAGCCTGCACACTTTCTTCAACAGCATTTCTGCAGACAGAGCACGTGACGGGCTCTCGAGGCTGCAGACCGCAATGCGTTCTGGTGGTGCAGAACCGGGCGGCCCGCTCGCGACGGAAAACGAGCTGCGGCGTCTCGCGGTCACGCTGGCTGCCTTCCCAACGACAGAGGCGGAGGACCAGCTGCAGCTGCAGGTGCGCGCTCTGCAGAGGCGTTCCATTGTGTGAAACAGAAGACGCCCTGTTCAGCGGCAGGCGCAGGGCATGAAGGGGATGAAGTGAGTCATGCGGGTCGGCCTGATGAACCAGCTGCCTATCAAGCGCTCGGGTAGAGCCATCGCTATGTACCTCAGCGGCAATGTTGCGGTCGGCAGTCCGGCAAACGAGGCTGCACATCAGGGCTTTTCACAACAGCTGCAGGATGCCGGTCACCCAACAGTCGAAGTCAGCCACTGATTTGTTCGTTTTGTTCGTGAATCAAGCATGCGCGCCCATTCCTCGCAGGAGAAAGGCGACTCAATGCCCTGGAGGCAGAAGCTACTTCTGGAGTTCCGCGTTGAGCGCAAGGTGCGCAGACACTAGCAGAGCTGGAAGAAAAGAACTTCTCTGAAAGACGCATTTACATTTGAACTACGAGGCCTTCACGCCAGGTCGGCAGGATTGTTGTTCATTTGCACCGATCAAGCCTTCACTCAAAGTCGGCAGGAATGCTGTTGCGCCGCAACTTTCATCGTTTCGCGCGATTCATTTCAGGTCGCCAGGCGCGCAAGCCGCAGGCGTGTCAGCTGGCAGCTGCAAGTAGCCGGCGCCAGCCTCGTGCTTGCCTGCTGTTCAATTTTCCTGTGATATGCATGCAGGCCGCTCTTCGTCTTGTAACGGCGCGCCTGGCAGTGAGCCGGACACAGGCGGCTGCAGCGCATCGGTGACAGTACAGTCGTCAATGGAGTGGCTACACGACAGCAGCCTTCGGCAGTTCAGATCCAGCACCGGCGGAGCTCTCCAATCAGTAGGTCTGACGCGGCAGGCCCAGCTCCGCGGACATAATCACGCGACTGGGGCGCCGCCGCCTTATCCTCGGGGGCCGCATGCAACAGTACTAGTACTGATTATTTGTAACGTAGTTTGCAGCGGTGTTGGCGGGCCCCTGATCGTTCCGATGGCTGAGAGAAGAAGAATGTCGGGCAATTCGTTAATCGGTACTGCGGTCGTTTGTGCGTGCTGAGACATTTCAGGATAGATAGATAGCTTACACCCGCCAGCCTCACTCAGGGTGATGAGGCTTAACCGATGACAATAACCATCGTGTGTCATCAACTCGCAATTTGTCGATGACACTCAATGAGGAGATGAGTCGATGAGGCCCACCTCCCCAAAGCATGCCAACGTGAACTCGGCAACCATCACTCTGTCCCTCCCCACATCAGCTGACGCATACACGGCGGAACCGCCAGATCAAACAGGCAAGAATAGCGCTGCCGGACAAAGTCTGTCGCGGGAAATTTCATCAGCAAATGCTTCTCGTTTCCGACCGCGCCACTGTCCGCCACCATATGCCGCAGGTCCCAGACTTTCACAGCCGTAGAATGCTGTGGGCGCCATTGTCGTCAAACACAATTGCATCATCACGTCAACGCTAGCTGTGTTGGCATTCCAGCCGTTCGAAGTTGGACACTTGGCGAGGGGTCTATGAGTTCGCACGCAACAGGTGACCAGTCTGCACGTGTCATCACCTGGGATGTCCAAGAAGCATCGTGATCCAGCGCAGCAATCCGCACATCTTGGGCATCTATCCTTGCTCGTCGCAGATCAAGTGTAGGCCATGAGCTCTCGAAATTAAAGACAGCCGCCTGTAGTGATCGAGAGGGCTCTCCATCGGTGAGGCCCCACAATGGCGGATCCACCAGCGGACGAATCTGTCAACTTCTCCGCACGCAGAAGCTCGCGGGGCCACTATGCGGCGCTGGCTGCAGGATTGATGGTCCTGCTGTTCATCGGGCGATCAGAGCTGCCGCCGCTTGAAGACACGACGGAGGTTTTGGCCCGAGGATTGAGCACAGGGGTGAGCTTTACACTCTGTCACACTAGCGGCTGCTCGCTGATTCTTGCAGAAGAGAGCTCGATGGTTACATCGGTGCCTTGAAACCCAGCAGTAGACACGCCACGCAGCATCATACAGAGATTCACACAAGCCTGTCCAGCGCAGCGGCGCGGCAGTCTGCGCCTCGAGCAAAAGTCATGACCTTGCCTGACGGTGGTCGTCTCTGTGACTGCCTCTCCCGTCTCGGCGTTTTTATTTTAGATCTCCGCTTCTGTCTTACACCTTTGGTCTGGGTAGTGCAAGGATGTGCAGCACTTCATTGTGCGGTGATAGACTCTGCCGCGTGGCGGCACTTGCACTGCACAAACCATGAGATGAGTACAAACTGTGCCAGAAACCAGATCAGCAAAGTGTCTCATCTCAGCAGGTGTTGGGCGGTTTCATCCTGGGGGCAGCGGCGCAGACCGAAGAGGGTGCCTGCGGCGCTTCGATCGAGCCGCTGGAAACGCAGCTGGAATCACGCGGCCCGAAACCGCCGCTGTCGCCGATCGAGGGCGGCTTCGACGACAGCGAGGACGCTCAGACCTTTGAAGAGCTGTACCAGTGGGCCGCAAACATCAGCGGCCAGGTGTGCTGCCTTTGATCCCTTTATCCGCTAGTTGCTGCTACTGTTGTTCAGCCATCAGATGTGTGCCGAATGCTGACAGGCGCAGAAATGGCACTGGCCTTGCTCACCATTCGCTGGGAACGCGCTAAGCATCATCACAAGGGTCCGAAAACAACTGCCCCATCTGAGACCCTACTGTGGACGCGCAGTAGAGTAGTGTTCTAGCCAACCGCATCCAGCAGGGGCTGCCGAACTGCGCATTCTTGCCGTGATAACGAATCACTGCGCCATTGACCCAAAACTCATTTCGTGCCAAATGCAGGAGCCGCTCATCAGAGTCGGCAAGGTGTGCCGGGACGAGGGCGCCGGCGAGTTCTGCATGCGCGGCACATACGCCACGCGCGACATCAAGGTGCGCGACTGCCCTTTTGACCGGTATCTAACGACGTCGCACATCCAGCACCGCAACGTGCCAATCGCTGTGTTTCCATGTCAAAAGAAGGCTCTGCCCACCACACAACACGGACTTGCTCTCGGTCTGTCCAGAGCGGAGCACTTCCCTGACGCTTGACTTTCTCTCACACATTCTTTCTTTTCGTCGAGCACCTTTTGTCTGCTTGTTTCGCAGGCCACAGAACAGATCGCCATCCTGCCTGTTGGCGCGTATCTGGTTCTTCCTGAGGTGTGCAAGAGGCGCTCGTGCAACACCAGCTGTTCCCACAAACCCTCTAAAATTCGTCTGCTCATCTGGCATGTGTAGTGTTGATGCGATGCTGCTGCTTGCATCGTCTATGGCAGCCGTCAGGATGCAGTGGCTCGATCTGTGAGGGTGCAACAGCAGACCGCGACTGCTGGGCAATTCATGCCCTGCGATGACTTTTTCCGCCCAGCAGTCCGATGGTGTCAGAAGGCGTGTGCTGGCGTTTTCGAGTTGAAACAGGACGACCGTGTGTCAATTGACGGTTCACCTTGCCGAAAACACATCGACGATGTTTGTTCTGCGCAGGCGACGGTGGCAGACCATGCAGCACGAAATGCGCACTTCAGCACCACACGTGCGCCCTAGCTGTCGACGCTAAGGACTCGCAATTCAGGGTTCCCACGATAGCTTGCTATGTCTTTCTGTTCCAGGCGACGGTGAAGGCGTGGCTGGGTATGCAGCAGGAGGATCCGCACTTCAAGAAACAGCCCGCCGACTTCACTGTTCCCCACAATAGTACTATTACCACCAATTTTCTTGCCTCGATTTGCAGGCGACGGTGGAGGCATGGCTGACCATGCAGCACGGCGACCCGCATTTCAACGCCACCTTCGGCCCCTGGCTGGCGACGCTGCCGAGACGCGGCGAGATCCTCACCGCCGACGGCATGTCGCCGGCGGAGGTGGCCATGGTACAGGGCGGCCCCCTGGTGCGAGAACGAAGCCGGAACAACCAACAGCAACTGAAACCCTCGTTCATGCTCATATTGGCTTGGTAAATTTGTGCCTGGGCTTGGAGAAATTCATTTCACACATAGCAATGCGCAGTCAAGCAGGGCCAGCTCAAATGCAAAGCAGGTAGGGGCATGATTTTTGAGCGAGCTCAGAAGTCTGCTGCGCTGCAGGAAGGGTGCTTTCACCGTTTGCAGGCGTACTTCAGGATGTCGCATGCCCACAGAGCCTGGTGGATGCCAGCGACACCATGCCCAAACCACCGACGCACGTTTCAGACTGGCTGCTGCTGCGGCTTGCGGGGGGAGCGCTTCCGCATGGAGATGACCGGCTTGCTGTCAGTGAGCCAGGCCAGCCGCCCTGAAGCAGCACCTTCAGTAATGATTTTGTTTTCCCACTGTAACATGCCTGCAGGAGGAGCGCTTCCGCGTGCAGGCAAACGGCATGATGTCCGCATGGCATGCGAGCCGCGCCTCAAATGCCACCGACATCGTGCGCCGCCTGGGTATCAGCCTGCCCGAGTACGCGCACATCGCCATGACGGTACGTGTGCCATGATCTTTTGAAAAAATGCTTGCCAGAAAGAATACCGCCGGGGTACGCCCTCAGAGCCCATGACAGCATTTACGATGTGCCAGCCTGCTATGCAGATAGCGAGCCGCTACTGGGGCTTTCACCGACCAAATGGGACTGACGGGGGGGAGCCGGAGGTCCTCGTGACGCTGGCGCCGCTGCTGGACATGACGGACCACGCCGAAGGTGCGCGCTGGAGTCATTTATTCACTCTACTGTTCAGATAGTCATTCTTCATTCGTAGAGATACTTGTTGCGGATGCTGGACACGTGGCACCACGAGTAAGACACACACTGAATGAGACTATGCTGGGGTTTTCGTCAGGGCTCTCCGAGGGGAACACCTATTTTGCCGCTGACGGGCATGAGAGAACGCCGCCGAAGGCAAGCAGAATCAGCTACGCTGATTCGACATGACAGAATTCAGTGTATATTGCGTCTGATTAGCTGTATGTGTGCGTGGCCGCAGACTTCAATGCGTACGTCTCCAAGAACGGCAACGACAGCATGATCATGGTTGCGCTCGCCGATATCCCCGCTGGCAAGGAGGTGAGCAAACTGCCATCCGCTGTTGAAATGTGCCAGCAATGTTGTCATACATGCGACATCCGTGGACATCCTGGCCGGCAAGCAGGTGTGCAAAGACTATCAGCAAGCTCAGTGCACAGCCGCGGCGCTGCTGACGAACCCAGACGTGACGTCTTCAGATCTGTGTCGACTCTGGGCCGATTGTCTCACACAAACGCCTTTCGAAACCGCAGGTCAGCATTACGTACTCACAGAACAAGCTGCACCGGCCGGACATGGCGATGCTCAACTACGGCTTCCTACCCAAGCGGCGGCCGCCGCTGCTGTGCGCCTACGACCTCGGCGCCCCTGAAGCGGTGCGGTGCTCCTGCACCGTTTGGTGAAGTTCTAGTTCCGGGACACAGCACTTGGCGAAACTCAAGTCCCTGACATCACACTGCGTATAATCATGTCCTGCCCGAGCGGCGGCCGTTGCTGCCGAGCGTCGCAAAATCGGCAGTGTATATGGAGTGCTCTCGAGCCGTATGAATCCTAAACCCTAAATCCTAAACAGATATACGAACGCATGGGAAATCTCCAGCAATGCAGGCAACCACCTGGAGGACTCGATGTATCGACAGCGTGTCTGCTCAGCCCCATGCGATTTTTGAGAGGAGAGGCCAGTAGTAGCACACGAACGTGCAATGCTTTTCTGCTGCAGGAGCGCATGCGGAAGGAGGGCGGCTTCATCATGACCCCTCCCAACGACGACGAATACAGTGGGTGCCCTCGGCCTGACTCCAGATGACTGCTGACGCTTTTCACGACCATGTTGCAATGCCATGGCCATGCATCTTATGACCCCGATGTCCATATGCTGCAGTTTGGCGCTCACTGTCGAAAGTCGGTGTCTGCATCGGCGCAATCACTTGCGACTTTTGGGTGCTGCACATTCCTCTCACATGATGCAGAGCTGGGCGGGCGCATGGGCACGCACGCGGAGCTGCGCCGGCTTCTGGACCTTCTGGCCAGCTTCCCCACCACGGAAGCCGCTGACCGCCAGCGTCTGCAGGTGCTAGCATTCAATTAGCATCAGATACACTTTGTATACCTGACTATATGCTGAAGCAATTGCCAGTCTCGAGCTGCTTACGTCTAGTCTGCCTCTGCACCGACCGCCAGCGCTTGCGGATGCTATAGTCAAGACTGGGACCCATGTCGTGTCCGATGCGGCATGATTTCCTGTCCGGCTGGACTGGGCTTCACTTGCTGACTTACCCGTATTTTGAAAGCGACAGGAGGACACAAGTCTGACGTGGCGGCAGCGCACCCTGCTGGAGTTCCGTGCGGAGCGCAAGGTCCGTGCGTTGGAGTTCCCGCAAAACTTGTTCTTTTCAACTGGTGGCATTATGTGTCCTTCCAGCGTCCAGGATCATGTAGAAAGCAGGGCGGCAGGGTTGCAGGTGTTCAGAGCAGACGCGCAGAAACACCGCAGCTGTCTCTGGAGCAATGCTTTGCACGAAGCTCACTTCATGGATATCATTTCCGGTAACCGGTGAAAATATATATCGACCTCATCGCAGGCGGCCATCCGGTTCAACGCAGCGCGTCTGGCGGACGGCTTCGTGGAGTGGCAGGCGCTGGTGGATCGGCTGGACGCGAAATGGGACAACTACGCAGACTTTGAGCCCTCCGGCGCGAGTACAAACCCCGTCACGGCGTCCGACGGGGAGGAGGTCGCTGCCGGTGGCACAGACGGCGGCGGCGCGGCGGCGGCCAGGCCGAAGCTACGTCTGGACTGGGAGGCCGCGTGGGCGCTGCTGGCGGCGGCGAATGCAAGCAGCAAGGCTTGAAGAAGTAACAATGGCTCGACGGCAGAATGGCGGCGCACATGTCATCTGCCAAAGGCAGCTTGAAGTGTCGCGTAGGAGAAGCTCCATGATTCTCAGCGGGTATTTGGCCAGTAGTTGGAGCATTGATGGACAGTAATTCGGCGCGCCAGCGTCATTGTCAACGCTGGCGGTGCCAGTTTGCTGCGGTCCAAATGGCGGCAGCGGTGCGCGGCGGCGGCAAAATTGCTCCGTGCAGCAGATGTGGTTGCATGCTCGAACGTAGCTTGAAACTAAAAACCTGTCAGCGTCGAGGTTGCTTGTGCAAAACTGCAGAATGGGAGTGCCGATCATGTTGGGCCTGTCAGTCCTGCAGGCAACCTCGCCAGTGCAGTCACGGCCTTCATTTTCCATGCCTGCGCCAATGATGCATTTGCACTCTGTACAACACTATCGAGATAGTTTGTTGTGCCGCACACGAAGCGTCAGCGCAGTCAGTCGTGCAAAACTGAGAGAGAACACCTTCGGCGATTCCCGGAAGCTCGCGTCAGTCGTTACTTCCCTGCGTGCTTTGCGAGGCTCAGCAGCAGTGACAGACTGCACCTCATTGCTGGAGTAGTCTCAACACCATGCTGCTGGCAGCTCGCGGTCTTGCCCGAGGCTTCTCGGGCATCCGCCCAGCTCTCGTCGGAACATGGCAGCAGACCGCTGTCCTGGATGCAACTGACTACAGCACGAAGGCTGGGAAGAAGGGTGGTGCACGACGCGGGAAGGGTGGTGGAAACGTGCGGAATTTGTCGACACCATGTCCTCAGATGCGCGTCAGGCGGCAGCTGAGGCGGCAGCTGCAGCATTGCTTGTTTGTGCGACCATACATGTCCTGAAATATGCAAGTGATGTGCATCTCTATCGTGAATGGCAGTCTTCAGGAGCCATGTTATCAGCAGGAAAGCTCGGCCCCCGGCAGTACAACTCATGCTCAGCCTGCCTGCCGTCGTCACCATGGCATCGCATAATGGACCCCTGTGCATGCTGCAGGGGAACCCGCCGGCGCCGGTCGGCGGCGGCGACGACGACGAAATGGATCCCATGGACGACGACGGCTTCCGTGCCAAAATGGAGGACCTCCTCAAAGCTGCGGGCGGCGGCGACATGAGCGGCCTTCCGCCAATGGAGGAGCTCCTCAAGCAGGCGCAGCAAGGGGGGCTGCCAGGCATGCCGCAGATGCCGGGCATGCCGCAGATGGAGGAAGTCACCCGGAAGGTCCACACGGTGCGAGCTCCGGCCTTAATGCTGTATTGCATTGAACACCGAGTCAGCGACGTCTGTTCCAGGAAGACCGCCGCAGGCAGAGGACGGCACGCGGAAGGCGCACACAGGCCGAGCCCAGGCCTTGGGATGCGGCCGTTGCATCGCACCGGATGCTGAATTAGCACCGTCATTGTGGGTGCTGTAATGCAGGCGTTCGGCAGGCGGGCGGGCGGGCAGGGAGTGTGCACGCAGTCGATTGAACAGATACAGCACGACTGAGCGGAGTGAGGACGTGAGGCCTTTTTCGTTTCTCCTTGCAGAAGGAGGAGCAGCTGCACGGGGCCATGGGCCACATTCGCAACCGCGCGATCATGGGTACGCAACAGAGCAAGACTCTTATGTCAAGCGCAGCATTGCACCCGTATTTGCACAGTGCTGAGTGCTGTCTCTTGCGCAAGATCACACTGGCATTACAAGGCTCGTTGACAAACTCCATGCCGCAATGAGAGCTGTGGGCGTATCGCCAAGACACCACGGGCGACTCACCGCCGTCTCCCTATTGCAGACATGGAGGAGGACCGGATTGACTTTCTCGGCCAGTCGCAGGAACAGGTGGGAACGAGCCACACTACCGACTCTCCACGGTGCTTACTTCGCTGGCATCATGCAGTTCTCTATAGAACCAGTTCACCAGCCCCCGCCGCGCTGCGCCGGATGACAGCATCAGCTAGATGTCCCACTGCCAAAACCACCTGGGATTGTCAGCGTCTTGGCTGGCAGTTGTGAGCAAGATGCTGCCGATCACCAGAGGGTTTGGTAGGAGTGCTCACGCCAAATCAGGGTGCTGCAGGGCTCATTTTCTCAATACGTTGCAGACGATGAATTCTCTGTTTTGACAGACCGAGACTTCAAGAACGGTGACATAGTTGGAAGTTGTTTGTTGCAAATCTCCACCTTTCACCACAGAAGCTGGTGTTTTAGGTTGCTTGCTGTGTTTGAAAGGTTTTTTATAGGGTTTTGAGGCAATCAAGAAGGCGCGCCGGGAGGTGATTTGGGACATGTGGGCGCACTAAATGAAGGCACACCAAAATCCCTTTGCTTATTTCAAGCCTATCTACACACAGTCGGTCAGTCTTTACCCTGCTCTGCTTGACAGATCGAGGCGATCAATGGAGAGCGCCGGGAGGAGCGCCGTGACAAGTGGCAGCGCTGGGTGGAGATGCACCAGTTTTGCAAGTTCAGGTCTTTGTGTTATCTACACACAGTCGGTCAGCCTTTGCCCTGCTCTGCTTGACAGATCGAGGCGATCAATGAAGAGCGCCTGGAGGAGCGCCGTGACAAGTGGCAGCGCTGGATGGAGATGCACCAGTTTTGCAGGTTCAGGTCTTTGTATTATCTACACACAGTCGGTCAGCCTTCGCCCTGCTCTGTTTGGCAGATTGAGGCGATCAAGGAGGCGATCAAGGAGGAGCGTCGTGACAAGTGGCGGCGCTGGATGGACGCTTTTCCCGATGAGGCGGAGCAGATGTCCAAGGAGGCAGACTGGCCGCTGACCAGCATCCCCGACAGGTGGAAATCTTGTTTTCTCAGCCCATTTTCATTTCTGCTGTCCATGGCTGTGGTGGAAGCGGAGCAGGATTGCAACATCGGCTGGTCCCGTGCAGTTTAATTCAGCGTTTGACATAAAGTTTAAAAGGGTGAAATGCAATTAACATAATGAAAAAAACAAGCTAAAACCGCCATTAATTGAGATGGAGAAAGTAATAGTGGAGCCAGACGGACAACAACTACCTGGTTTTGAGAGAGTGAGTCGGACGAGGCCGGCTGGCCGCTGCCCAGTACCCCGACACGTGCGTGATCTGCTGCATGGCAGCCTCCTCCATTCGGCCAGTCGAGACTTCGAGACACGACCACGCAGATGCTGCACGATGCCGACTGACCGCTGCCCAGCAGCACGGACAGGCGGTTCTGCGGCACCGCAGCCTCCTCTTCCTTAAAGTGCTCCCGGTCATGGGGTGGCAAAACGCGCAAACAACATCAGGCCCCTTGGCAGTGGTGCAAACGATAATGTCAAGCCGGCTGCAGCCCGGCACACAATTCAGAGGGAATCTGAGCCTTGAATATGCATTGAGGATTTGCTTGGCCCAATGGTTGATAGTGCGGTTCATCCAGGGCCTCAGCCACCGGCAGGGTGCGGGAGTCTGGGTGGATCTGCACACTTTCTGACTGCGCATGGATTGGCAACTGCAACATGGTCAGCAACTGCACCTCCACATGCAGCTTCCTGGCGCCTGCGCCATCGGCGGTGCTGATCTCTGAGTTGAGATTCGGGAGTGCTGAACGCGAATTCTCATCTTGCAGGCCCGCGGACTTCACGACGACCTGCGGGCGTACAAACACGTCCTGATGGAGGAAGCGCTGACCTCACAACCCCGCCTCAGACGAGCTGATCGTCAGGGCCGATCCTCTGTTTGCAGGGCCGCAGATTTTTACGAGGGCCTGCGAAACTACGAAAACATCCTGATGGAGGGCGGCGATGGTGCAGACAGCGATGAAGACGACGGGCAGCCCAGCAGCGACAGCAGTGAGCGGTGAGTACCCAGCCTGGCGCCTGTGATGCAAAGCATCTCCGTCGTCAACCTTGTCTGTCGAACTGCTGTCGCAATTCTTGTCACAGTGGCTTCTGTGAGTGTTCGTAAACCCGTCTGCGAGTTGTTTTGACGATGAGCACAGAGGTGTTTCAATGGCCTGGGTTTCTTGTTCGAGACCGACTTCCACCTTTGATGTGTGCAGGCCACAATGAGCGTCGCCACTGAGCCGCGTGTGCGGGCGCTGCTGAAATTTAAGGAGGTGTGTGTGCCGGGACTATCATGCCGTTCGGACCTGCATAATGTCGCTTGCCGTCGCGAAAGCCACGGACCGAGCATGTGGCTGCAGCTGTCATTTCATGGTTGGAGTGCGGCTGCTGGACTTCGAATTCCTCATGCGGCGTGCTTCTGAATTTGCAGATTTGCCGCCGCAGCTGACGTGGGAGACCGACACCATGAACAACATTATGAGCGGAGTATATCATTTTGGGTAAGAGTAGCTCAGAATGTAGCGCAAGTGGTTCAGAACCTACGCACGTGACGCAGAACCCTATCGAGGCGGAAGCTGGTAGAGCTGCTGCCTCTGCATGCTCATTCTTCGCCGCCGCGTTTCTGCTGGATGTTTCATTTCAGGAACCGCATTTGCCAGCTCAAAAGGCTCTCTGTTGCCAGCTCATTCAGCATTCATTCTGAGTTACGAAGCTGCTGTGGCTGACGAAAGCAAGGATGAGATTTGCAGATTCGTCTGGCAGGTAGCACTCACTGCAGCGGAAATTCTGGCGGCAGCACTCAAATCTCAAACAAATTGGTTAATTCCAAGTCGTACACCGTTCTCTGGCTAACAGAGTTTTCCTCGTCATCAACCTTTCTCTCTCTCTCTCAGGGCCCAACCAGAAGCTTCTTGGGCTGCAAAACCCTGTCTCGCACACACCGTGCTGCAGAATGCCACTTCGATCGGCTACTGTTATATCTGCATCTTTGCCTCACAGCGCTGGCTTGCTCTTCAGAGCAGCTTCAGGCAATTCCCGAGCCATCATGCTGGCCAAGGAGTTGTGCATCCGTGCAGGGGTAATGTGAAGACGCTGCCTGCCTTGCAGCGGCTGCCCATCCATGCAGAGCCCATGCCAAGAGCTCTGTAGCGGCAAATTTCAGCCGGAGCGTGGGCTTGCAGCGGCTGGGGAGCTCTCTCAGCAGCACTGCGGCAGCCACTAGCGCCAGCGGGCATGATGAGAGCAAGGCGCAGCAACCCGGGAACAGTACTGCCGACCAGCCCAGCTCCTCTGACAACTGCCCTCTGACGGGCTTAGCCCGCAGATACTATCAGCCCGCAGGTACTGATAGTAGCACAAATGATGCGAAATGCTGCTGGCATATTCTGCAAGCGGCAAACGCAGGTGAGAGCGGCTCCACTTTTGCCCGCGCGCTTGCTGTTCTCACAGCACGGGCCAGTTCCACTTCGCCTGCACGAAAGACCTGGTCGAGCTACTGGAGCGTGAGGTGCCGGAAAATGCTGAGGAAAATGAGGAAAATGCTGTTGTGTGTGCCTCCTTTCATTCCGATTCAATGCCGTCCACTATGGCCGCCCAATGGCTCCGTTCCTAATCACATCTCCGCCTGGATTCATTGCAGCTTGTGCTACCAGCATGCAGGCCAAGACGGCATAGCAGCCAGAGCGCCGGCAGCCGTCGCGGGCCCAGAAGTAGCAGGTGCCATCCGCCGAGTCGGTGCCCGACGGCAGCGGCAGTGGCGCCAACGGCCGTGGCGGCAATAACGCCAGTGGTAGCGGTGGCCGCGGCCGTGCTTACCGCCCGGGCGGCGGCCGCAGCGGCCAGCCGGGCAGAGGCGGCAGCCAGTCGGGCGACAGCCAACTCGGGGGCGGCATCGTGGTCACTCGCGAGGAGGACCATCCTGCTGGATTTTCGGCCAATGCGCCGCCGCGTCGCTCCTCCGCGTCAGAAACGGTAAGCGGTGTATGATTGTACATTCAAGAGCTGGGCGGCTCAGCAATCGTTTGCTGCGCGCCGCACAGCAGTGAGTGTTCACTAGACATGGTCGGCGGACACCGCGCGCCTCTGTGTGTGGCGGTGGCGGGCGCGATTCTTGTATGTACATGCATGTGGTATAGGTAGATGTGCGCCAGACTTGGCTTGACAGACAGTGGCAGCAGCTGTCGATACATCGGGTGTCGGTGAAGATGTCTTGAAAGGTGTAAAGGAGGTGTCAGACCACTGTCAAGCGCACTTGCAGATGCATGTCAATGCATGTCATGTAGCTGTCAGGCCCACTTCAATTTATCTGGCGGCCCGTCATGATGTGTCACGATGCATGTCAACCCATGTCAGGGAAACTGTCACGCCAACTTTCCCTGACGCTTTTCGGGACATGACACAAGGCTGACAAACGCGTGACCCATTGCACTTCGGTGCTGCCTGCAAGTCCGAATGACATGGCTGGGGCCTATCTAAGCCTCGACTCCGACGCCGTCTACTGTTTGCTTTTCGACTGTGTGCCCGCTGTTCAGCTAGCCACCCCCTCTGCCGCCTTTATTCGTTCCGCTGCTGGCGCGTCCCACAGCCCTCAATAGCAATTGCAGGCCATGCAACCAGGGCTCTCCGCTGCCGCTGCAGCCGCCGGCCAGTCCTGGTGCCGCTGCTGCCGCCGCCAGTCACTTCCAGCTGCAGCGGGTCACCAGCGCTCCAGCGTCTTGCCGGCCAGCAGCCGGTCGAAGCGCAGCGTCGCCGCCACGACCGCCAGCGCCAGCAGCGCCTGCAGGCGTGGAAAGAACATCGCTCTTGAGCCATGCTGCAGACGTGTCTGCTGGAGTAAACTGTTGGAAGCATTGGCAGCCAAAAGCGCGGCAGACCATCACGCCCCATGGCTGTTTAGCTGTCTGCTGTGCGACAACAACAGCAAAGCTAGCACAAGTGAAGCCAGCATGCAGAGGCACCGTCGTGTGCAGCACCGCACCTGCCAGGCGCCAAACAGCAGGGTGATGGCGTAATAGAAGTTGGCATTGGCGGAGCCCAGGTAGATCCACATGTGCCACATGGCGGGCCCCAGCCCCGCGAGCAGCGCGAAGGAAGCCGCCAGGAAGCCGGCGGGCGCGCCGCCGCCGGCCAGCTGCGGCGCGAACAGCGGCAGCAGCGCCTGTGCATGACAGGAGTGTCATCAGGATTGCGGCTGACCCATGATGATCAAGCCTGACGTCACAGGTTGTCAGCTGTGGCGCAAGCAGTGGTGGCAACCCTGGGGTTGATATTGCAATTAGAGAATCACACTGGTCTTTGCTAGGTGCTGAGCCTCGTCGTCTGCAACTGCATAGGGCTTCAGCCGACAGATCAGGAAAAAAAGAGTCGTGATGTCAGGAACAACAGCACGTGTCCTCACGAGGTACCGTGCCATGTCGCCGACGGACGGACAGGGCTTCCGCAATGCAAAGCAATCAGGTAGTTGCCTTACACACAGGTTGAGGTCTCCAGCAACAAGACAGCGGCCAATATATCCACCAGATAATGCGCCACGTCGCCGACCGATGGGTGGGGTCTAAGCAGCGCGTTGGCGACGCACTGCACCAGCGCCAGGAACAATGACAGGCAAGTGGAAGAAACCGGAAACGACCCAGAATTGCTCACCAGGTACTGTGCGACATCGCCCACTGATGGGTAGGGTTTAAGCAGCGCGTTGGCAACGCACTGCACCAGCGCCAGCAGCAGCGGCCGGTGCGGCAGCCGCAGCGCCAACGGGACCGCAGTCGCCGCGGCAGCGGCATGGAACACAAAGTGCCAGAAGGGTCGGAAATGCGCAAACATCTCGGCGAAAAAGTACCAGTGCAGCCCGAGGTTGGGCGTCAGGTCTGCGACCTGCGCGCGGAAAGAATTTGGTTCTCAGCTCAGGGCATTGGTGATGCGATTGATCTTGTGCGCTGAATGGCTGCGGCTTCAGGAGCCAGGAAGCTTCCGCCTTCCGTGATGATTTGTGCTGGTTCAGTGCTGGGTGCAGGGTGCGAGGCTGTGCCCGCTGCCCCACATCAGCACGTGTGCTCCTATCAGATGCTGGATCAAAGCAGAGCCTGGCTCACCGTGAGCATGAAGCCATAGGTTGCCGTCGCCCAGTGCTGGCCCTGCCCGAGCTGCCGGCCGGCGCTTGCTGGCACTAGGGTGCATGCGGCGGCGCCTCCCCCGATCGGCAGCAGCCTGTATGCAAATGATTGCAGAGTTTGTCACGGCCGTGTTGTGCTCTTTGAAAGTCTCTGAGACGGAAAGCATGCTGTGCACTGAAGGTCGCCCTGGCAGGGCGGTTCTGGCAGCAGTTGGGACTTGAACTTGAAAGGGTCGAAGAGACAAGGTGCTCGATGCAAGATCTGCAACATAGTCGACGGTGCACCGCAAGCACTACCTGCATTCCTCGTGCCCACATTCTCTTCGAAGGCGGGAGTTCTCCGGACCCCTCACCTGAAGACGCTGCTGAAGACGCTCCTGCAGCGGTGCTCGGGGAACCGCCGCAGCGTGAGGTCGGAGGCCAACGCCAGCAGTGCGGCCCACGCCGCCAGCCACAGCAGGAACGAGGCCGCCAGCCGGCCGCCGCGCCGCCGGCGTCGGCGCCGAAACTGCCGCCGGAACAGCACTCCTGCCCCTGCCGTTATTTCGGATCCTTGCCCTGCTGGCTCCGATTGGCTGTGCGCCACAGCTGCGGCGGTTGCTGCGGCCGCGGCTGCTGCGGCTGCTGCAGCTGCAGGGGTGTCTGTCGCTGCGCCGGCAGAGGGATCAGGTGACTGTAGCCGGCTGAGCTCCAGCGGCGAGCCGAAGCCGCCAGCTGCATCGTCCGAAATGCTTCCGCTCTGCAGGCTGCGGCCGGCCGGGCAGACGCTGGCGCCGGCGCTTGCTTTTGCTGTCAGGTGCTCGGGGCTGCCGATTGCGCCGTATGATGCTGGCGTTGCGGACGGCGGCTGTTGCACTGCTGCCCCGGCCGCGTCTAGCGTGGCGGCTCCTCCAAGCGGCAGCTGCGGCAGCGGCAGCGGTAGCAGGTGCAGCGGCTCCGGCCCCCGCCACAGCAGCATGGCGACAGCCACCTGCACGCTGGCAACACGTCTGGAAACCGCGACAGAGCTTCCTCATCAGCAAAGATGGAAGTGACACAAAAAGCTCGGCGTTGACGTGCTGCCTGATACCCTCCTCAGCTTCCCAGATGCAGCAGTGCACTCAGGCTGCTCCAAGCTGCAGTGCCCTTTCTCTGCCAGGCTTACTATTTCGGCAATTTGCAATTGCCTGACTCTGTGGACCAACTGTGGACTAGTGTTAGTAAATTTACCTGCTCGTGCTGAATTGATCACTTGGCCCTTGAGACCCTCAGCTGAAACTCAACACATTCTGCATGACTCGCCGTGAGCAGGGTGGGGTGGAGGCTCGCGTACGACGGCATCACCAGCGCAATGCCCATAAAGCATTGCACATCCAGCAACACTGCCATGCTGCTTCAGATTTGACAGACATCATTCAACAGACATCAGACTACCATGCTTCCTCAGATTTGACAAACGCAGTGTGCCGCACCGTCAGCAGGATAGGGTGCAGGCCCATGTACGCTGCCGCCGCCAGCGCCAGGCCAGCTGTCGCCGCGTCGCCCGCCGCCGCCGCCGCCAATGCGCCAAAGACAGCGGCGTTCTCCAGCCCCGCCGGCGAGCCGCCGACCGCCGCGGCAATGCTCAGCGGGTTCCACAGATACAGCGCCGCGAGCATGGCGGGCGCGGCTGCGGGCAGCGATGACGGGAGTCCATCGAAAGTCCGTCAAGTACAAACTTGCATGAGGTTCTGAGGCGTCGGCAGGCATGGGAAGTACCGGCACATCCTGCATCGGACATGTTGGTGTTTCGCCCCGGGCCCCACCCGAGCCCAGCACCCACGCCATCTGTGAACAGTTATCAGAGCTGCCCTCCTGCGAGATTGGTACCTGAGCGCGCTTTGCCGGGCGGCGCCGCCGTCTGGGCCAGCGCCGCGAGCGCAGCCGCCGCGACCACATCCACCGCGGATGTCGCCAGCGTGCGCCAGGGCGCCGCCAGGACGCTGAACCCTGGGCCTAAAGCCTTTCGCCCCAGGGCGTCCACAGCCTGCGCGCCCGCCAGCAGCAGCGGCGGGCCGTGGAACGCGGCGTAGGGCGAGAGTCCCAGCGCCAGCAGCTGCGCGCCCTCCCTGTAGCGGATTGCCGCCGTGACCGGCGTGCCGACCTGCGAGGAAGTTGCGGGATTTGCCGGGAGCGCAAGGTGGGACAAATTGTTGGGGCGTGGCTGACATGTTAAAAGGCATATGTCAGCCTGCAGCGCACCCACCGTCTAGCCAGGCAGCGGCATACGCCCACTGCACTGGCGACTGGCACTGATGCATGCCCTGCAGAGGGTTCGCGCACATCACGCAAGGTTTCGCACAGGGCTCTAGAAAGGAAGCACCTCAATTCGAGACTCCAGGTACGTGTCCAGCCCCGCGGCCGCCAGCAGCACCCGGAACGACGCCGCGCCGGCGGCGTGATGCCAGAATGGGGTCTCCCCGACGTCGGACATTTCGAATCCGGCGTCGTTTCCGCTACGAGCTTGTATGCCCTAGCACTGCTGCCGGCCCGCAAGTGCGGTCAGGCGCTGGGGCCTGAACCGGTGGGGCTGGGACTCAGCGCACGGAGGCAAGTGCGTTGAGCACTTCAAGCGACTCCAGATTCTTCATATCTAGTGAATACCCAGAACGACCAGGATTTTCAGCTGGAGCATCTGCGCATGAGCACTGCTGTGTGCGGCTCTGCAAAGTGTGTCTTGGAAAGCGGCACGCTGGTGGCCAGTCTAAAATAGAGGCTGTGTGTGATCAATGCAGCACGGAGTTCTGCATGGTTTCCGTCCGAAAGCTACAGCTTCAACACCAGCGAAAGCTTCAGATTTTGTCTGGATCCAATCAAATTGCAGGGACGGATTTTATGTTTATCAAAATGCCTGGGTGACGGAGCTCAGTGCAGACGGCGACCTCACACAGGACAAGCAAATGCAGTTGTGCGCGGCATTACTGAACCGCACAAAAGTTGATCAGCTGAGCATTAAGCGGGTTACATCAGGGTTTAGCACTGGACCGGTTTCTCAACATGCAACATGGCGTCGTTCTTCCCGCCGCTAGGATGCATCCTCAGCAGGCGCTATGTCGAAGATTTTGCGTCAGCTGTTTGATTATCTGCCCTCACAGAGCAGTTTGCCGTCGGCCAACACATGCTGGTGGTTGTGGGCCGCTCCAAGGTGTCGTCGTCGCATTTTCACGGCGTCCAAGCTTGGCCGTTTGCGGATGAGACTCGCGGTTCTGTCGGCTGCCTGAATGCGCGGGATGCCTCGTCACTTCCGCAGACCGTCCGGCCGAGCAATTTTTCGCGCTGCACACCGTGTGCGAGTAGTTCCGCAGCCGAATCACACGGCGGTCGTGGCCACCCGTCGAGTCAGGCCTCCGCACACAGCGCTGCGCAGCGAGCACTCCCGCAAAGCTTCAGATCAAATTGCGAGAGTAGAGAAAAGTGTCACGAAGGTGGGACGGCGCATTCGATATGACGGTTGCGAGCGCTCGCCGGAAAAGGTGCCGTCTTTCGTCTGGTGCATCCGTTGTTTCGTTGCTGGGCGAAACCGATCCCACTGCTTGCCATCGGTGCAACACTACCATCACTTCTATGCAGTTGCCGTGGCTCATATACCAGTACTTTGCAGAGCTAAAGGAGGGGCCGCAATGCATCTGCTCCTGCTGCTCATCGGCCTCTGCGGCGCCGCAGTCATGCAGACTGCTGTCGCCGCACCACCACTTCCAGGCATGGTCCCCTGCCAGACACCCATGTGCTGCAACAGATGTTCTCAGCGAGGCTGTCGTGCCAATTCAGCGCAACGCAGCGAGATAAGCCGAGGATGCAGCACACAGCTAGCGAAGTTCCCCGCTCTGATGATGCGCAGGTCACTACCTACCCCGGCGGCAGCTGCGGCAGGCGCCACCGGGTGACACTGTTACATTGAGCGCGGCACCTACATTCGCACCGACGGCAGGCACGTACAATACATGTCTCGCAGCCATCTGCTTGCATGCATCAATTGCACATCCACTGGCCACAATCGGCTGCCACGGCGACGAAGCCTTCATCGGCAGCCATGGTGCAGCTGCATGGACTGGACTGGACGGGATTGGACAGGACCGCCCTAGCCCGGCTTTCAGTAAGTGTTGATGCTCACGCCTATATATGCTGCAGGTGGATCCTATGGCGCTCGAGACTCTGCAGCTGGCAGCTACCCTAGCCCGCCGCCGGGTAGGTACAGCGGCGGCGGCTTCCGCGACTCTGCAGGCCGGGACGCCCCTGTGAAGGGTGCCATGCCGCCGCCAGCCCCTGTCAAGACAGCGAAGCCGCCGCCGGTGAGAGCGGCGCAGCGCTCTCCGGTGCCGAGCGGCGAACCCCGCATCCCGATTGCCACGCCGTTAGTGCGTCGCCACAGCACCACCAGCGAGGACGGACCTGCAGCGCATGTGTGAAGATGTGTGGTTTTCCTCGCTAAGGGGCAGTGGTCCTCTCAGCTGTTCTGTATTTCTTTCAACTTTCCAGACGAGGTTTCTGATGCCTCTCCATCACTGCCACTCAGGTGCTGCCCCCACCGGCGTCGCCGCCACCGATGTCGCCGCCGCCTGCGTCGCCGCCGCCACCGTCGCCGCCGCCACCGATGCCGCC
>JAABUM010001499.1_pt1 | contig 34866 bp, 67 predicted proteins | sample 5559161 | NCBI WGS metagenome assembly JAABUM01 (sample SAMN10711868, study PRJNA513369) | rock metagenome | isolation source: Antarctica rocks | place: Antarctica: Victoria Land, Siegfried Peak nord
GCTATTGCTGCAGCAGCTACTCGCTCAAGCTGAGACGAAGCTGGCGTGCCTGTGGTGCGCCACAACAGATGACACCTGCCTGCTGGCCGCTGACGCTGACTGCACGCAAACGCGCTTCCAGGAGCACACATCACAAACGATATCAGATGTTGGACATGGTTTACGGCCCACAGCAGCCGCTGTGGATCTCCAGAGCTTGATGTGGCGTGCACTCTGAGCCCCTGCCACACCTGACTGATGCAGGCGTACCACGAGCAGCAGTCGAGGGAGAGCGCCCCACTCATCGCCCAGATAAGGGTGCGCTATTCCCAGACGTACCATTACAAGATGAGGTCCAATGCGGTCCAGCGGCGGCGCTGGGGTCGTCGGTGTCACTCATCTGCAACTTGTTTTCATAAAGCAGCATGACAGGCTCATGCCAGATTTTATCAGAAATAGTACTCTGCGCCCGGATCTGGAGCTATTTGGTGATTGTCTCATTTTGCAAATGTTTGCATTTGTGCAGGCACGCATTGCGGCAGCGGGACCAGCGCCTGCAGCGGCGGCGGAGGCGGCGGCGCAGGGCTGAGAGTAGGGCGTCTCCACATAGTACCATGTGCTGCGCCGCGACACTCAAATCGAATCATAACGCTTGCAAGCAGGAGGAAGAAGCGAAGTAAACTCTCGACCTGATGGCGGTTGAGTGCTGGCCGCAGCAGCACTGGTCCATGAGTGTCTCAACGTAACAGAAGCGCTTGCAGCTGGTGCACTCCAGCAGTAAATCCCCGAACGATAGTCCACGCTGTGCGCCTGATGTTAGGCACCAACGATTTGTGCTGCTCACATCATCACCCAAAACAGCACGCTCACAGTGCAGCATGCGTGTGTAGATTGTGGTGCGTGGACCAGATGTACGATCCTGCAAGACCGAGTGTATTGTCAACTGCCAGACAAGCTTTTTGCCGGGCACAGAAGGTTGGCCACTTTCCGCCACAGTTTCCGCAGCTGTCGAGCCAGCCTGCAGTGAAATGTCAATCTAAGCAGACGCGGTCGATGCAATCGACTGCAAGAATCCTCCTACGTACCTTCAGTTTGATCTGCTGATCTGCAGTGCAGCTTTTCACATGTACCCGATTCGGTGCTCGACAGCGATTGCACATTCAACCTCACGATTGCAAGCGCGATACATTGCTGTGAGCTACAGCAACAGCTGCAGCTTGAAAGGATCTTGAAAGAGCGTCACCTGTCCGAAAGCAGCATATCGTCGGCCCACCCGTTCCGATTCGAGTGATGCACAGCATCAGCCCAGCTGGGACACTGCGCAGCGCATCAGACTGCGCATCGTAGTGCTGCGTTGCTAGCCGGGCAGGCCTGATTGTTGTTGGATCGGCTCCAACGGCATCGTTAGCAGCCGGTGCCGGCCCCGCTTGCAAGCCACACCACCGCTGAGCGGCATGCGCAACTAGTGCCTGAGGAGCAGCGGTGTGAGCTGTTGGGAGCAGCTGCAGCAGAATGGACGGCGATGATCTTGATGAGGTCATCGACACGCTGCGGGAGCAGGCGCTGGGCCTGGAGATGCAATACGAGCGTGGCGCCGCGGCAGCAGCCTCGAAGTGAGAGCCCTGGCAGTCTGCCCGCATTGTAACCACCAGGAACCGTCGTTGCATCTCTACCAGTGGCTTTCACCCCCGTGCCAAACCTGCATCGCGAAATGGCAACACAACCCTCATGCATTTGGCGCGTCCGTCTGCCATTACGCTGCCATTACGCTGCCATTACGCTGCCATTACGCTGCCATTACGCTGCAACGGCTTGATGTCGGATCGAGACGCAGCACGATATTGCATCGGACCTACAAGAAAGAGAAGCCACATTTCGCTGCGCAAGATGGGACAGGAACCGCCCCATGCTGCTGAACGCGCTCACTTCAGTCACACTTTGTTCTATCACTTCACTTTAATCTTATCATTCTGGCAATTATCATCAGGTGGGAGGAGGACCGCCCGGGGCTGCTGGAGCTCATTGGCGCGCTCAGCGAGACGCGCGACATAATGCGGCGCGAGGTCAAGCGCAAGACGGAGGCGCTGGCGGGCGGTGCCGCCGGCGGCCAGTCCCTCGGCTCTGGCGTCACCACCGGCTTCAACATCATCCAGGTACTTTGCTGGATATTTTGATCCAGCATGGAACCCAATCCAGCCGGCGCAGCTCAGTTGCCACCGTCAGCATTGACACCTCATCAGTGGAGGCCCTCATGTTTGTCCCTGGCAGCGTCGAAGTGCGTCTACGCATGCGCACATTGGATACGCCCATTGCCAGCGGGTTGCATGGACATCTGCGTCTTGACGGCAATGCTTGCCTTGACACGCAGTCGCCGGCGGGCCAGGACAGCGAGCTGCTGCCGAAAGAGTCGCTGACGAGTGGAAACTGCGGAGGAAATGTATTTATCACATCCTCCTTGACCTCGCATGCCCTTGACGCGCAGTCGCGGGCCGGCCTGGACGGTAAGCCGCTGCCGACGGAGTCGCTGATGGCGGAGCGGGACCGGCTGGTGGCGGCGCTGTCAACGATCGACCAGCAAATCGGCGGCGCGCGGCGCGATCTGCAGGCAGGGCAGGAAGGATGTGCATCATGCCCCAGCAGGCCTGCTGCCCTGTGGAGGTTTTCTCCATGCGCACACGAAATAAAGCCAGGAAAGAAGCTGGAACGGCACAAAGCTACAAGAAAAGAGAGATCACAAACGAAGACTGCATGCCTGCAGGCGCTGTACCGCAGCGACGAGCAGGAGCTCTGTGAAAGCCGCCTCATCATCCTGCAGGTGGGTGGTATCAACATTTTGAACGTGGTGTCAACGCATGGCGTGGCAGTGGATGACAGTGAACCGGCGGCGGCATCTTGGTACTTGCCACGAGCTGCACTGGAGACTGCGTCGTGTCGGCCAGGACGTAATGCCCGAAAGTTGGGCACGACGGTGCACACCGCTGCGCAGTGGCAAGGCCATCTGCGTGATATGGGCCAAATGCAAAGCGTCAGACAGCCACGGCCATGTACACATTGTCAGTAAACCTTATATGACCCGGTCCTTGTGCAGGACACGCGAAGAATGTATCAGGACGAGGTGGACATGATGGAGATCGAGCTGCTGGGGCGGGAGCGCGCCGAGCGGCTCGCTGCGGAACGCGCCACGGCCGAGGCCTCTGGCCGCTCCGAGCTCGCACGCATGCAGGCAAGCATTCGATCAGGGTTCAATGAACTGTGCAAAAGGCAGGAGTGTCGATGACGCGCGTACATGCTCTCTGCCCTCTTGCAGGCAGGCACATGCATGTCTGCATTGTCGTGTGTGTGAGAAGCTGTCCTGTTTATTGTACTGCACACGTCTTCTCGACACGGGTGCGAAATGTCCACTTGCAGGAAGCGCTCGTCGCCACGGAGCAGAAGCTGGACATCGCGAAGAAGCGCCTGTACTTCCCTGCCGCCAAGGGCTACGGGCGAGAGTCCACAGACAGCACCGATCCGCCCGTGCACCTCGCATGCACATTCAGCAGCTGGGGCTACAACTGGCAACGATTGCCTCGTGACCCACGAGGTTGGTCGTCAGACACAAGGATCTCGAATGCAGGGCAACAAGGCTGACTCGCTGCATGTGTCGGTGCGCAGGATGAGCTTCGGCAGCAACGGCATCTATGTGGGCGGCAAGGACACCTTCATCTCCGAGCTGACCGGCAGCTGGGCCGTCAAGGCCGCGGTGTTCCCCCAGGTGATGCAGCACTTCAGCACCACAGCTGCTGCAGGGCCCGACCGACTCATTCGCTCATCTGACTCGCATCGCATTGACTGATTTTTTCCTGTATGCGGCGTGTATGCCGCTGCTGAAACCTTTCGGCATGACATCCATATCACGGGGTCAGCACAGGGCATCATGGGCAACCCTGGACCGGTGCCGCGCGTCACCGTGACACTGGGCATGCCGGTGGCGCCCACAGCCTCCCTGCAGAAGTGCGTCCTCACGCATATCGCATGTATGCCTGCATCGTGTGGCTCTGCACTCGATTGCTGCTCGCTGTTCTTCTTCCAGTGTGCGGCACGTCGTGCAGAACCTGCTACAGAGCTCAAGATTTGAAGCGCTCCTGCAGGTCGGGGAACAGCGGGGCCTTCAGCAGCAGCGGCTCCTTCAAGTCAGCGCAGCAGGTGGCGGCGGCCAGCGCCGCCCGCCAGGCGGCCGCCGCCGCCAACCCAGAGTCGCCGCTCAGGGTGCGTCCGCCCACATGTCGAGGGCTTTCTGGCGACTTCGGTCCTACTGCGTGTCACGCCATGCCAAATGTAGGGACGTGATGCAGCTATGTCGTCGAAGCTGTCGTCTTCATCAATGCAGCCCGCGTCGGCGCCGCTGCAGCGCAATGCGGAACCCGGTGGCGAGCCGGCAGCCGCCTTCGCCTCGCGGCCGGGCGCGCCGGCGGCAGACGGCGGCAGCCCCACCCGCTCGGCGCTCGGTGCGGCTCCATCCATGCAGCCAGGGGCGCCGCAGGGCAGCGTGCAGCGGATGGCTGGGCGATTTGAGGGCGGAGCAGCGGATGGCAGCGGCGCGCAAGTGCTCAACCCGGCAGGCGGCTCTGGCAGGGCCGCTGCCGGCGCGGGTCCAGATGCAACGGCTGCCGCGGCAGCGGGCTCAGGCAGCGGCGCAACCTGGGCCGGCAGGGGAGGCGCCACGGGGGGTGCCGCCTCGGATGCAGCAGCCGACGAGCACGATGATCAGCAGTTCATCAACACGTGAGCGCTAAATTTTTCGCAGATTGCTTCTCAGGGCAGTACGTATGGGATGCATGTGTGGCTGCAAACCCAGGTTCAGCGCTGCTGCTGTTCTCTATGGCGTTTCCCCAGCAGAAGACCACTGCTTCAAATGTGCAACTCGTCACCTTGCTGTGGCGCAGGCAGGACTCGGAGGCGGCAGAGGGCGGCAGCCGGCAGCCGATCATGGGGCTGCCGCCTCGGGACCCGCGCTCCAAGTCCAAGAACATGGCCATGAAGCTCATCAACAAGATTGGCACCAAGCAGCCCAAGCAGAAGACGGAGGCTCCCAAGTACCCAGGTGCGCTTTGCTGACGGGCGTGCACACCTGCTGCGGCTGACGACAGCTGCTGCTGTCACACAGGAACAGGAAGTCTCTGCGACTCTGCCCAATCGTACCCTGTGGAATCGTTCATGTGTCCAGCAATTGCAGCAAGCGCAGGTGACATCCTATGCAGTCCAGAGGCAGGATCATACTCCGGGTGAATCGTAATACGGACGTGGTATCACGAGGGACTCTGGGGAGCTGGAGAAGGGGCGCAGCCACAGCCAGAATCAAGACTGAAATCAGAAGCCACCTAGTATGTTGTGTACGCAATACACAGGGGACTCTGGGGAGCTGGAGAAGGGGCGCAGCCTGGCATCGCGGCTGCTCTCCAAGAAGGGCACCCGCCGCACCGACAAGCTCACCTTCGGCAGCAATGCCCAGGTAAGTCAATAAGCTCGCCTGCTCGAGATGCACCCAGATGCAATCTGCGATGCACTCTGATGTTCTGTATGGCAGCCCAAGGTGTGGGAAGCTGGCAGCTGTGAGGGGTCACACTCGGACACCTAGGCCACTGTGTCGTATGTAGCTACGCCAGTTGAGGTAATGGTTTCTGAATGTTTTTGCAGGGGCAGCAGCGGCGGGGCAGTGCGCTGCCTTCCTTCTCTGGCGACGTGCCGTCGGCAGCGCCGCCGCAGGCCGAGCAGCCCGGCATGAGCCTCTTTGCGCCTCAGGCGGTCAACGGGCACCGCCAGGCCAGCGCGACTGAGGAGCTCGATCTGGAACCGCCGTCTGCCAGGTGTGGTGCACACTTGTGGAGGTCGGCGCGTGCGCAACACTGTATTAGATTGCAGCACTGCAGATGGTGAGGTGCATGCTGTTTTACGCCGCAATTGTTGAGTCCAATGTGTTTGTCACGCCATCCATGCATGTACCAGTGTTGCGTTGGTTTTGATGCTAGCAATTCACACCAGCTGAGACATCAGAGGTCTTCTGGTCGGCAGGGGCAGCAAGGCGGACGACACACTGCTGACGCAGCCGGCAGACGTGGATCCGGACGAGGGAGCGGACATGACAGAGTGGCCGGACGACGACGCCGGCGGCAGCGGGCCTCCCTCAGTTATGCGCCAGAGCACAGGTGTGGTTCCCAACAGCAGTTGCAGCACATGTCAGCCTGTCGTTGCTCAGCATGGTGTCACCGATACCTCGTACATTTGTCGCAGCCTGCTATGAATGAAGCTTGGCCAGGCGATGTACCTTGGGGAGTGACCTTCAGTTCTTCACCGTCATGGAACACCGCATGTTTCGCTGCTGCAGGTGCGGATAGCTGGGAGGGGCTGTCCAGCGTGGGCGCTGGTAGCGAGCGCGGCTCCGATGGGCAGACGCTGGCCTCAGGGCGCCGCGGCATGCTCGCCGCGCTGCGCATTGAGAACCTGGGCGTCATCGGCGAGAAGGGCACCAAGGTACAAACACGTTGACAGAGATAACGAAGTGAAAAGAACAGAAAAGAAACGATTGCGGTTTGAAGATTCTACCATCGAGGACCTGGGCGTCATCGGCCGATAAGGGTACCCAAGGTGGGTAAACTCAAAATCATTCGAGAATCGCCTGCAGCAGCAGACCACATCTGGGCTCGCAGAGATGATTGTCGAGACCAGACGGCCATCGTGGAAATACGAGGCACCGTAACAATGTCTGGCAACCACCAGCAATGTGCTGCCACGCAGGATGTATGCCCGACAGACCATTTGGCTGCCGGTCATAGCACGGGCATTGACTCAGAGCTGCAACCTGCGCAGGGGCTCAATGCGGCGTGATGCGGCGGAGCTCGACATCGAGCTGCAGGTCCATTCACTCGCGTCTTGACCCTCACCTGTGCTCAGCCTGCTCCCACACGTCTTGCAGGTGCCCAATGTCACCGTTGCGGAGATCAACATCGAGCTGGAGTTTCAGATGACGTTCGTGCTGGAGTATGACGCGAGCGCCAATGTGTGGGACGCGCCCCGCAAGGCCAAGGTGGAAATGCTGCACCTGGACCGCACCGTTCGCGGCAACAACGTGCCCCTGCCCCGCACCCTACTCAGGTTTGATTTCGTATTAGGATCCATTGCCCGCCATTTTCGGTGAAGGTCAAAGTGCCAGGTCAAAGGCGCAGAGTCTGGGCAGAGTCTGGGCGGCCCTGTCCGAGAAGTCGCCTTGGCCAGATTAATCTCAAGATGCCAATTCTGCTTTCGATTCTTGTTGCATGACGTATGAGACACCAATGCTGCATGCAGGTTTGTGCTGAACGCGACGCTGCCGCGCATCATCCAGCGCCGCATCCTGCGCATGCTGCCGCCGGAGCTGGGTCGATACCTGCTGGACGCCGGCCGCCCCGTCAACACCCACGGCGAGATCGGTGCGCCGCGTGCTTCCTCATGGAGGTCTTCGAGCGGCGCTTCCCACACGGTTCTGCGGACCATTTGCAAGCTTGTCCTGCAGGGTCAGCTCCTCCACAGCACAAGATGCAAACCAGCGCAACCATTGATGCAGACACAGAGGGGGTTGAGCAAACTCGGCATCAAACTCGTTGTCGAAAGACATTGACCCTGCTTGGCAATTGCAACGCAGGCATCGTGGGGCCGGCGCTGTCGGCACTGGACGCGCACATCGGCTACGTGCTGGGCGCAGCGACGCGGGCGAAGGACGCCAAGCGCTCGGCGCAGCACGCCGCCGCGGCGCAGGAGGCACGGTCCATGCTGGGTGGGTGCCCGCAGTAAAGGAATGAGTTTCGATAGTGCCCTTCGAGCATCTCATTGTAGAGAATCTGGCGCAGTGGAGGCTGTGGGTTGCTTTTGCAGGCTGCCGGCTGCACTCACAGATGTCTGGCTTGACGCCCGGCTCATCCATTGCAGGGCCAAGCCGGGAGCATGAGGGAGGTCGAAGCTGCTTGTCGCGTTTGGCAGGATCATGCGCCAGAATAGCTGCTTCTCTCTTCGTCAAGCAAGATTTTCCATGTCTCTGCAGGGCTGAGCCAGGAGCACGCGGTCGCGCTGGCGGAGCTGTTCGGCGAGCGGCACAGCCTGCCGGCAGGCATGCAGGCTCTTTCAAGGCCAGGATGATATAATGGTGGCTGACTGTTGATTCTTCCGCTTCCCAGGGCTGAGCCAGGAGCACGCAGGCGCGCTGGCGGAGCTGTTTGGCGGGCGGCACAGCCTGCTGGCCAAGCCGCGGCGGGCCTGCATCGCGGACCTCATCGCCTTCCTGGCGCACCGCTCCGACGAGCGCCTGTGGCCCCAGCTGTGCACGGTGCGCCGGCCATCTCTTTCTTGTTGCTCTGCCAAGCCTGTATGGTGTTGCCTATGACCCTTATTGCAACAGCAGGAGGGTCCCTCCGCCAACGTTGTTGTTTATTGTTTGCAAATGGCAGCTGAACCATGGGTTTGAGTGATTCTCGGCGGGCTGCGTCCCATTTGGAAGGAGCATTGCGGCTCCTCCATTCCTAGTTCGACCTTGATTTCGTGCAAATCGGCCTGTATGGCAACGCAGGTGTGGGACGCGGCGCTGCGGGCGGTGTGCCAGGCGTGGGGTGTGCGAGGCATGCCGCCCTTCGCGCACCTCATGCAGGTCGCCGTAGCGGGCCTCGGCCGCAAGCCCGTGCGCGCGCGGTGAGCCGTGTTTCTGAAACGCATCAATTGTCAAACGCCTGACGCTGTTCCTGCTCGGATACGCTTCTACCTGCCTGGGGGTGCCTTCTACAGCAGTAGTTGGTCATATGTCGTCTCATGGCGTTGGAAGCTTCCCCCCCTGTAACGCTGACTGCCAATGCAGGTTCCAGATGCACCGGCTGGAGGCGGCGCTGAGCCCAGACGCGCTGCCAGGCGCACCACAAAACAGTCGCTGCTTGATCCGGCTTCCTGATCTTGTTGCATACTGCAATCGCAAACACAGGTTCCAGATGCACCGGCTAGAGGCGGCGCTGAACATGGACGCGCTGCTGGGCTCGGCGAGGGACTACTTCGAGCGCGTCACCCGCGAGTACCACGCCGCCAAGGGCCCCGGCGGCGGCCCCTGCCAGCGCCGCGACGTCGAGGCACGCATTGCACAATATTGAGTGCCAGGGCCGGTCAACCCGTTGCAGTCAATGCTCCAGTGTGGCCGCTTTCGTTTCAGTGACGAACAGCAGAGGTTGCATGCATCTGCACTTGGCTGGATCCATCATGTCTGTGCAGTGCCTGAGATGTGACAGCCGTGTGGCATGTGACACAGGCGGCGCAGTCGCTGGAGGTGCAGCTGGCGGCGCTCGCAGCGTGGGAGACCTACATCTTCGGCCGCCTCAAGACCTTCAAGGTGCCGACAGAGCAGCTTCGGGCCCTACTGAAGGTTCAGGTTGAATGACCATCCCACAAACCACATATGCCACAGCTTGGCGGAATGTGACATGCCGTACCTCGTGCCTCCCCACTCACGTGCCCCTTGTGCTGACCGCAGAGTCGCTTCAAGAAGCTGTCGTGCACGGCGGTGGGCGGCGCCGACGCAGAGCGCTTTTCCATTGGCGCAGAGGAGGTCACCTACGAGGGCCCCCTGCAGCTGCGCCTGCAGGTAAGACCGAAGGGTGCTTCTGCCTACTGATCGGACAAATGCAAATCTGAGTCGTGTTTTAGTACTAGTCACGTTGACCAGAGGTCGGTGTCAACGACCCTGACTGTTGGCCATCAACAGCCTACTCGGCTGATGCGACGCTCGCACCTGTCCCGGTGCTGATGACTGCGCGCTGTCGTGTGCACACCAGTTGCCGACACCATGGAGGGGGACGGCGTCCAGCTTCGTCCAGACTTTCGTTGCAACATCTACAAACGAAGCTCTGATCAGCGCATTCCGACAGTTGCCAAACCGATCGTGGGGGGCAATGGCGCCTTCAGCTTCGCCCCACTCCCAGCCTCGTGCTGCATGTCATATTGCACCTGCCCACAGAACAATCGTTCGATGACGACAGGTGCCGACGCCAATTGTGGAGGGCGACGGCGCCTTCAGCTTCCACATCCCGCTGCCTAACCCGAAGGGGCCCATCCGTGCCTTCCTGGACCGCGTGCGGGAGGTGCTGTCCATGCCGCTGCCGCCGCACTACGCGCCCCACCTCAACAGCCTCGTCTCAGGTGCTTTTGACGCACAGCAGCGTCGAACTTGCCCATTAGTAGCACGTGGTCCTGGCACAAAAGTGCCGGCTGTGAGGGCAGGTGCGCCGCTGGGTCAGCTGTCACGCTGTACGGTATGGGAGCAATGCCTGGTGCTCGTGAAGGCTGCTTCTACATGCCCGATTCCGAACGGGTCCTGTATAACACCACGGTCGGGCGCACAGGCAGCTGGCGGGCGGCCTCGGCAGATAGCCCCTCGTGTTCAGCGGCATCCACCACATGCCGAGACCTGATCTTACCCTGCCCACAGGCGGCGAGGCGGCGGCGGAGGGCGCGCCGGCAGAGGAGAAGTCGGTGCTGGAGGCGCTGCAGGACCTGCACTCCCACTTTGGGCATGACGGTGCAGGTCCCCAGGCGGCGGGCGCCCCCGCGCCGACCGCCGCGGCGGCCGCGCCGGGCGGCGACGCCGACGGCGAGGAGGCGCCAGAGCCGCCGCGGCAGCGCATCGGCAAGGTGCGGGTTCTGCTGGCTGAAATGACAAATGCTCAAATGCAGCAGCGCTGCCATATTTACATCTAGCATCACCAAGGTCCTTGGCCCTTGCCCAATTGCTAGTGTCCTGGCTGGGGCACCACCGTTTTTTCACGAGGCGAGACATGGAACAGGAACTGCACACTACCTGCCTTGCTTTCATGAAGCACATCGTCACAGTCATACCGCTGCCTGCCGCAGATGATCGTGAACCGGATGCGGGTGCGGGTGCGGCTGAACGAAACGCGGCTGGCGGAGATGCTGCGGGGCATGGACCCCACAACCCTGGGCGACAGCTTCGTGTCCGTCACCGCTGGCCTGCTGAGCTGCATCGGCGACGTTGCCGCCCTCAACTTCGTGCCCGTGTTTGCGGGTGCGCGCCGGCTTGCATGCTGGCCATGCACGCATATGTGTTGCCGTCCACGATGCCTGCATGTGTTTGCACGCAGCATGCTTGATGCGGCATGCACACGCCCAACAAATTCGTTTCTCGGCAGCCTGCTGCAGTCAGGATGGCTCAGTCCCACGTCTGTATCACCTTCTGTGCGTAGAGGACGGCAGCAAGGGTCAGTACCTGATCTGCCTGGAATCCAGCGACATCAGCAACATCAGTGCCGACCTGCAGGTGAAGCACAAGTGTTGGTTTTTCCAAGCGTTGGACACTTGCTATAGTGCGAAATTGAGGAATGTGCTCGCTTGTCATGGCCCCTGCTTTGCTGCCTGCTCTGCGCTTTGGCAACACACCCTCGTACTGTGCTTTCCCTCCACCCTCGTACTGTGGTGTCGATTCGCAGACTCATTGCCTCCCTCCTGAACATGCAGGCGCTGGGCTTCCAGTCGGCGATCAACCCGGGGCGCATGATCCGAGTCCTGCACACGCTCGTCCGCACCCTGCTGATCACCCTGCGTGTGCGCCTCTTCCAACTCTCCCTCATCACATCCCGACTCTTCGTGCAGCATAGAGTGAATGCCTGGAGATCACAGCCTCCGCCTTGCGCTCTCTCCCTCATTTTGCACCGCGTCTCGCTCACGCTGACTGCGCAGCCAATGCAGACCGAGTGGCTCGCTGCGGTGGACCCGCAGTTCCTTGACATGCACATAGGCATACAGTTTACAAGAACGAGCTCGATATTAATTTACTGTCCAATGCCTGTTCCCTGCAGCCGAACGAAACGGAGCGGCTGTCGGCGGTGGACCGCCTGTTCGAGGGTGTGTACCGGTACACGGTGCGGGACGCGCTGGACGTGTCGCTGGCGCTGTCCGCCGCCGGCCGCGTGGAGGACAACCCCAACCTGCCCGGCCTGGCGCAGGTTTGGCCATGCGACGATTCGCGCGCCGCCCGCAGCGGGGCTTGAAGATGCTTCATGTGCTAGGAGGTGGTGCTGCGTCGGGCAAGGGCTGTCAGTTGCCTTAACCAGCGCACGGCGACGCAGCATCACAACACACCGTGAGGACCAGGACAGCTTACACGCGGCCATGGTACGGACTGGTATGCCATGGCCTGATGCCTGCCGGATTGCAGATGCGCTTTGCAACAGGTCTTCGACTGACATTGACACCATGTGCCTGTGCCGCAGCTGTTCCTGCACCTGGGCGGGGCGGGCGAGGACGGCGAGGTGCCGCCCATCAGCCTGACCAACGACGTCGACCTGGTCACTCTGTACCGCAGCCTCCGCTCGCCGCCGGAGCCATTCTATTGATCGGCATCTAGCCGCCGATGGCTATTAGTGACAGCGGCCATCGGCGGCGCGCGTGGGGCGAATGGGGACACATATTGTGGATGCGCCAGGCAGGATGCTTTGCATGTTCGCCATGGCATTGTGCTTGCATGTTCGCCATGGCATTGTGCGGCAATAACCTAGAAAGAGCAGCGGACTTTCATGCAGCGTGAAGAATGTAGGAAACCAGCTGCGGCAGCTGCGGCTGGTGGGTCTCGGAATCACGGAACGACTGGATGAGTCAACATCCAAAATTGACTCTGTGGCGTTAGCGGGTTGGCGTTGCCGCGATGTGAGCTACGCACTCTCCCTGAAACGTTCTTGAAACGCTTATTGAGCACACAGCCGCAGTCCCACGTTATGCGCAGACATTTGGGCCAGGCCGCACCGACCTTGTTCCGATCGCGGTAGCTACAGGCGCGACCTGGCATGCGCATTGATCGACAAAATCGTGCCAAGCACCGCCATTTGCAGTCCACACCATCATCATAGCCCCAAAAAGGATGAGCGGGGCAAGCGGCCGGGTGTCGGCTGTGCTGGCGACGCTCCTGCTTCTCGCCTGCGGGCATCCGTTTCACGTCGTCACGCTGGCGGTGGCAACGTCAGCAGACAGCGCGCATCCGATCTCAGGGCATGTAAATGATGCTGATCCTCATTCTGAAAAACCATTCGATGCAAATGGTGCGCAGCTGCGTCGGCTCCTGCAGGCCGTAGCCGGCACATCAAGTGAGCAAAGTAACGCCAGCAGCCAACAGCCGGCGTGGGCGTGCCCCAGCGGCAGCAACATCACCGAAGCGTCACACGCCGCGATCATGGCCCAGCCGTGCGTCGCAGCCGTCGGCTTTCCTGGCAAGCTGCGCTGCGGAGACGCCGTGCTGGCCAGCCCAAAGCTGGTGCTGGAGGTCCAGTTCAACCTGTGCACCCGCATCCAGGTATGCAAGAACTAATTTTGATCTGACTACACTACGTATGTATGGCGCATTTGCCCGTCGATGACGATGTTCATGCGCTGCACTTCATGTACGCCTGACGGCTGACAGCGTGTTCTCGTGTCTGACATGGATTTTCTGCACATACGCAGGCAGCATCCTCGGCACAAGACAGCAGCGCGGACACGACGAAACTGGTTGCGAACTTGACGATGCCTGCCGCGCCGTCTGTAGCGGTCTTTTGGCAGCCGGCGCCGCCGCCAAGCGGCAGTGTGCTGCCGGCGGCTGGCACCGCCGTCAGCCCGCCAGGACCTTTGGGCGGCAGTATGGCGCCACCCACTGTTGGCGGCAGCTATCGGTGGGCGGGCCTGGCGGCCGATGGCATGACGCCGCCCCCGCTTGCGACTCCCCCAGGATACATGCCGCTAACGGGGCCGGCAGTCACGGAGTCTGCGCTGTACACCGACAGTCAACCAGCCTCCATGCCGCCGCAGCCGCCGCCACCGCAACCTGAGGACCCAGGCAGAGATGCACCGACGGCGGACTCCAGTCCCGTATTGCCGCCCGCAGCTGCAGCACCAACTGACGCCCCTACACCCAGCCCACCAGCGGCTGAAGCGATGCCGCCCCAGCAGCAGACGGCGGCGCCGGCTGCCAGCTCAGCATCCACCTATAACATTCGCTGGGCCTGCGCTGCGGCGTCTGGCGAGCAGTTTTACATTTCGCCGCAGCTGTATGGCATTCTGCGCAGCTCAGGTGTTCAGTGCCACGACGGTGGCGGCGGCGGCATCATCTTGTGTGACGGCCTGCCGATCTCAGCTGCAGCCTACACAGCCGCCACCGACAGCGTAGGCTGCGAGCAGCAGGTACCCAACATATAACGGCAGCCTTCGTCAGGCCTGCTCGTCTGCCGCTGACCTCTTGACTGGAAATGCGTCTGCGCATGGGAGAGCCCTTCTCAACAAGCTTAAGCTGACATTCCAAAGAAATTGTTGGCCCGTCCACAGGTGTGCACCTCTAACAGCGACTGCAGTCCGCCCCAGCCGCCCCCGCCTCCGCTGCCGCCGCCACCGCCACCGCTGCCGCCTCCACCGCCTCCACCGGCGCCGCCTCCGCCATGCCCTCCCTGTGATGCGACCGCCCACATCTGCGGCCAGCTGCAGGTTCGTCAGCTGCTGGCATACATTGTGCCTGCTAAGTAAAGCAGAACACAAAGCACCTTCATTGCCTCTTCACTCCCGCTGCAGTGGAGCAACGTGCGCCAGACAGTGGTTGCTGACTCGCGCTGCCCCTGCTTCGATCTGCGTTCACCCACAAAGTTCTGACGGTGGATTGTGCCTGCAGATCTCCAACGAGTTGTACCAGGACATCATGGCCGACGGCGGCAGCAGCGGCTGCGACGCAGGCGACGACTTGGCGCCTTGCATCGTCACCGGCATCGCGCTGACCGCTGGCGTCTACCAAGCTGTGAAGGGCGGCGCCTGTGCCACCGAGTGCCTGGACCCTGCATGGCTGGCCTGCGTCGGTGCGGCAGCGCTGATGTCTGACGCCGCTCCAGCCGCTGCCGACCAGGAGCCGCCGTCAAATGTCCAACAGGCTCCCCCAGCCAGCCAAGGCGGGCAGCCGGCAGACGCCGCTGCTCCCCCGGCCGCCTCTGAGCGCGCCACAGCAGTTCGGCGACAGTCTCGACGTCCGACCGGCAAAGAGGCTCCGACCCGCACGATGGCACCGCCGCCAGATATACCGCCGCCAGATATACCGCCGCCAGACATACCGCCGCCGCCCGCGCCGCTGCCGCGCATCCCGCTCAGCAGCCAGCGCCTGGCCAGGTCGTGGGCTGCCGGCGACTATGGCGCCGCGTCATTCAGCGGATACATGGGAACCGCAAAGTACAGCGACAACCCCTTAGCACCTTCTGTCGGTCAACTCTACGGTGGCGGCCGTGCCCAGCGGCCAGGACTATATGGCAGCTACGGCGTCGCAGTCGGGGGGACTGGCGCCTACGGTGGCACCGCCCCCGCGCCGCCAATCACAGCGCGCACCTTTGCCGCCTCTATGGCGGCCGGCTCACAGGGCGCGTTTGTATTGGATGGCGCTGGCAGCGGCTCGACGCACCTTGTCTTTGGTGCCTCCGAGGGCTGCAGCAGGGAATGCGGCACTGGTGAGTGCATCACATTATCTAGTCCTACAGCTATCTGTTAACATGCCGCATCTGCCAGGCATTCAAATGGTCCCTTATCCACTGCTGCAGTGTAGTATGTGCTCAACATGACGCTCTTGCAGCTGCGTGAAACACTCGACGATTGCCTTGCTCGATATGCTTACCTGCACGCTACTGCTGCGTTACTGCTGCTGCGAATCTAGCGGCTGTCCCGCTCGCAGGCTTCGTGGAGCGGTCGCTCCTCTGTGTCGACGATGTCTCGAGCCTGCCGCTGCCGCTAGACGCCTGCAATGTGACGGCGATAACCTACTCGCTGCTGCAGGGTGCGCTCATATGCATAATGCAGTCCACTTGCGGATCTTGTACAAACCTAGCTGCCTTGCACCAAGCCATTGGAAGCCTTCACGTTGTGCCTATCGTTCGCACTCAACACATGTGTGCTCTTGCTGCGGGTCGTGTAACGACTGTACAATGCCTGCAGCGCCGTGCAACGCTGGCTCATGCCCCAGGGTGTACTGGCAGCCGGGGCTATGGGACGCTTGCTCCGCGGCCGCATGCGCCTCGACTGGGACACAGGTCCGGTGAAAAAAATGGATCTCACAAAGTGATATGTAATCGGGCTATCAAACGCAAAAAAAATTAAATTAAACAAAAAGTTTTGCTTCCTAATCGTCAACATGCCCGACCATGAGCTCTTCTTTCGTTTTGTCAGCTGAAATGCTATTGGCGCTCCGTGCCGGCGCTGGGTGCTTTCAAATTGGAAGCTGTCGTGACTACACGTGGTGGCGCAGGATGACCCAATGAATATTGCTTCTGTGTGCTCAGGAACGCACCGCATCCTGCTTTGTGGACGGCACGATGGTAGATGCGTCCGACGAGCGTTGCCAGGCCGCCGCGACGCCGCCGCTGTCCCGCAGCTGCGCCGGCAGCTGCGCGGCGGCTGACAATGACGCCGTCTTCTGGCGCACCGGCGACTGGGACGACTGCCACAACGGCGTGTCCACGAGGGCGGCGACATGCGTCAAGAGCAGCGGAGGGCACGCAAAGCAAAAGGCGCGCCGCACCAGCACATCAAAAGCTGCTCTTTGCTGACAGCAGCCAGCAGGGAAAGCATGCTGTCTGTGCACAATGAACGCAATCCACCAGCGACGCTGACTTGCACAACTAATTGCACATTTCTCTGGCTGCCCTGGGGACTGGCACCTTGGCGAGGGCTGAAGCCAGCTGTGCTGCATCGTAAGTTCGAACTTATCATTGCCATGATTCACCAGCCAATCAACTTACGTCCTTCTCGATGAAAATCGATCCAGTGGCGGCGCGGAGAAAGCTAATCAGCCGAATCGGCTGGAAGCTAGTTGATGATCGTAATATTCAAGTTCAAAAGTTATACATCAACACTCGACTATTCATCGAGATTTTCTTCGTCGTTTTCTTCATCCTCATCCTCCTCCTCCATGATATCAGCAGGCGTGCGGCCAGGCGTTGGGGTACACGCCGCAGACCAGTCGCCTGTGCGACGTCTTTGCTTGCGCCTCCGATGCGGACTGCAACAAGCACGGCGCCTGCAAGCGCGACACTGGCACCTGCGCCTGCGCCCCCGGCTACTCTGGTGAGCTTCACCCTTGTACAGCTACGAGTCGACTGCTTGAGCCGAAGGGCGGTAGAGCCTTGCGAAATTGCACGCGCATGCGCACGTGTCGGTTCGCTCTGCATTCCGGCATGCGCGCCAAGAAGCAGGACAGTGAAGGCTTCATGCGCATGCAATCAACGACACAGCCGCCTTCACTAAGGCTGCTAAGAGTGGTTCTGACCGTCCAGATTGCTGAAGCAGTTGTGCCCAGCGTGCAGGCCCCAGCTGCTCGGTGTTTGCGGGGCCGTGCTCCGGCGCAGAGCAGATGTTCGGCGACTTCGCCTACTGCTGCCCCGCCGGCGCCGTCAACGCCACCGGCAGCTGCTGCAGATCAGGTTATGCTGCCTTCGTTGTTAGCACTGAAGATGTGCACACCTGAGAGACACTGCTGCCCGCGTGCATGCTGCCTGAAGTCGTCGGTCACATCCCAGGCGCTGCCTTGTCAACAGCTCTGCGTCACCGTTCCCGGATGTGCCGTCGGCTAGATTCCTGATCCCTTTCCATCCTGCTGCAGGCGTGGTGAGCGAGGCGGGCGCCTGCTGCGCCGCGCCGCGCGGGCAGCCGGTGACACTCGACCGCGACGGCGCCTGCTGCGCCGGGCACCTGGATGCGTGCGGAGTCTGCCACGGCACCGGCGCCGCCGTCGACATCACCGGCGCCTGCTGCTCCGGGGCCCTTGATGCAGGTTTGCACGTTGCTGGAGAATCCGAAGCATGTTGGGAAACCCGCAGGAAGGGGATGCCATCTGCCGGCCCAGAAGCACTCACAAACCAAATGTCATCCACTATTGACGAATTTTTTGTGTCGATGCACAAGTTCTTGTGATGCATTCATGCATCGTCAAGGTCTCCTTTAAATAAAAAGAACCTTTTGATGTGGGCTCATGTAAATGTGCAGGCGGGCACTGCTGCGCTCCGCCGGCCGTTGTCGACGACTTTGGCGTCTGCGGCGGCAACTCTTCTAGCGGGCTACTGCAGCTGACGCTGACCGCCGCCGTGAGCAGCGCATCGCAGCACGCCCTGGGTACGCTGCTCGCACAGCTAGTCGCTGCACTTGGCAGCTTGCTTGACATGAATTCTGCAGCGATTTCCTTCAGCCAGCAATTTGCTCCTGTGGCAGGAAATGTGCCTGAAACATGGCTGCTGTCTTGTGCAGGTGGCCGCATGAACGTGGCGCTGAACCAGGGCTTCCGCCAGCGCGCCGCTGCTGTGCTGGGCTTGCCGGCGGCTCAGGCGACGCTCACCTCGGGTCCATCCGCCATCGGACCGCCAGCGGCTGCGCAGGTCGGTACATCACTAGCGAAACACATACATTGCAGTGCATGCTGATGACGGCCAGTTCCTGCCTGTGCATGGGACAGTAAGTCCTCGTTGGTCAATAAAACCAGCCATACCCAGCTATAACCAGCTTTTCTCATGGATTGGCAGGCCCAGTCGATGGCCGCCTCAGAGTTTCTGTCCGGCGACCGCTGGGTGGAGGCAACAGTAACTGTCGCCCCGCCCTACGGCGCCCTGTCATACGGCAAGCTGCTGCAGCTGTTTGACGTCGCCGAGCCCGCCCTGGGCGCGGCCGGCGGCGGCATCAGCAACGTCTCGCTGTCCGCTGTCGAGAAGACCGGTCGCGCCGGCAATGGCATCTGCGAGGTCGGCGAGCTCGACGACACTACCTCAGGTGCTGCCCGTTACGCTCGCGCCTGGACTGTGGCAGCAGTATTTCGTCTTCCTGCGCAGTTTCAGCGTGACATAGGCCGCATTGAGAGGCTGCATTCGCATACTGACACAGGTGTGCAGCCTGGACAAACAACAGGTGCTGGTCGAAAGCAGCGAGATGCAGCCAGTCCTTCGCCATTGCAGGTGGCGAAGGCGACTGCAGCCTGGCGCTGCTGTCGCTACCCGCCTCCGCTAACGGCCGCGCCTGTAATGGGCGGGGGCTGCCGGTCGGTGCCGCCGGCGCCTGCGTCTGCTTCACGGGACACGCCGACGACGGCTGCGGCGAGTGCGCCAACGGCTACCACCGCCTGGCGGGCGTGTGCCAGCGCACGCCAGAGAGTTTTGCCGCGCAGGCCCGGCTGGACGCCTGGAACGACAAAAAGGTGCCGTGCTCGCAGCCTGATCGCAGCATCTTCCTGCTCCCAACCCTTTTCTTGTTCCCTTTGCTGTTCCTGTTCCTGTTCCAACCCGCAGTGTGCCAAAGGTGTGTGCAGGGTCTCTGCATCTGGCCTTCGTCTGGGTCATGAATCCGTATCTGCGCACTACATTGTCGTCCTGTCACTTTCATGCGCACCTGCATTTGAATATCGTGCTTCGGGTCTGAAGTCTCCTCATAACACCAAGCCTGCGAGCCTGCACAGGCGCGGACCCTGGCAACACTCAACCTCGCCGCCAGGTGCCTGTTCGGCGTGCTGTGCTTGGCCGCCGCCGCCCTGGCGGTGCTGCTGCTGCTGCGCCGCCGGGCGGGGCTGGCGCACCAGCTGTCGTGGGGCGACGACCCCGAGCACGGCGGCGACGGCGACATCGGCCTTGTGGGCGCCTTATTATACATCTTGCACGAGTTACAATTTGTTACTACAGTTTTGCATGTCTATGTACGGCGATGTTTTGCTGGTGGGTGCCTCGAGTTTTCTGTGCGGGGATGCGCATGTTCCGAGGATCAGTCCGTTCACATTGGCAAGGGCATGGCCCTCAGTACGGCAGGAGTCCGTCACAGTGCCCTGCCTTCTCCAGCTTGCATAATGCATCCCAGCCTGAAGGTTTGTGTTTGTGTCGCCCGCCGCTGCAGGAGAAGCAGCTCATTGCGGCGGAGGCGGCCTACTGGGCGAAGGCGGGCAGTGTGTATCCCGGCGACCACGCCGTAGGCGGCGGGCCGCAGCTGCAGCAGTACAAGGGCATGTACCAGGGCATTGGCGCCTGCTTGGAGGGACAGCCCGCCGAGAAGGGCCCGGCGGTCGACGAGGTGACTGCTGCGCCAGCTTCAGTGTCGCATGCTGCCTCACGTCAAGTCGGTGCCTGCCTCTCAAGTTCCCTTGTGCTCATACGCCACCATCGACAAAATTTCACCCCAATATCAGTGCTGTGGTGTCGATGCACGGATGCATAAACAAAAATTGCGGCAGAAAGCTTGCTGCCCTTTCGTCTGACAGTCCCTCTATGCCAAGCCGCAGGATGACATCAGTTTCACACTACCCAAGAATACGCCGATCGCCGCCGACGCTGCGGGGCCTGCTGCGAGGCCGTTCACCTCTGCTGTCATCTCCTTTGGCGGCGGCGGCGGCGGCATTGTTGCCGGCGCCGGCTGCGACTCCCTGGTGTACGACAGTGAAGGCCGGCGCAGGGCGCTGTTCAAGAGCTCTGTTCCAGGGATCAATGAATCCGTCTCTGCCGACGCTGCTGGCGGCTGTGCCGGCAGCGCTGCACCGAACTTCCCTATTGAGGCTCATGCAGATGGCGCTGCAGATGCAGCTGAGGCGGAGCATGATGCAACGGCCGACCCTCGGCGGATCAGCGATATGTGGGATGACAAGGGCAACAGGTGCAAGGACGTTGCAAACTCTGTAATCACGAATTGACTCTCATCACTACCTCTGATGCCTGCCAGTCCCGGAGGCAGATTGCGACTGTGATGCCGAGCCGATGACATAAATATTGTGCAGCAGCTGCTGACAATATGCGCCGGGATGTCATGCCGCAGGCGGAAGCTGTCAGCATACGCCAGCATTGCACTGGAGGAACAGGAGGCCGAACATGCCTCAAGGCGAGCTGCACCGCAGCAAGCGGCATTCGCTGCTGATGCGGCGGCGGCGCCGTCGGCTGAACCCATCAACAATGCGACGTTTGTAAACCCTACGCTGTATGATGCGGATGGGCAGCGCCGGTCCAGCCGCTTCCAGGAGGTGACACCAATGCTTGCCATGCTTACCGATGCCGCACCTATTTCCTGAAGAGACAAAATCACAACGCCACAATACAAATGTTCGAGGGATCACGGAGGGATGCCCAGCAGGCCAGGATTGCCATTCATCTCATGTCTCAACCAGCCTCACATCGTGCGTGTCCAGGTGCAGCCTGGCAGGACTGTTGTGCGGACAGCCAAGCGGCAGCGGTACAAGGCGCGAGCACGGCCCTGGTTCAACTCCAAGACGCACAAGGAGGCAGTTCTGACAGAAATCGAGCGGCACCTGAAAACGCTGCAGCCCGCTCCGCAGCAGCTGTAAATGCAAGGCATCATGCACAAGGCGTCGTGCACAGGGTACATGCTGATCATTGGTGGGGGAAAGGAGGTAGGGCAGCAAAGTTGTAGTTGATGGCTCTGCAGGGCCTCTTATCGACAGGTTTGCTTGGAGAAGTGTCATGACATCTAGGTATACTGCAGGTTGCGGCGGTAGGGCAGGTGATGTGGCAGGTTTAGTTGAAGGTGGTGCAGGTGTACGACTTTGGTTGCTTGGTTGAAGGCGCTGCAGGTATATGATTGGTTTGCTCTTTGTTACAAATCCGACTTGCTCGCAAGGCTCCATCAACAACTGACCGGTCTGCCTGCTCGACGAGTCGAAACACACAAGTCAGAACACAGCGGTGCTCGTTGCCTGTGAAACACCAAAAGCCAGAAGGACGGGAGGCTGCCGCTCAGTAGGCAGCTTGCGGGGGGGCCTCCAGAGCTGCGGTCTTCTCGTACAGGGCGTCCTGGCCCTTGGCCTGCAGCAGAAAAGGGGTCGCAGTTGCAGAACCTTGCGGTGAACGGTGTGTACCCAGCGCATGCATGTAGGCAGCCGCAACAGCGAGCATGCCTCTGTGCACAGCTGCAGACGTGTTCAAACTCGGCTCTTGACGATTTGAGCTGCCGAGGCGTCGCTGCCCGCCACACTCAGGGAGACAGCCCGACGGCATCCCATTCGAATCCAGCTGGGGCCACACAGGAGATCATGAGACGACGATCCACGCTGCTTCGCAGACGCTTGAACCCTTGCTCACCTGGCCGTCCTTGTCGCCGCCGGCGGCGACGCCAAAGTCGTCCTCCTTGGGCGTGTGCACCACCACCACATCGGGCAGCGGCGTCTGGGGGCCCTCGCGGCCGGTTGGGTCCCACGTCTTCATGATCTTCACCTGTTGGCAGTGCACCAGCTCGCAGTCAGCGCTATGGCAGCACTTCCAGCCCGGCACATCCGCTCTACATAGGAATGCGCAGGTGACTCCCAAGCAAGCCGCTGGCCTAGACATATTCTGCGGGAGATCCACCCAAGAGTGGATTGAACAGGCACACGTGGACATGCAGGCACCGGACACGTGAGCCAAAGCCAGCAGCTTGACGAGAACAAAGGATGCATTTCAATGCTGGCCGCACCTTGCTGCTGAGGCCACCCTGGCGAAGCATGACGTGGCGCACTGCTGGTTACTCTTTGGGCGGATTGTAGTCAGGGCCTTTGTTAAATCAATTGTTAGTTTGACTAAACCTGGAAAACACACCTTGATGCCGAGCACGCCCTGGCGGAGCATGACGTGGCGCACGGCGCCGTCAATGTACTCGTTGACGGGGTGGCCGCTGGAGATCATGTAGCCGTCCTTGAACTTCATGGCCTTTGCGCGCTGCGCCCGCAGCTTGCCGCTGACAATGACCTCGCAGCCCTTGGCGCCCGACTCCATAATGAATCGCAGCACGCCGTAGCACGCGCTGCGGGAAACATGAAAATAACATCAGGAGACAAGTAGGAATTACGGAGTGCCTCGCAACCCTTGACGCCGCTCTCCATGATGCAGCGCAGCACGCCGTTGCACGCGCTGCGAGAAACGGAGACAGCGGGGCTTTGAAACAGGAATTAGAAACAGCCACGATCTGGCAAGCGGGATTTCGGTACCTGAGGTACCAGGAGGCATCAATATGCTGCATGCGCCCCAGAGCTCCTGGGCGAGGCTGGGGGCGGCGAGCGCACATCCTATACGCCAATCTGGTTCAGCCCCGCTGCAAATCCTTGCGGAGATGCTGCTTAGTCTGCAGGTGCGACGGATCAGCCAGAGCCCCTGACGTACGGTGCCATAGCCACATGCCAAAGCCAGCACCGCCCCAAGCTACGTGCTATTGCGGGCAGCTGTGGCTCCTGCTCTGCCTGGTTCCTGCTGGCTTCTGCTGGCTCCTGTGCTGCAGCCGCTGCATCTGTTCTGCCACACCGCTGCCGCCTGTCGCTTCCCATTGTCCGATCCGGCCGCCTCTCCACTGCCAGCGCTGTGTATCACTGGCCCTTTTGTAAATCAGGCTGTCGCATTCAAGCTTCATCCGTTCCACAGGGCCAGTGTTTGCTCACCGTCGCACGGCGAGGCCGCCGAGCAGCTTGTAGCGCAGCGACTCCGCCTGCGCGATCGCGCACAGCCCACGGTTGTTCACCTTCTCCGCGTACAGCTCCACGCTGCCCTCCGGGAACTTGAACCGCTTCTGCACGACGCTGGTCAGCTCCCGGATGCGGCGGCCCTTCTCGCCTGCAGTGCAACAGAGAGTCGCGCGAACTCAGCACCACTGGTTGCCTTCATCTCCGATGTTTGCCGGTGGCAGCAGGCCATGTGCGTGCGAACAGAGCTGGGAAACGAGTCAGGTGCATCATTCGAGCTTGCAAGCCTTCGCAGCGACTCACCGAGCACGTTCTGGGTGCGGGTGGCACGGATGATAATCTCAGTCCGCATCGGCGTGACGCGAACCTCGACGCCCGAGTAGCCGTGCTCTGCCAGCTCCCGTGTGAGAAGCTCGTTGAGCTCGGCGTAGAAGACGCCATCGGCGACGAACTGCGCGCCCGCAGCAAACATGCCTTTAGAGTTGCAGGCTGTAGTGTAAACCTCCTTTGCCGTGCTTACCCCGAGCCACAACGCAAACCCCAGCTATCAGGCCGCATCCGCTGCAGAGCTAGTGCTGTGCCAGCACCGCCTATGCAGCTCCTCACCTTCCTCTTCTTGCTGATGTTTGTAGCCATGCTGGGCAACCGGCGGCTGCTGTGCTTGGCAGAGCTGGCGGCGTCAGGTGCACTTGCTCAGCAGGTACTAGCCGCCAAGCTGCACAAGCAATGGGTGCACGTCGAAAGAGACCTGCAAATCGCCGCCCCGTCAGAGACATGCTTTTGCTCGCGAGCGTGGGGTCGATGAAGTGGCACAGGAAACTTTGGGAGAGTCTTCACTCTCGGGTGTAGACAACTCGGCAAGTGGCGTCGTTACTCAGATCGAATTGCAAGTCTTCTCGAGCAATTTGCAAAAGCCAAGCTCGGCCGTCAATCGCCATTTGCGTTTGGCCCTACGGCGCAGCTGAGAAGGATAATGCGCCGTTCTGTGACGCAGCACGGGTACTGACGAGGGGCCGCGCCTGCCGCCAGCAACCTTTGTCAAATGCGCAGGCAAGTTTTCCGCACCTGCTCTTCTAAACGCTGCATTGCCCCGATTCAGATTGGCAAACACACGCACTTAATGTGCGTGGCTTGCGGCCCTGACCGCACCGACCACTCCCGTCGCCGCCCTGCCCGCGTGTCCAAATCACATTCATTGGACGTCCCACGGCCAACTCGTTTCGTTTCCCACCGCACTCCCGGTCACGGGGATCGGCTGCACAGCCGTTGAACAACGGTACCGGCGCATCTCAACCTTGCAATTTTAGCCGATTGCTGGGTCCAGCTCCCTCCTGCGGAGTCTTCGGGAAGCTCACCCCCACGAGGCAGTCGCGGGTGACGAGCTCTTGCAGCTGCGCCTCGCTCCAGCCGTCGGTGCCGGCAGGTCTCAATGGGATCTTTATGAACCTGAAAGGGCATCGATCGCGCGGCGTCAGAGTCTGGGCTTGTTGGCGCCTTGGACAATCGACCCGCGTGCACGGCGATGCACTGCCGCGGCTCGAAGCCAGCTGCAAATTCTGCGGGTGGTGTCCTCCGTCACAAGCCAGCAGTGAGATCTGGCGACAGCGATGCGCACACGGTTCAACCACCTGTGCAAACGTCGGTCCTCGACAGCACAGGGGCGGAGTAGAGTGCGAAGTAAGCGTTTCATGCCTCGAAATATGGCGCTGACCTGGTGTCGGCGTTGCTGTCCGTCACCGCGATGCTCACGCCGTCGGGTATGGCGGTGCCAAACTCCGCCAGCACCGCCCGCGGGTCCCGCACCACGCGGCTGCGGTAGCTACGAGCCTTGTACCAGGACGGCGGCAGCCCCAGAATGGGCACCGGGTAGCAGCTGCAGCGCATGATGGCAAACTCCTGATGAGTGATGTCAGGAAAGCAACCACATGTATGTTTTTAACAACTTATCTGTACCAGGGAGGCGGCAGCCCCAGGATGGGCACCAGGTAGCAGCTGCAGCGCATGATGGTGGCCGGAGATCGCATCAGCATGAGCGCAGTCGCCACGTCGGCAGCGAAGTCCCAGGCAGCGGCAGATTGGCACAGGTGCCCATATTCCGCGACACAGATGCCAGAAAATGTGTATGTCAGACAATATTCATAGCCCTGTGCGACAACCGGCTGCAACCTCAGTCACCTGCAGAGCGTGCAGACGATGACGTGGTAGGTGGTGTCCGTGTCCTCCAGCACCTTCAGAATGGTGCCCGTCAGCTCCGAGGCGGGGCCTGCCTGAGCAGAATGGAGGAGAGTGAGGCGGAAGGGCAGGACTGGGTCTGCTGTACAGCTTTCCAACAACCTCAGGCAACTAGTGTGGCTGGTGGCTGTGGTGTTGTGTCAGCTCGTCATCAACATGAATGCTGAATATGCAGATCGCGGGTGAATTCTTTCTGCGGAAATAGTTCAGCGCACCGGCAGCCCCGCCGCGGGGAGGGTAGCCGTCGACCGGTCCCGCAATCTCCGCTGCATGCAGGTACAGATCACTTCTGAGGCTGACGGCCGCAGCACATTGACCTGCAAGCCTGGTGCACGCTGTCTGTGATGCAGTGAGGGCAGACGCTCAAAACAGGCATCGCTGTGTTTAGGGTTTATGCTTCAGGGGACGCACCAGCAGCGCTGATGCCTTCCTCAAGCAGGCGAGCCTGCATCACACGAAACATGTTTTTGATCCTGATGCACGCACTTCAGCCTTGTGTTTCCAGAGCAATGAAATGCAAGGCCGAGACTCAGTTATGATGGCGCTACCTCTGGCTGCTAGTGATGCCTGAGGGCAACCGGTCATCGCTCTCGGTCCCAAACTCAATGCGTCATCAAGTCATCTCAAACAGCTAATAACAAGACCAAGAGGCACCTTGAAGGCGGGGTCCGCCCAGGCGCGCGCGACGATGGCGGGCCCCAGGCCGGCCTTGCCAAATGTCTCGATCCTCTCGATGCGCTCCGCCAGCTCCGCCGCCGTGATGGTGCCATTGTCTGTGAACACCTGCATGACAGTCGAGAAACGCGTGGCAGTGCTGTATGGTCCTCTTCCTCCGCGTACCTCTAGATTGAAGACCCTCCGAATGTCCCAAACAAACATGCAGCGAGCTCGGGATCAGATTGGGGGTGAGATATCGCGCCATTATGAGGGCAGTCGTCAGGCGGCTGCGCTCCGCATCATCTCCCTCAGCGTCCACTGCCTTCTGCTCCACCTGTAACCTCCATTGTAAAATCGCAAAATTGTGGAATGCTCCATCGTCATAGTTTCATGCCTTTGAGTGCGCATCCTGCGTGGGCGCCGCAAATGGCACAACCACATCAGCGCAGCATTCCAGAGCGCGTCCGTATCTCAAGCAAGCAGGCGGAAGGGACCGGCTCGCACCTCTGCTCGCTCTTCATGCACATGGTCGTGACTGTGCTCGTGGCTGTGCTCGTGGCTGTGCGCATGACCGTCCCCATGCCCATGGTCATGCGCATGGTCTGTCACCAAAGTAGCTCTGCGGGACAGCAACTGTGACGACGAATGTAGGGGCAGGAACAATGAAGCCATCTGAGTCCCGAACACATAACGAGACGTCAGCAGAGATGAGAATGCACGAGAAACGATGAGGCGCACAATCAATCAGCGCACCTGTGCCTCTGCTGGTACTGGAGTTCGGCCGCGGTCGCCGGCGTCAGCCACGACTGCCACACCTATTTCACGGCAACTCCTTTCTGGAAGCCATTTCTCACCAGCTTGTGCGCATGATGAAACAGCTTACTGTTTTAGCAGGAAGATGCACGTCTGGCGTCCACAACAGCCGCACCTCCAGTTGCAGCGTGTCCCCGCCGGCCCCACGGTAGCCTTCCCAAAGGTCTTTCTGGTGGAACGTCACCTGCAAGGGACGACGACGACACCATTCGCTGCCCAAGAGGACCATTCCCGGAGCAGCCACAGAAGAACTCTGCTCAGCAGCGCGTGCGTGGCTGTCACCTGGTGTCTCCCGCATACATGGATTCTTTGCGACGCAACCCACCCTGTAAATGGGCTCCTTTGGGCCGGCCTGCGCGGTTGGCCGCGAGTTCGAGTCCGCATCCTCTATGTAGCCCAGTGCCGGGCCCGCGATCTGGCCGATGACACCAAAGATATACCCTGCCGGGTGCAGAGTGAGCAGAGTTTTCAGAGATTCTGCAGGAGCATGTGAATGCCACGATGCATTGAACGGAGTGCTGTACGCACATGCAGATGCGTGGGGCTGCTGCATGGCATTTGTGGGGCCTGCGCAAGGATGTCATCGACAAAAAGAGAAAAACAAAGCGAAGGTCACCGGGTGTGCGCAGGTGCGGCTTCCTGTAGCGTACGCCTGAGTCCTCTGCCTTCACCCGCACAAAGTTTCCCTCGTTGTACCTGCACATGCTCAATCAGAACAGTTTGAGTTTTAATTTAGAACGTTAATTGTCAGACCAGCTTTGACTTCAGACCAGCTCCATTTCATCAGGGACATCCGTTTCGTGCTGCAACCGGCCACACCAAGGGGCACTACAACTCGTGAATCTCGTGCTGTGCCCCAGGACCTGGCAGGCAATGTAGATTGCTACGGCTCTAGCGCAGTGGCACTTCATGTGCAAGTGAGAAAGCGTGTGCTCGCAGGATCTCCGGCGGCCCCACGTCCTGGCCGAGTGCAGCGTCCAGCTGCTGCTGCGTGATGACGCCACGCTCGAGGCTGATGGCCGCCATGCTGGCCGCCCATTTCTGACAGCAACAAGAGATCGGGTATCAGGTCGGATATTTGGTGCAGTTGCCGTTGACCTTGTTTCAACTGGAGACTGCGGTACTCTAGACACCTACTTTGACTGGTGCTTGAGCCTTTGCTGCGTGTAAATCTGCCACCCGTCATGCTACATCAAGAACATCAGAGGCCTCTGGGGACGCAGTGATATGTCTGACCCGGTAGCAATACCTCGTAATAGGTCTTGCTGGCGAAGGCCTTTTTTGGCAGCTGCTCGATGCCGCGCCGCAGCTGCGCGCCATTGATGAGGCCCCTGTCTCCCAGCAGCGTCTCCAACGCGTGCTGCAGCACAGCGCGCAGTATCAGAATTGAAACTGCTGCCGGCGCAGCTGCAGCTCAGATGCTGTTGTGCGCTTGTGCTGCATCAGATCCACATCCACGCATAGTTCCGTGTGCACCGCCAGATTTGCAGCGACCATGAGGAGCACTCACCGTCTGATACTCCCAGAATGCGACGGGCTTCTTGCTCTTGTCGATTGAAACAGCCATCGGCGTGTCCACCGCATCCGCAGCCCTCTCGCCGACGCTTGCGACCGGGTCCGCCGTGCGCCCGCCGATGTCCTGCAGGCTTGTGTATTTCTGAGCGTCTCTGTCCATGGTTCAGGAACTGGGACCGCTCTGCTTTAGTCTGAAGAAAGGAAAGATTGCAGTGTTTCAGCCTCGCTCAGGCTGATCAGAGAGATTGATGAGTCGTAGATCAGATCGCCATTTTTTCCTCAGCTGCAACCAGCGGGCCTTGTCCTGACTTCGTACGTGCGGATTGTTGCACAGTCTAGACAGTCGTTGCAAAAGGGTCGAGGCATGCAAATGCGTAATGGCACATCTCGATGTCATGCACGTGCTTTCCTTGGACTGCGAGACGAGAAAGGGCAGTCCAACAGACTTTCTTTGCATAGTGCACCTCACAGTGACAGTCAAATGTCAGCACTGAGGAATTTGGGCCAGTTGCCGGACGGTCAACCCTTGCCGATGCCATGATGAACAGCCTCACTCAGGCCATCTGGGCAGAAGTAGTCGACGAGTGGGATGCGTTGACGTGTTCTCAGACGACAAGCTCGTCTTTATGGATAGCTGGGTGCAGCGGCAGCCTCTGCAGGTGACATCGCGCTCACGAGCGGTTGACGGCATGAGCATGTTGACGTCCTACACGCCATTGGTTGTCACACGAGTCTCTACATGATCCCTTGTAGGCTGACGTGGGACTCAGAGCAACTGCGGGGCGGCGAGGACGACTGTGATCCGCTGTCAATTTCCGCAGTCGCATGCGGCCACAGCGCCCCAGTGCAGACCATCCTGCATTGCCCGCAAGGTATTTCTGGCAATGGGTGCGACTCCATTGCGGGACTGAAACAAGTGACGGTGTATTTGGCCGTGACGCCTTGCCGACTGCGGCCAGTGCACTACAGGCGCGGGGCGGGATGCGGCCGCCGTGCTCACCATCGACTCCGCCGGCCGCGCCTGCCTCTGGGCCGAAGCCTGTGGCACCCTGCTCCGCGCGGCGCAGCTCACGGCGCAGGGCTCGCCGCTGCGGCCCAGCAGCCGCCACGCGCTCATGCTGCCGGGCGGCCACCACGCCGCACTGCCGTGCCTGCTGCCGCTGCGGTCGTCTGACGCCGGCGGCGCCATCAGCCGCGCAGTGGAGCGGCACGGCGTGGCGGTGGTCGATCTGCGGACACTGGAGGTGGCGGACGTCACGCCGCCCGCGTCACTGCTGTCGCTGCAGAAGTTCTGGCAGGAAGGTCAGCAGAACTGGGCTGCTGCGGCGCGATCAGCTTGTGAGCGGGGTGCATGTCGCTGCACATCTGCGCGGCTTCACGCCCAGATTGCATGCCTTCACGATCTGAGAATTACGACAAGCCCTGGTTCTGTGTTGGGATCGTGCTATGGTTGGGATCGTGCAATAGCGGGCCTTGCTGACAGCTATCATGACATCTGTGGAATGCTGACGCAGCGGGGTCTGGGCCAGCGGAATCAGCAGCGCCGCAGCTGCTGGCGGCAAAGCTCCTGGTCGCGGCAGACGGCGAAGCAGTCTTTGTCGGTGTGACAGACTCGGGCGACGTGCTGACGTTCCTGCCGGACGTGCCTGGGGGCGGCTCGTTGCCGGGCGGCGCCTGCCTCGAGCCTGCCTCGCGCCTGCGGCACGCGATCAGCGCAGGTGCAGGATGTTTCCTTTCCAAATGCCGGCATCGTTCTGGAGCAGAAATGATGTCCATTCAAAACCACGGAAGCTCTGTAACCGGCTGGAAATACAATCCATTGATGTGTCTGGTGCATTGGCACCTCCGCGAATCAGCTGACAGAATGCCATCATGTATCACTGCGCAGGGGAGGCGGCGCACGCTCAGGGCGCCGCTGCGCAGCTGCTGCGGGGGCCGCTGATCGCCGCGAGCTTTGCAGCTGACGGCCAGCACCTGCTGCTGGTCACTGCGGCTGGCTGGCTGCTGCTGCATGCTCCGCTTTGGGAAGTGCGAGGTGAGTAGGGTCGGGGTTGAGCAGAAGCGCTGAGTGGGGACCGGAATGGCAGCTAGTGGATTCTCGACAAACTGTGGATGCCTGACGCAAGTGCCAACGATGGCTCAGGTTCTGTGCTGATACAGGGCCGCCGCACCTGGAGTATGCTCTCTGCAGCGGCGCAGCCAGCGACCTGCACGGCGGGCATGGCCTGCAGGACGGATGCATACTGCCGACGGCGACCCCAGGTGTCGGGCAATGGTAGCGCATTTCGCCTTGAGGCCGTCTGCCAGCCAAAGTTCCAAGCTGTCACAGTGGACCAGCACTCAGACAAGCAAACATTTCCGAAATCGACCCCAACCTGCAGGCACCTGCCAGTGGGCGGTCTGCAACGCGGCCGGCAGCATCGCGACGTTCAGCTTGGCGCAGAGCAACGGCAGCGGCGCCGCGGCAGCGCAGCGGACGGGCACGCTGCAGTCCGAGCAGCACACGCTGCAGTCCGAGCAGCACAGCACAGCAGCGGCCGCCGGCACTCCGGGCGTCACCTGCCGGCTGCTCCCGGCAGCCGAGGCGCAGCTGCCCTTTGTGCTTGTAAGCACCCGCCAGAGCTGCCTGGCCAAGGCCGCAGACGTGCCGTCATGCTGTCATGCAGCGGCTGGAGAGGCCCACAGGCAGCGGCAGCCGGCGGCGCTCAACCTCACGGCGGCACAGCTGCCAGAGCCGCCTCTAAATGGTGCACCGCTGTCTTCCCGGCAGTTTCGAACGGTGGCAGTCTCGCAAGGCGGCGGCGCGACAGCCGGCGCGGCAGCAGGCGGCGATGGCGTGACGCGGCAGCTGCTGGCGGGTGGCGACGGTCTGGCGCCGCGCTTCCTGGTGCAGGTCTGCTTTCCGTCTTCACAGTGTATCAAACGTCTGAACTAGGATCACAATGTTCCTCAAGGCACGTGCTCAGGGGCATCCTCGAGTTGTGCTTCATGGAACAGACTCCTGGCGAAACACGCCCAGCCATGTTCAACGAGGGATGCTATGTCAGCTGCGACCGCACATGGCTCTGCATGGCTCTCTTTGCTTCATTTGGCATTGGACCAGTCGCCCAGCGGAGAGAGTGACACGGGATCGACTTCTGTGGCAGGGATGGCGGTCAGGCATGGTGAGCCTGCAGCCGCTGGCGGCGGTCGCGGCCGGCGCCTCTGATGCTCTCCAGCTGCAGGGAGGCCACAATGCGCCTGTGAGCTGCCTCATGCAGCATCGCTGGCAGCAGGCTCATGCCTCACAGCCATTGAAAGACGTCTTGGTCTCAGGTAGGAGGTCATGCCACCTCGGCTTCCTGCTGCCTCCATGTGCAGCCTAGGGTCTGAATTCCTGAAAACTCTTTCAAACCCTGCTGCCAATGCCGCACTTGCTGCTTCATTGAATTCGACGGTGCTGTGGCTGTCCCCTGACCAGCAGCTGCATGAATTTCAGTGCCGCAAAATGCAAGCTTGCCCATACGCGCGACCATGTGATTTATACTGCAGGGGCGGAGGACGGCACTCTGCAGGCGTGGGACCTATCAGCAGGCAGCTTTGGGCAGCGGCTCTTCTTCCTCTCCGCGCACGGGGGCCCAGTCCTGACGCTGCAGCCGCCGCCGTCCGCCGCGGGCAGCGTCTGGGACGGCTGCGTCGTCAGCTGCGGCGCCGACGGCGCCGTGTGCATCGTGTCGCTCGCGTCTGGCTCCTGCAAGCGCGTGCTGCCAGGTGAGCTAAGCTGCGTGACTTCAAAGTCGACCGCAACTGCAGTTCACTGAGGGAGCCTGCATTAGCCCGCTGAAGCCATCTGCGATGGTGATTTCACTGCAACTTGTGTCAGATGGGGAGCCATTTGCAGTGGGAAAAGGCAGCCCTGATGATCCCACCCAGCGCACTGCCACTGCAAGGAAAGGGCCTTTGGACAGAAGAACAATTGAGTGGACCGTGAAGGTGCGCCTGGCGGTGTTGCAGGCCACCCGGAGGGTTCCGAGGTGCAGATCGCGTGGGATGCCCGGCGCGGCTACATGACGTGCTTGTGCACACCCGTCGCGGGGGAGCCCCTCGCCATCGTCTGGGACCTGCACTCAGGTCAGCCTTGCTGCGAGATATTGCTGCCGTGTCACACCTCCCACCTTCATGTCAGTGCAGCGCGCCGCTGTGAGCTGCTGCAGCTGCTTGTCTTCAATTGCCATCTTCAATGTGGGGGCACGAGAGATCTGGGATTGGGTCAGTGCTCAAGGTACGGTCTTCAGCCTTACTGTGTTGCGCTTATGGGTGCAGGCACCCAGGACAGGGCCGTGCGGGGTCCGGCGGCGCACGTGCAGTTTGCGCACGCTGAGGCCTCCCCGCCGGCGCACACCGGCCACAGATTCTTCCAGCAAGCAGCCGTCGGCGCAGAGTGCCGCCTGCCGGAGGGGCTGCTGCTCGTGTCGGTGCCGGTTCGCGAGCTGCTGTCGGTCACGAGCACCAACGCAGGTGTGGAGGCCTGTGGCAGGTGATGAAGATGCTGAATCTGCTGCTGCTTGAGGAGGGTGACTGCAGCGCACATCCCATCGCTCAGCTGGCTGCTGCATGAACAATGCGCTCGTTTCAAACCTGCTGCACCTCACCTTGGCAGGCGGCCAGCAGGGCGCAGGCTCGGCGGCGGCAGCGCTCGCCACAGCGCTTGCGGTGCTGCACTGCTGGGGATGGGGCGCCGCCGCAGACGAGCACCTGCGGGCACTGCTCTCAGAGCTGTGGCTGCTGCAGCTGCCGGCCACATCAGGAACTGCCGTGGGCTGGCAGCAACATGACCCTGCAGCAGAAGAGGCCCCAGCAGCTGAGCCTCGCGCAGTGACGCCCCAGAAGCAAGCAGCGGCGCATCAGGTTGGGGCTGCCAGCACCCATTACTTCGTGCAGCCTGCAGTCGTCAGCCGCGGCGCAGTCACACTGACGCCGCCGCATACAGTGCCGCAAGGGGATCATGAGCATCCGGCGGCCGTGCCGGCGCTGCTGCGTCGCAGCCCGGAGGCGATCGCGGAGAGGCTGCTGGCCCTTGTCGCGCTCGCGCAGCGGCTGATGGCGATGTCGGGTGCTTCACAGGCAGTGGTGCGTCTGCTAGGCTTGTGAAATCCTATATTTGCAAACTGATGGGACTTCGCGGCAGTTTGATGATTGTCGGGGAGGTTGTTATGGCTTCATTGCCGTTTCTTGGGACGCACCGAGTGAGAGCGTGCACCAGGTGCTCCCAGGTTATCTCTGCAGGAATGTCAGCTGTTTCTTTTGTTGGCGTTACCATCATGCTGAATGTGGAGATGCTTTGCTTTGTCGTGTCGCAGGTGGCAGCCTGCAATGCGCTGCCGGCTTTCTACCTGGTGGACATCCATCTGGCAGGTTGCTCTGCGACATATCATCTGTTTGGCATTGTGATCGTGTTAAGTCTCTGAGGTCTTTTTCTCCCGCATCGCAGGTGGCAGCCTGCAATGCGCTGCTGGCGTTCTACCTGGTGGACGTCCGCCACGCTGCTCCGCGGCTGGCGTCGCCGGCGCGCAATGTCTTCATGCCACTGTCGCAGGTGAGTGAGCAATCACTGAGGGTTGATTAGCATAAACTGCGAGGCTTCTGCTTCTGGAATTCGTGAAACCGTGTGCACGCCTTCATGACTGATGCAGGAGATGCTGTGGCAGCTGTCACGGACCTGATTGTGGTAGGCAGACTCAAAAATTGCATGTTCCTCAGGACAACTCGCTGCACACTTTGTGGTGAAGATCAAGTAGTTCATGCATTTCACCTGGATGACGTCATGAGCAGGACCCGGATGAGAGCGTGCGGGAGGCGGCACGGGCGCTGCTGGCTGCAGCCAGTCGCCCGTCTGGCATCGGCGGCGGCGCCGACGGGCTGACGCCGCAGGCGCTGAAGCTGCTGCAGCTGCCGGAAGACAGCCCGGGCGGCGTCGTGACCGCCGCACAGCTGCAGAAGCACGCTTCCGAGGTGGGTTCGGGTCATGTCATCCTGGTGCAGCAGCTTTTGAGAGGTTTTCCTCTTGCCTTATCGTGCAGAGGCATTGAATGTGGCCTGTCCGCCTTGTATTCGTCTCAGGAAATGCTTCCCGCTCTCAAAACGACAAACAATGGGTTGTTGCATCATGAATAGAGGACTGATCAGCGTAGGAATGTACAGCTGAACCACAGCCCAACCAGCGTCAGCTCCCCGACCAATGCGCCCGGCGA